>Ga0070688_100001324_pt1 | contig 12308 bp, 15 predicted proteins | sample KBSS13HmetaG_FD_64679 | JGI IMG/M metagenome (GOLD analysis project Ga0070688, IMG submission 64679) | Switchgrass rhizosphere microbial communities from Kellogg Biological Station, Michigan, USA - KBS S1-3H metaG | ecosystem: Host-associated > Plants > Roots > Rhizosphere ...
GAAGAATACACCTTGGGAGACGGTCGGCCCGATCCTGTTCGATAGTGCGATGAGGGGTGGGCAGTAATGGCGGGTGCCCGTGTTCCACTATTCAAAGAGCCGGGGCTCCACGATTTTCTCCAGCGCCAACTGGAGGAGCGCGAACGGCTGCTGGCCAAGAAGTTAGATAAGGACCGGGGCAACCACTCGATCATCCTTATATCGCCCTCCGAAAAGGCGTACGAAGTCACGGTAAGCGATGCGGGGACTCTGGTAGTAACACTAGTGGCAGACGTGCCACCATGACATACGAGATAACGAGGGCAGACATGCAGATGAAGGTGGAGAGGGCGCTCCATGACGGAGGCGACCTCTACACTTTCGATGATATAATGGCGTTGATTAAAGAAGGCAAGATGCAGAGCTTCACTTGCGGTGATACTTGGATTGTGACGCAAGTGAATGAGTTCCCGCGTAAGAAGGTGCTGGAAATAGCGTTGGTAGTGGGGAACATATGGGAGGCGATCGAGTTCCTCCCAGAGATCTACGATTACGCCCGCCAAGTGGGAGCGACGAGGGTTACTGGCTTCGGCCGCGACGGGTGGTGGGAACACCACGACGCAGGTTGGAAGAAGGTCGGCACGATGTACGCGAAGGACATGCATTATGACGCCTAAATCCCCGGCCAAGACTACCCAAATTACAAAAGAACAGTTGCCGAAATGGGTTAGCGAAGCGGCGAAGTCGAACTATAACTATGCCAAAAAAATTGCGGGCCGACCGCTCAATCAATGGCCTGGTCAAGATGTCGCAGATACGTCAAATATGACGACGGACGCCTACAAGCTCCTGATGAGTAATGTGGGGGCGGAAGATCCGTTGTATGAAAATGCGGCTGCTTTGCAAAGCCGAATTCCGGAGCTCGATACGGATTATGACAAAGCGTATGGAATGCTTGACAAAGCCTCTGCGACAGCGGGGCGCGTCAGCGAAATGGATCCGATCTACGCCAAATCTCGCGGGTTGATTGACACTGCTACTGGAATGGCTGGCCGTGTTTCGGAGCTCGACCCGATCTACCAGAGGGGTCAGGGTATCCTCGCCGAAACGGCAGGTCCCTGGAATCCGACGCCTTATTTGAACCCGTACACGGAGGAGGTTGAAAAGCGCTCCATCTCGAATGCGCAGCGCTCCCTCGACCAGAACTTGATGGCGGCTGGCGACCGGGCTCGGAAGGCTGGTGCTTTCGGTGGGTCCGCCTCGGCTGTCGAGAAGGGCGTGCTTGCATCGGAGGGCGTGCGGGGCATCGGCGACTTGTCAGCCGAGCTTCGTCGGGCGGGTTACGACAAGGCCACCGCCGATATGCTTGCTGATCGCGAGTTGAAGCAGAAGACGGCTGCCGGGATGTTCGCAGGGGCCGAGTCGCAAGGTAAGGGTTATCTTGACGCCTCCGGTCGAATGGTCGACGCCGCTGGCAATCTGGTTGCTGGAGCGGAAGCGCAGGGTAAGGGCTATCTCGACGCGTCCGGCCGAATGGTAGACGCCGCTGGTAATGTTATTGCGGGCGCTGGTCAACAAGGCAAGGGGTGGTTGGACGCTGCTTCGGGCTACCTTGACACCGCCAAGAACCGGCAGGCTTCGGTGTTGTCGGATGTTACGGCGATGCAAGGGGCGGGCAAGGAAGAGGCAGCCCATCGTCAAGATCTCATTGATGCCGCAAAAGCAAGGTTCCAAGAGAAGCAAGACTATCCGTTGGAGAAGCTCAATCTTCGGTTGGCGGCTCTGGGAATGTCACCGTACGGGAAGACTACATCTTCCACTAAGACTGGGACCTCTGAGCAACAGGGGCCAGATTTCGCTACGATGGGCCTTGGTCTTCTCCAGTTGCTTCCTATGCTCGGGATATCTGACAGGACCGTCAAGAAAGATATCATCGAAATGGAGAAGGACGACAGCACCGGGCTTCCCGTCTACTCCTATCGGTATAAGGGCGAAGATTCCAGCGCGCCGAAAACAGTGGGGCCGATGGCGCAGGACGTTGAGAAGAAATTCCCGGGTGCAGTCCACGAAATCGGTGGCAAGAAATTCGTCCATCAGGGCATCCTTAGCGGCGTAAGAAAAAGACACGCTCGGAGAGCGGCATGACCGAAATAGAGGCCTATATTCGGCAGGCCGCGCTTGCGCGCGGCATCGATCCAGATACGGCTGTTCGGGTAGCTCGCTCCGAAGGCGGCTTGGACAACCCTGTTCGTCAGAGCGATGTTGTCAAGAATGGTCAGCGGGAACAGTCGTACGGACCTTTCCAGCTTCTCATGAAGGGCGGGCTCGGTGAACAGGCCCTGAATGCGGGCATCGATCCGCGCGACCCGAATCAGTGGAAACAGTCGGTCGATTTCGCTCTCAATCATGCTGCGCGGCACGGATGGGGTTCGTGGTACGGCGCGGCGAATGTGGGGGTAGGCGATTTCCAGGGCATCGGCAAGAATGCCTCCCCGGCCGGAATTACGCTCACCTCCACACGGATGCCTGGGCAAACGGGGAATCCTGCTACCGCTCCCGTAATTGCTGGAACTGACACTCCTACTCCTGCCCCGACAACAGCAGAGCCGACTTTCCTGGAAAAGCTCTTAGGTAATAAGGACGTGCTCGGCAGCATGGCTAAGGCGGCTAGCCCCGACGGGGGCGAGGACGCTCTTAATCGTATCGATCCGGTAACTTTTAGTCCAACCACCGGGGGCTCTGGCGACAATCCGGCCGCTGCTGCTTTGCTTTCTCAACTCATTGCCGACCGCAAAAAGCGGCACGGCCTTAGCCTGAACGGCATGGGGTGAAATATGGTATTCCCTCTCCAGCAATGGTCGGCTCCGACAGGCAAATGGGCTTATCGTCCCCAGACGGTGAACTTTGGCACTACGTTGACCACAAGGCCAGTTGTGCCGCCTCCGGTGGTAACGCCGCCTGTTACGCGGCCTCCAATTGTTGACCCGACCAGAGACCCGAGACATCCGGGCGGAGGCGGTGGTGGTGGAGGCGGCGGCGACGGGGTATTTCGTCCTTCGGTGGTGGACAAGATTCTTAACCCGCTTAACAACGGGATCAACAGACCTCCATTGATCCACGTCGGCCCACCCCCATTGAGAAGAAACACGGGGCTGAATCCTACTATTACTGGAGTTGCGCCTCCGCTGGACCCGCGCCTAAGTGGAAATTTTGGCACCGGACCAGATGGGGTGCTCGTGCACCGGACTCCGGCGTTGACGCCGAAAGTTATCAACCAGATGGGCAAGACGTCGCTGAACCCGGCGTTGACGGGTATTCTGGCTGGTACCAAGACATTGAAAGGAAAGACCGGCATCGGACCGAGCGGAGAATTAGTCCACAAGGCTCCGAGCCCGAAGAAGGGGACGAAGTCTGGCAAGCAGACGTTGTCTCAAACCGTATTCGCTAGTGAAAAGATGCCTGCTTCGGCGAGCGGCAAAAACGTCATCCGTGCTAAGCAGGTAACGCCGAAACAACAAGCCAAAAATCAAGCGGCGAATAGGGCTGCGCGTCTAGAGGAAAAGAGGACCGTCGCGAAGAAGCCGGACAACAAGCCCGTCGTCAAGGCTAAAACGGATACGGTGTTCAAGAATAACGTCACCAAGACGCCAGCCAAGGTGGCCGCCAAAGTACCGGCAAAAGTAGCTGCGAAACCGGAACGCGTATTCAAGAATACCGTCACCAAGCCGAAGCCCACCGTGCAGCCGAAACAGGCTAAGCCCTCCGTGCAACCCAAGCAGGCCAAGCCTACAATCAAGGTAAAGGCCAAGGGTGGAAAGCCTCCCGTGAAGGGGAAGGTTAAGAAGAAATGATAGACATCGGCGCACTATTAATGAAGATGCTGGCCGAAGAGCAGGCCCAAAAGTCTGCTCCGGGTAGCGACATGCCCGCGCCCTCGGAACCGGCTGGCTTTGTCCCGACCCCTCCTCCTGATTCGGCGGGCCTTCCTATTCCGCCAGACATGAGTCCGGCCCCTCCGGCCCCTCCGGTGCCTCAGGCTGTGCCTCCCGCGCCCCCTCCGGCCCCTCCCGTGCCCCCTCCAGCCCCGCCCGAGGCCCCGCCGCTGGCTCCGGAAGACCCGCCCCCTGCCGGTGCGCCCGCTCCTGCCCCGGTTGCAGAAGCGTACAAGTCGCCGCCTGATCTGGTGGGAATGTACGAAAAGCTCATGGAGCGGAGCAAGAACGCCGCTGCGTTGGATAAAGGAATGACGCTTATTGCGGCTGGCCTCGCGCAGGATCAAAACAAAGAAGCTCTCATACGCATGGCGAGTTCCGCCGGGGGTGGGAGCGGAACAGGCCCCGGTGGCCTTTCGATGGAGAGCCTTATCCAGCTCCAGAAAATGCAGCAGGAGCAGGAGAACCTCAATCGGCAGCGCGCTCAAATCCCGGCGCTCATTTCGAAGTACAAGCTTGACCCGGCGACGGCTACCTATCTCGACGCGACTGGCCAGTTGGACGACACTCTCGCCAAACTGGCAGACCCCGAAACTGAGGTGATCACCGACGCAGTTACGAAGGGTCAGAAGTTAATCAATTTGAATACCGGAGAGACCATCAAAGAGCTTTCGGATGCTCCGCCGCGACCCACCGAATATGTGGAGCTGGGAGATGGCTCTAAGAAGCTCGTCTATTCGGACGACAAAACCGAAGTATCCACCGGTAAGAGAATAACGGATATCGCGGCCCCGCTGGAGACGGAGATCGTGAAGGCCGCTGATGGCTCGAACGTCCTAACCAACAAGAAGACCGGCGAAAATATGGGCATTGTTACGCCCGCTGCCGACCCCGAAAAGCTGATACTGGATCGTGCGGATGGCTCCAAGGCGCTCATCCTCAAGAAGGACGGTTCGGTGGTCAGCGAACTGTCGCCCCCGACTGTGCTCAACGCCGAAGAGAAGGACTCCCTTGCTACCATCAACGCGGAACGCGCCAAGCAAGGCAAGCCGCCGATGGGGATGGAAGAGTTCCTCAAGATGTCGAAGGGCGGCGTCAATATCTACACGGGCGATAACGGGGTGAAGTATCCGGAGCCCGCCAAAGACTACATGTACGACATGACTCCGGAAGGCACGGTCAAGATTTATCCGGAGGAGCCACCCTCGGCGGGACACCCGAATGGTATTCCGGCTGGTCCGCGCCTTCACTTAGTTCCGGGCAGTGCCTCCGAACTGGATGCCGCCAAGAAGGCACAGGAAATCGCCGACGCCAAAGCGGCGGCAGCGAAGACAGGAGGGTCCGCCGAAAAGGCAGCGGTATCAGGCGACATCAAGGCTAACATTATTACACAATCCATCGACGATTCCTTGGCTATGCTTGACGCGCACAAGGACGACTTCTTTGGGGTTACTGGCATAGCCGCAAATCTAGGTTCGCTGCCGATGAATACTCCTCAGCGGACTTTGGGCAGGACGTTGGATGTAATTAAGAACAACATTGCCATTGATCAACTTCAAGCGATGCGCGCCGAATCCAAGAGCGGTGGCGCTCTCGGTAGTGTTACCGAGGGTGAGGAGCGGCTCCTGAAGAGCGTGCTCGGTTCTATTGATCAATACGGTGATGCCAAGGTTCTTGCCCGCGATCTTCGGCGGTTGAAAGCGGGCATGGATTTGGTGGTAAACGGCGTCTACGATCCAGAACACCCGACCCTCGACCCAAGAACCGGCCAGTACGTTCCATATCGGGCTCCCACAGAGGCCGAGGTTGCAACGGCGTTGAACGCAGCCCACGAAGAACCTGCAGGTTCCAAGACCCCGTTGGGTGGAGTGATTAAGAAGGGCACCCGTTAATGGTCGATCTAAAAACCTGGACTTACCCCGACGGGACGGAAATTGCGGCTGAAACGCCGGAACAGGCGGACAAGTTTTATCAAGACTATATAACTCAGACCGTCCAAGAGGAATACCACAATCTTCCACTCGGCGAAAAGGTCGGGCAGACTTTCAAGGATTTTGGTCGCAATTTTGGCAACGCCGCTTCGTTGGGCAGTCTTAATCAGGCTATTTCGGGATTAACCGATACGCCGCTCGAAGACGTGCGCCGGGGCTCCGAAGAGGCCCGCATCCGGCAAGGATACGCCACGCTCCCCACGGAACTACTTGGTTACGGCGCGCTGAGCAGAGTTCTACCGAGCGCGGTCGGGCCAGCGATGGAATCTATTGGCGGGCCTACGGCTGTTCGGGCATTGACGGGTGGAACTGCGGCTGCGGTCGAAACTGGAACTCTGGGCGGCATACAAGCGGGTATTAACGACGAAGATGTGGCGGGAGGGATAGCGCAGGGCGCTCTTGCCGGACCGTTGGGGTTGGGCATAGCCAAGGGCGTGAATGCAGCCGCCCCCATCGTCAGCAGAGGCTACGAAGCTGCTAAGAGGGCGGCAAAGGGCATATTCGATACGACGCCATCGCCGAGGATGGCTCCGAAAGCTCCATTCGCAGAGGCTGCCCCGGAAACTCCCCCGGCTAGCCCTATTTCGGCGACTGCTATTGAAGAGGCTGCTACCAAGGCGGCGATGCCGGATGCGTTCCTGAAGACACCCCGCGCTAAGACACAAGTGGAGGGACTGCTGGCGTCGGCTGAAACAGCTGCGAACAAAGCTGTTGCAGCGAAACCAACCGCAGTGAGCATCGCTGACTTGGTTCACAACGCCGAAAAGGCAGCCACCAAAGCACAGGCGGCAACGGAGCGGGCAAACGCCATGCCAGCCGGGGGCAAGAAGGAGAGCGCCCTCATCAGAGCCAAGAAATTGAGGGATGAGGCGGACAGTCTTCGGCAGGGGGCGGAACAGGCCGCGTCCGATGCGGCTGCGATGCCTGAACCCCCACCGAAAGAGGCACCCCCTCCTGCGGCTCCGACCAAGCCCGTGTCGGTTATCGCCAAGCCAGCGCCGGGGATGGACCCAGAGGATCAAAAGCGGATGTTGGCGGACGCGCAATCTGCTCGTTACGCTTACGATAAGCTGGCGGCGCAAGTGGATGAAGTTGCGTCTAAGGGTGGGAACGCGAAAACCCTCGCGTCGCTTTCCGATCGTCTGAAGCAAGCCAAGCAGAAGGCGGACCGGCTCGAGGCCGCTTATGTCAACGCCACCACTCCACCGGAAGCGGCTGTAGAGGCTGCCACCGCGCCGATGGAACCCACAGCTCCCCTCAAGGAGGCTCTGAAAGCATCGGTCAAAGCGACACCGAAAACTCCCCGGTCCCCCATTTCGGCGGCTCCGTTGGGAAGCGCTGGAGCGGCGCAACCGGGCAATCTGGGCATGCCCAAGGCGAAGGCTCCGCCCAAGGAGAAGGCTGCGAAGCCTGTTAGGAATGCTCGCGCCGAATCGCTAGCGGCGCTTGACGAGGCTATGGCAAACGCGCAGAGGGAATCTAAAGGTCCCGGCAACAAGAAATACGACGTCACCGCTGGCGAGCATCTTGAAGCGCTCATGGCCAAGCCCTCATTCAGAGAGGGGTTGACCCAAGATGAACTAGATCAGATCGATCAGGTAATTCGCGGCGATCCGGCGGTTAGGGCAGGGCGCGTGGCTGGCAGAATAATGAACCCCACCACGGTGTTGTCTGGAGTGGCGGGCGGCGGGATTCTCGGAACGCTGGGAAGTCACCCGATATTGGGCGGTTCCGCGATGGTGGGTATTCCGGCTCTCGGTATGGCCGCAAGGGGTACCGCCAACGCGGGGACGCGGAAGGCCGTGAAGGACCTCCTCGCCAAGGTCCGCAACGAGCCACCGAAAAAGAGGGGGATTAACCCGCAGACCGAGAAGGATATTTATAACCTCGTGCGTCTTCTCGGGATTGGCTCTTGACGTGCTTCATCACGGCGTTGAATATGTCCTGCTTGAACTGTAGTGCGCCGATGATCTGCTCGTCGAGCTCGGAACTCACTAGGTCCACGTAGAGGCAGGATTCGCCCAATTGACCGTGCCGATGCATCCTATCTTCCAGCTGCGACCGGGTGTCGAGGGACCACGTATTTTCAGCGAAGATCATCGTCGAGCAGTGATTCTCGGGTTCTTTGCTGCCGAGAAGAGTGTGCCCGTATCGGCCAGCGGTGGTCTGGATGCAAATGACGCGGCACTCATCGTCCTCGTTAAAGGTTTTGACGTTCGCAGCTGTCTCGTCGGGACCCATTCCCCCACGGATGAATGTGGGGTTGTAGTCGGCCATCCGCTGTTGCAACACCATTCCAGCGTACCGATGGTGGTAAACCACGATTGTCTTGCCAGTCACTTCCGTGTCGATGATCTCGCGTATTGCATTGACGCGCGGGTTTTTCTCGGCCTCCACTAAGATTCGGGTATCCCCGTTTTCGTTGATAATGAATCCGAACTGAATCTGCGCCAGCTTTATGTGCTTGGTAATTGCCATGTCGACGCTGATTTCCTCGCCGCTCTTTAGCCAAACGACGAATTCCTCCTCCATGGCCTCGTATTGGTTCCGCTGAGCCGCCGTCATTTCCACGTATCGAGTGGTGTACAGTTTCGGCGGCAGATCAGTCCATTGGTCCTTGGTGGCTCGAAATACGTGCGGATTGATGATGGAGGCCAGGTATTCCTCATTCTGGACCCCCACCACCTTCTTGTTCAGGTACCCGCCCATCCTGCAGAATGTGTTGCGGAACGCCCAGAAGTTCATATTGGTCGCGCCAATAATCTTCAGCTGCGCCCAAAGATCGTGCGGCCCTTGGGTGGAGGGCTTGCCGGTGAGGAGGCGGATATACTGGAACCAGTAAGATATCTTGATCGCGGCTTTAGTCTGCTGGCTGTTGTGGGTCTTTATCTGGATGCTTTCATCGAGGGCCAGCACGCATTTTCGGCGCTGCGTGAAATGGTCAATATACAACTGGCAGTTAGGTCGCCGGATCGCCTCGTAGTTCACTATGAGCACGGGCGGCTTGGTAAACGATTTTTTCAGGAACTTGTCGTTATCCCCGCCGCTCTCATAAATCCACGGGTCTACTTCGATCCCATGCTTCTCTATTTCGGTGCGCCAGCCCGACTTGAAAGTATTGGGGCAGACCACGACGAGGCGGGTAGCTTTACCTTCGTCTACCATCTGCCGGAATTCGACCAGAGCGGTTAGGGTCTTGCCTAACCCCATGTCCATCCAGTAACCAAACCCTCGCTTGTCCTTGGCGATTCGCAGCGCTTCTTTCTGAACTTCAAGTAGTCCAACCATGCGTTTTCCCTTTTAATCGGTCTACTCGCCGAATCCAGCCGCGAGCTAAGTCTACAACGCGATAGCCCCAACCCTCAGCATATTTCACCACTTTTGCTTCCAGTTCCTGCCGGTACTCTTCGACGTACGTGTTGCCTAGCTTGTACTCCATCGCTAGAAACCAGTAGGCTTCCATCTTATCAGCCAGCTTCACAATGTTGTGCTCCGGTGACTCTATATTGTACCACAGCTCGCGATGCGCGTCAAGGTATTTTTCGCTAAGGATATTCTTAGCGGGCGACGGCAAATCCCCTGTTACCGCTTCGTCATCATCGTGGTGAAGGGCAATCTGTGAGATACGGTCTAGCTTACTCGAATCCGTGATGCCCAACCAGTTCACCGCTATTCGGCGAGATATCCGCTCTACGTTGAAGCAGTGCTCCGCTACGGACTGTCGCTTGATGGTGTTCACCACGGCCCATCGGGATATCACCGAAAGGCGAGAGTCCAGTTCGGTGAATATGTCGTTGTCGTTCATGGCGCGGCCGAACGTTAAGTCGCCATCCATGTCATCTTCTGCTTCACTAGTCATGGCGCGGGCTCGAAATTGTCGGCGAAGTATTGAGCAGCGACCAGCCACTTGTCGGCATGGTTCTTCGGATTGCGAGCGATCATGTCGCCGATCTTCGGTGATCCGGCCTCCTTGTCCGGCGCGCTGATGCTGACGCCAGCCATGTCCTCGCCGGGCTCATAGGGGCGTAGCTCGGCAATTTGCTTGCGACGGTATTGCGTAAAGATTTGGTCGGTCATAACAGCATCCAGTCATTTATAGTTGGGCCTCGCCCGAGAATGATGCCGTAGCGTTTTTGGGCTACCGATTGGTGGTCAGTCAGCGCATCCATGAATACTTGTAACTGATCGGAATCAAGATAGTTTAAGAAGTTTACAGCGATCCAGTCCGGGTCGTTGGCCCTAACCGCGTCTAAGAACTGCTGCTCGGAGAATGTGGCTATGCGGCGAATCCGCTTGGTCACCGTGGTGAGTTCGGGGGTCTGGCCGATTGCTTCCCACGTCGTTTCTTCTTGATCGTCGTACCAATCGCCGCTAGAGTGGCCCTCTAGGTTCCCTACGCGGATGGGGTAGGTACGAACACACATGTAGGTTTTCGCCAGCAAGCCGGGCGTTATTCTAGTGTCCGCGAGCGCCTGCATAACTGTGCACTCGCGGCTGGTTACGTGGGGATAGAACTCGGAATTGATGCCGAGGGAGAACCCCTGCCCCACTTCGATGAAGTACGCCTCCTTGTCTGGCCTCAAGTTGTGCTCTTGGAATACTACATTTGGTGGCATTGTACCCAACGAGTTTCTCGCAATTGCCGACGGTTCGCGCATTATTTTGCTGGCGAGCGCCGCGCCAGTTCCACTCTGCGTCGAAGCGATGGTTTTTATCGATCCGGATTGCTCCGTTACCTTATCTTTTGGAGCCACAACAGCGGCGTTTGGGTGTACGAATATTCGGAGATCGGGATACCGCAGTGCTTCCTCCACGAGAACATCGGGGTCTATAATTGACCCCGCCGCCAGATATACCGGAATGGTGAACCCCCTTAGGTGGAGATGGACACCGAAAGTGGGCAGCTGCTTTAGCACTATCTTTTGGTCGTAAAGGTAGCTTGTGTGTCCGCTATTGGGTCCGCTGGTGGAGATGGACCCGGCGAACGAGCGATAGGCTCCGGTGGCAACGGCCATTGTTGCTAGCCACGCGGCGAGGGCACCCTTGCCAGTTGATCCGAATTGCCCGTCAACGAGGACATGGGCTCCATTATCTCCAAACAGTTTCATTTTTCCTCCGTGTGTGTAGTTGTGGGGTTGAGCATGCAAGCTAGTGCGGCGTAACCTGCCTCGTCTACATAATGGTCAAAGCTGTAACCGTACACCGCGCGGGCGATCTTCACAAGCGACATCATTACCGCGACGTGGTGGGGCAGGATGTGAAGATCGGTGCCGCTGTGGTGTTCTATGCTGTGGTCCAAATAAACTCCCCACAATTGACCAATTAGGCGGAACGACTGACTTGCATCCCCGTGTTCTTTGCCCCTCACCTCGATGGCTTTAATTGCCTTTTCTAACACGTACTTAGCGGTCTCACGCTGATCCATGTGCCTTGTCTCCCAATGCCTCGATTTGAACGATGCGGCGTATAAAATCGCCGATGCTTTCTGTTATTCGTTGTTTCAGACAGTCCCGAATGTCGGCCTGTTCGGCAGGCCACGTTATGTAATGGCAGTCGTCCTTCCAGCCAACAATGTATGACAATGAGTGCGGCTTAATGCGCAGCCGCTTAAGTTCAATTAGCTGTCGGGCAGTCGGTCCGAACATGTTGTCGCGGACCACCTTCGCCTCTATCCAGACCACCGGGCAGAAATTGGGGATGAACACCAGGTCTGGCATCCCCACCGAAAACCGGTCCTCTATTCGGCGGGCGTAACCACCCTCCCTTCGTACGTCTCTTACCATGTTCAGTTTAACATCGGCTTCTTTCATATCATGTCCTTCTGCTTGCTCCACCACCATTCGGTAACCGTGAACACGCGGTTCCCATCCCCATCGGGGTCTGTCATCGAAACCAGCTGGGATTTCGGCACCCACACTTGTTCCGGCCCCATCGTAGGAAGCACTAGGAGGGCTTTCGCTGTGGTGTGTTCCACTTTCCCCTCGAAGTCATAGGTTGGGTCTCCGTCTCTATACGGCATTGTACCACGCCTCCTCGCGTCTGTCAAGTATACCTTATCTCTTCGTGAGACTGCCTATTGTTTCTTGGCCCTCAGGGGATGCCGCCCAAGCATCCGACTCTTCTTTAGTTGCGTCGAAATCCCCCTCCATCGCGCGGCGGGCAAGAGCTTGTGATTCAGGAGTCCCCACTACTTTAAGTGCACTGACAAGATCTAAAATAGGGGTTGCGGATTCAGATAGGAAATCGTCATATCTTCCTTTTTCCGCTCTCTGAGCCATATCTTCTAGGCCGATTTTACGCAATTCATTGGCGAGCCTATCCTTCGTGTGCATCGCTAATCCTCCATCCTATGCTTGAACCTCTCAACTACCTTCTGGAGCTTTTGCTGAACCTGCTCGTCCAGCTT
>Ga0070688_100001326_pt1 | contig 12275 bp, 4 predicted proteins | sample KBSS13HmetaG_FD_64679 | JGI IMG/M metagenome (GOLD analysis project Ga0070688, IMG submission 64679) | Switchgrass rhizosphere microbial communities from Kellogg Biological Station, Michigan, USA - KBS S1-3H metaG | ecosystem: Host-associated > Plants > Roots > Rhizosphere ...
ATGAGCGCGTGGAGCCCGATCGCGGCGAGCACCAGCGCGAAGATGCCGAGCCACGACATCACCTGTGCGCCGACGCGCACCCCCGACGTCTGCTCGGCCAGGTATTCCTCGAGCGGGACCATGCGCTGCGCCGGGACCAGCGGGTCGAGCGCCGCGAGCGCGCGGCGCGCGGGTGCACCCAGCAGGCCGGGATCGCGGCCCGCCGGGGCCCGGAGCAGCACCTGCATCGTGGACGCTCCCCACTGGGCGTCGGGCAGGTAGACCATGCTCGCGATGTCGCGCTCGTACCAGTTGCGCTTCACGTCCTTCACCACGCCCACGACCGTGACCGAGCGGGAGTCGATGATGAGCCGGCGGCCGATGGGATCGAGCCGCGGCCAGGCGCGCCGCGCCAGCGACTCGTTCACGAGCACCACGTCGGGCGCCGCGTGGTCGTCGGACGCCAAAGGCGCGCGGCCGCGAAGGACGGGAAGCCGGAGCACATCGAACGCGCGCGGCGTGACGATGCGGGGCGACGCCCGCAAGGGACGGTCCGAAGCCACGTCCCCACCCTCGGGCGTGACCGGCAGCGTGCCCATGCTCCCGGACGAGGGCAGGCGGTTGATCATCGCCGCGCTCTCCACGCCGGGCAGCGCCGCGAGGCGCTCGAGCAGGCGATCGTGGTAGGACACGCGCGCGACGTCGTCGGAGTAGGCCGGCGCACGCAGCGTGACCTGGAACGTGAGCACACCGCGCGGCTCGAAGCCGAGCGAGCTGTCGCCGAGCCGGCGGAAGCCGTCGACCATGAGCACGCCGCCCACCAAGAGCGCGAGCGACAGCGCCACCTCGACCACCACGAGTGCGGCGCGCGAGCGCGCGTGCACCGAGGCGAGCATGCCCGGGCCACCGCCGCGGAGCGCGAGCGCCGCGGGCGCGCGTCCCGCGTGCAGCGCGGGCACCCAGCCGAACGCCAGGCCGGTGACGAGCGACACGCCGACCACGAGCACGAGCAGCGTGCCGTCGACGCCGATGCCGCTCCAGCCCGGGATGAAGCGCGTGACGGTGGGCGGGATGCTCACCCGCATCAGGTTCACGGTGGCGGCGGCGACCCACCACGCGATCAGCCCGCCGGCGCCGGTCAGGATGAGGCTCTCGACCATGCTCTGGCGCGAGAGCCGCGCGGGCGTGGCGCCGATCGCGGCGCGGAGCGCCCACTCGCGACGGCGTGCCGCGCCGCGCGCGAGCTGGAGCCCGGCCAGGTTCGCGGCCACCACGAGCAGCGTGAGCAGCACCGCCGCGGAAGCCACCCGCTCGAACATCGGCGAGATGGGGTCCTGCACGCCCTGCGAGATGGGCTTCAGATCGAGCACCAGGTCCGACTCGGTGGCCGGGAACCGCGCCGACTCGTCACGGGCGATCGCCTTCAACTCCGCGCGCGCCGCGGCGAAGCTCGCGCCCGTGCGCAGGCGCCCCACGCCCACGAGCGAGCGCGCGACGCGGGACGTGTCGGACGGCAGGGCCAGTGGTCGCCACACGTCGTAGCCGACGGGCAGCTCGCCTGCCGTCGGCACCACGCCCACCACGAGGGTGGGACTCCCGTCCACGCGCAGCGTCGTGCCCACGATCGAGCCCCCCGGCTCGACGTGCGCGCGCTCGAAGCGCTCGGAGACCATCGCCACCGCCGGCGCGCCCGCGACGGCGTCGCTGACGTTGAAGTCGCGTCCCGATCCCGGCATGACCCCGAGCGCCCTGAAGAGCCCGGGCGTGGCGCGGGCCGCGATCAGCCACTCGGAGCCGTCGCGCCCCTCCAGCACCGCGTCCTCGAACGCGCACGCCTCGATGTGGTCCAGCTGCGTGCTGCCCCGGCGGTAGGCGAGGAAGCGGGCAGCCGACATCGCACCACGGAACTCGCCGCGCTTCGCGTCGCGATCGACGAAGAACGCCACGCGCTCAGCGCCCGGCACGGCGAACGGCCGCACGAGCAGGCGGTGGACGACGCCGAAGAGCCCGCTCGCGACCCCGGTCCCGAGCGACACGATGAGGAGCACCGTGAGCACGAACAGCGGCGCGCGGCGCAGCGAGCGCACCGCGTAGCGCGCGTCCTGGAGCAGCAGGTCGAGTGCGTGGTTCATGGCGATGGTCCCTCCGGTGACGGCATGACGTGAGCTAGTCGGTGCGCAGCGCCTCGGCTGGCTGGACGCGCGCGGCGAGTCGCGCCGGGAGCCCGGCTGCGAACATGGCGCTGGTAAACAGCGCACCCACCGCGAGCAGCCAGCTCGTGGGGTCGTACGCGGGCACCCGGTAGAGCAGGCCCGCCACCGTGCGGCCGAGCAGCGCCGAGGCGAGCGCTCCGAGCGAGAGGCCGGTCAGCACGAGCCTCGAGGCCCCGCCGGCCACGAGCCGCACGATGCCCGCGGGGTCGGCGCCGAGCGCCATGCGCACCCCGATCTCGCGTGTGCGGCGCGACACCGCGTGCGCGAGCAGGCCGTAGAGTCCGAGCGAGGCGAGCGCGAGCGCCACGAGCGCGAACGCGAGCAGCAGCACCGCGGTCATGCGCGCCGCGGCGAGGCCGTCGCCGAGCATCTGCTCGAGCGAGCGCGGATCGCCCGTGGCCACCTCGGGCGACAGCTCGCGCGCCGCCCGCGCCATCGTCGCGAGCGGCTGGATGCCGTCGCGCGCGTGCACGACCAGGATCGGCGTCGGCGTCTGCGTGAGCGGTCCGGGCTGGTAGGCACACGGGGCGCCGGTGTCGCGACGGTTCCGGAGCGGCAGGTCGGGCACCACGGCGACGACGGTCGAGGCGGGGTCGCGCGGGCCGTTCATCCGCAGCGTGCGCCCGATCGGGTCCGCATCGCCGAACAGCCGTCGCGCGAGCGAGCGGTTGAGCGCCACCACGACGGGCGGCCTGGCCGAAACGCCCTCTGCGGGCGTGAACTCGCGACCGGAGAGGAGCGGCACACCGAGCGTCGCGAAGTAGCCCGGCCCGACCGTGTTGACGTCGAACTCGATCTCGCCCACGTCGGGAAGCCCGAGGTCGCCGGCGTCGTAGCCCATCCGGTTGCCGCCGCGCGACGGCTGCACGACCTGCGCCAGCGTCGCTTCCTCGACACCGGGCAGCGCGCGCACGCGCTCGAGCAGCGCCGTGCAGTAGCTCTCGGCGACCTCGCGCTCGTGCTCGAGCCCTCCCAGGTCCAGCGTCAGCGCGAAGCGACCGCGCGGCTCGAACCCGGTGGGCAGCGTCATCTCGCGCCACAGGCTGCGCGCGAACAGCCCCGCCCCGACGAGCAGCACGAACGACAGCGCCACCTGCGTCACGACCAGCGCGCCGCGCAGGGTCACGCGCCGGCCGGGCCACCAGCCGGCCCCCGCGTCGTCGCGCAGCGACGACTGCACGTCCGCGCGCGCCGCTTCGAACGCGGGTGCGAGGCCCACGCCCACGCTGCTCACGCACAGCACGCCGGCGAGGATCCCGAGCACGCGCAGGTCGAGCCGCGGCGCGATCGCGAGCGGCATCCAGCCCGCGGGGAGGAAGCCCACGAGCGCATGCACGAGCGGGCCCGCGAGCGCCACGCCGGCGATGCCGCCGAGGAGCGACACGAGCAGGCTCTCGACCAGGAGCTGACGCGCGAGCCGCGCGCGGGTCGCGCCGAGCGCCAGTCGCACGCCCAGCTCGCGCCGGCGCGTGCTGCCGCGCGCCAGCAGCAGGCCCGCGAGGTTCGCGACCGCGAGCGCGAGCAGCGCGCCCACGAGCGCCGCCAGCACGGCGGCGAGCCGGGCCGCGTCCGCCACCATCCCGTCGTCTCCCCGGCGCGCCGAGACCGCTTCCATCACGCCCGTGCGCATGCGGTCGTCGCGCCCGTCGCGGCCGATGGCGATCTCCTCGGCCTGGAGCCGCGCCGCCACGGCGGCCGGCGCCACGCCGGCGCGCACGCGTGCGCACACCTGGAGCCAGCGCGAGCGCCGAGTGGTGAGGTTGTCGCGGTCGCCGCTCGCCTCGGTCGCGGTCCCGATCGGGATCCAGTACTCGGGCTGGAAGCCGCGCGTGAGGCCGGTGAAGCCGGGCTCTGCCACGCCCACGACCTCGTAGGCGACGCGGTTCAGCCGCAGCGTGCGGCCGAGCACGGCGCGGTCGCCGCCGAACGAGCGCCGCCAGGCGCCGTCCGAGAGCACGAGCACGCGGGGCGCTCCGGGCCGGTCATCGGCCGCCACGAGTGTGCGACCGAGTGCCGCGCGGGCGCCGAGCACGAGGAAGTAGCCGCCGCTCACCTGCTCGCCCCAGACGTGCCGTGTCGCGCCCGAGCCAGCGACCACGGTGTTCAGCGACGAGAACGAGAGCAGCGACGTCCCCGCGGGCGTCGCCGCCTCGAGGTCGTTGAACTCGGGCCACGAGAACGACACGTTCGGGTGATCGCCTTCGTTCATCTGCAGGAAGTAGAGCTGCTCTGCGTGGGGGAGCGGCAGCGGGCGCAGCCGTAGCTCGTCCAGGAGCGAGAACACCGCGGCGGTGGCGCCGGAGCCCAGCGCGAGCACGAGCACGGCGGTGATCGCGACGGCCCGCGAGCGCGTGAGCGAGCGCCATGCGTGATGGATGTCCTGCACCCAGCTGTCCATGAGCGCCTCTCCGGAACTCAGTCCACCCGCAGCGCGCGCATCGGGTCGACGCGTGTGGCGCGGTAGGCCGGCACCCAGGCCGCGAGCACGGACGACAGCACGAGGATCATCGCCACCACGGCATAGGTGGGCGGGTCGGTGGTGGAGACGCCGAAGAGCTGCGACGCCATGCCGCGCGTGAGCGCGAACGCCGCCGCGAGCCCGATGCCGGAGCCGATGAGCGTGAGCCGCATCGCCTGCCCCACCACCAGGCCCACGACGTCGCGCGCCTGGGCGCCGAGCGCCATGCGGATGCCGATCTCCTGCGTGCGCTGCGCCACCGAGTACGCCATCACGCCGTAGAGGCCGACCGCGGCGATGATCAGCGCGAGCACGGCGAACACCGCCATGAGCGAGCCGAACAGCCGTGTCGTCCACACCGAGAAGCGGACGTGGTCGTGCATCGTGCGCACCTCGGTGAGCGGAACGTCCGCGGCCTCGTCGTGCATCAGCTTGCGCAGCGGCTTCGATAGCCCCTGTGGGTCGCCCTCGCCGCGGAGCACGATGGTGACGGACTGGTCGGGCTCCTGCCGGTGCGGCACGAACACCGCGTTGGTGACGCGTTCCTCGTCCTCGAGGTTCTGCGGCACGTCGGCGACCACGCCCACCACCGTCCGCCAGCCGAGCTTGCGGTCGTCCGAGGGGAACTTGAGCCGGCGGCCCAGCGGGTCCTCGTTCGGCCACAGCGCGCGGGCGAGCGACTGGTTCACGATCGCCACCGCCGGCGCTCCCGGCCCGTCGTCGAAGGTGAAGTCACGGCCGCTCCGGATCGCGATGCCCAGCGTCGAGAAGTAGTCCGGCGAGACCTCGGTGAAGTTCGTGCGCAGGGGGTGCTCGACGTCGGTGTGCTTTCCGGTCTCGGACACGACGCGCCGGCCGTTGTCGTTGCGGTTGAGCGGCAGCATCGTGGTGAACGCGGCGCTGCGCACGCCGGGGAGCTCCCGCACCCGCGGCAGCAGGCGGTCGCAGAACTCGAGGCGGGTGGTGTCCGTCTTCCACGTCGCGACCGGCATCAGGAAGTTCGCGGTGAGGACGCCTTGGGTGCGCACCAGCTTCTCGCTGTCGATCTTCGCGAACAGGCTGCGGACCATGAGCCCCGAGGCGACGAGCAGCGTCAGCGACAGCGCCACCTCGGCCACGACCAGGGCGCTGCGGGCGCGGTGCCGGGCGCGGCCCTGGCCCGCCTGCGCGCTGCCCTCGCGGATCGCCTCGGCGAGCCGCGTGTCCGACGCCTGGAACGCCGGCAGGAGGCCGAACAGCACCGCCGACAGCGTGGCGACCAGCACCGTGAACGCCAGCACCGGCAGGTCGACCTGGAACTTGAGCCAGAACGGCAGCTCGAGCGGGATCATCCCGATCCACAGCTGGTTGCCGAGGATCGCCAGCACGACGCCGAGCGCGGCGCCGAGGAACGACAGGATCAGGCTCTCGGTGAGCAGCGCGCGCACGACCCGGCCGCGCGAGGCGCCGAGCGCCAGGCGCACGCTGATCTCGCGCTTGCGCGTCGCGGCGCGGGCGATCATGAGATTGGCGACGTTCGCGCACGCGATCAGCATCACGAACGCCACCGCCATGGACATGATCGTCATCATCACCAGCAGGCCGTGACGCCAGTTGTCCGCGAATCCGGTGACGTTGGCGCTCCAGTCTTTCAGCTCCTTCGGGTGCTCGTTCCGCAGGCGCGAGTAGATCGTGGCGATCTCCGCGTCCGCCTGCTGCTTCGACACGCCCGGCTTGAGCCGCGCCACGATCGAGAAGATGTGGTCTTCCCGCGCCACCTTGTCTTCGTCGTGGATCCGGCACGGGATGAAGAAGTCGGAGATCTCCGGCCAGTTGAAGCCGGGCGGCGTCACCGCGACGATCTCCCGCGTGAGGCCGTTCAGCTTGACCGTCTTGCCGAGCACGTCCGGACTGGAATGGAACCGCCGGCGCCAGACGCGGTCGCTGATCATGACCACGCCGAGGCTCTTGTCGAAGATGGTCGACTCCTCTTCGGTGAAGTTGCGGCCCATCTGGGGCTTCAAGCCGAGCGCCGGGAACAGGCCCTCGGTGATGTTCGCCGCGTGCAGCTGCTCGGGCTCGTCCCCGATCGTGACCTGGCCGCCGATCTGCCAGTAGCCGCCGATCGCCTCGAACGACTTCACCTCGTGGTGGAAGTCCTGGAAGTTCTGCCACGACACGCCGCTGTGTTTTTCCCCCTGGGCCTTGTTCGCCTCGGTGATGGTCATGACGCGGTCGAACTGCGGCAGCGGCCAGGGCCGGAGCATGAGCCCGTAGACCATGCAGAAGATCATCGTGTTGACGCCGATGCCGAGCGCCAGCACCGCCACCACGACGGCGGAGAAGCCCGGCGAGCGCCGCAGCGAGCGGATCGCGTACCTCACGTCCTGGATCAGGATGTCCATCGTTGTCTCCTATTCGTGGCGCAGCGCGACGACGGGGTCCACGCGCACGGCGCGCGCGGTGGGCAGCCATGCGGCCGCCGCGGAACTCAGGGCGAGGATCAGGGTGACGCCCACGAACGTCGGCGGGTCGTCGGCACGGATGCCGTGCAGCTGGCTCTGCATGAACCGGGTGAGCGCGAACGCCGCCGCAAGCCCCAGCCCCGAGCCCAGCAGGGTGAGGCGCAGCGCCTGGCCGACCACGAGCCGCTGCACGTCCGCACGCGCGGCGCCCAGCGCCATGCGGATGCCGATCTCGCGCGTGCGCTGCGCCACCGTGTACGCCATGACGCCATAGATGCCGAGCGCGGCGATGACCAGCGCCACGAACGAGAACACCCCGAACAGCTGGGCGTAGACGCGCGGCTCCCAGACCGCGCGGCGCACGTGCTCGTCCAGCGTTCGCACCTCGGCGAACACCAGGTTGGGATCGCGCGCGCGCAGCAGCTGCCGCACCGGTGTCGCCAGCGCCGCCGGCGACCCGGTGGCGCGGATCGCCCAGGTCAACGTCTGGTTGCCGAACTGGGCCTGCGGCACCAGCACCTCGCCGAGCCCGTCGTCATTGGCGCGCACGTGCTGGCGCACGCTCGAGACCACGCCCACGACCGTGGCCCAGCCCCGCTTGTCGTTCTTGTCGTTGCGCCAGCGCTTGCCGATCGGATCCTGCCCGGGCCACAACCGCCGCGCGGCGACGCTGTTCACGATCGCCACGCGCGGGGCGTCGGGCCCGTCGGCGTCGCCGAAGTCGCGACCGGCGATGATGTGCATGCCCACCGCATCGAAGTAGCCCGGGGTGATGGTGTTGAAGGGCACGAGCGGGATCTGGCTCTCGGGCAGATCGTCCGTGTCGATCCCTTCGCGCTGGATCGACGTCCGCCACTGCCCCGTTCCGAGATGCAGGTTGGCCGCACCGCCCACGGCGGAGACGCCCGGGAGCGAGCGCAGGGCGTCCCGGAACTCGCGGAAGAACGCGATCCTCGCCGCGTCGTCCTTGTAGAGCGCGACCGGCAGCAACAGCGAGCCGGTGAGCACGCCGCGGGTGTGGAGCGCGGCTCGCTGCTCGGTCTGCCACAGGAAGCTGCGGATCATGAGCCCGGAACCGATGAGGAGCAGGACCGCGAGCGCGATCTCCGTCACCACCAGGGTGCCGCGCAGGCGGTGTCGCGCGCGGCTGTCGCCGGACCCGGCGCTGCCCTCGCGCAGCGGCGTGAGCACGTCGCCGGTGGTGGCCTGCAGCGACGGCGCGAGGCCGAACGCGAGCCCGGCGAACACCGTGGCGGCGAGGATCGCCCCGAGCACGGCCGGGTCGAGGCGGAACTTCATCCAGTAGGGAAGCGGCTCGGGGATGCTGGCGAGCGTGACCCGCATGCCCCAGTCCCCGAGCACGACGCCGATCGCGCCGCCGGCGAGCGCCAGCAGCAGGCTCTCGGTGAGCATCTGCCGCGTCAGCCGGGCGCGGCTGGCGCCGAGCGCGATGCGCACGCCGACCTCGCGCTGGCGCGCGGTGGCGCGGGCGAGCAGCAGGTTGGCGACGTTCGCGCAGGCGATCAACAGCACGAACGTCACCGCCAGCGCCAGCATGATCATCTGCAGCCGCACCTCCGACACCACCTCGTCGCGGAAGTCGAGCGCCAGCATCGCCAGCTTGTCGTTCGTGGCCGCGTAGTCGTGTGCGAGCTGTTTCGAAAGCGCGTCCAACTCCGCCTGCGCCTGCGACCGCGTGCGCCCCGGCGCCAGGCGGGCGACCACGCTCAGGTAGTAGCTGTCGCGCGTGTCCGAGCTGTCGTTCGTCGCCAGCGGCACGAAGATGTCGCTCGTCTCCGGAAAGCGGAACGCCACCGGCATCACGCCGACCACGATCCGCGGGCGGCCGTTCACGCGCAGGGTCGTGCCGAGGATCTTCGGGTCGGAGTGGAACGTCTCGCGCCAGAGCTTGCCGCTCAGCACCACGGGCCCGTACGCCGCGCCCACCCGGCACTCGTCGGCCGTGAACCAGCGACCGAGCTGCGGATACACGCCCAGGGCCTCGCACAACCCCGAGGTCGCGAGCGTGCCTTCGTAGCGCTGGGGCTCGTCGCCGGCGGCGACGAAAGCGCTCATGTCGTTCCACGCCGACGTGCCGCGAAGCGATGGCACGCTCGCGATCACGTCCCGCAGATTCGGCATCGACATCGAGAACGCGCCCTTGTCGCGCGGGGTGTGGCTCTTGACGCGCACCATGCGTTCCACGTGCGGGAACGGCAGCTCCGCGAGCAGCGTGCCGTGCACGACCGTGTAGATCATCGCGTTGACACCGATGCCGAGCGCCATCAGGGCGATCACGGTGAACGTGAACCCCGGTGTGCGGCGGAGGGAGCGAACGGCGTAGCGGATGTCCTGGATGAGCGTGTCCATGGGATCGCTCCTATTCGTGCCGCAGCGCGACGACGGGATCCACGCGCACGGCGCGCGCGGTGGGCAGCCAGGCCGCGGCCGTCGAGCTCACGGCGAGGATCAGCGTCACGAACACGAACGTCGGCAGGTCGTTGGCGCGCACCCCGAACAGCATGCCCTCCATGAACCGGGTGAGCGCCCAGGCGGCTCCGAGCCCCAGCCCGGCGCCGACCAGTGTCAGCCGCAGCGCCTGGCCGACCACGAGCCGCTGCACGTCGGCGCGGGCGGCGCCGAGCGCCATGCGGATGCCGATCTCGCGCGTGCGCTGCGACACCGAGTACGCCATGACGCCGTAGAGGCCGAGCGCGGCGATGAACAGCGCGAGCAGTGAGAACGCGCCCAGCAACTGGGCGGTGAGCCGCGTGTCCCACATCGAGCGCGCGATCTGTTGGCGCAGCGTGCGCACGTCGTAGAGCGGCAGGCGCGGATCCTGGGCACGGAGCGCTGCCCGCAGCGCGCCGGCCAGCGCCGCGGGGTCGCCGTCCGTGCGCAGCGCCCAGGTGAGCGTCTGGCCGTTCCACTGCTCTTCCGGGATGAGCATCTCGGGGACGTTCTCCGCCGGGCCATGGATGTGCTGGCGCACGTCGCCGACGACGCCGACCACGGTCGACCACTCGTAGTCCGGGCTCAGGCGGATGCGCTTGCCGAGCGCTTCCTCGTGCGGCCACAGCTTCCTCGCCGCCGACTGGTTGACGAGCGCCGCATTCGCGCCCGGGCGGCCATCGGCGTCGGTGAAGTCCCGTCCGCGCACGAGCGGGATGCCCACGGCGTCGATGTAGTGCGGCGTGACCACGTTGAAGCTGGTGATCGGGGTTTCCGGGCTCGCCGGCGGGTCGATGCCCTCCCGGCTCACGCTCACCGTGTAGCTGCCGGTGCCGAGGTGCAGGTTGAGCACGCCGCCGGCGGCGCGAACGCCCGGCAGCGCTGCGAGCGAGTGCTGGAACTCGCGGAAGAACGCGACTCGGTCCCTGGCCTCCGGGTAGAGCGCGCCGGGCAGGGTGAGCGTTGCGGTGAGCACGCGCTCGTTGCGCAACGCGGTGCGCTGGTCCTGCATGCGCAGGAAGCTCCTCACCATGAGGCCCGAGCCGATGAGCAGCAGCACGGCGAGCGCCACCTCGCCGACCACGAGCAGGTCGCGCATGCGATGGCGGGCCCGCGTATCGCCGCCACCCGCCGTTCCCTCGCGCAGCGGGCTGAGAAGGTTCCCGGACGTGACCTGCCACGCGGGCACGACACCGAACGCGATGCCCGAGGCCAGGGAGACCGCGGCGACGATGGCGATGACCGTGGGATCGAGCCCGAAGTGCATCCAGTACGGGGTCTGGACCGGGATGCTCGCCACGGTGACGCCCATCCCCCACGTGCCCAGCAGCACACCGAACACGCCGCCGGCCACGGACAGCAGCACGCTCTCGGTGAGGAGCTGGCGGATGACGCGGCCGCGCGTCGCCCCCATCGCCTGGCGCACGCCCAGCTCACGCGTCCGCGAGTTCCCGCGCGCGAGCAGCAGGCTGGCGACGTTCGCGCACGCGATCAGCAGCACGAACGTCACCGCCAGCACCAGCACCACGAACAACGGCCGCACCTCGCCTTCGAGGAACTCGTGGAGCGGCAGCGGACGGAACGACTGGTCGCGGCTCGTGTTGGGGTGGTCCTTGGCGATCGCGGCGGCGATCTGTCTCAGCTCTGCGGCGGCGCCGGCCAGCGTGGCCGTGGGTGCCAAGCGGGCCACCATCTTCAGGTAGTGGTTGCCGCGGTTGTCCCCGGGGTCGTTCATCGCCAGGGGGATGAAGACGTCGCTCACCTCGGGGAAGCGGAAGTCGTCGGGCATCACGCCGACGATGGTGCGCACGCGGCCGTTCATCGACAGCGTGCGTCCGATCACGTTCGGGTCGGCCGCGAGCTCCTCGCGCCAGATCCGGGCGCCGATCACCACGGGTACGAGGTTCGCGCCGACTTTGCACTCGTCGCTCGTGAACCAGCGCCCACGGAGCGGCGACATGCCCAGCGTCTTCACCAGCCCGTCGCTGCCGAACGTGGCCTCGACGCGGCGCGGCGAATCGCCCGCGGAAAGATAGAGGTCCGTGGTCGACCACAGCCCCACGCCCGAGAGCGTGCGGCTCTGGTCGCGGACGTCGACCGCGTCCGGCATCGACATCGTGCCGCCGCCGCGGGGGTCGCGAAGGTCGAAGGGGCTGATCGCGACCAGGCGGCTGGCGTCGGCGAACGGCAGCCCGGTGAACAGGACCCCCTGCATCAGGGAGTAGATCATCGCGTTGACGCCGATGCCGAGCGCCATCATCCCCACCACCGTGAGCGCGAACCCGGGCGAGCGGCGGAGCGAGCGCAGTGCGTATTTCACGTCCTGGAGCAAGGTGTCCATGACGGGTCTTCCTAGTCCTGCCGCAGCGCCACGATCGGATCGACGGCGGCGGCCTTGCGAGCGGGGAGCCAACAGGCGATGAGCGAGGTGAGCGAAAGCAGGATGAGCACGCCGGCGTAGGCCGGCAGGTCGAGCGGCGAGAGCCCGTAGAGCGCGCTCCGGAGCGCGAAGCCGGCCGCGAGCGAGAGCGCGAAGCCGAGGCCAAGGCCCCATGCCAGGAGCCGCGTGCCCTCGCCCATCACCAGCGCGAGGATGTCGCGACGCTGGGCCCCGAGCGCCACGCGCACGCCGATCTCCTTCGTGCGCCGGCTGACGCTGAACGCGACCACGGCGTAGAGCCCGATGCAGGCGAGCAGCAGCGCCACGGCGCCGGTCGCGGCGAGCACGCT
>Ga0070688_100001346_pt1 | contig 12207 bp, 8 predicted proteins | sample KBSS13HmetaG_FD_64679 | JGI IMG/M metagenome (GOLD analysis project Ga0070688, IMG submission 64679) | Switchgrass rhizosphere microbial communities from Kellogg Biological Station, Michigan, USA - KBS S1-3H metaG | ecosystem: Host-associated > Plants > Roots > Rhizosphere ...
TACGTATTCGCGGGCACATTGGTTGCAGTTTTGTGGATCGAGCGCTGAAAAGTGGCTGCGGACCTGAATAAAGTGAAGGGGCTGTTGAGCTTGCGGAAACTGTTCGATTGATGGCGTTCTACGACGAAGCTGCGACCCTGCCGCACTGCGCCCACCACGCATCGAATTCGCTCAGCGCCAGATCGCATTGCATACGGTGACGCTGTTTTCGATCGCGCACTTTGGATTCCAGAGCAGGCAGGAGATCAAACGTAATGTTTGCGGGCTGGAAGTTCTTCGGGTTTGCTTTTGTCACGTAGTTGATGAGGGAGCCAAAAGCCGTTGGCCGAGGAGGCGGCACTGGCTGACCCCCGGTCGCCAATTCCGCAGCGTTGACACCTGCTAACAGGCCGGTTGCAATCGACTCTACATATCCTTCCACACCGCAAATTTGACCGGCGAACAAAACCTTGGTGTGCATCTTCATTTGCAAGGTGGATGTCAGTAAGGTCGGTGCATTGATATATGTGTTTCGATGAATTTGCCCGTAGCGCAGAAATTTTGCGTTCTCAAGTCCGGGAATCAGTCTGAGAACGCGCGCTTGCTCGCCAAACTTTAAATGGTTTTGAAAACCCACAAGGTTGTACGAGTCCGCACGCAGATTCTCTTGCCGCAGTTGCACGACGGCGTAGGGTGGACGTCCGGTTCGCGGATCCCTAAGACCAACTGGTTTCATGGGGCCGAATCGGAGTGTATCTCGCCCGCGGCGAGCGATCTCTTCAATCGGCAGGCAACCTTCAAAATAATTCAGCCTCTCCCAATCGTGTTCCTCCACAGAATGTGCGTCAATCAGCGCATCGAGAAATCGATCGTATTCCTCTTTCGACATCGGGCAGTTGATGTAGTCCGCAGTACCCTTGTCATAACGGGCGGCCAGATACACCTTCGACATGTCGATCGAGTCGGCTTCCACGATGGGGCTGATGGAGTCGTAGAAGTACAAATGAGGCGGGGTCTCGGAACTATTCCCATCTGCCGTGGTGCTGAGCCGCGCAATTTCAACGGACAAAGCGTCGGACGTTAACGGGCCCGTCGCAATGATTGTCAATTCGTCAACTGCTACTCGCGTGACCTCTTCCCGCAACACGCTGATCAAAGGTTCGCGAGAAATCGTGTTCGTTACCTGTGAGGCGAACGTCGCGCGATCCACCGCCAGTGCGTGGCCCGCGGGCACTGAGCACTCGCGCGCAATTTCTATGAGCAAAGACCCTGCGCGTCGCATCTCTTCTTTCAATAACCACGGTGCAGTGTTTTCGCTGTCAGATTTGAGCGAATTTGAGCAAACCAATTCCGCAAAGTCGCTGGTCTGATGAGCAGGCGTCGAGCGCACTGGTCGCATCTCGTACAAATTGACTGCGATGCCGCGTCGAGAACACTGCCACGCAGCCTCGCAGCCAGCCAATCCAGCACCGATGATGTGCACTCGCGTCATTGTGATTGATCTGCCAAACGTTTAAGAGGTTCTCCTCGCAGAAGCATCAGTTTCCAGCCATCAAGGAATTCGGCGCCTAGCGATTGATACACGTCAATCGCGGACTGGTTCCAGCCGAGTACTTCCCATCGCATGGCGCTACATTGTTCGTCTCGCGCGATTTCGGCCACTTTAGCCATCAAACTTTTGCCAATTCCCTTACCTCGAAATGTCGGGCGCACGAAAAGATCTTCGAGAAAGAGCTGCCGACCGGTCCACGTGCTGTAGAAGTCGCAAAACAATGCGTAACCCGCTGGACATCGATCCCAGTCTGCTATCAGAGCATGAAACAACGGGCCGTGGTCCGAATCCATCTCGCGCCAACTGCGCCTCTGTAATCTTTACCGCGTCTAGTTCCTTTTCGTACTCGGCTAGTTCACGAATGAGAGTGACGAGAAGCTTCACATCGTTGACAGTTGCCGGACGAATTGAGAGCATCGAACCTCGCTGCACCAGAAAATGATTCGCTTCCACCCCCATTATACGGTCGCGATTTTTCGAGGAAGAGGTTGAGCCATGGCACGAGTTTCTTTGATTGAACCCGCTGACGCATCTGCCGAGGTAAAGGAAATCTACGAAGGTAAATTAAAAGGCAAACCGATCAATTTGCAGAAGGCACTCGCGCACCGTCCGGCCATCCTCAGCAACTTCCCGGCGTTTTATGTAAGCATCGGGCGTTCGCTCGATCGCAAGCTTTGCGAAGCTGTCTACCTGCGAACATCTCTCGTCAACGGGTGCTACTACTGCACACAGCATCATGTACAGGGAGCGAAGCGCGCGGGACTGACGTTGGACGAGATGAAAGCGCTGAAAGAGGGTAACTACTCCATTTTCGATGAAAAGACTCAGAGCGCGCTGCGGTATGCAGAAAAACTTACTCGTAAGCCAGACAGTTCCAGCGACTCGGACTTTGCTGACTTGAGAAAACATTTCACTGACGAAGGAATCGTTGACCTGCACATGCTGATCGCTCTGGCCAATCTGACGAATCGCGTTACAGGGCCTTTGAACCTGGCGATTGAATTTCCTGAAGAACAGATCTAGATGTTCCACACGCCAACCAGGGCGTAGGCGAACAAGACGTTCGGGGTATTAAACAATTTCTCGGATGTTCCCAACCCTTCGCGTCACTCGTTCCCGGTCGAGGTATTCCAGCAGGGGAATCGCGTATTTCCGGCTTGCGCCAGTTAGATCCTTGAATTGCGCGACATCGATTTTTGGTGTCGTGGCTTTCATCGCCCCAATTGTCCTCTTCAAGTTTGCTAGCGCAGTGTGATGGAACACGAGATCCTCGGAAATCTTTACCAGGATCTTGTCGCGTAGCATCAACGTTACAATTTTCTGTGCGCGCGCTTTGTCGACTTTGAGTCCGGCGAGAACATCTTGAAGAAATGGCACTTTGAGCCCAGCGGACTGGAAGGCGGCTTCGATAACCTTCCGCGACTCCGACTCTTCGCCCTTCATGACGATGCCCTGTCCGGGCAATCGTACGAGTTCCCCTGCGAACTCCAATCGCTTGTTCGACGCGAGTGATTCCAACAAAAACGCAAAAACTGCTTCAGGCACACCAAGATGCTCGCGGAGCTGTTCCCTACCAATGCCTTGAACCAGCGGATTTTTGCTATGAAACGTTGTGATCGTTTCGAGGGCGGCTTGTTTGGCGGCGTCAAATGCAACGCTGTCTATCAAGTGATCGCCGACTCGGATGATCTGGCTTCGTTGAATGGTTGGGAAGAGATGATTTTCAATTGTTGCTTTTGGCCAACCCGTTTCAGAAATAAGGGATGCTAACGTGGCGCCGTCGCGCCCCCGCTGCGCGACGCGCGCTTGCAAGATCATCGCCGCGTTTTGGCTGCTGAATGTCTCGAGAAGTGCGCCGGCATTGCTTTTCTTCTTCCGTACGATGGGCGCCGCGTCCAGCACGACCCCGCCACCGATCGTAACCACCGGTGAAAATTGCCGTACGATGAACCGATCTCCCGGCAGGAGAAGCGCAGGACTCGCCAATCGCACTTGGGCGAAGGCGTTTTGACCGGGGACAAGTTGTTTGGCCCCATATAGCGATAACTCCGCGACCGTTTCCATTGTGTAAGAGTGAAAGTGCACGCGTACGCGCTCCTTCAACGCCTTTGCTGATGGCAGCAAGGAAAGAGAAACGTCGGCTCGCCGAGTTGCCTGAAACGTCCCTGGCGGCGCGAGCACCATTCCGCGCGACAACTCTTCTACGGCCGCTCCGGCTAGATTCAGCGCGGTCCGTTGACCGGCGCTCGCCACCTCAGCAGCGGAGCCATGCACTTGCACTCCTCTCACCCGAGCGCGCCTTTTGAGCGGGAATACTTCCAGTTCCTCGTCTTTTCGGATTGACCCGGAAATCAACGTCCCGGTGACAATCGTCCCGAAGCCTTTCATGGTGAATACCCGGTCAATTGGAAGACGGGAGATACAAGAAGAATCCCTTGCTGAAACAGCCGTTCCCACTATTGCGATGGACGACTTCAGTTCCTCAAGTCCTGCACCGGTGAGCGAACTCACTGCGACGATGGGTGCTTGCGCCGAATCGAGAAACGAGCCGCGCAAAAATTCCTCGACCTCCAGTCTCATTATCTCGAGCGAATCACGATCGATCGCATCGGACTTCGTCAGCACGGTAACGCCAGCCCGCACCCCCAGCAGTCGGCATATATCAAAATGTTCGCGTGTTTGTGGCTTGATCCCTTCATCAGCCGCAATGACAAGCAGCACCAGATCAATCCCACCCACGCCCGCCAGCATGTTGCGAACAAAGCGCTCGTGCCCCGGAACGTCGACGAAACCAAGTCGCAGCGTTTCTCCATTCGTCCCGGGCAATTCGAGATGCGCAAAGCCGATATCAATCGTAATTCCGCGACGTTTCTCTTCTTCAAGGCGGTCAGCATCAATTCCGGTCAGCGCTTTCACCAGCGCCGTTTTGCCGTGATCGATGTGTCCCGCGGTTCCGATGATGATGGATTTCATAAAAGATCAATGTAGTGCCCGAACAACGCGCCAAGACGGGGCCGCGCCATAAAGATGTTCGTCTTGGACTTACGGTTGATTCATCTCCATTTTTTCAGCCGTGGCCACGCTTCCTGCAAAGACCCAAACTTCGGACCATGCACGATGAAGAATGGGATTTCCTTTTCCAGAGCATATGGATTGTCTGCGGATCTGCCCGCATATTCGACCTTGTCAAACTTCTGCTCGAGAGTGTCGCGATCGTCGTCGAGTACGATCAAACAACTTCCGCTGTACCCGCGCGGACCCCACAAATACCAGGTCTGATGGCCGCTCAACGCTGGCGGCAGGCCATACTTACTCCCGAGAAAATCAATCGCGCCGGCTTGTCCATAGTCCTGGGCGAAGATGCCGCAATCCTTGCGTTGCTCGGCCGGGATGCTGTTCCACACATCAGCCGTCTTGGCCACGATTTCTTCCCATCCAAACTGATCCGCGTAATGCTGGGGGAGAACAGCTCGCTCATGACTGTGTTCGCTCCGCGGTGGCTTGATCGGCAGTTTGCCCAGGTACGCAATGAACTGACCTGGCGAGAGAACTGGAATGACGATGGGAGCGAGAATTGCGCCGCCAATCAGCAGGAAAGCTGCGATTGCGGGCTTCAGCCAACTCTGCTTCGTGCTTACGATGGCGTCATCGATGACCACCGCCCCCGCGGCAACGAGCATTGGATAAATCGGCGCCAAGTAGTAATTCTTCCCATGCAGCACAACGAAAACGGTGAAGCTGACCAAATACGCAATTCCCAGAAATCGATACGGTCGAAACCGCTTCGAGAACAGAAGGGCGAAAAGTCCTGAGACCCAAACAAATACCGTAAAAGGATTCATTAACAGAATTTGCTGTGCGAAATACTGCCAAGGAGAGAGCACTACATCGCGGCCATCCGCTTTGATGTTTCGCATCAATTCCACAAACGGCCAATGATTCGCGACGTTCCAGAACAGGTTCGGTAGGAAAATGAGAAATGCGACCAACCCACCGATCCAGATCCACTTGTTCGCGAGAAATCTGCGCTCCGGCGTCAGGAGAAGTCCTATCACAACCCCAAAGCCGAATATGGCAATTGAATATTTCTCCTGCAAGCCAAGGCCGGCGCAAACGCCGAACCAGACCCAATAGCGGGCGTCATTCTTTTTAACTGCCAGAATCGCGAAGTACGCGCAACCCATCCAGAACAGCGGCTCAAGGCAATTCGTAGTCAGCAGGCTGCCGTTCGATAGGTATTGCGGTGCCACAATCACCACGATTGCACTGAGCACCAATGCGCACGCCTTCCCGCCAAGTTGTCGCGTGATCGCTGCCGTCTGCACGAGCATCGCGGAGGCGGCAATCGCCGGAATCAGTCGCACACTGCGCAGCGAATCGCCAAAGACAGAGAGACAGAGGCGGGTCAGGAACGGGATCATCGGAGGTTGATCCACGTAACCCCACGCCAGATGATTCCCACAAATGATGTAGTCGAATTCGTCGCGGAAATAGCCGTATCGATTATTGAAGTAAAGGTGAAAAAGAAACTTCAGGAAGGCCAGAACCACGACGATTGCCATACCGCCCGCTAGAAACGAGGTTTGGCCGTCTAGTGGTTTGCGAACGCTGAGGGTTTCCACCGTCATAAGGGCATTCAGAATAGCGGAAGATCAAGCCCTGCGACGAGAACGCGCATACCCTGCCCAAACGGGGCGGAAAATGCGAAAATAGTATTCCGAACCCCGGTGGACAAATTTCCATCTTGATACTTGCGTCTTTGGCGCGAGATTGATCGGAAATCGACACAATCGGCAATCGGAAATCCGCCATGGTCTCCACCGCAAATTCTTCCATCACGCCAGAGCTGATCCGGGAACACGGCATTACGCCGCAGGAATACGAAAAAATCAAACAACTGCTCGGCGGGCGCGAGCCGTCGCTGACCGAACTTGGCATTTTCAGCGTGATGTGGAGCGAGCACTGCTCTTACAAGTCTTCCCGCGTTCACCTGAAGCGCCTGCCCACGCGGAGCAAGTTGGTTGTGCAGGGGCCGGGAGAGAATGCCGGCATCATCGACATCGGAGACGGGTGGGCGTGCGCTTTCAAGATTGAGTCGCACAATCATCCATCGTTTATCGAACCTTTTCAGGGCGCTGCCACAGGCGTCGGAGGTATTCTGCGCGACATTTTCACGATGGGCGCGCGACCCGTGGCTGTGATGGATTCACTCCGCTTCGGTCCGATTACGGAACAAGTTGGGTCAACTCCGGTAGGAAGTTCTGATCTCCACAAGAACCACTCGGTCATGGAGGGCGTCATCAGCGGCGTCGCTTCTTACGGAAACTGCTTCGGCGTTCCAAACCTTGGCGGCGAGACCAAGTTTGAAGCCTGCTATGCAGGAAATCCATTGGTGAATGCTTTCGCACTTGGCCTTGTCCGGCGCGATCAAATTTTTTATGCGAAGGCCGCCGGCGAAGGAAACCCGGTTATCTATGTCGGCTCAAAGACCGGGCGCGATGGCATCCATGGCGCCACCATGGCGAGCGAGGAATTCAGCGAAGCTTCGGAAGCGAAGCGACCGAACGTGCAGGTCGGCGATCCTTTCATGGAGAAACTGCTGCTCGAAGCGTGCCTTGAAGCCATGCAAACTGGTGCGATCGTAGGTATCCAGGACATGGGGGCGGCCGGACTGACTTGTTCCACGTGTGAGATGGGCGCGCGGGGCGGCGTCGGCCTTGAAATCGAACTCGATCGCGTGCCACAACGCGAAACCGGAATGTCCGCTTACGAAATCATGCTTTCGGAATCCCAAGAACGCATGCTGCTCGTCGCCGAAAAGGGCCGGGAAGCGGAAGTGTTCCAAGTTTTCGAAAAGTGGGGGCTCGATGCCGCAGAAGTTGGGCGCGTGACGAGCGATCCGGTGATGCGGGTTCTGCAGCACGGGGAGCTGGTCGCAGAAATTCCGAATGCCGCGCTTACAGACGACGCACCAATCTACAAGCGGCCTCTGGAGCGCTGGGAGCCACCGGTTGATCGTGAAATGCCGGCAGCCGTTAAGCTGGCATCAAACGGCGACCTCACTGAGAATTTCAAGGCGCTGCTCGCGAGTCCGAACATCTGCAGCAAGCGCTGGGTTTGGCAACAGTACGATCACATGGTGCTGACCAACACGGTCGCTGGCCCGGGTGCCGCCGACGGAGGCGTCATCCGCATCAAGGGCAGCGCTCGCGGACTCGCTATGGCGCTCGACGGCAACGGACGCTGGTGTTACCTCGACCCACGTCTTGGTGCCATGCACGCCGTCGCCGAAGCCGCGCGAAATGTGGCGTGTATGGGAGCGATTCCTGTGGGCGCGACAAATTGCCTGAACTTTGGCAATCCAGAAAAGCCGCACATCATGTGGCAGTTCTCGCAGGTCATCGACGGAATCACCAAAGCGTGCGAGGAGCTTGAGGTTCCCATCACTGGCGGCAACGTAAGCTTTTACAACGAAACTTTGGGCGAAGGAATCTATCCCACGCCGGTCATCGGCATCGTCGGCATTCTTGACGATGTTCACAAATCCGCGAAGATGCCCTTCCGCGAAGCAGGGCGGTCTGTCGTGCTAATTCGCGCCACTGAACCTGGAGATGCCACCGACGCGGAATCCGAGTTCGGCTCGTCTGACTATGCGAAGGACGTACTTGGCGCAGTGTGGGGATACCCCCCAGAGCTTGATCTGGAAAAAGAAGCTGCTCTGCAGAAAGCAATCATCGAGCTAATCCACGAAGGGGTCGTCGACTCGGCACATGATTGCTCGGAGGGCGGATTAACAGTGACTCTTGCCGAAAAAGCGTTCCCCAATGCGGTTGGGCTCACTGCCACGCTTGCAAGCAATGGCCTACCGGCCGAGTTTGTGCTGTTTGGCGAGGATGCGAGCCGCATCGTGGTGTCTTGCGACCCAATGAACGTTCCGCGAATCAAACAAGTGGCAGTAAAATACGGCCTCTTCACGGACGAAGTCGGAAAGACCGGTGGCGAACGCCTAGAAATCGAGTTGGATGGCAAGACGGTCGTGTCCGCTTCTCTCGCTGAGTTGAACGATGTGTACGAAACGGCTTTGGAGAAAGCATTGCGGACAGAACCAAGCGCGGTTGCAGTTTAGTAAGGATTGCAGGAGAGCTGAGAGCGAAGGCGATCAGTTGCCAAAGGCTAAGTGCCAAATGCTTTTACCCGATAAATTTCGCGAAGAGTGTGGCGTCGTCGCCATCTACGCCCATCCTGAGGCGGAGAAGTTAGCCTATCTCGGGCTGCACGCGCTTCAGCATCGCGGACAGGAATCGGCCGGCATGGTCACGTCTGACGGCTTGAGCCTGCATCCACACAAGGCGATGGGGCTCGTCGCCGACATCTTCACCGAAGACGTACTTTCAAAGCTCAAGGGCACTCTTGCGATTGGTCACACGCGATACTCCACTGCAGGTGACTCGGCGTTGCTCAACGCGCAGCCCATCTTCGTTCAATCCAACAAAGGAATGATCGCGGTTGCACACAACGGCAACCTGGTGAATGCACTGGAACTTCGCAGCCGGCTTGAGAGCCAGGGGTCGATCTTCCAGACCAACAGCGATACCGAGGTCATCCTTCATTTGATCGCGCTCTCCCGTGAGCACACTTTGCCGGAAGCGATGTCCGATGCTCTTCGGCGCGTCGAGGGCGCATTTTCGCTGGTGATGATCAGTCCAGATCGTATTTTTGCAGCGCGCGATCCGCGTGGTTTTCGACCGCTGGCGATGGGTCGCATACCAGCCACAGCTTTGGACAAGCAAGACACCATCGTATTCGCTTCTGAGACGTGTGCCTTCGACTTGATCGGCGCGACCTACGAGCGCGATGTGAAACCGGGCGAGTTGGTAATTGTTGGGCCAGAAGGAATCACATCCCGTTTTTATGCGCCATCGCCATTCCAGGCGAGCTGCATCTTTGAGCACGTTTATTTTTCACGTCCTGATAGCGTGGTGTTCGGGCGCCCGGTCGACCAGAGCCGCGATCTAATGGGACGGCAACTGGCCCGGGAAGCACCGGCTGACGCCGATATCGTTGTGCCTGTCCCAGACTCTGGCACAACCGCCGCAATGGGATACGCCTCCGAAAGCGGGATCCCTTTCCGCATGGGCTTGATCCGGAACCACTACATCGGCCGCACTTTCATCGAACCAAACCAGTCGGTTCGCGACTTTGGCGTCAAATTGAAGCTGAACCCCGTGCGACATCTGCTGGAAGGAAAGCGCGTGGTTCTGATTGACGACTCGATCGTTCGCGGCACCACAAGCCGCAAGATCGTTCGCATGATTCGCAACGCGGGTGCGAAAGAGGTCCACATGCGGATCTCTTGTCCGCCGACCATCTCTCCATGTTTCTACGGTGTCGATACTCCTTCGAAAAATCAATTGATTGGTGCGAACAAATCGGTCGAGGAAATCCGTGAATACATCGGCGCCGATTCGCTCTCTTACCTTTCCATTGAGGGGTTAAAAAAGGCAGCGGGTGAAGGCGAGAAAACAACTTATTGTTCAGCTTGTTACACCGGGAAGTACCCTCTCAATTGCGTGGACGTCGAAGAAATCCAGGCCGCCCCTGCCTCGAAGCGCTCCTGAATCCTGCGCCCTTAGCCATTTTTAGAGCCTTCTCACTGATCACCACGAACTTCAGCTGCAAGTAAGTCTCAAACGCAGTTGGGAAAAGCCCTCGCAACCGCGGGGGCTTTTTTATTGCCGAATCTAATGGTCCGTGCATGTGCGCGTGAGTGCTCCTGACCTCTCGGCGAACAAAAAAATCCCCAGGGCGAAAGCCCCCGGGGATTTTGGATTGAGTTTTGAAAAAATTACTGCTGCACTACTCGCACGCGATAGCTGTCTTTTTGCGGACCGCTTTCCGTGCCATCGTTGGCCAGTTTGCCCCAGATATTGAAGCCGTCCACAAGGATCATCCAGTTGCCTGGCTTCGGTGATGCCACCGTTGCCATCTCCCGTCCGTTCAATGTGGCGCCGTCAAAGATCAGGTTCCCATCAGGATCAACCACGATCAGATCTAGATCGTTTGTCGGATAGTGGCTCCAGTCGTTATTCCAGGTCAGCTCGAAGGTTAACGAGTTGACTCCCGAAGCTACGGTGTACGGAATCTGCACAAGCTCGCCTTCGCTGACCGTGCCGTATTTACTGAGCTTGGCGGACTTCTGCGCTTTCGCAGTAACCGTGACTTCTGAACTGACGCGCCCCGCGTTCGTCCAGTCGCCTAGCACTACGACCCGCATGTATCCGGGCTCTGGATTGGCGATGGTGAACTGCCTCGGCCCAGCCACAAAGGTTTGAACCGGATAGTCGCCTTCGCCGAAAGCGGACGTTTTTGCCTGGTGCACGGAGAAGTAAATGTCATCGCCGAACAGCAGGTTTTGCTCGTCCGGAGGCAGTTTTGGCGTGACACTATCCACACTCACGCTAACGCTGCCAATCTCGCGACCTACTTTGACGATGAATTCTTTCCTTTGTCCGGGACGCAACATGCCCGTGCTGAATTTCAAGGGAGTGCCTGCCGTGATTGTCGTGGTGCCGATTCCCAGCTTGTTAAGGTTCGCGCCAACGTCAGGAAGAAAAGTACCGAGATTCGGGATTGTCTTGCCTGCCGCGCCGGACTTCAGCACATCGAGCGACTTCGCGACATCGAGATATCCTCGCCCTTGGTCAAACTGAGTCGAGCCGTCTCCCAAAAGTTTGTAGTTCGCTCCCTTGACAACAGCATTTCGAATCTCAGCAGCGGTCGCAGTGGGAACGCCCGCCTGCAACAGCGCAGCGGCGCCCGAAACTGTAGGTGCTGAGAATGACGTTCCTGCTACTAGGGACAGACTTCCGTCCGGGCTTTGGACGAAGTTGAAATAGCCGGCGGACGTAACACTGATGTCCACACGTCCATCCGCAGTCGGACCGCGCGAACTGAACGAAGCCGTCTGAAGTGTATCGTTTGGACGCGCCAGCAGGCCGAGTCCCACCGAGCATTCGCTCGCTGCCGCAACGTCCCAAAACACGCGTTCGTGCGGCGGCGTGTTGGATGCCGCTGACGAAAGCGCTGCCACGCCCGTTGCGGGAGTTCCCGTTGTGAGCGAAGCCGGCCCGGCATTCCCCGCTGACGTCACCAGCGTGATGCCAGCTTTCACCATCTCACGGCTCAACAGGTCTTCGAGTTCACGGCCTGCCGCAGTCGTGGGACCACCCAGGCTCATGTTGACAACCTGAATGTTCAACGCGTCGTAAACGAACGGATCGTCTTCGGTTCCCGATCCTGAGACCGGGGCGGTCGACATGCCCGCCAGGTAGTTTTTCTTGAGAGTAATCGCTCGATCCATCGCAGCGAGGATCACGTCGCTGCCCGTGCCTCCGCCGAGCGACGAAAACACTTTGAGCGCATAAATGCTGGCGGCCGGAGCTACGCCAACCATTGGGATTACGGATTGGCCCGGTAGCCCAACGGTAGAACCGGCGATCACCGAATCCGGCGCATTCAACTGGAGTGACTGCACAAGGCACGAATTATTCGAGAACACGAAACCCACGTGCCCTGCGATCATCGTTCCGACCCATGTGCCATGTTCTCCGTTCAGAGTGCTGGTTGCTGAAGAAACAGGATCGTCTTCGACGAAATTTTCGCCGCCGATCACGGTT
>Ga0070688_100001351_pt1 | contig 12186 bp, 7 predicted proteins | sample KBSS13HmetaG_FD_64679 | JGI IMG/M metagenome (GOLD analysis project Ga0070688, IMG submission 64679) | Switchgrass rhizosphere microbial communities from Kellogg Biological Station, Michigan, USA - KBS S1-3H metaG | ecosystem: Host-associated > Plants > Roots > Rhizosphere ...
GGGATCGGGACGATGTCGTCGCCCTGATGGAGCAGCCAGGCGAGGGCGAGCTGCGCCGGCGTGCAGCCCTTTCGCGACGCGACGTCCTCGACGTGGCGCACCAGGTCGAGGTTCTTCTGGAAGTTGTCGCCCTGGAAGCGCGGCTGGCGGCGGCGGAAGTCGTCGGCGGGAAGGTCCTCGAACCGGGCGAAGCGGCCGGTGAGAAAACCTCGGCCAAGAGGGCTGTACGGGACGAAGCCGATGCCGAGCTCGCGGCAGGTCGGGAGGATCTCGTCTTCGACGTCGCGCATCCAGAGCGAGTACTCGGTCTGCAGCGCGGCGATCGGGTGCACGGCGTGCGCGCGGCGGATCGTCGCCGGCGCGGCTTCGCTGAGGCCGAGGAAGCGCACCTTCCCCTGCTTCACGAGCTCCGCCATCGCGCCGACGGTCTCCTCGATCGGGACGTTGTTGTCGACGCGGTGCTGATAGTAGAGGTCGATGTGGTCGACGCCGAGGCGCTGGAGGGACGCGTCACACGCCTTGCGGACGTACTCGGGCGAGCCGTCGATGCCGAGGCTGTTGCCCTGCTCGTCGCGGACGTTGCCGAACTTCGTGGCGATCACGACCCGCTCGCGGCGGCCCTTGATCGCCTGGCCGACGAACCGCTCGTTGGTGAACGGGCCGTACATGTCGGCGGTGTCGAGGAAGTCGATGCCGAGGTCGAGCGCGCGGTGGATCGTCGCGAGCGACTGGGCGTCGTCGCGGCCGGAGTAGAAGTCGGACATGCCCATACAGCCGAGGCCGAGGGCGGAGACGGTCAGCTCTGATCCGAGGGTACGACGCTGCATGCGGTTGTGCTCCAGTGGTCGGGACGTCGATGAACTCCGGTGCGGCGTTGCAAGTTCGGAGCTACGTTAACCGCGGCTATTGGTTGACGACGGACGCGACGGAACGCGCATCTGAACGACGGAACGCGGATCTTGAACGGCGATCTTCGCTGAAACGGCCGGTTCGCTCCCAGTGGGCGGAGAGATCTCAGCCCCGGACCGACAAATGCCTTGAGTCGTGGACCCAGGGGTCAGAGTCGTTGAACCGATCAAGGAGTCTGACCGCTTGATGCCGAGCATTCCGACCTGGAGAGGAGTCGATCCGGCCGTTTCCGGAAGATCCGGATGTGATCCGCGTTCCGTCGTTGCACCGCACGAGCATTGAGCAGCCGAGCACTGAACAACACGAGACACTCAGCCCGAGCACCGACGACATGCACAGACGAGAGTTCGTGAAGGGAACGGCAGCGGCCGCGGCGATGTCGATGATGCCGGGCGTGCTCGCTGGAGCCGCGACAAGCTCGACCGTCTCGCGCGAGAGATCCAGCGCCCCGAAACCGTTCAAGCTCCGCTACGCGTTCGATGCCGGGCAGTTCTCCAACCATGCGCCCGGCGGGATCGTCGACGAGCTGAAGTTCGCGCACGACCAGGGATTCACGGCGATGGAGGACAACCGCATGAAGGGGCGGCCCGTCGCCGAGCAGGAGGCGGTCGCGCGCGAGATGACGCGGCTGGGGATGACGATGGGGATCATCCTCAACAACGGGCAGACGGGCTTCAAGGCAGGCGGCTCGCTCACGACGGGAAAGCCCGAGGAGCGCGACGCGTTCCTCGCCGAGGTGCGGAGCTCGATCGAGTGCGCGAAGCGGGTGAACGCGAAGTGGATGACGTCACTCGTCGGCATGGCCGACCTGAAGCTGCCGCGCGGCTATCAGACGGCGAACGTCATCGACTGTCTGCGCCGCGCATGTGAGCTGCTCGAGCCGCACGGCATCGTGATGGTGTTCGAGCCGTTGAACGTGATCGAGAACCATCCCGGGTTCTTCATCCACTCGAACGACGAGATGTACGCGCTGATGAAGGCGGTGAAGAGCCCATCCGCGAAGCTGTTGTACGATCTCTACCACTCGCAGATCAGCGAGGGGCACCTGATCTACAACTTCGACCGGTGCTTCGACGAGATCGGCTACGTGCAGACGGGCGACACGCCGGGGCGGAAGGAGCCCGGCACGGGAGAGGTGAACTACCGCAACGTGTTCAAGTTCATCCACGACAAGGGCTACACGGGCCTGCTCGGCATGGAGCACGGCAAGTCGCTGCCGGGGAAGGAAGGTGAGCTGGCGCTCATCAAGGCGTATCGGGACGCGGACGATTTTTGACGTCGTCCGGATGCGGGTGAGCCACGTCCCGCCGGAGTTTCACGCAGAGGCGCTGAGGTGCAGAAGGCTGGCACGGCAACGGCAACCGATCGACGCGGAGGGCGCGGAGGCACTCCGAGGGCGCGGAGCGCGGCGCAACGATCTCTCCCCCGGACCAACAAAAATATCCTGGGGTTGTGGATGGAGAGGAGCGGTACGCCGGCAGTGGGAACTCGACCCAGAGAGCAGTCCTCCGCGTCCTCCGCCAAGCTCCGCGCTCTCCGCGTCAATCTGTGGGTTCAAGGTTCAAGGGGTCTGACCCCTTGATCGGAGGTGTCTGACCCCTCGACCGGAGGTGTCTGACCCCTTGATCGCCGAGAACAGCTCTCTGCGTCTCCGCGGCTCTCAGCGCTTCTGCGTGAACCACGTTGGGCGACGGAGCGCGCCTCTGCGTGACACGGCCCGGTGACCGGTGTGTCTTCGCCGAGGTTCTGCGAGCGGACAGGAGGCGCCTCGTGAGACGGATCGGAAGACGCACGTTCGCCGGAATCCTCGCGTCGGTGTGGCTCGTCGGATGTGCAGACGCGATCACGGAGCCGCTGCACAGCGACGTCGACGTCGCGCGCGCGGCATGGTTGAGCGAGGGCGCGACGAACTACTCGTTCGAGCTCGCGACGGCCTCCTCCTGGTTCGCGAAGGGCGGCTACGTACGAGTGGAGGTGAGCGACAGGCGCGTCGTCTCCGCTGTCGCACCCCTCGGCACCCCGCAACCCCTCCTGTCGCCGCCGACGCTCGACGAGATCTGGGATCGCATCCTCGACGCGCGCGAGCGCGGTCAGCTGAACTCGGCGCAGTTCGACCGTAACGGCGTGCCGATCGAGAGCGACATGGGGCCGTGGCCGGTCGACGGCGGAGTGCACTACTCGGTGCGCGGCTTCACCAAGTCGCGCTGAGCCGTACCCAGCGCGCTACTTCGGAGGCGCCAGCGAGACGGATCCGTCTTCGCTCAGCGTCCAGTAGGGATTCCACGCCACTTCCCACAGGTGGCCGTCGGGGTCGGCGAAGTAGGCGTCGTATCCGCCCCAGAACGTGTCGCGGGGCTCGATCATGATCTGCGCGCCCGCGACACGAGCCTCCTCGAGCACCTCGCGCACCTCTTCCTTCGAGCGTGCGTTGTACGCGAGCGTCACGCCGCGAAAGCCTTCGCCCTCGGCGCTCACTCCGGCGTCCTCGGCGAGCTTGGGCCACTCGTAGAGGGCGAACACCATCCCGCCCGACTGATACATCGCGACGTCGTCCTGCCCGAAATCGCGGTGCCAGCCGAGTCCTTCTTCGTAGAAGCGGCGTGCACGCGCGATGTCACGCACGCCGATGGTGAGCAGGGAGAGACGTTGGCGCATTGAACCAGTGAGTTGGTGAGTTGGATCGCGGGTTGGTTGGACGGTTGGTCGGTGAGTTGGACCACACGGCCACTCGACCAGCATGCAAGCTTCACGTGAAGTCTTCCACGCCGGTTGTAGCCCGGGCCGTTCAGTTCACTAGCTCACCGACCAACGAGCCAGCGATCCAACTCACCAACTCACCGAATCTCGCCCCTCGCCCCAGCGTCCGTCTTGAAGAAATCGGCATCATCGAGCCAGCGGCCCACATCGGCGTTCGAGCTTGCGACCAGCTCGCGCGGTGTGAAGCCGGTGAGGTCGCGGAACTCGCGCGTCATGTGGGCCTGATCGGCGTAACCGGCGTCGAGGGCGAGCATCGCGAGGGTCGGCCGGCGGTGCGCGAGCGCGCGCTGGCGCGCGAGGCGCAGCGTCCGCTGCAGGCGCAGGATGCGCTGCAGCGTCTTCGCGCCGTAGCCGCAGGTGATGGTCATCTCGCGATGCAGGCGGCGCAGGCTCCAGCCGAGCATCGTACCGAGGGTGTCGACCGAGATCCGGTGGTCGGCGACGAGCGCGTTCGTGGCGCGCAGCACGATCGCATCGCGTTCGAGCCGCTCGCCGAGGCGGCGGCGCGCCCAGCGTTCGAGCGCGGCGCGCATCGCATCGGTCGTGGAGGCGGCAGAGAGCTCTCCATCGAGCACGGACGCCGACACGCCGCACACGGCGCGCAGCTCGGGATCGGCGTCGCGCAGCTCGTGTGCGTCGCACCCGAACACCGCGCGCGCCGCACCGGGGCGGAAGCGGATGCCGACGACGGTCGTGCTCGCGGGCACGTCGACGAGGTGCGTGCGCGTGGCCGGACCGGCGACGTGCGGCGCCGCGGCGCCGATCACCACGACGTCGGAGCATGCGTCGGGAACGACCGGCGCGGGCGCCGCCGCGTCCGTCGCCCTATGCGCCACCCACGTGCACGCGACGGCGGCACGCAGGTCGGGCGGTGCGGGGAATTCGGTGTAGGTCTTGGCGGGCACGGACCGAACGGCGGTCGTCGGTTAGCGGTTATCGGTTTTCAGCCGGCCTCGGGAAGCGCCTGCGTCCCGAGGCCGGCCGCAAGCCGTCAACCGCAAACCGTTCACCGCCCCTTCACGGAATTCCTGCGACCGTCGCATCCGGCACCGGGAACAGCCCCTCCACAGAGAGGTACCGCTCGCCCGTGTCATAGCAGAAGGTCAGCACCCGGCTCCCCTTCGGGATCTCGGGAAGCTTCTTCGCCACCGCGGCGAGCGAGGCGCCGGACGACGTGCCGATGAAGATCCCCTCCTCCTTCGCGGCGCGGGCGGCGTAGGCGAACGCGTCCTCCTCCGACACCGGGACGGTGCCGTCGAGGACGTCCCGGTGCAGGTTGCCGGGAATGAATCCGGTGCCGATCCCCTGGATCTTGTGCGGCGTGTGCGTGCCGCCGGCGATCGGCTGGGACTTCTCGGGCTCCACGGCGAACGCCTTGAGTTTCGGCATCGTCTTCTTGAGTACCTCGGCGACGCCGGTGATGTGGCCACCGGTGCCGACGCCCGTGATCAGGAAGTCGATGCCGTCGGGGAAGTCCTTGACGATCTCCTGCGCCGTGGTGCGGCGGTGGATGTCGACGTTCGCGGGATTGTCGAACTGGTTCGGCACCCACGAGCCCTCGATGCCGCCGGCGACCTCGTTCGCCTTGTTGATCGCGCCCTTGGTGCCGAGCTCCTTCGCCGTCAGCACGAGCTCGGCGCCGTACGCGGCCATGACCCGGCGCCGCTCGATCGACATCGTCTCGGGCATGACGAGGATGCATCGGTACCCCTTCACGGCGGCGGCCATGGCGAGCCCGATCCCCGTGTTCCCCGACGTCGGCTCGACGATCGTGCCCCCCTTCTTCAGCACGCCGCGCCGCTCGGCGTCATCGATCATCGCGATGCCGATGCGGTCCTTGATGCTCGCGCCCGGATTCGCGCGCTCCAGCTTGAGCCATACCTCGACGCCCGGGAAGTTCGAGTACAAGCGGTTGAGGCGCACGTGCGGCGTGTTGCCGATCGTCTCGAGGATGTTGTTGACGCGCATGGAGGCGGATGTTCGGGTGGCGGATGTTCAGAAGAGCGGGCCGGTGCGACCGTGGAAGCTGTTCCGGGCCCGGGATCGGGGCAAGCCGTCGGTCTATCCCACGGCGGCGGCGAAGGTTCGCGACAGATGGATCGCGACCGGGGTGCGTGCTCCGCGGTCTCCGTGGGGCCGAGTGACCGTACGGCTCGTCTCGCCCGGTTTTCACGCGGAGGCGCGCAGGGTCGTCGCGCTTGCTTTTCCGCATGTACGCTCGATTGCGCAACGTGGTTCACGCGGAGGGCGCGGAGGGTCGCGGAGGCGCTGAGAACTGCAACGGCAACGGCAACCGATTGACGCGGAGTACGCGGAGGCACGACGAGGGCGCGGAGCTCGGCGCACGGATCTCTCCGCCGGACCTACAAAGACTTTGAAGGCGTGGATGGAGAGCAGCGGTGCACAGGCGCTGGGAGCTCGACCCCGAGAGTCGGGCTCCGCGTCCTCCGCCAGGCTCCGAGCTCTCTGCGCCGATCCGTTGACCGGTTCAAGGGGTCAGAGTCGTTGAAAATTTCAACGACTCTGACCCCTTGATCCGATCAACGACTCTGACCCCTTGATCTCGTGGATCAGTTCTCGGCTCGCATCATCTCCGCGTGCCGATCCAGCCCGGCGATGATCTCGGCGAGATCCTCCTCCGTGGTGCGCGGGTTCATGATCGTCACGCGCAGCACGCGGCGGCCGTCGAGGTTGGTGGCGGTGATCCAGCCGGCGCCGGAGCGGTTGTACGACTCGCGCAGCTCGCGGTTGAACGCGTCGAGCGCCTCGTCGCCGTGGCCGCCGTCGCCGACCCAGCGGAAGCACAGGATGTTCGACTCGGGCTCGTGCAGCGGATCGAAGTGCGGATGCTCGGTGAGCTGCGCGTGCATCGCGCTCGCGAGGTCGCACTGATGGTCGTAGAGCGCGCCGAGCATGCGCACGCCGTAGCGCTGGAACGCCACCCACAGCTTGAGCGCATCGGCGCGCCGCGAGCATTGGAAGCTGCGCGGCCCCTGATCCCACTGGTGCGCGTTCTCCTCGCCGGTGAACAGGTACGGCGCGCGCTGCGCGAACGCGGCGTCGAGGTCGCGCTCGTCGCGCACGAGCAGCACCCCCGCCGAGAGCGGCAGGAGCATCATCTTGTGCGGGTCCCAGGCGATCGAGCGTGCGTAGGCGAGCCCGCGCAGCCGCTCGTGATGCCGCTCGCTCAGCAGCGCCGACGCGCCGTGAGCACCGTCGACGTGGAGCCAGAGCCCGCGCTCGTGGCAGAGCGGTCCGATCGTCTCGAGCTCGTCGAACGAGCCGGTGGGCGTCGTCCCCGCGGTGGCGACGACGGCCATCACGCGCCGCCCCTGCTCCGCGAGCCGATCGAGCACGATCGCCAGCGCCTCGACGTCCATCTTCCAGTCGCGCGACGGGATCACGACGGCGTTGTCGAGCCCGAGCCCGAGCTGGGCGACGGCGCGCGAGACGGCATAGTGCGCGTGCTCGCCGCACACGACGACCGGCGGATCGGCACCGACGCCCTTCGCCCACGCATCGGGAAGCGCCGCGGCGCGAGCGGCGAGGAGCGCGGTGAACGTCGCCTCGGTGCCGCCGCTGGTGAGCGTGCCTCCCGCGCCCGTGCCGAACCCGGCGAGCTCGCACATCCAGCGCACGACGCAGTGCTCGATCACCGTCGCAACGGGCGACATCTCCGCCACGGCGAGCGACTGGTTCAGCGCGGCGATGAGCGGCTCCGTCCAGATCGCCGCCGGCAGCGGCGGCGACACCTGATGACCGGCGTAGCGCGGGTGGTACAGCCGGTTGCAGTCGGGCAGCACCTGGTCGCGCAGCCGCGCCGCGACGGCCTCGAGCGCCATCCCGTCCAGCGGCACCGGCTCCTCGAACCGCTCGGCGATCTCGCTCGACGAGAGTGACGTGCTGACCGCGCCGGTGCGATCCCGCGTCGCAGCGAGATACTCGGCGGCGAGCTTGGTGAAGAGCGTGGCGCACGCGAGGCTCGCGTCGCGCTCGAGCTCCTGACGAATGTCGGGTTGCGTGGTGGGCATGGGGGGAAAATACGCGAGTGGGGAGTGGGGCGTGGGGGGGTGGGGGGTGACAGCAAACAGCCTCGGGACGCCGAAGCATCCCGAGGCTGTGAACTCCCCACTCCCCACTCCCCCCGTCACACCAACAGATGACTCCTACTCAAAGGGATCATCATCGCCTCCTCCGCCTTCTCCACCACGAGCTGCTCCGTGTCGCCTCCCAGGCGGAATCGAGCGACCCGCGTCTGCAGGTCCTCGATCAGCGCGCTCATCTCCTGCACCGCCGAGGCGATCGTCTGGTTCCCCGACGCGGCCTCGTGGGTGACGCGGGAGATCGTCTCGATGTTCTGGCCGATGTGCTGCGTCGTCTCGGCCTGCTCCTCGCTCGACTGCGTCACCTGCTTGATGCTCTCGAGCACCTTGCCCGAGTTCTCGATGATGGAGTCCAGGGCGCCGCCGGCGCGGTCGACGAGCTGGCGGCCGCTCGCGAGGTGCGCCGACACCTGACCCATCCGATCGACGGCCTGCTGCACCGCTTCCTCGTTGTCGCGGATCACCTGCGCGATCGCCTTCGTCGACGACGACGTGCGGTCGGCGAGATCGCGGATCTCCTCGGCGACGACGGCGAACGTACGGCCGTGCTTGCCGGCCCGCGCCGCCTCGATCGCCGCGTTGAGGGCGAGCAGGTTGGTCTGATCGGCGAGCTGCTCGATCACGCGCGTGATCTTCGTGATCTCCTGGCTGCTCTGGCCGAGCGCCGCCACCGACTGCGCCGAGCTGCCGACCGTGGAGACGATCGTGTCCATGCTGGCGAAGGTGTCGCGGACGACGCGCCCTCCCTCCTGCGCATCCTTCCCCGAGCGCTGCGCCATCTCGGCCACGACGCCGATGTGGCGCGCGTTGTCGGCCACCGCCGTCGTCATCTGCTCCGCGGCGCTCGCGACGAGCGCGGCCTGCTCGATCTGCTGCGCGGCGCCGGCGGCCATCTGCTCGGTGCTGGCGCGGATGTGGCGACTTGCTGCCACGGTGGCGGTGACGATGTCGTGCACCTGCACCACCATCGTGCGGATGTTCGCCACCGCGACGTTGAAGCCGTGGCGCAGCTGGCCGATCTCGTCGTCGCTCGACGCGTCGAGCGAGACGGAGAGGTCGCCGTTGGAGAAGCGGCTCATCGCGAGGAGCATCTCGCGCACGTTGCCGGCGAGGTACTGCTGCGACTTGCGGTCCTTCTCGGCCACTTCGGCGAGCTGTGCGTTCATGCGCTCGAGGCCCTGCCGGCGCTCGCGCGCCGCATGCACCACGAAGTAGATCGCGCCGCCGATCGCGCCGAGCATGAGGATGCGGAACCACCACGACGCCCAGAACGGCGGCGTGATCACGAGGTCGAGCGACGCACCCTGCTCGTTCCACACGCCGTCGTTGTTCGAGCCCTTCACGTGGAAGGTGTACTTGCCCGGCGCGAGGTTCGTGTACACGGCGGTGCGCTGCGTGCCCGCGTCGCGCCACTCGCGGTCGAAGCCGTCGAGCTTGTAGGCGTACTGGTTCTTCGCCGGCGACGTGTAGTCGAGCGCGGCGAACTCGAAGGTGAAGACGGAGTGCTCGTGGCTCAGCGTGAGCTTCTTCGTCTCGCCGATCGCCGTCTCCAGCGGCGAGCCCTTCGCGCCGATCGCGACCGGCTTGTTCATGAGCTGGAAGCCGGTGAGCACCACGGGCGGCACGCGGGTGTTCTGCGCCAGCTGCTGCGGCTGGATGACGCTGAAGCCTTCGTTGCCGCCGAACAGCAACGCGCCCGTGCGGGTGCGGAAGTACGCGCGCGGATTGAAGTCGCGTCCCTGCAGCCCGTCGGCCTTGGTGAACTGCTGCCCCTTCTTCACGGTCGGATTGAACCGCGTGACGCCCTGGTCCGTGCTGAGCCAGAGCTTGCCCTCGGCGTCGGTGGCGATCCCGGAGACCGAGGTGGCGTTGATGCCGTCGCCGCGCTTGAAGTGCGCGACGGCCTTGCTGGCGACGTCCACGCGGTCGAGTCCTTCGGCGGTGCCGACCCAGAGCACGCCGGGCTCCGCCTCGCGGATGGCGCGCACCTCGTTCGACGAGAGCGACGTCTCCGGCTTGCCGTCGGCGTCGAAGGCGAGCATCTGACGCGTCTCGGGATCGAACACGCGGAGCCCGGACTCGCGCGTGCCGAGAGCGAGGCGTCCGTCGCGGAGCTCCTCGATGCGCCAGATCTCCGACTGGCCCGGTCCGGCCTTGCCGATCGGGAACTTGCTGAACGAGCGGCTCGCCTTGTCGAACAGCAGCAGCCCTTCGTGCCACGAGCCGACCCACACGCGGCCGCGGCGGTCGACGTGCATGGAGAAGATGTTGTCGTCGGGGAGGTTCGAGTTCCTCGACGTGTAGGGGGTGAAGCTGTTGGAGTGCGGATCGAAGCGCGTGATGCCACCCGCCCACGTGCCGAGCCAGAGCACGCCGCCGGGCTCCGCCGCGACGGCGAGCACCGCATCGACGTTCAGCGCGCTGTTCTTGCTCGTGTAGCGGGTGAAGCGCCCCGACGCGAGATCGAACCGGTTCACGCCGCCGCCGTCGGTGGCGACCCAGACGTTGCCGCTGGAGTCCTGCGCGAAGCCGAGCACCGAGTTGACGCTCAGGCTCGAGGCGTCGCCGGGCACGGAGCGGTAGGTGCGGATCGCGTCGCTGTTGCGCTTGGCGACGTTGACGCCGCCGGCGAAGGTGCCGACCCAGAGCGTCCCCGACCGGTCCTCGAAGAGTCCCCACACGGAGTTGTTGTTCAGCCCCGTCGGATTGTTCGGATCGTAGGTGTTGTGCGCGAACGTCTCGGTGCCGAAGTCGAGGCGATCGAGACCGCCGTTCTCCAGCGCGACCCACAGTCCTTCGCGCCCGTTCCGGATCAGCGTCTGGACCGCATTGAGGTTGAGCGACTTCGGGTTCGCGGGATCGTGCTGGAAGCGAGTGACCCTGCCGGAGAGCGGGTCGATCTTCGCCAGCCCGCTGTGGTACGAGCCGACCCACATCGTGCCGGCGTCGTCCTCGACGACGCCGCGGATGTCGGCATCGTTGGCGTTGCCGCCGAGATAGGCGCGCGCCGCGCCGGTGGCGGGATCGAGATCGAGGACGCCCATCTCCTTCGTGCCGATCCAGATATGGCCACGGCGGTCTTCGGTGAGACCCGAGACGTTCTTGCCGGTGAGCCCGAGCGAGGCGCTCCGCGCGTAGCGCGTGGACTGCCCCGTCTTGCGGTCGAACTGATAGAGGCCGTCGTCGGTGCCGACCCAGCTCTGTCCCGATTTCCCATGGAGGAAGCTGAGGACGTGGCGACCTTCGGCTCCCTCTCCCACCCGGTACGTGATCCAGCGGTCGTGCGCGCGATCGTAGCGGCTCAATCCCTTGCGCGTGCCGATCCAGAGGACGCTGTCGCGATCCTCACGGGCGAACTCGATGTAGTTGTCGGGGATCGTCGTGCTGTCGCCGCGAACGTTGCGGTAGTTCGTGATCGTGTAGCCGTCGTAGCGGTCCAGCCCTCGGCGCGTGCCGAACCACATGAAGCCACGCGAATCCTGGTAGACGGCGGCTACCCAGGGACCGGACAGCCCGTCGTCAGCCGTGAGCTTGGTGAACTGGAGGCGCTGTGCTTCCCCGTTGGCGGGGAGACCGATCGTGCACGCGATCGCGACCGCAACGGCCGCGCGACGAAGCACGCGAGCCTGCTCGGTAGGCCTTGCAGGTGCCGACATGGCGCTGGGAGGCTGACGAAAGAGCGCGGGGGACCTGGCCGGCAACGATGCCGACGGGGTCCCCGGGGAGGAGGGTGCCGCTTTTGTAGGAGCCTCTTCCAAAAGCGAGCACACCTATAACGATCGAGATGGGTGGAGGGTACGGAGAGAGTGGGTTGGTTGGTGGGGGGGGTGGGGGGGTGGGGGGTGGGTGAAATCAAAACGGCCTCGGGACGCGTCTGCGTCCCGAGGCCGTTTCATCCAACCAACCAGCGATCCAACTCACCAACTCACTGCTTCACTGGCATGCCTGATCCAGCTTCGTCAGGTCCATCGTGCACGTCAGGTTGCCGCCGGGGCCGGTCCGGGAGACGTTGACCTTGCTCGTGCCGCTGAAGGTCATCGTGATCCGGGTCGTGCCGATGGACGCGGTGCCGACGGTACCCGAGCTCTCGACGACGATCGTGCCCGACGTCGGCCAGACCTGCGTGGTGGCCGCGGTCTTGGCGGGGAGCACGAGGTTGGTGATGGCGGTCGTCAGCGTGGCGTCGAGGGCGGAGGTGCCGAAGATGTCGGCGATCTGGCCCTTGAGCTTCGTCGTGGAGCCGCCGTTGAGGGTGTGCGGTCCCGAGACCAGACCGCTCAGGGTCAGCTCCTGCGTGGCGTTCACGTCGAGGGTGGTGCCCCCCTCGCTGAGGGTGCCGGTCGTGGTCGAGTTCGAGCGGACGGCGTTGGTGGTCGCCCGGTCGAACGCCGACTGCGATGCGCCCGAGCCGGACAGC
>Ga0070688_100001353_pt1 | contig 12169 bp, 10 predicted proteins | sample KBSS13HmetaG_FD_64679 | JGI IMG/M metagenome (GOLD analysis project Ga0070688, IMG submission 64679) | Switchgrass rhizosphere microbial communities from Kellogg Biological Station, Michigan, USA - KBS S1-3H metaG | ecosystem: Host-associated > Plants > Roots > Rhizosphere ...
ATTCCGTACGCGCCGGCCGACTTCGAGCCCGATGGCGACGAAGGTCGTCTGTATCCGGCCTTTGCGCGGCTCGCGCTAATCGACTTCGCGTTTTCGCTCGTGAGTCGCGAGAGTCTCGCGCTTCCGCTGCCGCTTGGCTGGCAGAAGGATTACGACTATCAATCGCCGCGCCTTCTCAAGGCGCTCGAAGCCGGCCGCAACGGTGACCTCGAGCCGACCAGGGTGCTCGACTGGCGCTGCGACTTCTACAGCCTCGCGGCGATGCTCAAGCGCTATCTGCCGTCCGATCGTCGAGGCGGTGACGGCTCGGAGATGGGCTGGACATCGAATCGCTATGACGATGCGCGGTCGCTGATCTTCCGGCTGCGCGATACCCATGATCGAGACCTGCCGCACTGGCGTCCGCACGCGGAGCTGATCGATTTCTGCGCGGCGCGGCTGGACGAGCCCGATCTCGTCGCCTCGCTGCAGAAAGGTTGGACGCTCGCGCGCGGCGAGATCGTGGCGGGCATGGCGACGCCGATCACGCCCATTACACCTGTCACGCGCATCGCGCCTTTCGCGCGCGCCGCTTCGGTGACCCCGCTCACCCACATCGCGAGCTCGGAGCCGATCGTGCTTCCCGGGCTTGCGGAGCCGAGCGCTGCCCGCGGCGAAATGGCGGCGATTGGCCCCGACCTTCTTCGTATGAAGCCCCGCGCTGTTCGCAGCGAAACGGCCGCGGGACCGCACCTTCTTCGACGGACGGAAGTGCAAGCGCCCTGGCGAGCGAAGCTGCTCTTGCTTTCGCTGGTCGCGGGCGTCGCCGCGTCGGCGCCGCCGTTCATCGGCAATCCCGCACATCCTCTGTTTGAGCGTGCGAGCCCTGCATCGGGCGAGCGGAATGCGACCTCACCGGTCCAGGCTCCGCGTTCGAGCTTAAGTTCAAACGGCGCCGCCGCACCGGCGGCGCCCGAAGCGGATCCGGCGAATCCCGCCGACGACGCCAACGATCGAGTGGCGCGCTCGCAGCGCGACCAGGTTGCTGACGCCCCCGAACCTGCCACGAGCATCGGTACCTCCGGCGGCCTTGCCAACGACGAGCCCCGCCCCACGAGCGAAACCCCGCGCGAGCAGGCAATCGTCGCCAACGCCGCGCCAGCGCCGGTAGCGACGCCCGCCGAGAAAGTTTCGTCGTCATCCGACGCAACGACTCGCGAACAAGCTGCCCCGAATGCAGCGCAAACACGCGTGAAGTCCGTCGCGCCGGCCAAGCGCGCTCCGGTGACTTCGTGGTCGCCGTCGAATGCGACGCCGACGCAGCATGGACGCCGACCTTCGTCGGCGCCTGCGAGCGCACGCGTCCGCTCGGTGCCGCATCCGCCTGCCCCTGTCGTTGCGCGATCGACATCGCCTTCCCGCGCTCGCGTTGCGACGGCAAGCCCAGCGGTGAACGCCTATCTAGCGACGCTGTCGCCCCGTTCGTCGTCGCCATCGGTGGCGGGCCAGAGCACGCCGCCCATTGCGCAAGTCGACGCAACGCCAGCCGGCGCGGGGGCGTCGATGACCGTGGCGATCGAGGATTCGCGCGCGTCCGCACCGCTGGAGTTGGCGCCAGCGCGCGCGCCGGAATCCGTCGCGGATCAACGATCGCCGGCCGCGCCGGCGAAGCCTGCGCCAAAGGCATCCCGCGCGAAGAGCGGATGGCAGGGATTCCTCGGCAGTATCGTGGGCCTGTTGCAGGGGCGCGATCGCCCAGCAGTGCCGGTCGAGGACCGCGATGTACGGCGCTCGCAAGTTGTGCCGCAGAGCCCGATGCCACAGCAACTCGCAGCGGCCGCATCCAATCCGATCCCAAGGCCGCCTTCCCGCCAGCTTGCGCTGGCGCCGACGACCCCGGGCGTCAGCCCGAACCCGACCGCGCCCGGGCTGCGAAGCGGCGCGGCGTCCGATGGGGCGCCGAGCGCCACGATATCGCTCGCCGCCCTGAACTCGTCCAGCGCCGAGTCACGCACGCCCGAGAGCCCACCCGCAATCGCCGCCCCCCCGCACGCATCCGTCGAACCGCCGATGCTGGCGAGGTCCGCTCCCGACGAGTCGTTTGGCGCCCGCGCCGATTCCGACAAGTTGACGATAGAGGCGAAACGGATGCTCGCGAATGCCGTCCCCCGCGTCGCAACGCAGGCCCAGCACGACGTCACCCCCGTGCTGCGGACAGCGGGCCTCCCCCCGCACCCGATGCAGGCGGAGACGATCGCCCAGTTCGCGCATGCGAAATGGACGAGTGAAGACGAGTGGATCTCGGCGAGCGATCTGTCCCCCAGTTACGCGCGCATTCTGCACAGCAATGCGCGACAGGCGCTCGCGTCAGGACGCGGGGCGGCGAACGCCGCGAACATCGAGTTGCGCGCGTTCGGCGCCAACCCGCACGATCCGGAGATAGCGGCGTATCTCGCCTACCTCTACCTGCGCGCGGAACCCGTGCAACCCGAAACGGCTCGCGAGCTGGCGTTGCATGCAATCGTCGTCAGCGGCCCGCGACGTTCGGCGCGCGCCGGGGATTGGGGCGTCCTCGCCGTCGCGAGCGCGCTCACCGGGCGCGAGGCTGATGCGACCCGCGCGTTGCTCGTCGAGGTCGCACTGACCAAGGACCTGGACGCGACCTGCCGCGCCGCGTTGAGCGCCTACTCCTACTTCGGCGAACGGCTTCGCGTACCGGTCCAGGCGATGTTGTCACGAGTTCACGCGCTCGGAGGCGCCTACGCGTACCCCTCGTGCGCATCGCCTCCGTTCTGGGCGAACGCGGCGCGTCGGCCGAGCCTATTGAACTAACGATTCGGAACGTGCGTTTGTCCCGACGATTCCAGGAGAAACCGAATGTCCGTTGATGGCGATAGCAGAGACGCAGTGACCTCGGCGACGAGCGCGATATGGGATAGTCATGTGCGAAAAGACAGGACGCCGGAGGGCTTCACGGTTCGGACGACATACCCGACCAATCCGGACGGAGTGGAGGTGATGCTCGAGCGCTGGGAGCCCGGCACGGAGGAGCCGCCCCACTCGCACCCGGGCGACGATATGACCGTGGTCATCGAGGGGAAGATGTCTTTCCAATTCTATCGGAAGGAGGGAGCCAGCCTCGTGGCGGACGGGGAGAGGCTGTTTCTGAGCGAGGGTGACGTCGGGTACGTGCGCGCGAATCGAATTCACGACGCGAAGTACATCGAGCGCTGCAAGCTTGTGTACGTGCACGACAAGGCCTTCGGCTTTAATTTGGCACGCTGAGCGGCGCTCCTCTGTGCGGGCGGAGCTTTGAATCCGTCGGACTGGATTGTCTACAGCCTGTCTACTTTCGCGGGGCCTCGAAGGCGACTGGCTAAGTAGACAATTGATTCGTTGGTAGGCCGTACTGGACTCGAACCAGTGACCAACGGATTAAAAGTCCGCTGCTCTACCAACTGAGCTAACGACCCAAGGGGCGCGGATTATAGCGAATCCGACGCGCTCCCGCAAAGGTTGGCCGGGCGCTCGCCGGTGCAAAACGGCGTGTGTCGCTAGTTTAGATCGCGCGTCAAAAAGCCGGGCAGCGACATGAAGTCGATGCCTTCATCGCGCAGCGATTCGGCCTCTTCCGGCGACGCCTGTCCGCGAATGCCGCGCTTCGGCGCTTCGTCGTAATGAATCTTGCGCGCTTCCTCCGGGAACGCGCGCCCGACGTTCTCGGCGTTGGCCACCAGGCGACGCATCAACTTCAGCGCTTCGGCCTCGCCGGAGGTTACTGCTTCAGTTTCGCTTTCACTTTCGGCCGCCGGCAGCGCAGCGCGTCCGACCTGCACGTTGGCCGACGGCCGGCGCTCGATCGCGGCGTCGTCGCACACCGGGCAACGAATCATCGTCTGGTCGTGCTGGCGCGCGTAATCCTCGGTCGAGGCGAACCAGCCCTCGAACCGATGCTGCTGCGCACAAACCAAATCGTAAACAATCATTGCAGCGCTTTCATGCGGCGAGGCTCATCGTCCATCTGCACTCGCCAAGACTGGTACTTCGATGCCGCTACGCACCCGGCAACGATCGCGCCGAAGGCCAGGAACGATCCCAGCGCCAGGGTCGAAATGCCGGTCAGCCCCTGGCCGATCGTGCATCCGAGCGCAGTGACGCCGCCAAATCCCATTAACACTCCGCCGGCGATATGGTTGACAAGGTCCTCGGTCGATGCGAAGCCCTCCCAGCGGAACGCCCCGGTCGCAAGCGCGGTGGCGGCCGATCCCGCCGCCATGCCGAGCACGCCGGCGATGCCGAAGGTAACGAGCTTGGACTGATCGCTCCACAACAGCAACAGTTCCAGCAAATAGGCCACCGGAGCGACAAAGCTGAATGACTCGGCGCGTCCCGAATTGGTGGCGACAAAGGCTTCTTCCAGCGTCCTCGGATCCTCGGCGACATACCCGACATGGCCCGACACATACCATCCGCCGACGATCACCGCCCCGATGACGATGCCGCCGATCGCGAGCTCGCGGCTGCTGCGGAAATCGCGGCTGGCGAACACGAAAGCGGCGATCGCCACCGCGATCGCCAGGGCGAGGCCCAGTCGGGTCGCGGCGCCGCCGCCCAGACGGGCGGCAAAGCTGCCCAGATCGGAGCGCGCGATCCCCAGCGGGGCGATGTCCCAGCGCACGACGTCCAGCGCGTTGACGCGCCAGACGGCAAATAAGCCCTTCAGCGTCATGTAGGCCGATATTGCCAGCACGATCAATACCACCAGGGACTTGAGGCTTCCACCGCCGAGCCGGATCAGCGTCTTGCTGCCACAGCCCGAAGCAAGGGTCATGCCGAACCCGAACAGGAATCCACCGACCAGGTAGGAAAGCCAGGCGATCCGCGGCGTCGTGTAGATCGTCTTCGACAAGTCGACGAGTCCGGCCGCTTCCAGCAAAGCCGCGCCGGCAATCGCAACGGCGATCGCCAGCAGCCACATGCGCATCCGGCGCCAGTCGCCGATGTGCACGATGTCGGTGATCGCGCCCATCGTACAGAAGTTGACCCGGTTGGCGACGGCGCCGAAGACGAAGGCCAGCGCGAAGGCGAGCCAGGCGACGAGTGCAGGAAGATGACTCGAATCCGGCATGACCGGCGATTATCGCACGCACGTTCACGGCGGCCATCCAGTCAACCCCGACGCTTAACCCCGATTCGCGGCCGCTCGCGTTTACAGTCCGGACCGCTATTTTCAAGCGGCAACAGGAGACAAGATGAAGCGAATCGGAAATGCGCTAGCGACCCTGGTCGCCTCGGCCGTCGGCGCGACGATGCTCGGCGCCTGTGCCGCCGTCGAAGCGCACTGGCCCGGCGAGCCTGCGGCCGTCGAAATCTACGACCGCACCGAAGGCCGCGTGCTGCCGAGCTACACGCACCAGGGCCGGCGCTATGTTGTCGGCAAGCCGGGCAACGAATACTCGATCCGCGTGCGCAACCGGAGCGGCGGGCGGGTGCTCGCGGTGATGAGTGTCGACGGCGTCAACGCGATCTCGGGCGACACCGCGTCGACGGCGCAGACTGGCTACGTGCTCTCGCCGCACGAAAGCGCCGACATCGCCGGATGGCGCAAGAGCATGTCGAACACCGCGGCGTTCTATTTCACGACGCTTCCCGACTCGTACGCCGCGCGCACCGGCCGGCCGGACAATGTCGGCGTGATCGGCGTCGCCGTGTTCCGCGAGCAACCGCGTCGGGTGGTCGAGCAGAAACTGGAGCGCCGCGACGCCGCCGAGCCGATGGCCAAAGCCGCGAAACCCAGTTCGGCCGGCGCGCTCAACTCCGAGGCGGCAGCCGCACCACAGCCGAGTCTCGGCACCGGGCACGGCCGAAGTGAATCGTCTTACGCGAGCTACACCCAGTTCGAGCGCGCCAGCACGGTGCCCGAGCAGACGATTACGATCTACTACGACTCGTATCAGAATCTGTTGGCGCAGGGTGTGCCGGTCGGTGCTCCACGCGTCGCGCGCTGGCAGCCCGATCCGTTTCCCGATCGCGGCCGATTCACGCCGGACCCGCATTGAATTCGTAAATCCCCGGCCGTCGTCCGATCCCGTTCGGCGGTCGGGCGACGGCCGCCTCCAGCGGTGCAGATTCGCGCACCCGGTCTCCTCGGCCGCCGACGATGCCAGGCGGTTGTTGCGCGCGCAAGCGGCGGGCATACTGGCCCCGCGATGCCCGCCGGTGCCGACTCCAGCGACGAAGACCTGATGCTCGCCTATGCCGCTGGCGATGCCGCCGCGTTCGACGCGATCTATGCGCGGCACAAAAGCGGCGTCTATCGCTATCTGCTGCGCCAGTGCCGCGACGCCGGCATCGCCGAGCAACTTTTCCAGGACGTATGGATGAATCTGATCCGCGTGCGCACGACCTACCAGCCCAGCGCCAAATTCACCACCTGGCTGTACACGCTCGCCCACAACCGCCTGATCGACCATCATCGCGCCAGCGGTCGCGTTACGCTGGTCTCCACCGATGACGAAAACCACGCGGACGTCGTCGCTGCGCTGCCGGCAAGCCGCCGGTCCGAACCGGAATCGCGCGCGTCCAACCGCGAACTCGGCGACCGGTTGAAGGATGCGGTGGCGGCGCTTCCGGCCGCACAGCGCGACGCCTTTTTGCTGCAGCAGGAGGGCGGTCTGACGCTGGAGGAGATCGCGACGCTGACCGGCGTCGGCGCCGAGACGGTCAAGAGCCGCTTGCGCTACGCGACGAATAAATTGCGTGCCGAGCTTGCCGACCTCTCCCCTCAGTTGCGCGAGGACATCGGATGAATCCTGCCGACGACGATCGCGATCCCGACGTCGATGCCGCATGGCGCGCAGCCAATCGCGACCAGCCGCCGCCGGCGCTCGACGCGGCGATCGCCGCCGCAGCGCGGCGCGCGGTCGGCGCCGGGCCGAAGAGTCCGCAGGCTCCGCGCGCCTGGTGGCCGGTCGCCGCCGCGGCGGTCGTCGCGATCGTTGCGATCGGCATCGTCGAAATGACGCCCCCCGACGAAATCGTCCCGAAGGAGATTTCACCCGCGGCGCCGCAAGCGGCGCCGCCCGCGGAACTATCCTCTCGCCAAGACACGGCTCGCGACCAGCGCGCGGCCGCGCCCGCCGCCATCCCGCAGCCAACGCCGTCCGGTCGCATCGAAGCGCCGCGCAAGGTCGAGCGCGCGGCGCCGCCGATTCGCGCCGATGCGCCGGCCGCCGCAACCGAGGCGACTCCTGAACGCACGTCGGAGGCGACTCGCCAACGCGAACCCGCAGCTCCTCGCGAAGGCGCCAAGCCCGGCGTGCCGTTCCCGGCGTCGCCGTCCGATGCGAGTCCGGCAACGAACGCGGCCGCGCCACCCGCCGCAGATCGCCTGAGCGCCGCGCCGGCGAGTCCGAAGCTGCGGGAACAGACGCCGCCGTCGAGCGCCGGCGCAAGTGCGCAGCAAGCGCTGGCCCCGCCCGCGGAAGGCGAGCGCAAGACCTCACCCGCCGCTGCAGCGGCGCCCGCGGCGCGCCGCGAGGCCGCGCCATCCAACGGAGAGCCGACACTCGCCAAGCGCGCGCATGACAGCGCAGCGGTGACGGACGAGGCCCAGCCGCGGACGGTCGACGAATGGATCCGATTGATCCGCCGGCTCAAGGCCGAGGGCAGGAACGATCTCGCGGCGAAGGAGCTCGCCGCGTTTCGCACGCGCTATCAGGAGCGCGCGGACGCCTTGCTTCCCGCCGATCTGCGAGACTTCAAGCCTTGAGCGATCCGCGCTAGAGCATCGCCGCGCGCGAGCGCAGCAGCTTCTTGATCGGCGCCGGCAGCGCAGCGCCACCGGCGTCACCGAGTGGGAGCCACAGCAGTCCCGGCTCTTCGGCGCGTCGCGGCCAGTGGCGCACCGCGCAGGGCAGCGGCTCGAGCGTCAGCCGGAAGTGGGTGAAGCCGTGCTCGATCGACGGCAGCGCGATGCCGGGCGTAACATCGGCGGCAAAACGCGCGCGGCAATGTGCGGCCGCGTCGGCGCCTCCGACGAGCTCCGGCAGACTCCACAGACCCGCCCAGATGCCGACGTTCGGCCGGCGCTCCAGCAACACTTCGCCGTGCCGTTCGAGCAGCAGCACAGTGGTCGCACGCTGCGGCAGCGTTTTTTTTGCGCGCCGGCCCGGCAGCTCGGCGATCCGATGCTCGCGGCGGGCGACGCAATCGGCGGCGATCGGGCAGACATCGCAGCGCGGCCGGGTGCGCAGGCACACGGTGGCGCCCAGGTCCATCAGAGCCTGCGTATAGGTTTCGATATCGCGCGCCGGCAACAGCGCCTCGGCGCGCGCCCAGAGCGCGCGCTCGACGGCCGGATCGGAAGGCGAGCCGTCGATGCCGGCGTGGCGCGCCAGCACGCGCTTCACGTTGCCGTCGAGAATGGCGCCGCGCGCGCCGAACGCGAAGGCCGCGATCGCCGCGGCGGTCGAGCGGCCGATGCCGGGCAGCGCCGCGATCGCGGCCGCGTCGTGCGGAAAGACGCCGCCATGATCGGCGACGATCGCCTGCGCGGCGCGATGCAGCATATGCGCGCGGCGGTAGTAGCCCAATCCGCTCCACTGCTCGAGCACGCGCTCGACCGGCGCCGCGGCAAGGCTCGCCACGTCGGGAAACGCGGCGACGAACCGTTCGAAATACGGGATGACGGTCACGACCTGCGTCTGCTGCAGCATGACCTCGGACAGCCAGATCCGATACGCATCGCGCGTGTTCTGCCAGGGAAGGTCGCGGCGTCCGGCGCGCCGCTGCCATGCGATCAGCCCGGTCGCGAAGCGCGTCACGACGTTCGGGCGAAGCGCGCCGGTTCCGGCGTGTTTCGCCTCACCGCGCCGACAAGCGCTGCCGCGCCTTGGTCGCCGCTTCCGAGGTCGGATACTTGGCGACGACTTCCTGGAACGTGCGTCTGGCCCCCGGCGCATCGCCCAGCTCGACCTGGCTGCTCGCGATGTTGAGCAACGCGTCGGGCACCTTCTGGCTGTCGGGATAGGTCGCGATCAGTTGCCTCTGCGTGGCGATCGCCGCCCGGAATTCGCGCTGCGCATACTGCGCGTTGCCGGCCCAGTACATCGCCGATGGTGCGAGCGGACTTTTCGGATAGGCGCGGATGAACGACTGAAAGCCCGCGACCGCGGCGCCGAAATTGCCGTTCTTGAAAGCTTCGAGCGCGGCATCGTAGCTCTTTTGCTCGGACGCGGGATCCGCCGCCGCCGGCGCGCCGGCGGCGGCCGGTGCAGGCGCTGCCGCATCGCCTGAGGCGGGGGGTGCGCCTCCGGCGCCCGGCCCGCCTTCGAGGCGCCGCACGCGACCGTCGAGATCGATGTACAGGTCGCGCTGGCGCTTTTGCGCCTGCTCGAGCTCGTAGGTCAGCACTTCGTACTGGCCGCGCAGCTTGGCGATATCGCTCTTGATCTGCTCGACGTCGCGGAACAGATCGGCGCTTCCCGCGCTTTTCGCTTCGAGCGCGTCGAGGCGCTGCGCAAGCGAACGCTCGACCAGGTTGACGCGGTTTTTGAGCTCCTCGATGCGGCGACGCGCCTCGTCGTCGTCGAATATCGCGCCGCGCGCCGGCGCCGTGAGTTGCACGGCGAACAGCACGATCGCGAGCGGCGCGAGCCTCGCCCGCAGCGAGGAACGCCTCGAGTGCGGGCGGTGCCGGAGGAAGCTGTCGCCGGACACTTAGTCGCCGCGATAGCCGATATCGTCGCGCCGGTTCTCCGCCCACGCCGATTCATCGTGGCCCGGATTCTTCGGCTTTTCCTTGCCGAAGCTGACCGTGTCGATCTGCGCTTCGGTCGCACCGGACAACATCATCATCCGCTTGGCGGCGTCGGCGCGACGCTGCCCCAGCGCGATGTTGTATTCACGGCTGCCGCGCTCGTCGGTATTGCCCTCGACTGTCATGTGCGCGTTGCGATTGGCCTGCAGGTACTTCCCATGCGCCTCGAGCAGAGACTTGTAGTCGTCCTTGATCGCGTACGCGTCGAAATCGAAATACACGCTGCGCTTGGACAGGATGCTGCCCGGATCCTTCAGCGGATTCCGCGCGCCCTGGTTGGCGCCGGCGACCGATCCCGTCTGTGCGCCCGAGGTGGCCGCTCCTGGCGCGGTCGCGCCTGGGGTGCGCTCGTCGACGGGCGCGGCGGCTTCCTGCTTTGGCGTCGTCGAACATGCGGCGAGCGCCAGCGCAGCCAGTACACCGATCAGAATTTTTTTCATGGTTTCTCCTTTCGTCGTTGCGAATGCGAGCCGATCTACTTCTGCAGCGGACCCCACGCGGGTTCGCGCACGTCGCTCGCTGTTGCGGTCAGCCTCTGCTTGACGCGACCATCGCTGGAGACCGCGGCCAATATACCACGGCCCCCGACTTCGGACGCATAGAGGATCAGCTTGCCGTTCGGTGCGACGCTGGGCGATTCGTCGAGACTTCCCTGCGTCAGAATCTGGACCTGCCGCGTCGCGAAATCCTGCAATGCGACGTTGAGCCGACCACTGTCGCGGCGCACGAACACGAATCCCTTGCCGTCGGGCAGAAAACGCGGCGACACGTTGTAATTGCCGTCGTAGGTCATGCGTTCGACCGCGCCGCCGCCCAAAGTCAGGCGATAGATCTGCGGGCTGCCGCCGCGATCCGAGGTGAACAATATCGACCGGCCGTCGGGCGCGAACGTCGCCTCGGTGTCGATGCCGGCCGACGTCGAAAGGCGCTGCGCATTGCCGCCATCGGCGCCGATCAGGTAAATCTGCGAGCTGCCGTCCTTCGACAGCGTCACCGCGAGCTTGCTGCCGTCGGGCGACCACGACGGCGCGCTGTTGCTGCCGCGGAAATTGGCGACCAGCTGCCGCGCTCCGGTAGTCAGCGACTGCACGTAGACGACCGGCTTCCGATTCTCCATAGAGACGTAGGCAATGCGCGTGCCGTCCGGCGACCATTCCGGCGAAAGCAGTGGCTCCTTCGACGTGACGATCGACTGCGGATTGTAGCCATCGGCATCGGCCACCAGTAATTCGTAGCGAGTACCCTGCTTGGCGACGTAGGCGATGCGCGTGCTGAACACGCCGACGTCCCCCGTCAGTTTTTCATAGATGACGTCGGCAATGCGATGCGCGGTAGCGCGGAACTGCGCCGGCGGCACTACGTAACTGAACGAGGCGAGCTGCGCTTGCTTGACCGCGTCGAGCAGCGTGAAGCGGACCTCGGTGCGGCCATCGGGAAGCGCCACCATGCTGCCGACGACGACGGCGTCAGCGCCGCGGCCGGTCCAATCGCCATAACGCACGTCCTCGGCGCGCGCCGGCCGGGGAACGACCCCGCCCGGATCGACCAGGCGGAACAGCCCGCTGCGCGACAGGTCTGCGCCGACGATCCCCGAGACACCCAGCGGATAGTTCGACTCGCCGGCGAAGGGGACGATTGCGATCGGAATCGTCGTCGCGCCGCCGCCGATGATCTCGATCGTCAGCTGGGCATGGGCGCTGAAAGCCGCCGCACAACAGAACGCGAACAGGGTGCGCATCAACAATCGGGTCATCGGGGTCGAGATTTTTGGTATGTGGGGGAACCGCGGCGGCGGTGATCGATTCAGGCACTCGCGTCGCCCGTCGACGCAAAGCGTCGGGGCAGCGCAATGATTATAACGAACGTGTGGGCGCAACCGGGTCAACGCATCACTGCGCCGGCGGTTCAATGCGGACCGTCGAATCGAGCCCCAATGCATCGCGCAGCCGGTCGGCGGCCCGGCGTGCCTCCTCCCTGGTCGAATAGGGACCGACATAGACACGGAAAAGTCCCGCGTCCTGCCGGACTCTTGGTTCGACGCCGAGACTCCCGGTTTGGTTCGCCAGCCGGGCGACAAATTCCTGTGCGTTCGCATAGTTGGCGAATGCGCCGAGCTGAGTGACATAGCCGCCGGCTTCCTGGCCGATCGGCAGCGCGAGCGCCGATGGGACCTCGCTCGCGGCCACCGGCGGCAGCGGCCCGGCCAGCAGCGGCGGCGCCGCGCCGGGCAGAATGCTTTCGACCTCGACTTCGCCGCTGCCCTTTTGCGCAATGCCCAGGCGGTAAGCCGCCGCGTACGACAGATCGATAATGCGCCCCGGGTGAAACGGGCCGCGATCGTTGACGCGCACCACCACGCTTCTGCCGTTA
>Ga0070688_100001357_pt1 | contig 12159 bp, 8 predicted proteins | sample KBSS13HmetaG_FD_64679 | JGI IMG/M metagenome (GOLD analysis project Ga0070688, IMG submission 64679) | Switchgrass rhizosphere microbial communities from Kellogg Biological Station, Michigan, USA - KBS S1-3H metaG | ecosystem: Host-associated > Plants > Roots > Rhizosphere ...
CGATCCCGCTGGTGAAGGAGCTGGCGTCGAGCGGCGTGAAGCTGAACGTCACGGCGATCTGCACGCTGGAGCAGGTGCGCGACACGGCGGCCGCCCTCGCCGGCGGCGCCCCGTCGGTCGTGTCGGTGTTCGCGGGCCGCATCGCCGACACCGGCCGCGACCCCGTGCCGCTGATGCGCGAGGCGCTGGGGATCTGCCGGGCGGCGGGCAAGGGGATCGAGCTTCTGTGGGCCAGCCCGCGCGAGCTGCTCAACATCATCCAGGCGGCGGAGGTCGGCTGCGACATCATCACGGTGACGCCCGACCTGCTGAAGAAGCTGTCCCTGGTCGGCAAGGACCTGGGCGACTACAGCCTGGAGACCGTGCAGATGTTCTTCCGCGACGCGCAGGCCGCCGGCTACAAGCTCTGAGCGCGTCGCGACTTCACGCGCGCGGGCCCGTCCGAGTCCTTCGTCTACCCTGGAGGGTCTGATGCCCGATCTAGCCGATGGCGAGAGCACCGAGATGCAGGGCTCGGGGTCGACGCCCTACACGCTGAAGAACACCGGCGGCGTTTACTCCTGCAGCTGCCCGGCGTGGCGAAACCAGTCGATCGCGATCGAGAAGCGCACCTGCAAGCACCTCCGGAAGTTGCGCGGCGATGACGCGGAGGCCGCGCGCGTCGGCGCCGCGCTGCCGGGAAAGCCGGCGAAGAAGAAGGCGGTGGCTGGCGGGGCGGGCGGCGGCGCGGATACGGCCGACGACGAGGACGAGGGCCCGCCGCTGCTGCTCGCCGAGACCTGGGACAACGTCCTCGATCTGGCGGGATGGTGGATGAGCGAAAAGCTCGACGGCGTCCGCGCCTACTGGGACGGCAAGCAATTCCTGTCGCGCCAGGGCAACCTCTATCACGCGCCTGACTGGTTCACCGCAGGCCTGCCCGACGTTCCGCTCGACGGCGAGCTGTGGATCGACCGCAAGAAATTCCAGCGGACCGTGAGCATCGTCCGCCGACAGGACAGGAGCGACCACTGGAAGGAAGTGCGGTATCTGGTGTTCGACGCGCCCGCGCACGAAGATCCCTTCGAGGGCCGCCTGGCGTTCGTGAAGAAGTCGCTCGCCGCCGGGTTGAAATACGCGCAGGCGCACGAGCACGTGCTCTGCAAGGACGTCGAGAGCCTGCGCGCCGAGCTGGCCCGCGTCGAGTCGCTGGGCGGCGAAGGCTTGATGCTGCGCAAGCCCGGCTCGAAGTACGTCGCCGGCCGGTCGTCGACGTTGCTGAAGGTGAAGTCGTTCAAGGACGCCGAGGCGATCGTCACCGGCCACCAGGCCGGCGAAGGCCGCCACAAGGGTCGCATGGGCGCCCTGCTCGTGCGCCTCCCCGACGGCACCGACTTCGCCATCGGCACCGGCTTCAGCGACAGCGAGCGCTCGAAGCCCCCGCCCATCGGCGCCACCGTGACGTTCCGCTATCAGGAGCTTTCGGAGGCGGGCGTGCCGCGCTTCCCGAGCTGGGTCGGCATCCGCCACGACATCACGCTGCCGCCGGTGAAGCGCAGGTCGACCGCGACGCCGCCAAAGCCGGCGCCCGCGCCCGCGGCGGCGGCACCGCCGGCGCCCGTCGTCGTCACGGCGGGCAAAGCGCGCCGCTTCGAGTTCAGCGAAGGCACGTCGAACAAGTTCTGGGAGGTCTCCCAGTCCGGCAACACCATGACCACCCGCTGGGGCCGGATCGGTTCCGCCGGCCAGTCCAAGACCAAGACCTTCGCCGACGAGAACGCCGCCCGCCATGCCGTCGATCTGCTCATCGAAGAGAAGACCGACGAGGGCTACCTCGAACGCTAGAACGCGTTCAGTACGCGTACTCGGAGATGAACGGGTTGCCTTCGCCCCTGCCCGAGATGGGGTCGACGCCGACGCCCGGATCCATGTCGATGACGTCGAAGCTGTCGTAGACGTAGCCGCCGACGAAGAAGCCGGTCGTCGTCGCCTGGAGGCTGAGGATGCGCAGGTAGGCGTTTCCAAACCCGATCGTCCAGCCCAGGCTTTGATCGGGGAACAGCTCGATGACGCCGGCGCCGCCGGTTCCGTCCGGACCGAACAGTCCCGCCACCAGCACACCGCCGTCGCGCCCGAGCGCGATCGCGTTGGTCGTGACGCGCGTCGGTGTGATTACCCATTGAAACGCGCCGGCCGCGCTCAGCTTGACGACGTATGACGAGGGATAGTCCGTCGCCGTGCGCAGCACCTCCGTCGATCCGGGATCGAAATCGACGGTGCCGGCGTACCCGCCCGTGGCGTAGACCGCCCCCTGACTGTCGATGGTCACGTCCGAGACCGCCGCGGCGAGCGACCACCCGCCGGCGTAGCGCCCCATCGCGTCCAGCGCGACCAGGTAGCCCCCGCCCGTCCGTTTCATATCGGTCGTTGCTCCCGGATCGAAGTCGCATGGACCGAAGTACGACCCACTGGCCCACACGCCGCCGGTTGGCGATGCCGCGATTCGACCGGGGTAATACAAGCATCCCGTGAAGGAGACGTCCCAGCTATCGACCCACCTGAAGCGGCCGTCCTTGTCCAGCTTCAGGATGAAGGGCGCTCCCTCGTTGTAGTCGCCGCCCCTCCGGAGCGCCGTTGCCGGGCCCGGGTCGAAGTCGACGTCGCCCAGGAACGATCCGCCGACGTAGATCGAACCGTCGGGTGCCACGGCGAGCGTCGCCATGGTCGCCCACGCGCCGCCGGGCGGCACCTCCAGGACGTCGCCCCAGACGAAGCTGCCATTGCTCGCCAGCTTGACGACGAACACGGACTTCAACGGCGTCGGGATGGAGCTGCCGCCGCCCGCGGGATCGAGAAGGATGGCGCCCTGGAACCATCCCCCGACGATGACGCCGCCGTCGCCGGCGGAAGCCATGGCGGTGACGAAGCCGGTCGTGCGGAACGTCCGCGTCCAGCCGTAACCGCCGTCGGCGTTGACCATCGTGACGTACGGCGCGCCCGTTGCGTCGGGCGAGCTGATGACGTCGGAGCCCGCCGTGAAATCGAAATCGATGGTGTCGTCGAACCGCCCCCCGATGAAGCGCGCCCCGTCCGGGCGCACCGCCGTGACGCCCGCCCAGCCGGTCGGCAACCAGTTGGTGCCCTTGTACGTGGGCAGGCAGGTGCCCGCGGTCGTCCCGTAGGCCGCCTCGCAGTCGCCGTTGCTGCGCTCGCAGTTGCCGGTGTTCGGCGCGCAGATCCCGTCGTTGCACTGCGCGGCGCCGGGCTGCCTGCAGGGCGCGCTGACGTTCGCCAGACGACAGGCGGGCTGGCCGCAGGCGCCGCAGTGATCAGGCGTGCTGAGGTGAGTCTCGCAGCCGAACTCGTCGGTGCAGTCCCCCCGCTCCGCCGGACACTCGCCGACGCACGCGCCGCGGTGGCAGACGCCGGTCCCGCCGGCCTGACCGCACTTCATGCCGCACGCCCCGCAGTTGTTGACGTCGTTCCACAGGTCGGTCTCGCACGCCCTGTCGCCTTGCGTGGACGTCGAACAGTGCGCGTACCCCTGGTCGCAGAACGTGGAGACGCAGGCGCCGTTCTGGCACGAGAGCGACTCGATGCTGGTGTTGACGTGCGGCAGCTTGGTGCAGTCGTGGTCGCAGGTCCCGCAATGCTGGGGGTTCCACGGCGACGCCGTCTCGCAGCTGTCGCCGTCCGGACTGCGATCGGCAGCGAGGTCGGACCCCGTCTCGGGCTGATCGCGATCGCGCGCCAGGTCCTGGCCCGTCTCCGCCTGTTCACGATCGGCGGGCAGATCCTGGCCCACCTCCGGCGGCTCGACCAGGTCCTGGCGCGTCTCCGGAAGCCCGGTGTCGGACGGCGCGCTCGTGTCCTGCGGCGCATCATCGGGACGGTCCGCTCGCGGCACGTCCGCGACGTCCGCCGTCAGATCGGAACCACCGACCTCCGCGACAACGTCGCGGGACGGTCCGCCGTCCGAGCGATCGGTCGTTCCGTCGGCGCCCGTGTCGCCGAGCGAGGCCTGGCCGTCGCGGTCCTTCAGCGAGCGGCCACAGCCGGCGCCGAACGCCACCGCTATGAAAAACACGAGCGCGACCCGCGAACCCATTGCCTCACTATTCCCGCACGCCAGCGAAACGATGCCTCAAGATGTGCCGATCGGCTCGGTTGCCTGCGTGCTGCAGCAGGCAAAGAACGCGCCGAGACCGCGCCCTGGCCGCGATCGTGCAAACATCGGCGCAAAACGATGGAGAACCTTCCGCAACCGCGACATTCGCGTCGCGATCGGGCACGAGAGCTCGCCGCCCTGCTCGCCGCCGCGGCCCTGCTGGCCGGCTGCACGACCACGCACGCGCTCGGCCGGATCGACGATCCCGCCGTGCGCGCGGAGGTCGACGGGATCGCCGCGCACGGCCACGTGCTCGTTCACGTGCGCCCGCCGCCGGGAACGCGCCCACCGCCGATCGGCGATAGAGTTACGGGCGTCATTCCCCAGGGACTGGTCATCGAACCGACGCGCGGCCAACCGCTGCTCGTCACGCGCGCGCAGGTGACGTCGCTCAGCCGGTACAACCACCTGCGCGGCGCCCGCGACGGCGCCATCGGTGCCGGCGTCGCGGGGTTCGTCGTCGGTCTCACGATCGGAATCCTGCTGACGAACGCGGGCAACTCGGGCTGCAGCGACGATTGCGCCAGCATGCGCAAGGACCCCGTCGCGCTCGGATTCGGCGCGGGCGCGGTGCTGGGCGGTATCGCGGCCGTGCTCGGCGCCGGCCTCGGCGCGCTGGCAGGTCACGAGGACCGTTACGAGATCACGAGCGTGACACCGTGAGCGTCGCCGCCGCCACAACCGTCGAAGGGGAGCGGCTGCCGCCCGGTCCGCGCGGCAGCGTCGTACAGATGCTGCGCTACGCCCGCGATCCGCTGGGGTTCTACGCGGACTGCGCGCGGCGGTTCGGCGACGTCTTCACCATACCGACGGTGCTGGGCCCGATCGTCGTGTGCGGCGCTCCGGACGGCGTGCGATCGATCTTCGCGCTGCCCCCCGAGGCGTTCAGCCGCTGGTCGACCGAATCGGTCTCGCCGCTGCTGGGCGAGGCGTCGCTGCTGCTGTCGGGCGGCGCGCGGCACGCGCGCGATCGCAAGCTGTTGACGCCGCCGTTCCACGGCGAACGGATGCGGGCGTACGGCGCGGTGATGCGCGAGTCGGCCCTGCGAGAAGCCGCGTCGTGGGCGTCCGGCGCTGCCTTCTCCATGCAGGACGCCGGCTCGGCGATCTCGATCGACGTCATCGTGCGCGCGGTGTTCGGCGTCGACGAGCCGGCCGGTCTCGACGACCTGCGCGCCGCTCTCCTGGGTGCGCTGGCGTCGATGAGCCCGCTCCTGATGCTGTTCCCCGCGCTGCGCCGCCCGTTCGGCGGCATCGGGCCGTACGCGCGAATGATCCGCGTCCGCGATCGCCTGGACGCGCTGACCTACGACGCGATCGCGCGGCGGCGCGCGCGCGGCGGCGGCGGCGACGACGTCCTGGGGCTGATGCTGAGCGCGCGTTACGACGACGGCAGCGCGATGAGCGATCGCGACGTGCGCGACCAGCTCTTGACGCTGGTGTTCGCGGGTCACGAGACCTCCGGCATCGCGCTCGCATGGGCGATCAACTGGCTGGAGCGCACGCCGCCGGTGCGCGACCGGCTGATCGCCGAGCTGGCGGCGCTGGGTGACGATCCGGCGCCCGCGGCGCTGGCCGCCGCGCCTTACCTCGAGGCGGTCTGTCTGGAGACGCTGCGCCTCTACCCCGTCGTCGGCGAGGTCATCCGACTGCTGCGCGCGCCGCTGACGCTGGGGGTGTGGACGATCCCGGCGGGCGTCCCGGTGTCGTCCTGCATCGCGCTGGTCCACGCGCGCGCCGATCTCTATCCCGATCCCGAAGCGTTCCGGCCCGAGCGATTCCTCGATCGGAAGTTCGCGCCGCACGAGTACCTGCCTTTCGGCGGCGGCGCGCGGCGCTGCATCGGCGCTGCGTTCGCGCTCTACGAGATGAAGGTGGTGCTGGGAACTTTGCTGGCCCGCACCCGATTCACTCTGGCGCGCGAGCAGCCGGAGCGGCCGGTGATGCGCAACCTCGCGATGGGCCCGAAGGGCCGCGTGCGCGTCCGCGTGGCGCCCCGCTAGCTTCAAGGGGTTCGGCGCGCTGCGGCGTCCGCGTTACCGCATCGCTCGATTTTCCGACGGGGAGTTGACTGGATTGCGCTCGCCGTATCGTGCATTAATAGCCTCCGCGTGACGAAGCTTTCGACGAGCTTACGCCGCGGACGGCCGTTGTTGCTGGCGGCCCCGCTGGCCGGGGCAGTACTGCTTGGCGCCTGCGTGAAGGCCGACGCGGTGGCGGATGGCGGCGTGACGGCGCCGGACGCGAGCTCGATCATTGACGAACCGCCCTGGCCTGACGACCTGCTCAGCGACTTCGAGGACAGCTCCGCGGCCATCGTGGTGCGACTGGGGTGGCCGCCGCGGAACGGCATCTGGTACACGTCGAACGACGCGAGCCGCACCTGCATGCAGACGCCCAAGCCGGCGTCGCAGGTGGCGGCCGGGACCAAGCCCACCCCCTACGTCGGCGCGACGCCGCCGTCCCCGGCCCCGGGCCCCAGCGGCGCGCGCGCCCTCCACGCACAGTGGAAGGGATGCACGGGCTGGGGTGCGGCCATCGGCGTCGACATCAACGCCGCCATGAATCTGGACGGAACGCCCTACACCGGTCCGAAGGTCCCCTACGACCTTCAATCGTGGGCCGGCGTCACGTTCTGGGCGATGGCGCTGGCGAACACCGACGTCAACGTGCGTGTCAGCGCGCCGATGCGAGCGACGCTGAAGATCGCAGACGGCGGCGCGTGCGACGAGGCTGACGCCGGCGCCGGCAGGTGCGGCGACAACTGGGGCAAGACGGTCACGCTGCCGGCCGGGAGCTGGTCGCGCGTCACGGTGCGGTTCGCCGACCCCGCGTTCCGCCAGCAAGGGATCGGCGCTGTGATTCCCTGGAATTCATCCGACGTCACCGGCTTCCAGATCCAGTCTGTCGACGCCAACCAGACCTACGACTTCTGGATCGACGACGTCTATCTCGTCCGGTAGTCGCTCCGCGCGCGCCGGCGCGGTCATTCCACCGCGATGACCAGGCGGTTGTTCACGACCTTCATGTGCGTGATGTAGACAGACGGCACCCACGCCCTGTCGAGGTAAAGCTGCGCGAGCTTGCTCTTGCTCGCGTGGATGGCATTGCCGCCGAACTTCGCCGGCCCGTCTCCCTTCTTCCAGGCGCCTTGCCAGATCGCGGCCAGCGTCCGGGCCCCGTCGAAGATTCGCTCCGCCGTCAGATCGCCGAACGCCTTCCAGAGCTCCGCGGTCTTGTGCCCCTTGTTCTCGTAGACGTCGATGATGTCGGTCGGCAGGATCCTCGTTATCGATCGCTTCATCAGCGCCACGATCGCTGAAGCCGCCGCATGGCCGCTCTCGATCTTGGAGAGCGCCGTGTGGTTGTTGACGACCAGCTGATCGACCTTCTGGTTCAACGCGACGGCGTTGCTGTCCAGCATCGTCTTCTCGTAGGCGCTGTGAACGCCCTTCCCTCGCCCCGTCTCCGGGTCGCCGTCGTGGAACATCGACACATGGAGCGGCTGGCACGCGTCGCCGACGTAGTGGGCGAGCACGCCGGCGACGCCGACGTATCCGACGAGATCGTCCTGGCCGAGCGCGGTCACCATCGCGTCGTAAAGCTGCCAGACGCGAAACGGCAGCAGGCCCCGATGCGCAACGCCAACGCCGATCGACGCATAGAACTTGTTCCATTCCTCGGGGTCCAGGAACGCCGGCTTCTCCGACAGCTCGAGCAGCGTCTTGCCGTCGAAGTCATCCGACGGCTGGTCCATGTCGGCGAAGTGGTTCGGTCCCTCCCTGCCCCTGACACTCTGGCCGCCGCTCTTCCAGACGACGTCGGACACGTCGGCGAGCGGCACGAACGCCGACGTCCCGTCGACGTTCACGAGGTCCTTGGTGATGTCGCCCTCGAACGAGATCCGATCGGTGTTGCGGGCCAGCAGCGCCTTGAGGCTCGCCTCGGTCGCCAGCGTGCAGGCGAGCTGGCCCACCTTGTAGTGGCCCACCTTTCCCCAACGCTCCGGAAGTCCCACGTTCGCGCCGCGCACGACGTCGACCTCGAGCTCGCGACAGATGAGCCCGAGCGACGACGCCAGCGCGTACTGCGTCCCGGCCCGACCGCCTTCGCCCACGAATGACTGCGCACCCCAGTGGAGCGCGATCGGCCGGGGCAGTGGCTTTTCGCCGCCGCTCGCGGGCGGCGGATCGAGGAACCACACCGCGCCCGAGTTGCCCGGGCGACCGAGCTTCGCCGCTTCGGCGACGTACGTGTCCGCGTCGTCGACCGGGCGCGGTCCGATCAGCAGGTCGGTGACCTGGTCCTGCCCGCCGATGGACCGGTACCGGTAGAACAGCCCCTGGATCTCGCCGAGCATCAGGCCCGACGCCGCGCCGAACGCCGTCGCCGCGCACCCGATCAGGTCCAGCGTCACCGAGTCGACGTTCAGATCGAGAAACTGATCGAACTGTCCGATGCCGTACACCTGCGACGTCCAGCGGCCGGCGTCCGCGACGCGAACCAGCGCCGCATCGAGGTTGAGCACGGTCCGCGGACCGCTGAAGCCGGCGTACGCTTTTTCGAACGGCACCTTGCCGGCCATCCGCCCCGAGGTTTTCCCGAGCACCTCCCGGTGTCCTTGCACGAGCGTGAAGAGCTCGCGGCCTTCCTCGCCCGCGACGTGGCGGTTCGTCAACACGTAGAGGTCGTCGCCGTCGGAGACGACGCAGCCAATCGTCGCGACGCGGGTCTGGCCCTGCACCTCCGACAGCGACGGGTAGCCTCCGCCCAGCATGGAGCGCGGGAAGCGCAACGACGTGACCTCCTCGGCCCGTTCGTCCTGCGTCTCGGCCAGGATCACGCACGTGGGGACCACCCGGCCGTCCGGCAGGTAGAGCCGCTGGGGGACGATCTCGTCGACCTTCTGGCGGAAGTCCGCCGGGGGAATCCAGCGGTCGACGAAGACCATCAAGCAGGGCCAGGAGTCGACGCGGACGCGGCTGTTGGCGAGCGTCCGGGGGTTATCCCGGCCGCGATTCGACTCGTCGTCGTCGCTCGCGTCGACGGCGTCCTTGGGATCGCCCAGGACGAATCGGTATCGCCCGATCGCGGTGGCGACCACGTTTTCGAGGTGCAGCAGATGCGTGTGATAGGCCTCCCGCGCGTCGAGGAGGTCCTTCACGGACAGCGAGGCGAAGGCTCTGCGAACCGGGATGTCTCTTTTCATGGGGGTCTCCCTCGCGCCGACGAAGACTCCCCCCGATAAGACCGCCTAAAAAATCCCGACCGGCGAAAACCAACGTATTGGCGATCGCCGCTCGCGTGCAACACGCAAGATGTTTATGCGGCGCTGCCCTAGCGCACGGTCCGAGGTCAGTAGCGCTCAGTTGAGCGACGTGACCAGGCGGCGAAGGCGCTCGATGGCCCGCGCGATGTCGGCGTCGGCGGGGTCGAGGGTGGCGACGCGTTCGAGGACCTCGAGCGATCGCCCGGTGTCACCGTTGCGCCCGTAGATGCCCGCGAGGTTGTTCAGCATCCGCACCAGGATCGCGCGATTGGAGGCCGCCGAAAGCGGGACGTCGGCCAGCCGGGCATGGGGACCGGACGACCGGGCCAGCAGCGCCTCCAGGTCGGCGCGGCTCAGCGCCGCGCCGCCGCCGAAGGGATCGAGGATCAACGGGGCGGTGCCGCCGTCGACGCGAACCAGGAAGTGCCCCGGGAACGCCACGCCGCCGACGCGGAGGCCGAGCCGGCGCGCCACCTCGATGTAGAGAACGGAGAGCGAGATCGGGATGCCGACGTGGCGATCGAGCACGTCCGCGAGGAAGCTGTTGCGCGGATCGTAGTAGGCCTCGGTGTTGCCGCGAAACGCGAGCTCCTGGAACAGCGTCGTCGCCAGCGCGTGCCCCGCCACGTCGGGCGACGGCGCGCTCTCGATCGCGGGCGCGGCGCGCCGGGCGAGCGCGTCGAGCGCGCGCAGGTGCGGCGCGACGTCGAACGATTCATGCTCCCAGGCGCCGATCAGCAAAGCCGCTTCATCGAGACGAATGTCCGCGTCGTCGCGCTGAACCAGCGCGGCGAAACGCTCGAGCTCGGGCGACCGTTCCCGCATGCGGCGACCATAGCCCGACCGAGCCGTCATGCCCATGACGGAGCCCGGGACGTCGCTCGAGCGAGACGAATAGGCGCGATCGACGAAGGCCACGACCTGACCGCGCGGCCCGGGTGACCGCTAACGCCAGCGACCGCGCGCGAGCGGCGTTTTCCGCTGCAGCGGCGCCGTGCGCGCGAGCGGCTTCCCCCGCGCGAGCGGCTTTCCCTGCGCGAGCGGCTTTCCCCGCGCGAGCGGCTTTCCCCGCGCGAGCGGCTTCGCCGGCGCGAGCGACGCGCGGCCGGGGGAGAACGTCGCCTTCGGTGCGGGCGTCGCGACCGGCTCGGCGACCGGCGGCGGCACGGTCATCAGCCGTTCGAGCAAGTCGCCGAGCTCCGAGATCACCGTCAACGCTGCCTGCGGCGCGCGCGACACGAGCACCAGCGCGGTGTCGGTCGATGCGCCGTCCGGCGTCGAGAGCACCAGCTTGAACCCGGGGCAAGTGACGAGATAGCAGCGCTCGCGCCCCAGGCCCCCCGGGCCGCTCGTCACCCGCACGCCGTCGAGCTTGGCCAGCGCCCGCGCCCATTCGACCAGCGCCCCGCCGTGAAGTGCGACGGTCACGCTCAACAACCCGCCCGCCCGATCCAGAGCAACGACCCGGTGACCCGCGATCGTCAGAGCCCCCGGAGCCGGCGCGACAGCCATGCGACGCAGCCTATACGGATGTTCAGGTTCCGTCAAGCCGCTGGGAGCCTCGCCGTAGGTTAGTGTCGAGCCTGTCCGTGACCAGCGCCGCGGGTAGCTTGCTCTTCGCGTTGCCGGCGCTCGCGAAGCGACTGCCGCTGCTGATCGCCGTCGCCCTGCTCGGCTGCTCGCGCGGCGGCGCGACGAAGAGCGGCGGCGCAACGATCGACGCTCTGAACGACTCGGTGACGGCGAACGACGGCGGCGCGGACACGACCGTGACCGTTCAGGGCGAACGCTCACCGCCGGCGTCGCGCGAGAGCGACGCGCCGGATCGCCCGCTGGAGGTCAAGGACCAGGGCTACGTCTCGTCCGCCGACTGCAAGTCGTGCCACCCCGCCAACTACGCGAGCTGGCATGGGTCGTACCACCGGACCATGACGCAGCTCGCGACGCCCGAGAACGCGATGGCGCCGTTCGACGATACGGAGCTGCGCGGGGGAGCCCGATCGTTCCGGCTGCGCCGTCGTGGGCGCGAGCTGTTTGTGGAGATTCATGATCGGGCGAGCCAGCCGCCCGTCGCCGAGAAACGGATCGTCCTCTTCACCGGCTCGCACCACATGCAGCTCTACTGGTTCCCGAGCGGACACGGACGCGAGCTTTCGTTGCTGCCTTTCGCGTACCTGCGCGCCGACGCGCGCTTCATTCCCCGCAGCGCCGCCTTCATCAAGCCGCCGGGAAGCCCGGAGTACTGGGGTCTCGAGACCGGTCGCTGGAACACCAACTGCATTCACTGCCACGCCACCGCTGGACGCGTCAGCGTCACCAGCAAGGTGGCGGACAGGGAGTCGCGCGTGGCGGAGTTCGGCATCGCCTGCGAGGCGTGCCACGGTCCGGCCGACGCGCACGTCGCCTGGCACAAAGCCCACAAGAGCTCCGAGCCCGGCGCTCCGTCGCTGGTCGACCCGAGCGAGCTCGGTGGACGCCGATCGGCCGAGCTGTGCGGCCAGTGCCACGGCATCACCATCGAGAAGACGTCGCCGGAATTTCCCATCGAGACGCTGCTGGCGCGTGGCCACCGCTTTCGTCCCGGCGCGGAGCTGGAAGACACGCGCGTCGTCGCCCGGCACGGCGACCAGGCGGTGCGCGACGGGCTGGTCAAGCTGTCCGGGTCCCCGACCTTCTGGGAGGACTCGTTCTGGTCGGACGGCATGGTGCGCGTGTCGGGCCGCGAGTACAACGGACTCCTCGA
>Ga0070688_100001361_pt1 | contig 12134 bp, 4 predicted proteins | sample KBSS13HmetaG_FD_64679 | JGI IMG/M metagenome (GOLD analysis project Ga0070688, IMG submission 64679) | Switchgrass rhizosphere microbial communities from Kellogg Biological Station, Michigan, USA - KBS S1-3H metaG | ecosystem: Host-associated > Plants > Roots > Rhizosphere ...
TTTAGCACGGATGGCGGCGTCACATGGGCGCCTAACATAGCCGTGAGCGCTCCTTTCACGCCTTTCGAAGGATACCCGGTGCAGAACAAAATAGGCGATTACATCACCATCGTTTCCGATAACACGGGAGGAAACGTCGCCTACCCCGCGACCTTCAACTTCAACGCGAGCAGGGGACAGCACGAACAGGATGTCTATTTCGTTCGTGTATCACCAGGCGGCGGCCCGACGCCGACGCCCACGGCGACAGCTACTGCCACTGCCACGCCTACCGCTACGTCGACTGCAACACCTACAGCCACGACAACTACGACGCCGAGCGCTACTGCTACTGCTACTGCTACTGCTACTGCTACGCCCAGGCCGACGCCCACGCCGCGCTTGGGCCCGACACCGAGGCCGCGTCCCACACCGCTGCCGAGGCCCTGACAGTTGGTTGTCGGTGAGAAGTGATAGGTGGTCGGCTGCAGCGGTATCAATCGATCGTACGTGCGTCAGCTACAGCTGCAAGGGCGCATCAAGCGGCGCGTAGGCAGATCTTTGCCCTAGCCGTCGCCCTGTAGATGACGAAACCCCGACTTCTCTGCCAAGCCGTGCTTCGTCTCCGGCTTTCCCAGCATGTTCGAGGCGTCAAGCAGCGAAGCGGCTAGAGTGTTTCCGGTGTAAGGCCCGCCCCGACTGCAGGATCTGCTTAGACGCGCGCTGCGTTCCGCAGTGACAACAAAACATTCTTAAGAAATTTAAAAAAATAGTATTGACACTTTGTAGCCGCTTTGACTACAACCGCTGCTCCACTAGGAATCTTTCTGAAGCCGAGACCCCAGAACACCCCAGACGCCGCAACGCGGCCTGCGCACATTGCGGCGAGATCCCACATCAAGTCGGACACCTCTCATGAAAAAACAAATTAATCCCACCATTAAGGCGCATCTTATCCGGAGCGCATTTTACCTGCTTCTGCTTCTAGGCGTCTGCGCCATTCCATTTGCGCTCGCGCAGCGAAACGCTGTCAGGCAAAGCGCTGCTAAGTCGGCGATCCTATCGCACTCCAACTCCTCTGAATCCGCCTCAGCGTTGGGGATAGCTGCGAATCCGGATTTCCAAGGTGCATCATCGGAAAAGGAGGAGGTTACAAAAAAATCAGAAGCCTCGGTGATGGCGAATCCAGATCCCGAAGATTCTACCTCGCAGTCCGCCGGATTGTCGGCTTTCGCCGGCTCAGCATCGAACCTCCAATACTTTCTGGAACTGCCCGAGGTCACCTGTGGCGCCGGCAACATCAGAGTAGAAGCAACCAATAGCGGAAATAACGCTGATTACACAACGCTGAAAGCTGCGTTTGATGCCATTAACGCCGGCACCCACACGGGCGTCATCAACATCGGTGTATGCGGCGACACCACCGAGACAGCATCGGCGGTTTTGAACGCGAGCGGTGTTGGGGCTGCGAGCTACACTCTGGTTCTGATCACACCAACCGGAGCGAGAACGGTCTCCGGCGCGATTGTGGCAGGCAGCCCGTTGATCGACCTCAACGGCGCCGACAACGTGACCATTGATGGTTTAAGTTCGGGCGGTAACTCACTGACAATTGCGAATACGACCGTGTCGGCAACCGCTGGCACGAGCACGATCCGGCTTATCAACGGCGCGCAAAACAACACCATTACAAGGTGCGCGGTACTGGGTTCGTCCACAGCGAGCACGGCCACTGCGGGCGGCAACATTCTGATCAGCACGTCAACGGGCGGAGCAAACAGCAATAACGCAATTTCGAATAACGCTATCGGCCCAGTCGGTACCAGCCTGCCTACCAAAGGAGTGATGTCGCTCGGGTCAGCCAGTCCAAACCACAACACCGGCAATCTCATCGACAACAACAATGTCTTCGACTTCTTCAATGCGACGACGTCCGTCGCCGGTATTGACCTCCAGACCAACACCGCCACTACAACAGTCTCGAACAATAGAATTTACCAGACCGCGCCGCGCACCTTCACGACGGCCGCTCTGAAATATTCTGGCATCCTGGTGTCAACCAGTGGGTTTAATCAAACGGTCACCGGAAATACGGTCGGCTTCGGCGCGGCCAACGCCACCGGATTAACAGCGATTAGTGGAACTACCAACTTGTTCGTCGGACTGGACTTCACCACTGGCACCACAGCCGGGGTAACCAGCGTTCAGGGGAATGTGATTTCGGGGATTAGCCAGGACACGGCAAGCACTGGGACAGGCAGTGGATCAGCCTTTCGTGGAATATTCCTGGCAGGCGGTCGGTACGACGTAGGAACCATTACTGGTAACCAGATCGGGAGTCTCGATGGGTCATCAACAATCACATTCATAGAAAGCTCTACGGGAGCATTTGCCGCGATTTATGACTTTACCTCCAGCTCGAATCCGATTTCGAACAACAGAATCGGGGCGATTACGATTACCGGGATAGGGACAGGCACCGGAGGATTCAGGGGTATTTTGCTTAATACATCTTCGGCTGCGACCGCGACACTAAATAACAACCAGATTGGAGGAAGCGGGGCTGGTGCCATCACCGATAACCTGATCGGCGCCTACGCCATGTATGGTGTTCAGAATAGCCTGGCAAACGTAGTAGCCACCGGAAATACCATCCAAAACATCTCGGGCAACTCCAACGCAGCGGCTTTGATTGTTAGCAGTGGCATGGTTATGACCGGAACGGGAGTCGTGGGCCCAAATGTCTTTTCGCAGAACGTCATTCATTCTTTGAGCAACAATTCCGGCGCAGCCAGCAACTCAATTTATGCGTTGTACTGCAGTTTCCCCGCTACGACGGCAAACGTGGTGGAACGAAACTTTGTTCATTCGCTCTCGATCACCTCCAGCGCGACTACATCTCAATTAGTCGGTATCCTGCCCGTGGCAGGTCAAGGCACTTATAAGAACAACATGGTCCGTCTCGGCGTGGATGCCGCCGGCGCGCCGATCACAGGTGGGTATCAAATTTACGGAATGTTCGAAATCGCGGGCAGCAACAATCTGTACTACAACAGCGTTTATGTCGGCGGCAGTGGAGTGGCATCAGCGAGCACCACCTTCGGATTTGTTAGCAACGTGACTAGTGGCACCCGCAATTACAAGGACAACATTTTCTGGAACGCGCGAAGCAACGGCTCCGGCAGTGCCACGAATTATGCCATTGCACTAAGTGGCCTCGCCGGAGTGACGTCCAATTACAACGATCTTTTTGCAAACGGCGTGGGCGGTTGTGTGGGAACGGCGCCTGGTGTCACCGGTTGTACCTTGGCAAACTGGCAGGCGGGGACCGGGCAGGACGCCAACAGCATCTCTGCGAACCCGCTCTTTGTTAATCCCACGGGAAACGCGGCGACTGTCGATCTCCACATAATGCCGGGAAGCCCCTGCATAGCCGCAGCCACGCCCATCGGCGGGATCAGCAATGACTTTGACAATAACCTTCGGAACCCCTGCACGCCTGACATTGGCGCGGATGAAGTTACTCCTTATAGCGGAGCGTCATTGGCTAACGTCAGTATCACCAAAACCGCGGATGCCCCTTTCGCCGCTAGCGGCTCGCAGGTGGGATTCACGGTCAGGCTGACCAATAATAGTTCGTTTACGGCGACCGGCCTGACGTTCACAGATAATCTCCCTGCAGCGCCCGGAGTTAACTGGTCGATCGATGCCGCCAACACGGATACCGGCTGGTCGGTCACCGGGAGCCCGCCTAACCAGAGCCTGGCTTACAGCCCAACTACGCTGACTGGCGGCACCACGACGCGAGCGCACGTGATCAGCGCGACGACCACGGATACCTGTGGCTCTACCCTTAATAACATGGCCTCGTACACGGTCGGTAACGCTTGCCCTGGCACCAGTAGCGGAAATGCCAGCGCCTCCGTGACCGTGGTCGGAGCCTACGTCCCGAATTTTAGCGAAAACTTTGACGGCGTCACCCCGCCGGCGCTGCCTGCTGGTTGGGTGGCGACCAATGCAGTCGATCCCGATATGATCTTGTGGCAGAGTTCAAATTCCGGAGTGCCCACGCCAGTAGCCGATTCCTTACCCAATGCCGCATGGGTAAATAATCCAGCTGTGGTTAGCGACAAGCGACTGGACTCGCCAAGCATTCCCATCACAAGCAACATTGCGCAGGTGACCTTCCGCCAGAATTATACTTTTGAGGCTAGTACGTTGCCCAATACCTGGGATGGCGGCGTGCTGGAAATCAGCATCGGCGGCGGCGCCTTTGCGGATATCATCACAGCCGGCGGCAGCTTCGTCACTGGCGGATATACTGCGACAGTCAGCACCTGCTGCACAAACCCGCTTGCCGGACGTGCGGCGTGGGGCAACACATCAGCTGGTTTTATCACGACGACCGTGAACCTGCCGCCTAGCGCGGCGGGGCAAAATATCGTGCTGCGCTGGCGCATGGGCAGCGACACCAGCGGCTCGGGTTCGGGCTGGAGGATCGACAGCGTGGTCCTCTCCCAGCCAGGGGCGTGTCCAGCTGTCTCACCGACTCCCACAGCGACGGCCACGTCTACACCGACACCGACAGCAACAGCCACATTCACACCCACATCTACATCTACAGCCACAGCCACAGCCACAGCCACAGCCACAGCCACAGCTACAGCCACAGCGACAGCTACAGCGACCTTTACGCCAACAGCTACGGCAACAGCAACATTCACGCCGACTCCGACACCAACCGCGACGTGCGGACAATATGCGATAAATCAGATCGCGGGAAGCATCGTGCCGGGCACAGTTGATACCGGCAATCATTGCGACGATTGCACGACGGCCATTACGCTGCCATTCCCTTACACGCTGTACGATCAGACCTTCACGACTGCGAATGTGGACTCCAACGGCACACTGCAATTCGCTAGCCCTTCCTCTATCTTCACCAATAGCTGCCTCCCCGACACGAGTGGCCGCACCTACATCATCTTCCCCTACTGGGATGACAATTACACGCTAAACAGTGGGTTTGGGATCTTCACCTCGGTTAGTGGCACTGCGCCGAATCGCATTTTCAACATCGAATGGCGTAACCAATATTTCCCAGGAACGGGTACTGCTAACTACGAAGTGCGGTTGTACGAGGGACAGACTCGGTTCGACGTGATCTACGGCCAACTGGACAGCGGCAACACCACGGCTACGGCCGGCGTCCAGAAGAACAGCACCACGTTTAACCAGTACTTCTGCAACGGCTCGGGTGGTGCGGCTACTGGGGCGCAAAGCTATATCCTCGTACCCTGCCCATCTCCGACTCCGTCGCCAACACCTACAGGGTCGCCTAGCTGCACGCCATCGTTGACGATGTACGGCAGTAATGGCAATGGCGCGGTGGGTCGCGGTGCGCTGGTCAGCATCAACCAGACAAATGGCACGGGCACAGTCGTCGGTACGCCTGTTGCCGGCGTGGGATTGCCCGGGCTTGCGTTCCACCCTGATGGTCGACTGTTTGCTGCGACTGTAACGAGCGGCAGTCCCAGTTCGCTGATCCAAATCAACCCGGATACTGGCGCGTTGATCGCCACCATAGGCACGATCAACGTCAATGGGACGCCGCTAAGTATCAGCGACCTGAGCTTCCAGCCAAGCACTGGCATACTTTATGGGATTACCTCGAACACGTTTAGTCCCGGAGGCTTGTTGTACACGATCAATCTCACCACAGCCGCTGCGACTTTCATAGGCGATGCTCAATCCGGTGCAGGCGGCGGCATCGCGTTTGCTCCCAATGGCACGCTATATCAAAGCTCGTTTAGTGACCCCAACTTCACGGGCTTCTCTTTAAACGTGATCTCGCCGGTTGATGCCCATCGCATCAGCACGACGCCGACAGATAACTACTACGATGGTCTTGGTGTTCGGCCGACCGATGGTGTTCTGTTTGCCACGCCTGGAAACGCCGACGCTATTTTCACAATCAATCCCGCAAACGGCCTGACCACATTCATCGGAAGCACCGGGCAGGGGAACGTCAGCGACATAGCCTTCCGAAACGTGGTATGCGCCAGCCCCACACCCACACCTACGGCGTCGCCTAGCTGCACGCCAAGTTCGTTCCACGTGCTGATCGCGTATTCGGACATAAACGGGCCGCCGACCACCCTGCAAAGCCAGATATTGGCGGAACCTGGTGTGACGGGAGTGGACCTGTTCGACGCATCCTCGAGCACGCCCACGCTGGGGCAGTTACAACCGTACAACATAGTAGTAGCCTTCTCCAACAACCCATATGCTAATCCGGTGGCGATGGGTAACGTGCTGGCCGATTACGCCGACACGGGCGGCATCGTAGTGGGGCTCAACTTTGATTGGTTTGGGGCGCCGTTTGACTTGGAGGGCCGCTGGCAAACGGGTGGGTATAGCCCATTTGTTGATGGAGGCTCGACCCACTTTGCCACCAGTTGTCTGGGCACCTACGATACGACCCATCCGCTGATGCAAGGCATCTCTGCTGGATCTCTGTGCGCGTTCTTCCGCCACACTTTGGCGTTGAGTCCCGGCGCGGTGTCAGTGGCGCTGTACCAGGACAATGAGCAGTTGGCTGCGTACAAGACCAACAACGGGCATACCGGTGTGGGGATAAACGCCTATCTAGGCGAAAACCCAATGAACTTCTCTGGACCGTTCGGGCGCGTGATAGTGAATGCAGGTAGATGGCTGATTGCGGCTCCTTGTGGAACTCCAACTCCTACTCCAACAGCAACGCCTACTGCGCCGGCTAGTGCAACTCCTACAGCTACAGCTACGGCCACTGCTACTGCTTCCGCAACCGCGACGTTTACGCCTACCCCAACGCCAACGCCAACTGCGACCTGTGGGCAATATACGATCACTCAGATCGGCGGCAGCATCGTGCCAGGCACCACGGACATCGGCAATCACGGCGATGACACCGTCACCACTGTCGCGTTGCCATTCCCATTCACGTTGTACGACCAGAGCTTCACTAGCATTAATCTGTCGTCCAACGGCACCGCCCAGTTTGTGACCAGCGATACGGCCTTTACCAACCAATGCCTGCCGTGGCTCACCCACAACTACACGATCTTCCCGTACTGGGACGACCTGTACTTGGTCAATTCTGGGTTCGGTATCTTCACATCAGTAAGTGGCACTGCTCCCAACCGAATCTTCAACATCGAATGGCGGGCGCAGTACTTCCCGGGCACGACCGGTGCGAACTTCGAGCTGAGGTTATACGAGGGACAGACTCGCTTCGATATCATCTATGGCGTCGTCACCGGGGGCAACACGTCTGCCACAGCCGGGGTGCAAAAGAGCGACACGGTGTTTACGCAGTATTTCTGCAACGGGGTTGGCGGCGCGGCTGCTGGTGGTCAAAGCTACACCCAGGGTCCATGTGCATCGCCGACTCCTACCGCAACTGCCACGGCCACAGCGTCGGCAAGTCCTTCGGCAACGCCTACCTGTGTCCCAGGAGGGTCGCCCGGGCCATGGACGGTAGCAGCGCCGGTACCAATTGATCACTACGGAGGCTTCATGGATAGCGATGGCACCTTTGCCTACGAAGGAGGCGGTTACTCCTTCTCGGCTGGTGGCACCATCAACCAGTTTGGGAAGTTTAATCCGGCTACTAACACTTGGACGCCTCTTGCTCCTGTGCCTGACCTGACGAACGCGGAGGCCTCAGCGGTGTATGCGCCCAACGTGAATAAGCTCTTCGTCTTCGGTGGCGACGATCCCACAACCGGTGTCGTGGTTAATACTACCCGCATCTACAATATAGCAACCAACACGTGGAGTAGCGGAGCGCCAATGCCTGATCTGCGCGCCTTCATGGCATCGGGTTACTTTAACGGCAAGATCTACCTGGTAGGCGGTTATTCTACTGGTAACGTCAGCCCGGCGTTCCTCCAGACTTGGGAGTACGACCCAGTGGCCAACACCTTCGCCACTAAGACCCCTATCCCCGCTGCGGTAGGCTTCGGTGGTGCAGGATCGGGCGTGATCAACGGCCATCTGTACGTGGCCGGCGGACGCGATGCCAACATCACTGTGATCTCTACGCTATGGGATTACGACATTGCAGCTGACACTTGGACGGCGCGAGCTAATCTGCCCGCCCCCAACAACGTGCCGGGATCGGCAGTGATCGGTGGTAAACTATGGATATTTGGTGGTGGCAATCCCTTCACTGGGCCAGGCACATCGCCTAAGTTCGGTTCCAACGGATTAAGATCGTGGCTAAAGCGGTTGTTCACTCCGGATACCGCAAATACCCTGCAGGTGTATGACCCGGCTACCAACAGCTGGACCAGTGGTCCGACATTGAACCAGCAGCGCTCGTTCCCTGCCGGGACTGATGTGGGTAACACAGCGGTAGCAGTAGGCGGCTACACTGGTGCGAGCACGACAACCTCAGTAGAGGTAAATGTTACCACCGGTGGTTGTGCCAGTCCGACTCCGACAGTCCCGCCAACGGCGACACCGACTGCAACGGTAAGCTCCACGCCTACGGCAACTGCTACAGCGACGTTTACCCCTACAGCTACAGCGACGGCTACTGCAACAGCAACGGCCACACCTACTGGTTCGCCAAGCTGCACGCCGAACTACACATTCACATCGGGCACAGGAACGCTCGTGCCGGGAGTGACCGACACTGGCAACCACTGCGATGACTGCGTCACAGTCATTTCACTTCCGTTCTCAGTGACCCTGTATGATCAGACCTTCACGAGTGCCACCGTCGGGTCCAACGGCATCCTGGCCTTTGGCACCAACAACAACGCCTTTGCCGGCAGCTGCCTGCCGCTCACTGGTGCTACGTACCAGGCGATGCCCTTCTACCGCGACCAGCGCACCGATACGGTATCAGGATGTACAGGGTGTGGCATCTTCACCACTACCACCGGTACCGCTCCTAACCGCGTTTTCAGGGTGGAGTATCGCACCACCTATTTTGGCGAAACCAGCGCCACGCCGACGCTTGATTATGAAGTGAACCTCTATGAAAACGGCTCGCCGGCGTTCGATTACACTTACGGCCTGATCAACAGCACCACCACCACCGGCCGGATCACTTCAATCGGTGTCCAGAAAAACACAACACTGTTCACCCAGTATGCGTGTGACACCACCGGACAAGCCCCGCCAGTTGCTACGGGCCAGAAGTTGACCGCCTCAGTCGCATCGTGCGGATCGCCCACGCCTACCGCAACGCCTACCGCAACAGCTACAGCGTCGGCTACGCCCAGTTGCACGCCCGGCTGGTCTGCGGGTGCGCCGCTCCCGACGCCTGGCGTCCGCGCAGTTGGCGTCTATTTCCCGGGCAATGGGAAGTTTTATGCCATGGGAGGACGCAGTGCTGACACCGCAGGCAGCGATTTCATGCACCCGTTCGAGTATAATCCTGCCACGAACAGTTGGACCACCAAGGCAGCCACTTACCCGGACAACCAGGTCAACAACATGGCTTGCGGCGTGCTCACCGTCTCAGGCACTGATTACATCTACTGCGTCGGCGGTTCCGCGGCTGCGCAGACCACAGCCACAGCGCGCGTGTTCTTCTACAACCCTGTTACCGATGTCATCACTACCCTCACCAGTGCAGACAACTGGCCTGGGGATGCCGCGGGCACGATCCTGCCTGGTGGTTTTGCGGTGACTGGCAACAAACTGTACATAGTCGGCGGGTTCAACATCAACGTAGCCGCGACCAACGAGATATGGCAGTTTGATCCCACTGCTGCGGTAGGGTCCAAGTGGTTACAGAGAGTAAACACGCCGGTACCGGTCATGTACGCGCCCACAGCGGCCATAGGCGGCATTATCTACGTGGGAGGAGCATCGGACTACCAGGGTGGCACAGTGGTCGACACTACCAACTCGTTCAGCTTCAACCCTGCGACCAACACCACTGGCTCGATAACAGCGATACCGAGAGCCACAGGAGAAACACGGGCGGTTAACGTCAACAACCAGATGTATGTCATGGGCGGTGGCCGAGTCGCGCCCAATCCTTCAAACGAGGTGGACATTTACAATCCGGGCACTAACAGCTGGTCACTAGGCACGCCGTTTGTTACCGGGCGGCGCAACTTCCCGGTCGACAGTGACGGTTGCCATATCTGGCTGGCCGGCGGCTACGATAGTACGGGTGTTCCGATAGCGTCGATGGAAATCTTCTGCTGCGGCGGAGGAGCACCATCGCCGACACCCTCAACATCGCCAAGCGCTACAGCTACTGCTACAGCTACTGCCACACTGACGCCTACAGCTACCGCGACGGCTACGTTTACTCCAACAGCTACGGCGACGGCAACAGCAACGGCTACACATACGCCGACAGCTACGCCAACAGTTACAGCTACAGCCACCGCTACAGCTACAGCTACAGCTACAGCAACAGCTACGGTCACGGCTAGTGCTACCCCGACGGCTACTGCGGCGCCCACGGCAAGGCCTAGTCCGACACCAAGGCCTCGTCCGACACCGGCGCCCCGCCCGTAAGGCCTGCTGCTTGTTCATTGGTTTGGGAACTCGCGAGCGAACCTCGCGAGTTCTCGCTATGGCCGCAGAGCATCGGAGCCACACGCGCGACGGTTCAAAGAAATCCCGCGATTTCCCGTCACCGGTTAGATGTCGTTGCGTTTGGCGACGCCACGCAACGAGTGCAAATTTAAGGAACTAGCGAATCCCGCTATCGCATTCCCACTGGACGTTGGTGATCTTACCCGGTTCAACATCAGCTTCGAACGGGCCGATATGGCCGATGCTGGATTTCCGTCCTTTCAGCGAGATTTTGTAGTGGCCGGCGGGCAATTGGACTCGAAATCGGCCTTGTTCATCTGTAATGAATGAGGCCACCTCGTTGTTATTTTTTTCGACCGCGAACGTGAACTTCGTCAACGGCATTGAAGCGGCAGCACCAATTCTGGTTGGGCCCGGATTAGCTGGACTAATCGTGATTACTCCTTCAATTCCTGATTCTCCTGCAGAGGGAGTTTGGCCGGTGGAAACGCAAACAGCCATGACGGTTAGTCCAAAGACGGTGAGTAAGTTGCGAGATCTCACTGCGCACTATATTCGCAGGGCTTGGTAACGGTCAATCATTCGAACACAAGATGAATCTTAACAGGGCTGGCACTTGACGAAGGAATTGTGGCGTCGAAATTCTCGGCTTCTCTCGCGAATGAAACGCTATCTGCCGTTTGTAATTGTAGTTGTTGTCGCGTTGGCCACGTTCGGAAGCGGCGCGATGCTCTATCGTGCAAAGCGTCCGCAACTCCACGCTATTCCCGAAGATAAGGCTGTCTCGGCAAATAGCGGCTCCGAATCAATGCACATTCGAGGCAATCCCGACGCCCCGGTGACGCTGGAAGAGTTTGGAGATTTTCAGTGCCCGCCGTGCGGCAGTTTCGCCGCGTTTGCCGAGCAACTGTTGAAAGAATACGACTCACGCGTGCGACTGATCTTTCGCAATTTTCCCCTCAGCGCCCACGAGCACGCTCGCGAGGCCTCGCTTGCGGCTGAAGCCGCTGGGATGCAAGGCCATTTTTGGGAGATGTACGACGTGCTGTATCGCGAACAAGCCGTCTGGAGCAAGGCTCCTAACACCCGCGAATTGTTCGAATCGTACGCTGGTACGATCGGACTGAATGTTGATCAGTTTAAAAAAGACATGGATGGCGAACAGGCCAAAGCCCGAGTCGATTCCGATGTTGCGCGCGCTGAATCACTCGAAATAAAGGTCACGCCCACGTTGTACATCAATGGTCAGCCCGTGGACCCGAAGGATAAAAACCCGGAAGGTGTTCGCGCTGCCATCAACGCAGTATTGGCGGGGAAACCGCACGCATGACCGTATCGCGATTTCGAACTGCTCTTTATGCGATTGTGGCCATTGTTGCGCTGGCCGGTTTGGCTGATGCAACTTATCTGACGGTGCAGGCGCTAACCGGTGAAACCCTCAGCTGCGGAGGTTCGCCGGATTGTTTTCGGGTATTGGGAAGTTCGTATGGCAAGGTCGGCGGAATTCCAGTGGCCATGTTTGGAGCGCTCGCCTATTTCACGTTGTTCAGTTTCGCCACATTCGCAGCGTTCGGCTATTCTTGGGCGCCGAAGTTTGTTGCCTT
>Ga0070688_100001364_pt1 | contig 12127 bp, 16 predicted proteins | sample KBSS13HmetaG_FD_64679 | JGI IMG/M metagenome (GOLD analysis project Ga0070688, IMG submission 64679) | Switchgrass rhizosphere microbial communities from Kellogg Biological Station, Michigan, USA - KBS S1-3H metaG | ecosystem: Host-associated > Plants > Roots > Rhizosphere ...
CCATCGTGATTTCGTTTCAGGGTTTTGTTCTAGCCCACGGAGTTCCAGTCCGTCGAATTCAAAATCAACCTGCCTCAGACGATTGCGAGAGGTTCGCTTGACCGGATATTTCGTGTGTTCCAACTGTACCGCGTTAGCGTCGTGGACTAGAGATTGCCGCCAAACGCTGATCAAAGCATCGCTAAGGTTCATGAAGGCTTCCTGGGCAGCACTGAAACAATCACCGCGTAGCGTCGCTACTGCTCAAAGCGCCGTTTGAATTCGGCATACAGTTCGTCTATGTCTGTAAGGAACGTGCCTAGTGCGCTTTGCCTTTGCAGGTCGCCAATCACATCTTCATTCGTCACGAATCGCAGTATAAAAGCACCAGATGCTTTTTGAACCATTACAAACGAGAGGACGGGAATCTCCTCGGGCGGCTTGCCGTCGATAGGTTGACCGCTGGCGTCTCGCACGTCTTTTCCACGTTTCATGGCGGGAATTTTACGCTTCCCAGTCCCCCGAAAGCTCCGGAGAGCGCTCAGGCCTCGGGGCGTTCTTTAGTGTTTGCAGCTCGCGTCCGGGCCAAAAGGGCAAGCATCGCCGCAATCATCAGTTTTTCTGACGCGTCCGCGGTGTTAGGAGCCAGCGAGACAACCGGGTCAATCTCAATTCAAGAGAAGGTTCGCAAGTCCCTTGTGTTGACTACCTCCAGAGCGCGGCCTAAGATTCGCGGCTGGAGTTAGAGGTGGTTCCTTCCTTATGATTGGCCAGACCCTCGGCCATTACCGCATTGAGGAGAAGATTGGTGAGGGTGGCATGGGTGAGGTATACCGCGCCCACGATGAGCACCTCGACCGAGATGTTGCCCTGAAAGTTCTGCGGGCAGGTGCGCTCACTGACAGTGCTGCGCGCAAACGATTCCACAATGAAGCGCAGGCACTTTCAAAGCTAAGTCACCCGCACATCGCAATGGTTTTCGACTTCGATACCCAGCAAGGTGTGGATTTCTTGGCGATGGAAATGATTCCCGGCGCCACGCTGGGCTCGATGCTGGCCCCTGGCCCCCTCGACGAGGTCGAGATATTGAAGCTCGGCGTGCAGCTTGCCGACGCATTAGCGGCAGCCCACGCGCGAGGCGTCGTCCATCGGGACCTCAAGCCAGGGAATCTCATTGTGTCGCCAGAAGGGCAGCTTAAAATTCTCGACTTCGGCCTCGCTACGCTATCCCAGCCCTCCGGGGAAGCGAATGTAACGCGTAGCATCACGGAGACACGCGGCGTGTCTGGGACGCTGCCATACATGTCTCCGGAACAGTTGCGGGATCAACCGGCCGATATGCGCAGCGACATCTACTCCGCGGGAGCCGTGCTCTACGAGATGGCCACCGGCAAGCGTCCGTTTCCGCAATCCCAAGGTGCCGAGTTGATTGGTGCCATCCTCCACCAAACACCGTCGCCACCAAGCAAGCACAACCCGCTTGTCACACCTGCCCTTGAGGGTGTGGTGATGAAAGCGCTTGAGAAGCTGCCTGCGCAACGCTACCAAACAGCACGAGAACTACTGGGCGCGCTCGAATCCGCCGGCGGCCCAACGCAAGGAACCGCCCGGGCACCGCGCATGTCACTACCGCGGCGTTGGCCCGTGGTGCTGTGGTCGCTCAGCGTTCTGCTGATTATTGGAGTCATCTTTGGTCTCAATGTTGGAGACTTACGCCACCGCTTTCGCCGCGGAATCGCCACTGGCTCGACATCCCCTCCCGACCCGATCAAGACAAGACGTTCAGTGGCCGTTCTCGGCTTGAAGAACCTCTCGGGACGTCCGGATGAAATGTGGCTTGCCACAGCGCTCGCAGAAATGTTGACGACCGAGCTAGCGTCCGGCGAGCAGTTGCGATTGATTCCGGGCGAAAATGTCGCGCAGATGAAAATGAGCCTTACTCTGCCTGAAGCGGATACCTACAGCAAAGAGACATTGAACCGCATTCGAAAAAATGTCGGCACCGATAATGTGGTAGTCGGGTCCTATCTAGCACTTGGGAACGGACAGTTGCGCGTGGACTTCAGATTGCAGGATGCATTGTCGGGCGAAACGCTCGCTTTGGTGACGGATTCCGGCCATGAGACAGAAGTTTCCGATCTGGCAGTGCGAGTAGGGGAGAAGTTGCGGGAGAAACTCGGGGTCGGCTCGGTGACGACCGCGGACGCGGGCGCGGTGCGCGCCTCGCTGTCTTCGCATCCAGAAGCAGCACGGCTCTATTCGGAAGGATTGGCAAAGTTGCGAGTCTTCGATGCGCTGAATGCCCGCATTTCCCTGGAGAAGGCCGTGACTCTGGATGCGAACTATGCGCCAGCGCGTTCCGCATTGGCTGGAGCATGGAGCGCTCTGGGCTACGATGCAAAGGCGAAAGAAGAAGCGAAGAAAGCCTTCGAGCTATCCAACAATCTGTCGCGAGAAGGCCGCCTTATGATCGAAGGCCGCTATCGAGAAATCGTCAATGAATGGGACCAGGCGATCGAGATCTACCAAACTCTATGGGGTTTCTTTCCCGACAACTTGGACTACGGCGTGCGACTGGCATCGGCTCAGAGCAGTGCCGGCAATGGAAAGGAGGCGCTGGAAACGGTACGTGCGATGCGCAAGGTTTCGTTTCCAGCGAATGAAGATCCTCGCATCGACCAAGCAGAGGCGAGCGCCGCGGAAGCTTTGGGGGATTTCAAGCGACAACAATCCGCTGCCGCAATCGCCACCGAGAAAGCCAAACAGCAAGGCGCCAAATTACTTGAAGCGCGTGCACTCTATTCGGAAGGGTGGGCGTTTCTTAACCTCGGGCAGTTCAAGCAGGCGATGCAGGTAGCCGATGAATCAAAACGAATTTACTCTGAAACGGGGGATAGGCCCGGTGTGGGACGGGTGCTGCACCTTATTGGAACGGCCCTTCTAAAACAAGGGGACATCCCCGCGGCGTTACGCGCCTATCAGGACGCCCTCTCTGTCTCTCGCGAAACCGGCAGCAGGCTCGGTATGTCCGTTGCGCTTAATAATACTGCCAATATCCTTTTGCTCCACGGAGATCTGCTTGGAGCCGGCAAGCAGTTCGAGCAAGCGCGGTCGATCTTTCACGAAGTCGGCGATAAGGATTATGAAGGATTCGCGCTCTCGAACATCGCCAATGTCTTTTTACTGCGGGGGGAATGGGCAAGTGCGAAGACTTCCTCCAAGAAAGCACTCGCTCTTTTTCGTGAAATTGGCGACAAAGACGGTCAAGCATATGCGTTGGTCGCAACAGCCTCCGCACTAGCACTTCAGGGTAATCTGACTGCGGCTGAAAAAAGCTACGACGAATCGCTGACGATTTCGCGCGAAATCAACGACAAAAGTATCGTGGGCTATGCTTTGTATGGCTTGGCTGGTGTGTCCCTCCTGAAAGGTGAGATGGCAAGGGCAAGAGAACAATGTTTGGATTCTCTAAAGATCCGGGAGGAGATCGGCGAGAAAGCCTCCGCGGCTGAGAGTCGGGTTTTACTCGCCGAGCTGGAGATGGAAGAAAGGCAACCTGGGGAAGCTGAAAGGTCAGCACGTCAAGCAATCGAAGAGTTCCAGACGGAGAAGCTAGCTGACAACGAATTTGTGGCGCAGGCGGTGCTGGTGAGAGCGCTGCTCGCGCAGGACAGACCCGCTGAAGCCGAAAAGGAGATAGATCGCCTGGCCAATGCTGCGGCGGGAAGTCAAAATGCGGAGGCTCGATTTAAGTTCCGAATTGGGGCTGCTCGCGCGCGCGCCGCAATGCAGCGAAACGCGGACGCAACGCAGGATCTTGAGCGCGTTCTTGCCGAAGCAACGCAGCTTGGCCTGAGCCAGCATCAATTCGAAGCCCGCTTGGCGCTCGCTGAGATGAAAATGAAATCGGGGGACAGGGCTACGGCTCGCGCACACCTCGAGGCGCTTAAAAAAGACGCCGCCGCCAAAGGTTTCCTCCTCATCGCCCGCAAAGCTGACGACGGGCAGCGCACCAAATCTCTACACCAACCACCGGAAATCTAAAGCGATTCACCGCTGAACACGTTGGGTTTGGCAGACCAAAGTGTTCCTCACGTTCAGCCCTCGGTTCTCGACTTTTATTGTCATTTGCAAGGTGGTTCACGGGATGCTAGACGCGTAAAATGACAGCGCACGTATGCCGTTCAAGAGCAAAGCTCAGAGGCGCAAATTTGCGCAGCTTCTCGTAGAAGGAAAAATCTCAAACGAGACCTACGAGGAGTGGAACCGTGAAACCGGGGCGAGGGAACTGCCGGAACGGATACGCAGAAAATCCACTCCCAAGAAGGCCACCAAGAGACGGGCTAAGTCAAAAGGAAAAACGCGTCGTGCATCCTAGGGTGCGCGCGCCGTCGATCGTGCTGGCAAGCGTTTTCGTTGCCACGCTGCTAACTTTTCCTATCTCCCTGATCGATATCCAAAGTCGTGACGTGCTGTTTCTGGCTGCGGTCATCGTTGCGTCCAGATATGCCGGAGCGACGGCAGGACTTTGTGCTGCGCTGTTCTCGGTTCTTATTTTTGACTGGTTCTTTGATCCCACTCCCCACATCCTGGACTTTACGGTCGCCGGGCTTGTCCGGGCAGTCGTCTTTGGCTCTGTGTCAATGCTTGTCGCTTCGCTAGAAACGCAGCGGCGTGGGGCGATTCGGTCTTTGGAGGAAACCAACAAGAAACTGAGCACCTCCCTGGACGAAATCAAAATTCTCCGTGGGATTTTGCCGGTGTGCTCCTACTGCAAGCAAATCAAAACCGAGGCGGATACGTGGATTCAAATGGAAAAGTACATCCATGAACACAGCGAGGCCGACTTCTCCCACGGTGTGTGTCCCGACTGCCTTAGGAAGTACTATCCTGAGATCTATGACCGTCTTTACGGACAGGTGAAGCCTAAGTGAAGCGAGCGAGATCCGCGTTAGGCTCCGGCTGAGCAGCTTCCGGAGCTCGTCGCACTCGAAGAGGATGGTGCCTCGTATGTTGGCGAAAGGCGTGTGCCATGGAATATGACTGACAGCGGAACTACTTCGAGGCAATTCTTGCAACGGACGACGAGACGTTAACAAAGCGCATTGACCTGGCAGAATCGACAGTAAGTGCCAGAGTTCAAGAGCTGATCAATAAGTGTGCAGTCGATGAACAAGAGATAAGGTCGCTCACTGTTGGTTAGTTGGCCTCCTCAAGGTTAGAATTGAGGGATTGGACCGAGCAACAACAAAGTGTTCCCATGGTGCGGCCTGATGTCGCATCGTTGATCAGAACCGTCGCCTTCTTGTTCTAGAGGGTTCCCACCAGCGTCCAGATTGCGTTCGATTGGTTGACGTATGGCCCTTCGTCTAGGAGTTTCTTCAGAGCAACCAGGACGTATGCTTCGGGACACTGACAGAGGTTGGCAATTTGCGTCGTAGTGTAACCAGACTTCTTTGCCTGCAAGAGGTTGAGAATCCGGTCGGGCAAATCGATCTCCAGATCCATGGTGCATTTCCTCGCTGTTCGAACGTGGAGGAGACATCTCATCCAGCTTTGCGATCCGGCGGCTGACGCTTCAGCTTTTCCACTAACAAGCGCGCTATCTCTTGAGCGAGCACCTTAATTTCGTCGCGGCCGTATTCAACTTTTGCAATATCGCAGAGTTGACGCAAACGATTGTCGATGTCGTCGGTCATACTGCCTCGACGACCGAGCGGCAGTGATGAAGTGGCACAGCGTAGTCACCGCTCGGCGGTTTCGCTCGTGTCGTAGAAATCTACACCAGTCATTGACGGTTGTCAGCGATGCTGTTCACAACGGGTCAGCGCGATCTATCAAACGCTTGTACTCCTCCGTCAGTGACCACTTGCTGTCCCTGATCTGTGCAAACCCGCCTCGTTGCAATTCCTTCAAGACAACCAAGAGCGAAGCTACAGGGCGATCGAGAGTGGTGGCTAGTGCGGTGAGCGTTGCTGGGCCGTTTTTCAATTGCGCCACTACCTTGTCGGATAAATCATCTTCGCTCATGTTGAGATCCTGTCGCAATCCCAGCAGGTCTTTGAACGGAAGCGGCAGGTGGTCCCCCTAGACTTCCCGCCGCCTCCGAGACGCTTTCCTTCAGTGCGCGCACCCCAACTGTGCCTGACCAGACCACCGTCGTACATGGCTCCAAAGTGGCAAGGTAAAAGCTGTATCAGGCAATTCCTCGCTCTTGCTTCAGCGCGGCCAAATTGCGTAACGCTTCCTCGACAGCCTTGGATTCTTTTTGGTCTTCAGGGGCGCCCGTCAGATCAAGCAGCCTCATCAACAGTGCTGCTTCCAGGGTCTTGACTCGTGCCCCCAGGCGTACCGCGTCAGTCTCTAAAAGAGTTTCGGTGTATTGCTGCTCCCAGGAAAATCGTCGGTGCAACTTGTCCGGTGCCATTGCGTCTCCTTCCGAAGACCACGACAACGACGGGAAAAAAGCCCCTCGGCCAAAGGGGCGTATCGGAGACAACCCACGCCGATGCAAGACGGCGTTGATTTCTGAGATAGTGCCCGCATGGGGACGGCCGGAAAATCGGGTAGATCTAGTACAAGGCATAGCGGACATTTTTGACAGATTGTTCCCAAATCCGCTCTACTTCATAACACCCGAATGCGGCAAATGAGTTACGATTTGTTCCTATTCGCGGGCGTTCTCTCCAACAAATGCAGTTCGCGGTTTGCGACAACGGGGATGGGCACGCCAGTCAAGGTTACGTAACGGCGGATGGACCCGATGGCGTGCTAGTGGTCGACGTGGGGTGGTGGTTGGCCCTGATCGGTTCGCCCCCAACGCAATTTTCTGCACATGATCTGCAAAGGGAGCACGCCTCCACGCTCTGATGCTAAGCCGACGCTGCACTTCTTCCTAAGTAACAGTGCGCGTGACACTTTCTTTTCCTGTAGTCGAGGATGAGCGGCCCTTCCCGTGCATAACCCTACGGTGCGCCCTCGGACTCTTGCAACGGAGTTCCCTCATGCGAGTCTTCGCAGCAAAATCTACCGTGGCTATCGCGGTCCTGCTCTTGATTTGTTGTGTTTCCACCGCAAGAGCTGATTCCATAAGCTTTGACCTCACCTCGAACAATCTGGGGATTGCTGGATCTGTTGGCACGGTCGCCATCAGCGACACAGGGGCCAATCAGGTGACAGTAGCAATCACGATGAATCCTGGCTTCTCACTCAAGCTTCCGGGCGGCGATGTCGCTTTCAATGGGATCTCCGGACTGACCGCTGCCAGCGTCAGCGATGTCACAGGGAACGCTGGAATGATCGGGTTCACCGGATTGAGCTTCAAGCAATTCTTCACTGGGAAGAACATCAGTCAGTTCGGCACTTTCGCGTTTGACTACGCCAACATAAAAGGCGCTCCCAATGGAGTGGTCAGTGCTGATTCTCTGACTTTCGTGCTCACTGCGTCAGGCCTCTCGGCCAGCCAGTTTACTGGTGTCGCGGTGCACTTCTGTACCGCATCCGGGGCAGGCTGCGGCCCGAATACCGGATTTGCTTCGAGCACTCCAATTACTACGGTTCCAGAGCCTGGCACTCTATCTCTGATCGGAACCGGCCTCATCGGCTTAGCTGCTATGGTACGTCGTTCCTTCGGTGGTCGTCACAATGAGTCTGGGCGTCATCACCGAGGTGAAAGCAGAGTCGTCTGAAATTGCATGTCGCAGTTCCGCATCGCGAGTGAAAACCATCCGCCGAGGTCGCGTTGGATGCGCTGGGCCGACCTCGTGCATGGTTCAAAATCGCACAGTAAAGAATACATTTGCGCAATCAGATATCTCGGTTCACACTTGCGCGGCTGGGGTGCCGGCATGAATCTCCAATGGCTGCCGGTTCTTGCAAACGTTGTTCCGGGCGTTACGGTGTTCCTAATGATTTCCGCCGGGAGCGCTCAAAAAGAAGTCGACAGCCCTTCCGCAAATCCGGACACTATTCATTTGCCGAGTGCCGCCGCGAGCGTTCCTGACAAACCCAACAGCCTCTCTTCTCACGACGTTCCCAAGTGTATCGAGCGGACCGTCCAAGATTCTGTACCTGGTTGGCGTCGAAGCAAGACCGCGGACCCGTCGTAAGAGTCTGTCTGGATTTACGCCGCATCTGGCATTCCGCTGCGTTTCAAAAATGTTTCCAGAGAATGCTTGAGTGATTGATGCAGTCGATCATCCATTTCGATAAGGTCGGGAATCAAATTACTAATATCGATACTCTGCAAATGTTGCTGGGTGCATTGGGCGATGACGTGGTGCAAGAGTCTGGTTTCCTCGAGCAACATCGATAATGAATATCCTTGTTTTTGCCTTACCTCTCCGTGCTTCGCCGCCGAGTCTTGCGACGCCTGCAGCCCACTCGGACCTTGATTACCGGGCGGCCGTACAAGTTCATCAAGGACCTGGGGCAAATGATCGATCCGCTCGAGTCTCTCCAACTTAATCTGTTTGATTTCCGGATCTTTGTCCACGGCTTGGTACCAAGCCTCAACAATATCTTGTTTGTTGCGGGCGATGAACTGAGGTAGTCGTTCCGTGAATATCACATTGCGTTTTCGGTCGCGTGCAAGACTTTCACGGATGGCTTTAACGACTTGGCTTGCGTCGGTGCCCTTGATCAAAAAGTCGTCTACCTGATCGTGAATTGCTCGCAACGCGGCTTGAAAGGCTGGATAGCCAGTCAAAATGATGGTGAGCACGTTCGGCTGTACTCTGCGCATCGCACTCGTTACGGTAAACCCATCGCCTGGCTGGCCAATATTCAAATCAGCAATGAGGACGTCATATGTTTCTCCAGTAATAAGCTTTAATGCTTCCGGAACAGTGGAAGCGGTGCTCACTTGGAATCCCTCGCCAGCCAGAATCGCAGACCAGATCAGTCTCAATGTCGGGTCGTCATCAACGAAAAGTACTCGAATGTTCTCGGGCATAGTGCGCCTCAAGACCGTTGGTACTTGTAGGATGATTCTTGAGCCACAAACGGATGTCGGACATTGCGTGGTCCTCAAGACGACTAGCTTCTGGCCGCAAGTCTATTTCCTGCCCAGTTTCGCGGGGAGATGATGTGACAAACCCTGAGAACAGGGGTTGGCGCTTGACTCTTGAATCGCACGGGCATACGTTGGGCCTCATACGGAGAAGGGACCATGAACACTCCATCCTACGGAGCCCCTTGGCAACAAATATTCGTTCACGCGATGTTAGAAATTGACAGCCCACGCGTTGCCTCGAAAATCGCTGCGGCGGAAGACGCGGTATCCAAGCGCCTGAACGAATTACCGTTGAACCAGGCGAATGCAGAAGAACTTCAAGCCTTGATAAGCGCCATCAACAAACTTCGAAGCGCCAAGGCTGAGGCTGTGGCAAGGCACTCCGGCCAGTAGATCGACGTTATTCAAGGATGGCAGCTCATCCAGTGCATCGCTGTGTGCCGACCGGGCTCGTATGTGGCTACGATAAACAATCACTCAACCTGCCTTCGAGTAATCATGTTTGATGTCGATAATTTGTCTGCCCGAGACGATCACAACGTCGCCGGATTGCAGCTCGACTTTGAACTCGCTGCGGTCAATGGTGTCTTCCAGCGTATCAGCCGAGATCGTCCTTGTAATTGCCTTAATGCGTCCCCATTGCTTGGCAGAATTTTCATTTGTCATCACCATGCAATAGGCGTCGATCATAGTCTGAAGTTTGTTTGCGAAATTCATGGGCGAAAGCTTACGCGCACTTGGTACTCACTTCAAATCAACATCTCGATGTCGACGTGCGCCCCTTGGCCTTTTGGTGCGGTTGATCCAGGGTTACCGCAAGTGCGGATTATGTGCTGGAGACTAGTCAGGAGCTGCCGATGGTGAGAGCTGAACACCATAGATTTCCGACCTAATGACACACGATCGTGCCCCAGCACAAGCTTCATGATTGCTCTTTAGTTTGTATGACGCGTTGGCGTTTGCACTCTACAATGGGGCCGATTAGAACACTCTGCTTTCTGGCGTCACTCTGTCAGAAGTGACAGACCGTTGTTGGGGGACACCAATTGCGGAACTAACCTGAGGTGTTCTGCATAGTCTGGGGATTCGTCACGAAATTGATCGAGTGGAGGGTCGCTGTTCAATCTACACCCAGGTAGTCGGCGTAACATCGCCATTTCACCAACATCGCCGATTTAGCAGTGACGCCCTCTCACGGCTTTTTCCAGTCTGTCAATGCCACTAGCTCGTCTAGGATTTCCTGCAATCTTTGCAGTCGACGTTCTTGATCCGCTGCGCCGCCCTGTATCTTCTTGCCGCCTTGCAAGTACAAGCGGTTCGCTTCTCTAATTTGTGCTATTTCTTCGCGCAACCTTCCGATGCGCTCTCTGACGGGCTGCTGCATAGGGATAGGCTAGCAGAACGCGGGAATCACTGCGGCAGCATCGCAGTTTGCACAAACGGACTCGAGCAGGGAATGCGGGTCGTCGAGGTAACAGTTGCAAAATTGCCATTACACTAATTGACCGGAGTTTGCGAGCAAACGGCGCAACCTGGTGAGAACGCTTGTCATCAACCGTCGTGCGAAATTATCGTGTCACTCTTTACCGGCTACGCCATAACTTTATTAGACCAAAATGGCTTACAGGACCCAGCGACCTGCGTGGGTAGAGGATGTTTGGCCTTCACTCTGATTCGGCTTACGTCGGTTCGGCAGCGGGGTGAGCGCAGTATTTCTCAGCCGAGAGTTGTGTTCGCCCAAAGCGGCATGGAGTTCGCGAAATATCTGATTCAACTCCGACCCGGCTGGCGTGATTATGGCCTGCTCACAGAGTCCTAAAATACGATCATTCAAACGTCTACTGCCCATAAAGATTCCAACATTTTGCCACATCTTTCTGTCGCAGGAGAGAGCCGGCGTATTCACAGGCAGCGCGTCTTTCGCGTTTGTCCCCAGTCGCCGCCGTGCAGCAGGTCCGCAACAGCCCTAATCAGCTTCTACCTCATAGAGTTACTGACATGCAGTGAGCGCGAAGGTTCTAGCCTCCGAAATAGTTGGTGAAAAATCGCCATATCACTCGTTGACACTTTGGCACTTGCTGCCGAAGAGAGTCATCTGACATCACGAAACAAGTACCACTCTCCTGAGACAGGCTCGAAAAAGACTCCAGGAGCGTAGTCGAGTCTGTTTTTGAAGTGCGACGGAGGCGTCTCAGAATATGCCAAGCCTTTGCAGTCCATATCCAGGGCGGACCCACTGCAATCAACCCAGAAGAAGATAACCGCAGGGAAATCCTCGCTCCGCGCTAAACCGCTCTTAATTCCCACCTCTCTAAACAGGGAACGATATTCATTCCAATGCTGGGTCGGAAGGGTTGAGCTGGAATAGTCGAAGTCTATACGAGTGATGTGGCGATCTTCGTTTGCCATCTGCACAAGCCGCGCCAATTGATCCCGTTTAGTGGCAAGCATTTTTTTGAGCGTCGGATCAGACACTTTATTGTCGCAACCCAGCAGCGTGAAGCAGCCGAAAAGGAGGATGATCGCAGTCTTAATCTTCTTGTACATCTCGCGTTCTGACATGATGAGTAAAACTCTACGAGATGGTCAAGTGAAGATAAATCGCCACTTCACTTATTGACGGTGCCACAATAACCCAAAAACGATTCTCTGGCGGTGGTGTCTGTTACTCTCTCCCAGAGATGACAAAAGCCAAGGTTTCAAAGCAGCGAAGATGGCAAATAGCGAAACTCCGGGTGGGCCGATGCGCGATCTGCGGGAAAAAACGGAAGCACTACGCATACCACTGCGACCCTTGCCAAGAGAAGTATCGAAAGGCCATGCGGAGGTTGACTGGGAACAAGCCTTACTCTGGAAGCCGTGGTCGCGCAGCACGAGTCAAGGACAGGAATCCAGGAAAGAGGTAAGCCAGAGCATCAGCGATGCTCTTGAGCTTCAGCGGCTTGGTAATGTGGCCGCGGAGTCCTGCTTTCAACTGTTGCTACGATGGCACAACTGGTGAAAATCGCCATTACACTCCCCCCTACTAGACTCCCCAGGGGTGTCAATGAGTGCTAACGCCTGTTAACGCCAGTTGACCGTTGGCGCATAATTCTGAGCCATGCATTTGAAAGCACATTGGAGCCGTATCCTATC
>Ga0070688_100001365_pt1 | contig 12121 bp, 10 predicted proteins | sample KBSS13HmetaG_FD_64679 | JGI IMG/M metagenome (GOLD analysis project Ga0070688, IMG submission 64679) | Switchgrass rhizosphere microbial communities from Kellogg Biological Station, Michigan, USA - KBS S1-3H metaG | ecosystem: Host-associated > Plants > Roots > Rhizosphere ...
CCCGACCAATGCCTGCGGATTCCCCACAGCAACTTTCTTCGGCAAACATGTTCCACTCAAGGCATAGGTGCGTGCGCGGGACCCGCCACCGTTCGGTTTTGCGTTCCACGTTGAGCACCTTTGGGGTCAATGAGTGTGATGGCGATATTACGACAATATGAATGGAAACCGATAAGGCCCTGCGCAAGCCCGGTCATTTCCTGAGTTCAATCACAAGCAGTTCAAGGTCCGCTTTGCCAACATTGCGCAGTAGGTACGACTCTTCTTTAGGCATCAACATCACAGAGCCGTTTGAGACCATGACGTGGGGGTCTTCACCCTTGTAAGCTGCTTGCTGCGTTTGGTGTTGGGGCTAGGACTTTTTGTGGGTTGGATGACGACGCCAGATTCGTAGAATTGCTCTTCCTAGTGCGACCGGAACAATCCCAAAGAAAAAAAGTGCCAGAGCGAAAACCTACATGAGGCGACACCAGCCGCCATCTCTGGGGCTTTTGGGGCGTCGTTGTGGGGGCGTTGCGCAAGCTTATAATCCTGAGCACCTATGGCCCTCACCCCCGGAACAATGCTTGGCCCCTACGAGGTTCTGGGAGAGTTGGGGGCTGGGGGCATGGGCGAGGTATACCGCGCACGCGACACACGCCTGGATCGCACGGTAGCGATTAAGATTCTGCCTGAGCATTTGGCCTCTGATGCGGGACGACGCGCCCGATTTGAACGTGAAGCCCGCACGATATCTGGTCTTTCACACCCCAACATCTGCGCCCTCTTCGACATTGGCGACCAGCAGGGTATTCACTATGTCGTACTCGAATACCTCGAAGGGAGAACCCTCGCGGACCGCCTCGCGAGAGGTCCGCTGCCAATTTCAGAAGTATTGAAACTTGGCTGCGATATTGCTTTCGCGCTCGAAACCGCTCATCGCCATGGCATTGTTCATCGCGACCTCAAGCCGGCTAACGTGATGGTCACCAAGACTGGCACCAAGCTGCTGGACTTTGGACTTGCGAAACCCAGCGCCGCGTTGGCTTCGCCCGCGGCCGTGGACGCGCCCACGTTATCGAAATCACTGACAGAGGAAGGGGTCATCGTCGGTACCTTTCGCTACATGGCCCCAGAGCAACTGGAAGGCAAAGAGACCGACGGTCGGACCGACATTTTTGCCTTGGGTGTTTTGCTTTACGAAATGACCACGGGGCGCAGCGCCTTCAGTGGCACGTCCCGCGCCAGCATCATCGCCGCCATCATGAACTCCGAGCCAGCGCCGATCAGCGCGCTTCAACCTCTTTCGACACCGGCTCTCGACCGCGTCGTGCGAACCTGTCTAGCCAAAGACCCGGACGAGCGCTGGCAGACTGCGCATGACGTTCGCCTGCAACTGGAGTGGGGCAAGCGCCTGATTATTCGCGAGCGTGTAGCATGGGCGATTGCGTCGGATCAGGGATGCAGGGTCGCAGGCGGAAGTCCCTCAAGTTAAGGGGCCACTCGAATATCAGCATCTCACAGCGGTATGTTCACCCCTCCGAGGACGCAATACTGAATGCGCTTTCGCGCTTGAATGGGCACAATTTTGGGCACAATGCGGAAACTGGTCGTGCTGGAAGGACTGTGGAGTTGTCCATAAACACTTCTGACCGTGAAGGTTAAGTGGTGAGCGCGGAAGGAATCGAACCTTCAACCTACTGATTAAGAGTCAGTTGCTCTGCCAATTGAGCTACGCGCCCTGATGGGTGAGACCTTACTGGAAGATTCGGCGATGGCCGTTTCGGACCGGCCGAGCGACCGTTCCGTGGAATCGTTTTCAGAACAGGCGACTATCGATACTAACGCACGTCAGCACTTGCTCGCAAGCTATGTAAGCCTGTCTGAACTACGTTTGAGAGCAATTCGTATGCGTGTCGGCCCGTCAGTTGGACCTGATCGAAAACGAGGCAGAACCCTCGCCAGGAACGAACGTGGCACGGCGATTCCGCTACACATCGGGCGATCCCGTGCCAACACGTTCAAGCTCTCAGGCGGCAGTCTCCACCGATTAACTCCGTTGTCTCGCGTCGGCTGCGATTGGGGTGGAGCTTGCGCTGTCCGTCACCGCGCCGGCCGGCCGGTTGGAGGGTAACGTTTCTGAGCCCCCCACCGGACGACGTTCGATCGTTCCGATCACCGGTGCTTCCGTCAAATTCTGTTGCGGCATGGTGATGAAGTGATGTTCAACACACAGCCGATCGATGAAACGCCCTTGCCAGCCTGTCAAAACCTGTTGCGGCAAATTGTCAAAGTGGCGGAAGATCCAAAGAAGAAAGATGCGGTCGCGAAACGAAGGCCCGATGTATCGTGGCCCGATGGTTGTTTGAACGCGCAACACGCCCGCTGATAGTTTGTCGATCCACATAGCACTGCCTACCTTATAAATACGATTCGACGAAGCAACGCTTCGATCAAAGGCGGTCATTATTGCACAGACCATGCTGATTGACGCTGCGAATAGGAGAAAATTGGCGCGCTTCATTTTGCACCGAAAATGGTGCAACCGCGACAAGTTACACTTCAAGTTCAGGAAGAAGATCCATGCTATCGATGGTTGCGGCAACCCCGAAGCGAGCGTCCGCTCCGTTCTCGATTCTTACGATCGATGCCTGACAGCACGCCCACCGGCGTTCTCCTCCAGCCACTTCCGGCGGCAGAATCAACACCATCTCGATCTTAGACCCCGGTTGCATTGCCTTGTTCACATAGAGAAAGATTCCATTGGAACTCAAATCGCGCGTGGTAGCGCTGATTTCTGGTTCGCCATCGCCCGCCCGCACTACGACCGGCACACTAACCGGGATCCGCGCAGAACTACGCCGCTCTGGATTGCCCTTTTCCATACGCGACGGAGAGCCTATCACGTGGGAAGCAGATTTTCGAATCGGAATCAGACCCGGAAGATGGAACGCGTCTCGTGGAATATTGCAGTTAAAGCTGTGGACGTTTAGCGCGCGCAGCGGGGACTACCAATGCCTGTTCAATGGTCGGCATGTTCATACTTCGGAGACGCGCTTCAACCGCATGCATTTCATCGAAAGCTCCTTCTTCCGAGTAAGCTTGCGACAGGAGTGCCATCGAATACGGATTGTCGCGATCTTCAGTGAGGTGAGCGATCGACTCTTTGTATTTTCCGGCTTCAAAAAGGAGTGCGCCAGCTGCTCCATGCCACGAGCTCTGAACGACCCCGTCACGCGTCCTGGAAGCGAGACTGTCGAGCTGAGTGAGAGCTTTGGCTGATAGTTCCCGTTGACCCGCTCGAGCGGCTCGTACTGCGCGAAATCGGAGAATTCTAGACAACTCCTGTTCGCGATCCAACTGCGCAATGGATGCATTGTGTCCGAGCGCTTGCTCGGCTGCTTCAAGACACCTCAAGGCTTCAGCATCGTCAGTCTGATACTCCGCAACACGGCGTTGAGCTTCAGCCTCATGAAAATCAAAGTTCTGGGAATGGGCTTCATCAGCGATGCGCAGGAACTCTTTATTCGCTTCGAGCAGACGCCCTTCTCTCACCCACGTCGTTGCGCGCTGCATGCGGTACTCAAGTCGGTCGGCTGGATTTTCAGCGCCTTTTATGGCTTTGTCATATTCGACCCGGGCCTGCTCATACTGCCCCATCAAAGCGTAGGTATCAGCGACCCCAAGCTGCGAGTAAACAAACTGAGGATCGAGCTTTAGTGCGGCGCGATAGTGTTCAAGGGCAGCATCAAAATTACCTGCCATCCGGCTCAGTTCCCCATATGAATCTTGCGGGTTGGGTTCGTTTGGCAATAGAGCTACGTAGCGATCCATGGCGGCAAAAACTTTGTCGAACTCGCGCTCGTGCGCATAAACGTAAGCCAAGTCATTCAGGGCCGCCGGATAGTTCTTATCAATGGCGAGTGCTTTCTCTAATACTCTTTGGGACTGTTCATAGCCATCGACATACATCAGCCAATTTCCTGCCACGTAGTGAAGCCGTTTGTCTTTGGGATACATTGCGAGCAAGTCATTCATTGCTGCAATCCCCTGTATGAAGTTCCCTTCCTGCACGCTCGAAATCCAAGAGATCATGAGCCGCTCGCCGGGGCTCACCTTTGACATTAGCAATTTGCCTTTTTCCCGTGCGCTGAGAGCGTCCTGCGGATCGCCGATGTTCAGCGCAACCATCGTGTAGGCAAGCGCGAGGTCCGGGTCGGCGTTCGCAGCTGCGCGCCACCCCACGATGGCACGCTCAATGTGCATATTTTCGTAGTCCACCATCGCGCGTTCGAAGAGGTCGCGCGCTACCACTAATTTGGTGGTAACGGTGAGGACAGTTCCGGGCTTTATTTTCGCCGACTTGCTGTCAGCCGCGATGACAGAGCAGCAGAGAACAAGCAGGATCGTCAGGTGACGGAGCATCAGTACCCATCTCACGAAAACAACGACTCGGGGAGGAAGTTCGAGGTTACCACGCAGACCAAGAGGCACCCAGAGTACCAGGGGCCATGGACGAGCGATCAGGCAAGTGGGGGCAACAGGCGTCGCCAAAGGCCTCCCCGCTAGTGACAGGCCTCGCACGCACTGGCTCAGTTTTAGAAAACGATCTTCGCGGCGAACTGAACGCCACGCGGCCCACCGCCTCCTAGGAACGGGTTGCCGATACCCACGTCTCCAGTGGCCGTGAGTGAGTAAAAGTCAGAATCGCTATATCCACCGTTCGCAGTTGTTGGCGAGCCTGGGGTGGCAATGAATGCCGGCAAGATCGGACTTGAGAAGTTGGGATGATTCCCAAGGTTGAAGAACTCGGCTCGGATTTGCAAGTTCACTTTTTCAGTAATCGCCGTGTTCTTGAAAATTGAGAAATTGAATTCCTTGAATGCTGGCCCCCGTAGCGAGTTTCGGCCCAGATTTCCGAAATGCCGCGTTCCTGGAAAACAGTTGCTCTCATCAGTTGCTCCAGGATTAAAACCGAATGTGCACGGAACCGCGAACGAATCTAGCTGTAAAAATTGTCCTGGCAAGTTGCCATAGTGGATCGGACCGACTACATCAGGACGATCGAATCCCTGGCCAGCGCCGGAGTAGTCGCCCTCAAAAAAGTAATTCAGGTGAAAGGGCTGACCGTCTTGCATTGTGAAAACGCTGTCAAATCCCCATCCATTTTTCAGCTTAGACAAGCTTCCCCCAAACCTCGGGAGTTCGTAAGCCAAATTCGAGGTAAAGCGGCGACGTATATCGAAACTCGAATTACCGCGCTCCCCCGCCGGATTGAAGCTGTTGGTGGGTTGCGCCTGGTTCGGAATGAAATCTTCACTATCGCTCGCGTCGTCGATAGCGTGTGACCAGACGAAGTTCGTCTGCGACGTGAACCCGTGCCAGCTGTTCAGTCGCAATGTGGTTTGGAGTGAGTGGTAAATCGAACTCGCAGCGGACTCTTGCTGATTAATGTAGAACAAGTCGTCCGTAAAGACCCTGGGCACTCCATAGCTGTTGATGCAATCGCAACCGAGATCGGCGGCTGTGATTTGAGCCTGACTAGGCTGATTAATGTCCCGGAAGCGAAACAACTTGGTTCCCTTTGCCCCGACGTATGCGACTTGCACCACTGCACGGCTCCCGATCGCTTGCTGCACGTTGAGATTGAAATTCTGAACGTAAGGGGTTGGCAGGTTCTTACTTGCTCCGAAAAACTCCGGGAGCGGCACGACGGTGTCTGGGCTATTGTCATAGACGGGTGTATCAGGGCTCAAAGGTCCTGCCGAAAGACCGAGCCGGGTGATTGCTCCCGGCCCGTGACCTGTATATGCGGGCCCCGGGCAGAATCCGCAGTTCCATGGAAAATGCCCTAGGAAAATGTCCTGAGCGAAAGCATCGTAGAAGACACCCCATCCCCCGCGGATGACGGTTCTTCCTTTCCCTGTGACGTCATATGCGAATGAAACGCGCGGCGCAAAATTGTTGAAATCCTTGTCGTACAGTTGGCCCGCGTTCACGGTATCAAGAACGGCCGGATCAAAACGATAGAACAGATTGTCTTTCTCCCCAACGACCCCGAAATAATCCCATCTCATGCCTAAGTTCAGCGTCAAACGCGGACTCCACCGGAAGGTGTCCTGAAAATAGAATCCATGGCTATTTTCGTAGGTGTGCCGGCGGGTATTCCCTCGGCGCTGATTACCGTCGGAGGGCTCACCCGTAAGGAATGTGGTCAAATCGTCGAACGACAACTTTCCCCGAAACGTGTTCTCGATCACCTGCATGATTGTCGTGCGTCGGAACTCGTAGCCAAACTTCAAATCATGCCGGCCAGCTTTCCAAGAGAAGTTGTCGACAAAGTGCCAGTTGGAATCGACGCGATTACGAGGCACGCCATTCGTGGCACCAATTTGCGAGAAGCTGCCGACGTTGATTGCTGGGAGCCCTCCCTCATACGCTCCGACGCCAGTATTCAGACCGATGTCGGCTGGGTTGAATGATTGATCCTCAGGGAAAAAGCCCTCTGCGAATCGGTTCCATCCCAATCGCGCCTCGTTGACTTGGGAGGTGTTGATGACCTTAACGTAGGAGAGCGAGACCAACTGCACACGCGTTGGGGTCACTGTGTTAAAGCCTGGCAAAAGACCAGCAGACAGCTGTGCGAACGGAAAACTTTGATCACTGTCCCCGAAATAGTATCGGCCTGTAAGCAGATTATTTGGAGTGAAGTTGTGATCAATCTTCGCGATCATGCTGTCAACGCGATTCTTGAAGGGTGTCGCCGTCGCAAGATTGTCACCGGTAGGGCAACCCGTTTCGAAGGGCATAAAGCTATCGGGAACTTCGGGATCGGGATTGTAAACTGCTGAGGGAATGTTCGGCGTCGGCCAAGGGTTTCGAGCTAACAGAGCGCCGGTCACGACATTGGGGTCGCCAACAGTCGCCAAATCGTGCGCAATTTGCTGAGGAAAAGGCACACAACTGGTTCCCGATTGCTTTCCCGACTCTCGTTGACCTTCATAATTCAAGTAAAAGAACGTTTTATCTTTCACGATAGGGCCGCCCAACGAACCACCGAACTGGTTGTTCAGGAAGGAATTCTTCGGGTTGGGCTCAATGTTGAAATAATTCCTAGCACCAAGCTGCCCGCTCCGCCAGTATTCGAGCAACGATCCATGCAATTGATTCGTTCCGCTTTTCGTAACGATGTTGATGATCGCGCCACTGTTGCGGCCATACTCTGCTTCGCCGTTCGAAAGCACTCGAAGTTCTGCAACCGCATCTATCGGGAGAATCGTTGCTGGATCGCCGAACACTCCTGGTTCATTGATGGCTGGATCGTTCCGGTATCCGTCGTTCATATCGGTGCCGTCGAGCAGAAAGTTATTCGCACGGCCGCGCGAGCCATTCATCGAGAATGTACCGAACGATCCCGCTGAGTCTGAGATCTGGTCTGGAGAACCCGAAATTCCGGGGTTCAAATAGATGAGTTTGGTATAGTCGCGCCCGTTGATGGGGATATCAGCAATTGTCTCGCTCGTCAGCACGCCACCGATGACCGCGGACGTCGTATCCACCTGGGGCAAAAGATCACCGGACACTTCAACTTTTTCCGAAACCTGGCCGGTATGCAGTTGCGAGTCAACGCGCCGCTCCGTGGCAACGTTGACTGTCACTTCTCGCGTAATCGACGTCTGGAAACCTGCCTGAGTTACGGTCACCGTGTATGCCCCAATGGGCAACTCGGGAATCGAGTAGCTTCCGTCTGCACTGGTCTGCGCTGCTCGTTCCAGGCCGGTCGCAGTGTTTTTCACCGTGATCGTGGCACCTGCCACAACGGCTCCGCTCTGGTCAGTTACTGTGCCGAGAATCGTGCCACGGAACGTCTGGCCAAGTAGACAGGTCGCAAGAACCAAAACAACTACCGGGAGTAGGCGCACTCTCATAAGACGATTCTCCTTGTACCCAACGGTTTGAAAATGACGCACTCGCGCAGAAAGTCTGTGCGAAGGCATTCAATTCCAACTTTCGGAGCTATGAGAAGGGAGTTTAATGCTTAAACCATTGAAAGTGAACATCAAAACGGGCGGTTGACCCTGACCATCAACCCCTCATCAGAAACTGGCGCTCGGAGCCGTATGCAGAGTGCTGCTTGATATGTGAATTCGTTTGGTACACAGGTCCAGCCTTGAATATTGGCTTCTTGTCTCCCCACTATGCACGGTACAATAAGCGTCCTTACTGGTCGCAGCATCCCGCACTCCCGAGGTTCACATGGTTCGATGGATTGCCTTCGATGACGACACAGCCGATGCGCTGGTTGGAAAGTTCAAACGTGGTGCCGCAGAAATTCGCGAAGGCGATGTCCTTGATTCCTCATTACGCCACGACGAAGCCAATATCCTGATCTATCCGTCAACGTCTCCCGAGCGAGTGTTGCTGGCGAGAGTCACGTCATTCACGTCACCGAAAAGTGCGGCTGAGCCAATGAAACCATTCACAGTTCAGTCGGTTCGCCCGACAAGCCAGTCCCCTGCCCCCAAAAAGTCTTGGTGGCGCCGACACACCGCATAACAACCCCGATACTCTCCATGAGAAATCCGCGAAGCGCGGGTCTGCCGCGTTGTCGTTAAACGAAGATTGTAGGAGAAACTTTAGAAGGTAAAGGCGACGCCGCCGCGTACAGCGCGCGCCGACTGCACGAGATAGACGGTGTGTCCGTCCTGTCCCATCACAGGAACATAGCCCTCAGCCAAGAGATTTCGTAAATCGACGATTGCTTCCATTTTTCCGGGGAGGAAGCTTGTCCCTGGAATCGGCTGGCGTAGAAAGATGTTGAGATAAGGATCCGTTCGGCCCGCCGAGGCATTGAACATATCCACCGGCGTCAGACCACTACCATTCACCCAACGATAAGACGCGATCCAGCGCGTTTTCGAGCGAGGCACGGTGCCGGAGAGCTTGGCTGCAACGGAATGACGGCGTTCGACGCGCATCCATTGTCGCGCGTCCTGCAGTTCAATGTCGGGATGCGCCAGATCCAGCACTCCACCGTAAGAATAATCCAGTGTCGCGGTGAGGTCGGACAGCAGCTTTCGCTGAAGCACTACCCGCATACCGCTCGTATCCAAATCTCGGCCCTGATACGTAAATGAACTCGAATAGACGTCCGGTAGCACATCGCCGCCCTCGGACGAGACGTCTCCAAGACCTGTCACGGCGGGATCAGTCACTCGATCAAAAAATGCCGCAACTTGGATATTGGTATTCCCTTGGCGCCGCGATACGGAGACTTCTTGGTGATGAGCTCGCTGCACTCCCGGCCTGTATCCGGCCATACTCACCCTGGGCTCGGATTCGCTCAAATCGGCTGGAGCTGTGTCGAAACCCTTTTCGAGCCGCGCATCAGGCAGCGAGCTCGCGAATTGGTATTCAACGACGGTGTCAGGATTGAGGTGGACGCTGGCTGAACCAAAAGGCCGGAATGCGTTCACGCGGCCCATAAATTGAATCGTCTGCAGCTCGCTGCCGAACTGCAATTCCACAATGTTTCCGAATGTGAAACGATCAGACGTTCTTAACGAGAGCGCTTGCATGGAAGCATTGCGTAGGTTGGCATCAGGCGCGGCGAGCCGTCGAAGAGTAAATGCAACCTCTGGCTCAGAACCGTTGGCCATCTTGTGAGAATAAGAAGTTCGCAAAACTGCCGTCGGTGAGCCCTGCGTGTATCCGAGGTTACCTTCAAGAGCGACGGTACCGGTGGAAAACACTGAGTGCTCGACGGAAAAACCGGTGCTCATCTCAGAAGAACTGCCATATCCGGCGGACTCGGATCCGGCTACAAAAGATAGGGTTCCTTTGAGTGCGTGATCATCGGCCCCTTCCTTGTTGGCAACGAGGATCTGCGTTCCGTCGTCTTTCAGACGCAAAACCGGTCGGTTCGAAACGGATCGCAGCGTCCACTTCCAATCGTCGTCATCCGCAGGACCACGCAGCGGCCCCAGCTGTATTGCCTCGAATAGCGTAGTCAGGGTGACATTCACAAGGAGACTTGCGCCCGGACGCAGGCCGAGCTTCTCGCGGATGGAAGGTAGAAATGAAGGGGCAGAAACCTTGACGGCATAGATGCCAGGGAGAAGTCCATCAGCTGAGTAGAATCCGTGATCGTCTGTTAGAACCCGCAGCGTTGTCGCGCTGCTGTTCAGAACTTCCACGATCGCCCCCATCTGGGGAACGCCGGTGGCATCCCGCACGTATCCGGAGATCGCGCCTGGCTTTCCCGCGGCAGCGGCAGGAATCACCAGCGCTATCACCAGCACGAGTAACCCGATCTTACGGGACATTCTTACCCACCCTCAGAACAACGCCAAACCTACTCGACGCTAAAAGTTGCCGTCGGGTCGACAGTCTGCTTCGAGATGTTGTCGTTCACTTTGATCTGTATTTTGTAAAGACCGGGCTGCAGATTCGCCGCTGAAAGCGTCTTCTGCAAGGTCACCTGATCTCCGATATTTCCCATCTGTTCCGTCGATTCGACCGTGTGGATCACCTGCTTGTTGGTTGCGATGTCAGTTACGTTGTATTCGACCGTAGCCGAGGGCTTGTTTGTCTTCTGGTCGACAGACAGCCCATAAACCTGCATCCAGAAATTCACCTTCTGATTGCGCTTGAAGATGATAGGCTTTCCGTCCGCGGCTGCAACACGTGGCCGCACTTTCGTAGTACCAATTACGAAGCTGCCCGTTCCTACGTTTTTTGCGGGAACCGTTTCCATTTGATCGGCCACAATCAACGAAGAGTTAGAGAGTCGATCGTCGAGAAACTCAGGAACAGCAACTCCGCGACTCCAATTGCCCACTCGATCGCCGTTCACGTCCTTCACGACGATATCGAACCGATAACGCCCCGGACGCAAAGGCAAAGCCTTCCAATAGACGGACGAATTCTCAGCGGTCTTTGGCAGCAATTCAGCCGGGACATCGACTTGCACCGTATCCTCAAATGTTTGTGCGATCTTTCCACCAATCGAAGTAACACGCCCGAAAATATTCACCGTTCCTCGCTCAACGCCGTCTTTGTTCTGGAAGGTGATGTCGCGGTTCTTTATTTGAATCGTTACCGGAACGAGTACTGTGTCGCCGGTGACCCGTACGAAATCGGCTCGCACGTCGAATGGCATCAGGTTGACGTTGATCTTGTGCGTGACAACTTCTTCAAGATCTTTAAACTTGACGGCAGGCGCCCGATTCAACTTTGCGTACTGTTCCAAACGGTCGAATTGTTTGGTTTGCAGATCGCTGTTAAACGGTCCTTTGCCCAAACGCTCCATGCCGCCTCCCATGAACCGATCGGCCTTGCTCGCCATACCGAGCTGCTCGTACATGGTCAAGCCGCCGTTTGGTGTATAGAGAAGAGCATCCTTTTCGGAACGATCCATCGTCATGTGGTAGTCGCCGCACATGCAAGTATCGACAAATTCGATGATTACTTCTTGGCCGATATCCTCGATATAGCGATACCGCCACTGCTCAAACGGAAAGGTCGAAGTAGATCCTCCGCCCTCCTCCATCGGACGCTCGTAGCTTCCGCCTGAAGGATGCGATTCGATTTCGTCGGCTGGACCAAAGACGATATAAGTGCGGCCGCGATCGGTCTTCCATCCAGGAATGCCCGCCGGGAAATGTTCGTTCGCGTACGCAATACGGCGATAGTGCTCTTCTTTGAATTCGTTCTCTGCGGTGTCTGGAGTTGGATCGCGGCGCGCCCAGAATGCTTCGATGAATTGATCGCGCTCTTCATCGTTCGAAAGCTGCTTGAATGCACCCCGCTCTTCGTCGGTGATGATCCAACGAACGTCTTCATCAAGCCACTTCTTGTACGTCTTGCTGAGCTCTTGCTTCAGCGCCTTGGTATTTTCTTTGCGCTGCTTGTCGCTGAGCGGGCGTTTGAGGGGGTCAACATCCTGATCCTTCGCATCTTTTCCCGCAGGAGCCGCAGAACTCGGCTGATCGGTACTGGTGGACTTTCCGTCCTGGGCTGACGCAGCTACCCCAAGTAATGCGACCAAGCACACCGCGAGGAAGGTAACCAGAAATCGAAAACGCGAACAGAGACTTACGGAGTACGGCATAGACGGGGCTACCTCACAGACACACTTGGT
>Ga0070688_100001371_pt1 | contig 12097 bp, 10 predicted proteins | sample KBSS13HmetaG_FD_64679 | JGI IMG/M metagenome (GOLD analysis project Ga0070688, IMG submission 64679) | Switchgrass rhizosphere microbial communities from Kellogg Biological Station, Michigan, USA - KBS S1-3H metaG | ecosystem: Host-associated > Plants > Roots > Rhizosphere ...
GTGACGCCCATGTGGTGCGCCAGCTGCACCAGGCCGGTGGGCTCCACGTCGTCGAGATGATCGAGAATGCTGGCCTGATGGGCGCTCAGCACCCGGCGCGTCTTCGGATCTCGCACGTGTCGCGTGTGACACGCGAAGTAGATCCGCGGGTAGAGGTCCATGAGCCGCTTGCTGTCGGACGACATGGGCGCACCCTCCCGCATTTAGTTTGGTTCGTCAAATCAAATCGAATGGCCGAGGTGAGACACTAGCGCAGCGCCCGGCGAAGCTCCGGTCCGAGCGAGGCCGGGGAGATCCGGCCGATCGTGACCGAGTCCGCGCCGACGAAGCGCGCCAGCGAGGCGATCGCCTCGGCGGTTCCGGCGAGCGCCGCCGCGCGCTCGAGCTTGGCCTTCAGCGGACCTGGCGGTGTCTTCTTGGCCGCGAACCAGGACTCGAAGTGCACGGATTTCAGCTCAAGCCGCCGTTCCGCGCGATGCGTCTTCGGGTCCAGCCGGCCGATGATGTGGCCGTCGTGGAGGATCGGCAGCGAGTAGTAACCATGACGGCGTTTGGGCGCCGGCACGTAGACCTCGATCGTGTAGTCGTAGCCGAAGAGCCGCCGCACGCGCTCGCGGTGCCAGAGCAGCGAATCGAATGGGGAGAGCAATGCCGTGCCTCGCGAAGGCACGCGCCGGGCGGCGGCGCGCTCCAGCGCCGGCAGGTCCTCCGCCAACGCGAACCACGGCAGGGGTCGGCCCGCGGTCGCGACCTCGAGCTCGACCACCTCGCCGGCCTCAACCGCATCACGCAAGGCGCTGCGGCGTGCGTCGCTCGCCAGCGGGAAGGACAAGTACATGCGCAAGTCCGCGAGCGTGGCGGCGCCCATCCCGTGCAGCGACTGCCGCAGATGCCAGCGCCAGAAGCCGTCCTCGCCGAGCGGCGGCTCGGGGCCGAAGCCGTTCGGAACCACGCGCTCGAGCAGGTCGTAACGCTTGTGGAAGTTCACCCGCGAGTGGACCGCGGTGCGCCCGCTCATCCAGAGATAGTCGAGCGCGTGGGTGGCGGGCTTGCGGTTCCACCAGCCGCCGCGGCGCGTCTTGGTGACATCCTCGAAGTCCGCGCTCGCCAGCGGGCCGCGCTCGCGAATCGCCGCCTCGACCTCCTCGAGCACGCGCCGATTCTTCTGAATCCACTTGTGCCAGTAGGCGCTGCGCGAGCTCCAGCGCAGTGAATCCATGATGTGTCTCCACTTCGGCACGTGCGCGATCGGCACCAGGCACGCGGCGTGCGCCCAGTATTCGTAGAGAAGGCGGCTGCCGTAGCCGAGACCGTCGAGCTTCTTGCGGTCGTAGACGTCGAAGCGGCTCCACAACGTCAGATGGTGAGCGCGCTCGACCACGTTGATGGTGTCGAGCTGGATGCCGCCGGTGTCCTCGGCGAAGCGGGTGAGATTGGCGGCATTGAGGCGCCGGCCGCGCGGGCGGTCGAGGTGCTGGCGCTCGAGGAACAGCGAGGTCACGGCATGCGCCGGCACCTTGCGGGGCGTGGTCGTCATGCGCGGATCAGGAACCGAGCCGCATGCGCCGCACCAGCTCCAGGAAGCGAGGCTCGGCGCGCAGCGGATCGAAGCGCGGATTCACGTTGAGGAACGTCATCGCGCGATCGCGCTCGGCGTAGCCACGCTCGAGCTCGGTGAGCGCGGCGTCGTGCTCTCCGAGCCGCGCATGGACGGACGCGATGGCATAAGGCGGCACGTAGGACGCCGACCCTTCCTCCTTCATGGCGGCCAGGATGCGCCGAGCCTCGTCCTCCCGGCCCGACACGGCGTAGACGCACGCCAGGCCCGAAGAGCGCGCAGGATTCCGGCGCATCAGATCGAGGCCGCGATGGTAGTGCTTGATCGACTCGTCGTAGCGGCCTTGCAACTCGAGCGTGCGCGCCAGGTCCATCCGGGTCTGCCCGAAGTCCGGCGCCAGCTCGATGCCGCGATGATAGATCTCGAGTGCCTCGTCATAACGGCGCGCGTAGTAGAAGGAATCGCCGGCCGAGCTGTAGAGGATGTGCGACAGCGGGTCACGGCGCACCGCTTCGAGCGAGTGTTCGACCGCCTCGTCCACGCGGCCGAGCGCGGTCAGCAGGTTGGCGTACCACTGGTGTGCGGTCGCATAGCCGTGGTCCAGCTCGATCGCCAGGCGATACTCCCGCTCCGCGGCGGAGTAGTCCCAGTCGCCTTCGAACTGGGTGGCGGCGAGCGAGGTGTGCGCCTCGGCCAGGTTGGGATCGAGCTCGATCGCCTTGAGCGCCGCTGCCTTGGCGCGCGGCAGCGCCACCTCGGGTGGGTACGAGTTGTTGTCGGCGAGCAGATTGTGACAATCGGCCAGCCCCGAGAACGCCGGCGCGTAGGTGGGATCGCGGGCGATCGCGCGCTCGAACAGCTCGAGCGCCTGCTCGAGCGCTCGGGTGGTGCGCTGGTTCCACAGGTGGCGGCCCTTCAGGTAATCCTCGTGGGCCTGCGGATCCACCCGGCGCGCCTGATCGAAGTGCGTGCGCTCCTGGTTCGAGAGCTGCACCTGGATCTCCGCCGCGATCGCCTGCGCCACCTCGCTCTGGATGCCGAGCACGTCTTCCATGTCCCGCTCGTAGCGCTCCGCCCACAGGTGGCGATCAGTGGCCGCCTCGATGAGCTGCGCGGTGATCCGCACGCGATTGCCTGCCCGCAGCACCGAGCCCTCGACGACGGCGTCCACGCCGAGCTCGCGAGCGATGTCGGGGAGCGGGCGCCGGATGCCCTTGAAGCGCATGGCCGAGGTCCTCGAGATCACACGCAGCGCGCGGACCTTGGACAGGTCGGAGATCAGCGCCTCGGTCATGCCGTCGGCGAAGTATTCCTGGTCGGCATCGCGCGAGAGATTCTCGAGCGGGAGCACCGCGATCGACTCGATGCGGGAGCGCAGCGGCGTGCTCGGCGCCTCGGCCTCGGCCCGAATGCGGCGGATCTCCTGCGCCGCCTCCCGAGCCGTCGGCCGGCGAGCGGGATCCTTCTCCAGGCAGCGCAGGGTCAGCGTCTCGAGATCGCGCGAGAGCAGCGGACGGCGCTGGCGGAGCGGCGTCACCGGGCGGTTGAGCACCTCGTGAACCACCGACGCGCTGCCCGGGTGTCCGAAAGGCGGGCGGCCGAGCGCCATCTCGTAGAGCAGTGCGCCGAACGCGAAGAGGTCGGCGCGCGCGTCGACTTCGGTGCCGAGCAGCTGCTCGGGCGCCATGTAGCCGAGCGTGCCGAGCATGGTCTGCGGTCCCGTGAGCGCCGGGGCGCGCTCGGCGCGCAGCTTGGCCAGCCCGAAGTCGAGCACCTTGGCGCGACCGCGGGGCGTGACCATGACGTTGGCCGGCTTGAGATCCCGATGCACCACGCCTTGCTCGTGCGCCGCGTCGAGCGCCTCGGCGATCTGGAGTCCAAGGTCGAGCACTTCGGCTTCTTCGAGCGGTCCTGCCGCCAGCCGCGCCGCCAGCGTCGAGCCGGGCACGAACTCCATCACCAGGAAGTCGACGCCGTCCTGATGGTCGAAATCGAAAGCGGTGCCGATCCCCGGATGGCTGAGCCGCGAGAGCGCCAGGGCTTCGAGCCGGAAGCGCGCGCGGCTGTCCGCGTCGACCGTGCCTTCGGGGAGCACCTTGAGCGCCACGTCGCGCTCGAGGTGCGGATCGTGAGCGCGATACACCACACCCATGCCGCCCTGCCCGAGCTGTTCCTCGATGCGATAACGCGCCAGGGTGCGGCCGATCATCGCGCGACACCCAGTGAGTCGCTCGGCGCGAACGTGGCGCGTCCGCGAAAGCCGTCGAGCTGCGGCAACGTCTCAGGGAATGAGGCCGAGTACGCGGCGATTCGGGCGAGCGCTTCGTCTCCGGCCGCCCCATCGAGCACGACCGGCTGGAAAGGCGCTTCCGGCCAGCGCGTGTACTGGATGGGCACGACCTCGGCCGTGACCGAACCGCGGGAGATGCCGAGGCGCGCGATCATCGTGAGCGTGTCCGAGGGTTCTTTGATCCCGCCGTAAACGAAGTTGCCCAGAGAATAGAAGATCGGAGCTCCGCGGTAGATTTCGATGCCCTGAAGGCGATGCGGATGCGCGCCGAGCACCGCCACGCAGCCCATGTCGACACAAAGGTGGGCCAGCTCGATCTGGTAGTCGCGGACCTCGTAGGAGCCTTCGTGACCCCAATGGAAGTAGGGCACCACGAAGTCCATCTTCCGCACCAGCGGCTCGACGTCCTTCTTCACCATGTCCCGGATGCCGTCGAGCTTCTTGTAGCAGCCGGCCACCCCGGGGCGCTTCCGGGTCGCGTACACCTCCTCGGGCTCCTTCATGTCCGGGTCGGCTTGGAAGTAGTAGCCGAGGAAGCCGATCTTCTTGCCGTGGCGCTCGAGAATGGCGGGGCGCCGCGCGTCCTTCATGTGCATGCCGGCGCCGAAGTGCGCGATCTTCGCGTCGTCGAGCGTTTCGAGCGTGTCCTTCACGCCATCCTTGCCCCAGTCGTTGATGTGGTTGTTGGCCAGCGAGACCACATCGACCGAGCCTTCCTGGAGCACCCTCGCCAGCTCGGGACGCGCGCGAAAATTGAAATTCTTCTTCAGCTTCTCGCCGCGCTCGGTGAAGGGACACTCGAGGTTCACCAGCGCGATGTCCGCCTCTTCCATGATCGAGCGAATGCCGGCGAAGTAGACCGGCCACATCTGATCCTTGGTGAACCCGGCGGCGAGCTGCTGGTCGAAGTGATCCTGCAGGTTGTAGCCGAGCGTGGTGTCGCCGCCGACCGCCAGCGTCAGGAGCGGCTCGAGCTCGCTCGAAGTCGAGTCGTTCTGCCCGCGCGCCCAGCGCGGAAGCGAGAGCGCGATCGCCGCGCCGAGACTCCGCACCATGAAGTGTCGTCGGTTCATGTCGGCCAGGCCCGGCCCAGGACCTCCACCAGGTGCACCATGCGCGGCTTGCCAGTCATCGCGCCGTCCCTACGGAGTCGGGTTCGGCGGGCACTGGGCGCCCGCGATACTCCTCGAGCTGGGGCAACGTGGCGGGAAATCCCGTCGAGTACGACATGATCCGCGCCATGCCCTCGTCACCCGCGGCGCCTCCGAGCACGAACGGCTGGAAGGGCGCCTCAGGCCAGAGCGTGAACTGCGTGGGGAACACTCGCGCCGTCGTCGAGTTCTTGGTGCAGACGAGGCGCGCGATCATGGTCAGCGTGTCCTTGGACTCTTTGAGGCCTCCGTAGACGAAGTTGCCGAGGGAGTAGAAGATCGGGGCGCCGCGATAGACTTCGATACCCTGGACCCGGTGCGGATGCGCACCGAGAACTGCCTTGCATCCCAGGTCGACGCAGAGGTGCGCCAGCTCCACCTGGTAATCGCGGACCTCGTGTGAGCCCTCATGGCCCCAATGGAAGTACGGGATCACGATGTCCACCCGGGAAGTCAGTGCGCGCACGTCCTCGCGCACCATCTGGCGGATGCAATCGAGATCTTTGTAGCAGCCGGCCACGCCGACGCCCTTCTTGGTCGCATATACTTGCTTGGGCTCGAGCATGTCCGGCTCGGCCTGGAAGTAGTAGCCGAGGAGTCCGACGGAAAGCCCGTTCCGCTCCAGAATCGCGGGCTGTCGGGCTTCCTCGAGGTTGAGGCCGGCGCCGAAGTGATCGATTCCGTTTCGGCTCAGGGTCTCGATGGTGTCGATCACGCCGTCTTTCCCCCAATCGGCCGTGTGATCATTCGCCAGCGACACCACGTGGACGGAGCCCGCCTTGAGGATCTGCACCAACTCGGGGCGCGCGCGGAAACTGACGTTCTTCTTCAGCTTCTTTCCGCGCTCGGTGAATGGGCATTCGAGGTTCACCAGAACGATATCCGTGGCCTCGAAGAACGAGCGCACCCCGCCGAAATACAGTGGCCATGACTCTTCCTTGGTCTTGCCGGCGGCGAGCCGCTGGTCCAAGTGGTCCTGGAGGTGGTCGCCGAGCGTGACGTCGCCGCCGACGCAGATCGACACCTGCGGCGGCGGCTCGGCGGATGACGAGTCGGATTGTGAGCGACCGATTCGCGAGATACTCAGCGAGAGCGCGGCGCCGAAGCTCTGGATCATGAAGCGCCGCCGATTCATGGTCATGAAGTCTCCACAGGCCAGGCCCGTCCCAGCACCTCGACCAGGTGCACCATGCGCGCCTTCATGCCGCGCGCTTCGGCGCCGCGCTCCATGTGGAGCATGCAACCGGGATTCGAGGCCACGACGACTTCAGGATCGACCTTGCCCACCGCCTCGAGCTTGCGCTCGAGCTGCGCTTCGGCCATCTCGGGATGGGTGAGGTTGTAGACGCCCGCGCTCCCGCAGCAATGATCCGCGTCCGGCAGATCGACCAGCTCGACGCCGGGCAGCGAGGCGAGCAGCTCTCGCGGTTGCTTCCGCACCTTCTGAGCGTGCGCCAGGTGACAAGGATCGTGATAGCCCACCCGCAACGGCCGCGAGCGGTCGCGATCCGAGGCAATCGTCGCCGCGGGCGAAGGAAGCCCCACCTCCGCGAGCACCTCGGAGACGTCGCGAACTCGCTTGGCGAAGGCTTCCGCCTTGGGCGCCGACGCCTCGGCCTGCAGCCAGTGGTCGTACTCACGCAACGCCGCGCCACAGCCTGCCGAGGTGGTGACGATGCGCTCGACATCGGGAGCGAAGACGCCGACGTTCTCACGCGCCAGCGCTTTCGATTCGCGCCGGAGTCCGGCGTGAGCTTGCAGCGCGCCGCAACAGCGCTGAGCTTTGGGCACCACCACTTCGCATCCCGCGATCACCAGCAACCGCACGGCTTCTTGATTGACCTTCGGGAACATGGTCTCCATCACGCAGGTGGTGAAGAAGCCGACGCGTCTCTTGGCGGATCCCGCGGGATGGAAGACGAGGGCATCGTCACGCACGTCGAGCCGGGCGCCCTTCGGCAAACGCGTGGCTTCGAGCGACCGCTGGCGGCGCGGCTCGAGCGGCGGCGTCATCGCGTATCCGCGCCGCGCGAACGCGGGCAGCCACTTCGCTGCCGGCGACGCCATCAGCGCGCGAAACGGCGCCGCCTGCCCGATGCGCAGGACATCGGCAGCCGCCTGCATGCGCGAGCGGTGCGGCACCAGATGGCGCAGCGCGAATCGCCCGAGCATCGAGAGCGGCGACTGGCGGGGCTGGCGCCGCTCGATCTGGCCGCGGGTCTCCTCGAGCAGGCGACCGTAAGGGACGCCCGCGGGGCACACGGTCTCGCACGCCCTGCAGCCCAGACACTGGTCGAGGTGCTGCACCACGTCGTCGCCGGGAGCGATGCGGCCTTCGGCGAGGCCGCGCATCAGGTAGAGGCGCCCGCGCGGCGAATCGGGCTCGATCTTGAGCGTGCGGTACGTGGGACACGCGGTCAGGCAAAGGCCGCAGTGGATGCAGGTGTTCAGATCCCGCCGTCCCGGCGCGTCTTCGCCGTCGAACCAGGAGAGCGGAGCGGGAGAGTTCGGGGTGCTCACGACCGCAGGATAGCACCCCGACGGCCGGCTTTTTCCTTTCCGAGCCGCCCACGCATAGGCTGGACTCCATGGTTCACATCGTCGTGGCACTGGCCGCGCTGGCCGCTTCAGGACTCACGCTGTTCTCGGGCTTTGGCCTCGGCACCTTGCTGCTGCCGCTGTTCGCGCTGTTCTTCCCGATTCCGGTCGCGGTCGCCGCCACCGCGGTCGTGCACGTGCTCAACAATCTCTTCAAGCTCGCGTTGCTTCGCCGTGACGTCGACGCGGGCGTCGTCGTGCGCTTCGGGGTTCCCGCCGCGGTCGCGGCCTTTCCCGGAGCCTGGCTGCTCGCCAAGCTGCCGGCGCACGCGCTGGCGACCTGGAGCCTGGGCTCGCGGAGCTTCACGGTGACACCGGTCGGGCTCGTGATCGGCCTTCTCATTCTGATCTTCGCCGCGTTCGAGATCGTCCCGGCGCTCCAGCACTGGCGCCCGAAGGCGCCGATCGCCGTGGGCGGAGTCCTGTCCGGGTTCTTCGGCGGGCTTTCGGGTCAGCAGGGCGCCCTGCGCGCCGCGTTCCTCACACCGCTCGGGCTGCCGCCCTCGCGGTTCGTGGCCACTCAGGCGGCGATCGCGTGCATGGTCGACGGCGCGCGGCTCTTGGTGTACGGCATCGGCTTCTTCGGCGCGCACGCCACCGTCGTCTCGAGCACGAACCGGTGGCCGCTGGTCGCGGTGGCGACGGTGGCCGCGTTCACCGGTGCCTGGCTCGGCGCACGGCTGGTTCGCAAGGTCACGCTGACATTCGTGCGCGCCGTGACCGCGACGTTGCTGGTCATCGTCGGACTCGGCCTCGCCACCGGACTGGTCTAGGTGCGAGTGGCCCAACCTGAGCGGGTGGTCCGCCTTGCAACTTCTTACTCTCCCCGGGGAGAGTAAGAAGTTGCAAGGATCAGGATCGCCTGCGCGATTCTTCTTCCGCGTCGAGGTGGAAGCGATGCAGCAATCGGTGCGCGATCGGAGCCAGGAACACGCCGACGCTGCTGAGGAACGCCACGCCGCTGAAGATCGCGTAGAACGAGGCGAAGAGCTTGGCGCCGTTGGTCCGCATCGGATCCACCGGGCCCATGCCGGTCAGGATCATGGAAGCGTTGAGCAGTGAGTCGATCCAGCCGAGATGCGCGAAGATGCGATACCCGAGCACGCCGAGCCCCAGCGATCCGGTGATGATCACCATGGTGAGTCCCGTGAAGATGAGCACGCGATGGCGGAACGCGGCCGAGGAAATCAACGGCTCGTGGTGATGCTCGAGGCTCATGGGATCAGGACCACCTTTCCGAAGCTGGCTCGCGTTTCCAGTCGCTCGTGCGCCTGCGGCGCGCGATCGAGCGGCAGCACCGAGTCGACCACGGGCACGAGCTGGCCCGAGCGCACGAACTCGAGCACGCGCAGCAGCTCGCTCCGCCTTCCCATCCACGAGCCGAGCAGGGAGAGATGGCGGCCGAAGAGCAGGTTCAAATCGAGCGTCACCTGGTGGCCGATCGTGGCTCCACACGTCACCAGCCGGCCGTTGCGCGCCATCGCCGCCACACACTGTTCGAAGATCCTGCCGCCCACGTGCTCGAACACCACCTCCACGCCTTTCTTGTCCGTGAGGCGCCGCGCCTCGGCCGCGACATCGGCGGTGCGGTGATTGATCACCTCGTGCGCGCCGAGCTCGCGCGCCTGCGCGAACTTGGCCTCGGATCCCATGGTCGCGATCACGCGCGCCCCGAGCATGCGGGCGAGCTGCACCGCCACGCTGCCCACGCCGCTCCCGGCCCCGATCACCAGGCAGTCCTCGCCAGGCTTGAGGTCCGCACGGGTGACGAGCATGTGCCACGCGGTGAGGAACACCACAGGCACCGCGGCGGCCTGCTCCCAAGCCAGGTTCTCGGGATAGGGCAGGCAATTCGCCGCCGGCACGGCGACGAGCTGCGCGTAGCCGCCGTTGCGCTTGCGTCCGATCAGGTCGTAATGGCGGCACAGGTTGTCGTCGCCCGCCATGCACGCCGCGCAGACGCCACACGAGAGCGTGGGCAGCAGCAATGTCTTGTCGCCGGGCTTCACGTGGCGCACGCCGGCGCCCACCTCGCGCACCACCCCGACGATGTCGCAGCCCAGGATGTGCGGCATCTCGACTTCGAGCGGCAGCGCGCCGGAGCGGATCCAGAGGTCGAGGTGATTCATGCCACAGGCTTTCACCTCGACCACGGCCTCGTCCGCGGCGGGTCGCGGATCGGGCATCTCGCGAGGCTGAAGCACGTCCGGCCCGCCCGTCCGATCGAAGACGATCGCTTTCAGTGGGCCTCACTCATCGAAGAGCACCGTGCTCTCTTCGTAGAAGCGCACCTGGCGCTGCGACCATCGCTCTTCGAGCCAACGCTGGAGCCATTGGTTCTTCTGTTCCAGGCTCTTCGAAGCGTCCGCCATGATCTCCATCGGCACGTTGACCCGTAGCGCACGCCAGCGGATGAGATGGCGGGTGATGCCCGCAGGCAGCCGCGAGCCGCTGCTCGCGAGCTCGAGCACCTCGGCCGGCTCGAAGTGGGGGAAGACCACCAGGATGGTCGCGTCCGGATGACGCTCGCGAGCCACCTCGAACGACTCGGTCGACATCCGGTAGAAGCGCACGCGATCGCGGTAGACGTCGACCAGGCCGTTGAGCAGCTGATTGCGCTCCTCGAGCGATCGGCCCCCGCGCAGCGTGATCGCGCCGAGCTGCGGAAACGCCGCGTACGCCAGCGCCTCGCGCCGCGCGAGCAACGCGCGCGCGTGAAGGATGGAGTCTTCGCGCAGCTCGATCCCCGGGATCCCGCGGCACGCCTCCTCGAAGGCCGTGCGCTCCAGAGTGCTCAGCGCGTGGTGCCATGTGCTGAGCCGCACCCAGGGTTCTTCGTACGTTGCCACTTGAACCACGATGTGGGGGAGGCCCGACTCGCGCGCGGCCGTCGAGCGATTGGCGCCGTCGAGCACCATGAAGGACCCGCTCGCACCCGGCAGCTCGGCCACGATCGGCGGGTTCTTGAGCACCGCCTGGCTGCGGAATCCGCGCACGAGGGGCTCGAGCCGTTGAGGATCGTGACGCTCGTGCGGGATCAAGGCGTCGACCGGAACGAAGCGCAGATCCGGGAGGCGGAAGTCATCGGAGCGCGCGGGACGCATCGGGGCCGGACTTTACTACAACCTGAGGGGGTTCTCGGGTAGCATGCTCCGCCTCCCCCGCATCGCCTCCCAGGGCGAGTGCGCGCCGGGGTCCATGGGCTCGGACCCGGCCGGCGCAACAGACCGGGCCCTCACGACGCAAGGAGCAAGAGCGAAATGCTGCGCAAGACGATCACAGGGCTCGCCCTGGCTGTCCTCATGGCTTCTCCCGCGGTCGCACAGACCGTGGACGAGCTGATCGCCAAGAACGTCCAGGCGCGTGGCGGCGCCGACAAGATCAAGGCCATCAAGACCGCGCGCACCACCGGCAAGATGGTGATGGGTCAGGGCATGGAGGCGCCGTTCGTGATGATGGAAAAGCGCCCCAACATGACCCGGATGGAGTTCACCTTCCAGGGCATGACCGGGATCCAGGCATACGACGGCAAGAACGGCTGGGGCCTCATGCCCTTCATGGGCAAGAAGGAGCCGGAAGCGGTTCCCGACGAGCAGCGAGCGCTGATGGAAGAGCAGGCCGACATGGACGGTCCGCTCGTCGACTACAAGGCGAAGGGTCACAAGGTGGAACTGCTCGGCAAGGAGCAGGTCGAAGGCGCCGACGCGTACAAGCTCAAGCTCACGATGAAGAGCGGCAAGACCCGCACCATCTATCTCGACGCCGACAGCTACCTCGAGATCAAGATGGAAGCCAAGCGCATGCTGCGCGGGGCCGAGGTCGAAGGCGAGACCACGTACGGCGACTACAAGGAAGAGAGCGGCCTCATGTTGGCGCACACGGTGGAGAGCACCGTGAAGGGCTCGCCCGGCAAGCAGACGCTGGTGTTCGAGAAGTTCGAGGCGAACCCCGATCTGCCCGACAGTCTGTTCGCCATGCCGGCCGGCACCAAGCCCGCCGCGCCGCCGGACACCACCAAGAAGGCGACGGTCACCAAGCCTGAAGGCGCGAAGGCCGAGGCCGCGAAGACGACGACCGACAAGGCGGCGGCCAAGCCGACGACGACCAAGAAGAAGCCCTGACCCTGCCGGCCGACTGCGGCCGGAATCGAAGGATCGAACGGCGCGGCCTCAGGGTCGCGCCGGTTCTTTGCGGAGGATCGATGTCGATCGGTGTCGGGAGAGCGTGCGCCGCGATGCTCATCATCGGCAGTGCCGTCGCCGCTACGGCGCTCGCCGAGGACGTGAAGATCGATTCCGAGACCTTCGGCGGTCTCCAGGCGCGCGCCATCGGACCCGCCGCCATGGGCGGGCGCATCGCCGCGCTCGACGCGCTCGAGGTCGACGGCCGGCTGCACCTGTGGGTCGGCTCCGCGGGCGGCGGCGTGTGGAAGTCGACCGACGGCGGCACCACGTTCAAGCCGGTGTTCGACAAGCAGCCGGTGCAGTCGATCGGCGCGAT
>Ga0070688_100001383_pt1 | contig 12057 bp, 15 predicted proteins | sample KBSS13HmetaG_FD_64679 | JGI IMG/M metagenome (GOLD analysis project Ga0070688, IMG submission 64679) | Switchgrass rhizosphere microbial communities from Kellogg Biological Station, Michigan, USA - KBS S1-3H metaG | ecosystem: Host-associated > Plants > Roots > Rhizosphere ...
CGGCCTCGGGCAGCTCTTTGCCGGCGCACGTGACGCTTCTCAGGGCGATCCTCTGGTGCATTACGGCGAGTGGTTTATTCGTATCGACAAGGATGGTGACGGTGTCCCCGAGCTTCGTAAGATCTGCACTGTTGGGGATGGCGACCGTATTGTTATGGACGAACCGGCAGCTCGAGCGAAGTTCGCGCTGTTCTGTCCGGATCCGGAGCCTCATACGGCGATCGGGCACAGCGTTGCCGAGCAGGTAGGCGACCTCCAGAACATCAAGACCAACATCCTGCGGAACACGCTCGACGCCATCGCCTCGACGATCCTGCCGCGGCTCGTGGTCGTGGACACCATGGCCAACATGGACGACGTGCGGAACAACGAGCTGGGCTCGATCATCCGGGTCAAGTCTGCCGACGCCGTCACGCAGCTGCAACAGATGCCGCCGAGCCAGATGCCGATCCAGCTCCTCGAGTATCTCGACCTGATCGGCAACCGGCGCACCGGCGTTACCGAGCAGTCGAAAGGCCTCGACCCGAAGGCGATGCAGTCGACCGCCAAGGAAGGCGTCGGCCTTCTTGTCACGGGCGCGCAAGAGCGCATCGAGTTGGTGGCGCGCACGCTCGCCGAGACCGGCTTCCGCGATCTCTTCGCGGGCTTACTCCAGGAGATCGTCGAGAACCCGATCCCCGAGCGGATGATCCGGCTGCGTGACAAGTGGACGAAGGTCACGCCGGACCAGTACGACGCCACCATGGACGTCCAGGTCAACCCGGCTATCGGCCGGGGTTCGGACCAGGACCGGCTGCAGATGCTCATGGGCATCAAGCAGACCCAGGAGATGATCGTCCAGAGCTATGGCGCGGACAATCCGATGGTCAGCCCCATCGAGTACCGCAACACGATTGTCGACATCATGGATTTCGCGGGGATGAAAAATGCCTCGCGCTACTTCAAGCAGATCACGCCGGCGCAGCTCCAGCAGGCGCTGCAGCAGAAGTCCCAGGCGCCGAACCCGGAGATGGTCTACGCACAGGCCGAGGCCGATAAGGTCCGCGCGTCGATCGTCAAGGCGCTCACCGACGCCAAGGTCAAGACGATCGAGATGGGGTTGAAGGACGACCGCGAGCGCGACAAGCTCGATGCGGACATCGCGGTCAGTGCGGGAGAGTTGGCGGTTAAGGGTTTCGAGCTGGATCAGAACGCCATTCAGATGGCGATCGACGCGACCCGGCCTGAGGAGGAGAAGGCCTCGACGGACGCGATCCCTGAGCCTACGCCGGCCATGTTCCCGACCATGGGCGACCAGGGCGGCCTGCCGACCAATTCGGCGGCGCCGGCCGCTGGCGGGCCCCCCAAGCCGATGTCCCCGCCGATCAAGCCGCCGGTGCCGCCGCCGATTAACTTACCCGCAGGGTTTGGTCAGCGATGATCGACATGCTTGCGCGCGACGAGCGCGCCTCCGACGCCAAGGAATTGCTCGATCATCCGTTGCTCACGGAAATCATCCAGCACCTTATCGATGAGGCGACGGCTACCATACTTGCCAATCCACCCGGTTCTGAGGTAGGACTGATGGCACATCATCGCGTCCTGGCAGTCCGGGCGATCCAAGCGGATCTGGTTCGCCTCGTTGAAGACCCCAAGATGTTGCGTGCCGCGGTCGAGCGCCGGCGGCGGTTCGCGCAATAGGACAGTGGATGCCTCCTGACGAAGCCACCGATCTCGCATCGCATTTCGAGGACGTCCTCGATCGCGAGGAGGGCGCTGCCCCGCCGCGCGCGCCGCGCGAGGAGCGCGAGGAAGAGCCTGAACAGCTCTTTCCGGAGCGCGAGGTCGAGGGCGAGGCTGACGAAGGGGAATACGACCCCGATGAGCTAGAGGCGCAGGATGCGCCTGATGAAGATCAACCTGAAGACAAAAAGGAGGAGCAGGAGCAGGCCGCTCTCGATCTGAACCAAGTCGTTGCGGTGAATGTGGACGGGCAAAGGGCCGAGGTCAGCCTCCAAGAGGCTCTCAACGGCTATGTCCGCGCCGAAACGTTCCACCGCCGGCTCAATCAGCTCGGGCAGGTCGCACAGGAGATCGAGAAGGAGCGTACGAACCTCGCCCAAGGGCGGCAGTACTACGCTGAAATGATACCCGCCTTGATGACACAGTTGCAATCGTTGCAGCCGCAGGAACCCGACTGGGACAAGCTTTACGCGGAAAATCCGCTCGAAGCCGCCACGTTGGAACGCCAGTGGCGCTCTTACCGAGAGAAGGTTGCACAGCTAGCTCAAGAGCATAATCGGGTGACCGATGAGCAGAAGCGGGAGCAGGAGCGGCAGACAAAGATTTTCGAGGATACGCAAAGGCGCCAGCTCGCTCAGTGGGTACCTGAGTGGAGCGACAACAAGCGCTGGGATCGGGACCGGAAATCGATGATCCGCACTGCACAGGCGGTGGGCTATTCGGAAGCCGAATTGGGACAGCTGCGAGACGCGCGGCCGACCATGGTCCTGTTATGGGCATCGCGATATCTCGAGCTGATGAGGAACAAGCCCAAACCAGTTCGAGGACAGCAAGGAGCCTTGAGGCCGGGTGCTATCTCGTCACGAGCCGCCCCCAATGGTCTAGCCCGAGCTGAGAAGCGTCTTCAACGTTCTGGAAGCGTCCGTGACGCGGCCAGGGCATTCGAAGAGGATCTCAACCGTGAGGGTTAGACATGGCCAAAGTTGCCAACGCAGTCACCACCTATCAGGCTAAGGGCATCCGCGAGGATCTTAGCGACCGGATTTATAACATCGATCCGTTCGACACACCCGGCGTGAGCATGATTGGCCGCCGGAACGTCAAGAACCGGACTTACGACTGGCAGACCAGAACATGCCCGTCGTCGACGCCAACAACGCGCAGGAGGAAGGTTTCGAGCTTGTGCGCTCGCCCGGCGTGCCGACCGTGCGCCAGACCAACCTCGCCCAGATCTCGAAGCGCGATGCGACCGTCTCGGCCTCGCAGGAAGCCTCCGACAACGCCGGCAAGAACTCCGAGATGGCCCACCAGATGGCCATCAAGAGCAAGGCCCTGAAGTGCGACGTCGAGGTCATCACCTTCTCGAGGCAGGCGAAGTCGTCGGACGACGCCACGACCGGCATCCGCAAGACCGAGTCGATCCCGCACCAAGTCGCGCGGGGTGTCGACAAGAACGCCGCGGCCGGCACCCACATCTTCGGTGTGAAGACCGGCCTCCCGGTTCTGTCGACCGATGTCTGGGCCGCGCCGACGCCGGTCGAGTTCACCGAGAAGATGCTCGGGGACGCCATGGCGGTGGCCTACGCCGACGGCGCCGAGCCCACACGCCTGATCGTGCCCTATAACATCAAGCGCGGCTTGGTGATGTTCAAAGGGCGTGAGTCGACCCAGGTGATGGTCGGCAAGACCGAGGTGGTCGCGACCGTCGACGTCATCGCCACCGACGGCGGCCGGGTTACAGCCATGCCCTCCAGGTGGCTGCCGGCCGACCTCGGGATGCTGATCGATCCGGAGTACGCGAGGCTCGCGTTCTTCCGGAACTTCCGTCAGTACCCGATCGCCAAGATCGGTGATGCCGAGAGCCGCATGATCGTCGTCGAGTGGGGCACCCAGGTCGACAGCGCCATGGCGCATATCGTCTTCAACGGCATTACGCCAACTGTGACCCCAACAGCTCTCGGGGCAGGTGGCTTTGCTGACGTTTCCGGCCAGGGCGCCGTGCAGGGTGAGAACCCCGAGCAGCAGCGCATTGCCCGCGAGAACGCCGAGCGCCTGTCGCTCGAGCGCTCGAAGCGCGAGAAGGAGCCCGTGCATCGCGACCGCTCGTAGGGAGCTAAAGCGATGCCCGAGAGGCGCTTCACGTACATGGACGAGGGTGGGATGCGTCGCACCCTCGTCTGGGACGAGGCCGACCCTGAGCAGTTCCACGTGTTCGCGCAAGCGGACATGACGAACCTCGCCCGGCTGAACCGAGAGCAGGCCGCGCACGAAAGTGCGCGGCATATGACCACCACGATCGCGCGGGTCCCCTTCACGGTTTGGGAAAAAGCGCACCATGAGAACTGGGACAAGTCCGACTGGGACAAGTTCCTGAACGACCCGGACAACCGGGACTTCCGCGTCTGGCCGGGGAGGGTCTGAGATGGGCGGCGCTGGGCCCGGCACCACGACCAATCCGCAGACCGGGGTAGTGTCCTCGGCGCCGGTGCTGCAAGGCACGTCGCCGCTCGACAGCTTCAACGGCTCTCGGCAGGCCGTGGCTGATCAGGCGCAGACCGCGATCGCCAACCAGGGCATCACCGGGATCCTGCAGGCGAATCCGGCCTATGCGGATGCTTGGGCCCAATACACCAATGCGCTTGCCATGAACCCGACGGCGCCGCCGGTATCGACCGATGGCATGGCGACACCGGTTGGGTTCAATTCGGATGCGTATGGGGGCGCGATGATCGGCGACGGTACAGGTGTCGCCGAAGCCGCTGCTGCAGCATCCGGCGATACCTCGGGGTTGCCGCATCTCGGGGCCGATATCGTGGCGGCTCGGCAAGCAGCTGCCGAGCAAGCGCAAGCGCAAACGCAAGCTGCTGCTGACGCCAAGGCGGCGGCCGACGCCGCCGCGGCGAAATCGGACGCCAACAAGCCGATCACTGAGACCGGCACCAAGATCTGGCCGCCGGCCGATCCGAACCAGGATGTCAGGGTTTGGCTCGCGGCGAACCCACACTGGGCGACGGCGGTCGAGGTGCCCGACAAGGGGCCGATCGGCACGCCGGGAAACTCCTGGTACCAGCCGAAAGGATCACCCCTCTGATGGGCGGCACGACAGGCACTTCCTCTTCCACGCCGAGCGTTAGCAGCAACCCTGCTCAGTCGACGACCACGCCTTCGTTGAACTGGCCGCAATGGGCGACGGACTTCGCGGCGGCCAATCCCGTCTCTCCGATGGCGGCAATTCCAGCCAGTGCGCCGGATCTAGGGGCGGCTCCGGATGGGACGGCTAATCTCGGTTTCCCGTCACCTACGGCGACCCCCATGTCGACCGACGGCACGGCAACGCCGGTCGGGTTCAACTCGGACCCATATGCAGCGCCGTCGGGGTTCATGGGGAATGACGGTTCAGCCCCGATCCATCTTGGGGCGGGCATGGCGCCGGCGCCGGCGCCGGTCGATCCCGCGGCGGATGCCGGCTTAACCACACCAGCGACCGCGCCTGTCGCGCCTGTTGCGCCGGGCGGGGTCGTTACTTACGCGCCGGATGCGGAAGCATCCATGGGCGGGTTGGGCGCTCAGAGCACCTATCCTGTCGGGCAGGTTCCGATCGATCCGAAGTCGGCCGAGAGCTTCGGGATGGGGATGGGGCAGTATGTCGATCCACGGCTCGATCCTTACTACGCCGCCTCTTGGACTTACGCTCAGTCTCATCCTGGCGCGGCTGCTGGAACGCCGCTGACGGCCGAGCAGATCGCGGCCGGGCAGGTCGGCATGCCGAAGGACATGTACGACTACAACATGAAGACCTACGGCAACGCCAATGGGCTCGCCGGCAAGCTCGCCGATCAGCAGCTCTATGACCAGCTCGTGCGGCAGTATGGCCTTCGTTCGGCGTCAGAGATGGCGCTCGGCGGCGGTGGCAATGTCGGTGGGGGTGCCTGATGCCCCTCGGCACTCCCTTCTTCGACAAGTTTCTGGCCCGGCTGCAGAGCTGGACCGATGACATGGACCTGTCGACGGACCTCATGGTCTCGTGGATCGAGATGGCCGAGGAGCGCTTCAACAACGAGCTACGTTGCTTGGAGATGGTCTCGACGCGCCGGGTCTTTTTCGATGACCAGTGCACGCCGTTGCCGGCCGATTTCCTGTCGATGATCTCATGCCGTTACACCAGCTCTGGCCTGCCGCTGAGATACGTTTCCTCCGACGAGTATTATCGGCTGCGCTCGGCCACCGAGTTCTACCTGTCGGGGCCGCAGACGACGGCGATCACCTATCTCGACCCTGGTACCGGCCAACCATTAGGCCCACTACCCCGGCAACCGGCCTTTATCGACTATCCAGGGCGCTCCGGGCCCGAATTGCCGCTCGCGAGGAACGTCTACACCCTCCTTGGGAGTATTCTTCACGTCCACCCGACTGTGACTGGGCCGGGCGACCCCGATCCGACTGAGGTCGAGCTGACCTATTATGCCAAGGTGCCGCCGCTGGCCGAGGCTGCGGAGGCGACACCGCTCTATGCCAGGGCGCCGAAGCTCTACACCTACGCCACGCTGGCGCATTCGGCGCCGTACCTGATCGAGGACCAGCGCATCACGATCTGGGACGGGACGGCGACGGCGCTGATCAAGGCCATGAACGACGGCTCCCGGATCGAAGCCGTCGCATCCTCGCCGATCGTGGTGCAGATCCGGAGCTTTGGCTGAGATGGCTTATTTGTACGGCCAGCACATGTACTCGCAATATCGCTACTCCTGGCTCGACGAGTGGCAGGCGTCGATCTGTGCGCCGCAGGCTTGGAATTTGGTGACCTGCGGTCCGGTGCCGATCAATACCGTGCCGGTTGATCCGACGGCCCCGGTCGTCAACCCCTTAACCACGAGGGCTCGACCCCATGGCCTCACTCACGCCCGCGCTCGCCTTGTCAAAGCCCCAGGTCAATGGACCCGAGACCGAGAACAGATGGGGCGACGACCTCAACACCAACTTCGACAAGATCGACGCCTGGACGGGTCCGCTGCCGGCGCGGATAGCGGCGCTGGAAGCGATCCAGGTCGAGCAGGGTCCGATCTCGGAAGCGCCGAATGACGGGCAGACCTATGGCCGGCATGCGCTGGGCTGGTCGGCGCTCGCGCTGACCCACACGATCCCGGATGTTTCCGGGCTGCAGGCGGCGCTCGATCTCAAGGCTCCGCTTGACTCACCGGCGCTGACCGGTGTGCCGACCGCGCCGACCGCGGCGACGACGACCAATAACACGCAGCTCGCGACGACGGCTTTCGTCAAGGCGGTGTTGTCGACGGCGGTCGGCGGCACGGTCACCGAGGCGCCGAACGACGGCAAGACCTATGGGCGCAAGGGTCTGAGCTGGTCGGTGCTCGACCTGACCTGGGACTGGACCGAGATCGTCGGTAAGCCGGCGACCTTCCCTCCGGCGGCGCATACTCATGCCATCAGCGATGTGAGCGGCTTGCAAGGGGCGCTCGATGCCAAGGCGGGGCTTTCGAGCCCGGCCTTCAATGGGTTTCCGACAGGGGGAACCCCGGGGCTGGCCGACAGCAGCGGTATTCTTGCGACGACGTATTTCGTCCAGGCGCAGGGCTACGCCACGGCGACTTACGTCAACAATTCCGTAGCGCCGAAGGTGAACCGCACCGGCGACAGTATGACGGGGGCGCTGTATGTCACGCCGAGCAGTGCTTCTGATTATTATGCGTTGTATGCTTACACTTTAGCTAGTCCGGGGGCAGGTATCATCGGGTATGGGCCAGGGCAGGCTGTGTATGGCATGGTGGGGGCCAACCAAGGTGCGGTGAATTACACGCTTTACGGCAATGGCGCGGCCTTCGTCCCGAGCGGGGCCTGGGAGGTCTCCGACGGGGTGACCAAGGTGGTCACCGGGGATGTCAGTCAGGCGAAGGCGCTCGCGGCCGTCAACGCCATCCCGGTCAAGGAGTATCAGGCCGTCTCCCCGGAAGCGCGCGAGTACATCTATGGGGCGGCCGGCGACGAGGCGCTCTATGGCTGGATCGCGCAAGACGTCGAGCCCATCCTACCGATCGCCGTGCGGGACATCGCGCTGCCGCCGGATGACAAGCGCAGTCGGGCGATCGCCAAGGGCTCGAGCATCAAGGCGATCAACGACCGCTACATGCTGACCATGCTCTGGGCGGCTGTTCAGCGCCTCTCGGCCGAGGTGGACGCGCTGAAGATGAGGGGCGCCTGATGGGTACCACCACGGAATGGCTCGCGCTCTCGAAGCCGACCGTCAACGGTCCGGAGACGGCAAACGCCTGGGGCGTTGACCTCAACGGCAACTTCGACACCATCGACGAGTGGCTCGGGCCGTTGCCCGAGCGCATGGATATCCTCGAGGACACGGTCGACGACCTGATCGGGCTCGGCGGCGGCCCGCCCGGCCCGCCCGGGCCACAGGGGCCCAAAGGCGATCCTGGGCCCACAGGGGCGCAGGGACCGGTGGGAGCTACTGGACCCGCGGGGACACCCGGCACGCCCGGTGTAGCCGGTCCTACGGGGCCTGCCGGGCCGACTGGGCCGGCGGGGTCTACCGGGCCCGCCGGTTCGACCGGGCCGGCTGGGCCGGCGGGGGCCACCGGCGCACCGATCTCGGTTAGCGATAATCCGCCGGGTTCACCGATCGACAGTCAGCTTTGGTGGGAGAGCGACACTGGGGTGCTGCATATCCGCTACAACGACGGCGACTCAACGCAATGGGTCGGGATCGCCGGGACGGGTGGCGGCTGGGCACCGTTAGCGAGCCCAGTCTTTACGGGGGATCCTCAAGCTCCGACGCCGGCAACCGCGGATAACGACACCTCGATCGCCACGACCGCTTTCGTGAAGGCGCAGGGCTACGCCACGGCGACTTATGCCGACACGCAGGATGCGCTGCGGGTTCTGAAAGCCGGCGATACGATGACCGGCGATTTGAAGATCGACAAATCGCAGCCGGTATTGACTTTCAATGCTGCGACTGGGGCTGTCGCAGGCGGATTGCTCTATTTTGATCGCGCGACCAAGCACAATTGGGCTTTGTGGGAAAGTACGACAAGTGACTTGGTCCTTTCCCGGTATGACGCGACCGGAGTGGTGGTTGACGCACCCTTGCAGTTTTCCTTTGCCGGTGCGGCAGGTTTGTCGACCATTACTTTAACGGCTAATGTTAATATTTCCGCTACTATAACCGCGAATGTTTTTACCGGCACTGGGCTTGGCTCAGCTTTTAGTATTGCCCGAGCGTCGGCTGGATCACAGTACCCATTTATATATGCGATCGGCGGCTTTACTCGCTGGGGTGTCGATACGATCGGGCGCCTGCTGGTCAACCCTTCGCTTGGTGGGGTCACGGGCAACCTCGACGCCAACTTTTGCATGACGGTTAATAAGGATCTTGGTTTTGGCGGAGTTATGGTCTGGTCCCAATCGGGGAGCGCAACAGGGCCGGCATATTCATTTAATAATGCCGGGGCGATAGCCTTTTATATTGGTAGCGGCGGCAGCGTCTATTCGACCTACGGCTCGATCACGGTCATCTCCGACGCCAACTATAAGACGGACGTCGAACCGATGCCTTACGGGCTCGAGGAGATCCTCAAGCTCAAGCCGATCATGTACCGGCTCAAGAACGAGGCTCTCGATCAGCCCATCCATTTCGGCTTTGCGGCGCAGCAGGTTCAACCGATTATGCCTGAGCTGGTCTACGCCGATGAGAGCCAAGTCAGAGAAGAAGGGGATGTCGCCCCACTGGTGATGCAGGAGGGCTCGATCCTGATCCCGCTCGTCAAGGCCGTGCAGGAGCTGACGGCGCGGGTCGCGCAGCTCGAGGCGGGAGGCGCCTGATGGCTTTCAACTTCCCGGCTTCTCCGACGAACGGCCAGACCTACACGCCGGCAGGCGGTTCGACCTACACCTTCAACGGTGTGAGCTGGATTACTGGGGCCGCTTCGCCGGCCTATGCGCCGCTTGCCTCGCCGGTCTTCACGGGCGACCCCCAGGCGCCGACGCCGGCGACGGCCGACAACGATACCTCGATTGCCACCACTGCCTTCGTCAAGGCGCAGCTCCCGGCGTCGGACAGCGCCGAGTATGTCATGGTCAATGGGGTCTGGCGCAAGAAGGCGCAGGGTTTCGATCTCAACGGGGTGAATTTCAAAGATCTCGTCGTTCCGGCAGGCGCCAAGATGGCGCAGCTCGTCGGCTCGGTTTATTGCGGTGGCGGCACTAATTTTGCCGGTCTGCAAGTTTCGGGGGATGGCACGACATTCCCTAATGGCGCGACCAGTTATTTTGTTGCAGGGATGTCCCATAACACGGGGAGTTTAGGTTTTACGACAATCACCAATACCGGCGCGGCGGCTATCTGGCTGAGCAGTGGTGATTTTACAACCCTGGCTCATAATTTTACGGTAGAGGTGCAGTTAACCCGTCCGTCGACCTCCCAGTATTTTAAGTCTAAGATTTATTATCGATCGGAGGATAGCCTGGCCACTACGGGGTATAGGACTTTACTTCTTACAGGCTATGTCGCGTTGACCGCGCCTACGGCTCTGACCTTGGCGGCTCTGCGGATCATCAACATGCCGAGTGCGGTCAATTTCACAGCTAATTCCTATGTCAATGTGACGTGGCTCTACTGATGACTGAGCATCTCAACAAGCTCGCGGGGGAGGTCGTGCGCGGCTTCCAGGGCCAGCCGGCGCTGCTCGCCATCATGGTCCTGAACCTGATGATGCTGGGCGCCGGCGCGTGGTTCCTGACCTCGCTCGCCAAGGCCCAGGCTGGCCGCTTCGATCTCATCCTCAAGGCGTGCATCAAATGATCACCTTCCACTGCCCCTCCTGCGGCCAGCCCGCGAAGCCGCCCCTTGGGCTGGTGGTCGAGGGCGACGTTGTCGCGGCGAACGGCAAGGTCGTGCGCGTCTCGCCTTCGCTCGGCACGCTGCTCGCGAGCCTTGCTAAAGCTGCGCCAAGACCTGTCTATCTGACGACGCTGATCGACGAGCTGTACGGCCTGAAGGACGAGCCGGAAACCGCAGACAATGGGATCTCTGTTCGGATCTGCACGGCCCGAAAGCTCCTGCGCCCGCTCGGCTACCAGATCGAGAGCGTGAAGGGGGCCTACGGTTTGCGCGAGCGCGCGTACCGATTGGCGCGGAGGGCAGCATGACCGCAGAACCACTCTTCGATCGCGAGATCTTCTTCGGCGCCGTACGCGGCTCGCTCTTCCATGGCGCGATGACGCAGCGTCAGGTCGACGGCATGAACGCCATCCTCTCGGCCTGGGAAGAGAACCCGCGCTCGAGCAATCTGCGCTGGCTCTCCTATCCGCTCGCCACGACCGCGCATGAGACCGGCTTCGCCATGTGGCCGATCGAGGAGTACGGCAAAGGCGAGGGCATGGCCTACGGCAAGCCGGATCCCGAGACGCAGCAGATCTACTACGGCCGGGGCTTCGTGCAGTTGACTTGGAAGGACAACTACGCCCGCGCCGACAAGGAGCTGTGCTACGGCACGACTGAAGCCGACTGGGATAGCCTCAAGTGGAACCCCGGCAACGCGCTGAAGCTCGACGTTGCCTCGGAGGTGATGTTCCAGGGCATGGACGAGGGCTGGTTTCGGTCTGACAGCGCTGGGCCACACAATCTCGAGCGCTGGTTCAACGACACGGTCGACGACAGCTACAAGGCCCGCGAGATCATCAATGGGGATAAAAGCAAGGTGCCGAGCTGGTCAGGCGGGGTATCCATCGGCAACCTGATCAAGCAGTATCACGTCTCCTTCTTGGCTGCGTTGGAAGCGGCCCTCCTCGATCAACCGGAGACAGCATGACGCCGCTAACCAACATCATTGTCCTCACAGGGATCAACGATGCGCTTCGCCAGTGGGTCGAGAGCGAGGTGGGCATGATCTTTCGGGACAACGGCAACGTCGAGGATTTCCTCGCCGTGCTGAACCTCGTGGTCGGGGTTCACGAGAACCTCATCACACAGTTTACACCAGACAAGGAGATTGAAGATGCCGTTCAAGGACGCGATCGGGCCAACTGGCCTCAAAATGTCAACGCTCCGTACGAAGCAGAAGCCGTCAGGAAAGGGGGGTGGTAAGGAGTTCCCTTCGATGGAGGAGACGAACTTCTTCGATCCGAAGAGCCTCGGCATGACGCCGGCGCGCGGCTCCTCGCTGCCGCGGCGGAAGGCGGCGCCGCTCGACATGGAGTTCAACTCCGTGCCGGGTGTGCCGAAGCTGAAGAAGAAGCCGGCCCTGAAGTCGCTGGGCATGAAGGGGTTGGGCAAGAATGGCCTGAACAACGATGAGATCTACTGAG
>Ga0070688_100001385_pt1 | contig 12054 bp, 10 predicted proteins | sample KBSS13HmetaG_FD_64679 | JGI IMG/M metagenome (GOLD analysis project Ga0070688, IMG submission 64679) | Switchgrass rhizosphere microbial communities from Kellogg Biological Station, Michigan, USA - KBS S1-3H metaG | ecosystem: Host-associated > Plants > Roots > Rhizosphere ...
ACGCTCCTCGCGCTCGTCACGGCGCGCCCGGAGAATCTCCTCCCGACGACGCGCAGCCGTTGCGTCGTCGTCGCGCTCGGCCCTCTCGCCCTGGAGTCCACCGCGCGCGTGCTCGTCTCCCAGGGACTCGTGCCCGAGCCGGCGCGCGAGCTCGCGCGCTGGAGCCGGGGCGCCCCGGGCGGAGCGCTCGCCCTGCGCGACCGCGGCGCGATCGCGATGCGCGCGATCATCCGGGGCGTGCTCCTCGGCGAGCTCGATCCGCTCGCCGCCGCCGCCGCGATCGGCGAGCTGGAAGGCGAGTTCCCGGGACGGACGCCGAGCGCGCGGGCCCGCGCCCGGGCGCGGGCGTTCCTCGATCTCGTCCTCGCCGTGCTCGCCGACGTCGCGCGCGCGGAGGCCGGCGCCGATCCCGCGACGCTCGCGCACGGGGACCTCGCCCGCGAGGAGCAGGGTCGCTCCGGCGACGCGCGCGGCGCGCGCCGGCTGGAACTGTGCCTCGTCGCGCGTCAGGATGTCGAAGCGAACCTGGCTCCCGACGCGATCCTCGAGCGGGCTCTCCTCGCGCTCGAACCCGAGCGCGATCGAGCGCCCCGGCGGGGTGCGGGGATCCAGCCCATCCGAGCCCGATGAGCGATCCGCTGCGCAAGCTGGCCTTGAAGGACGGGCGGTACGCCACCGAGGCGTTCACCTTCCTGTACGAGTCGCTCGACCACGCCGTGCGCCTCGCCGGGCGGGAGCACGCGGAGGGGACGGACCGCCACGTCAGCGGCCAGGAGCTGCTCGCGGGGATGCGCGCCTACGCCGCCGAGCTCTTCGGTCCGCTCGCCGGAGAGGTGTGGCGCCGTTGGGGTGTGCGCGAGACGCTCGACTGGGGCCGGATCGTGTTCCTCCTCGTCGACGCGGGACTCCTGAACCGCCAGGAGGAGGACAAGATCGAGGACTTCAAGGACGGCTTCGACTTCGACGAGGCGTTCGTGAAGAAGTACAAGCCGAAGCTCCCGCCGGAGACGCTCGCGCATCCCTCCGGCGAAGGGGGCGGAGCCGAGACGTGATCGACCGACTCTCCCCGATGGCGCGCAATCTGGCGCTCTTCCTCCTGTTCGGGCTCCTGGCGTGGTTCTGCTGGACCGTCCGGTCGGTCTTGAACCCGCTGATCCTCGCGTACCTGCTCGCGTTCATCCTGCATCCGCTCGTGCTCACGCTCGAGCGGCGCGGCTGGAAACGCCGCTCCGCGGTGAACTTCATCTTCGGCGCGTTTCTCGCGCTGCTGACACTGCTCGGGTTCCTGATCGTGCAGCAGGGGCGGGGCATGTACCGCGAGCTCACGGCGGAACAGGGGCTCTCGGAGCAGGTCCGCGCGCGGATCGACGAGGCGTTCCACAAGTACCAGAAGGAGATCAACTGGACGCTGCGGGTCCTCGACAAGGAGAAGTCCGAGGCGCAGACGACGCCCGGCGACACGATGATCGTGAGCGGCGAGCTCCGGAGCTACGAGGACCTGCAGCGGTTCCTGCAGCAGGCGCTCGACGACTGGCTGCAGGGAACGCACACCGCCGAGCCCGGACCGCCGCAGGTCGCGGGCGTCACCTTCCCGCTGCTCCGCAACGTGTTCGGGGGCGCGTTCTCGTTCCTCGGCCTCCTGCTGCTCCTGCCGATCTACACGTGGTTCCTGCTCTTCGAGCTCGAGGGGATCCACGGCTTCCTCCAGCGCTACCTGCCGAGTCGCGAGCGCGCACGCCTCGTCAAGATCGGGACGCAGATCGGGGAGGTGCTGTCGAACTTCTTCCGCGGCCGGCTGCTCGTGTGCCTCTGCAAGGGATCGATCCTCGCGCTCGGCCTCTGGATCGCGGGAATCCAGTACCCGCTCCTGATCGGGCTCGGCACCGGGTTCCTGACGCTGATCCCTTTCGTCGGCTCGGCCGTCGGGTTCGTCGTCGCGCTCCTGTTCGGCTTCCTCGACTACGACGTGCTCACCGCGCTCTGGCGCGCGGGCGCGGTCTTCATCGTCGCGGAGGTGCTCGAGAACTACGTGCTGATCCCGAAGATCATCGGGGACAGCCTCGGTCTCCACCCGATCGTGGTGATCTTCTCGCTGCTCGCGGGCGCGGCGTCGCTCGGGATGTTCGGACTGCTGATCGCGCTGCCCCTGGCGGCGTCGCTCGTGATCCTCGCGCGCGAGTTCCTGCTGCCGGTGCTCGCGGACCTGGCGGACCAGGATCGACGCGGGCGCCCGGCGACGTAGGAACTACTTGTCCAGGACGGACTGGAGCGCCCGCTCGAGCGCGTCGAGGCGCTCGGGCGAGAGCTGGCCGCCGCTCTTCGCCTCGGAGATCATCGCGAGCACGTGGCGCAGGCTGCTGCGCGCCGTGTCGGACATGCCGGCCGCGAGCATGCGGCTCGCCTGGCTGCCTTCCTTCGCGTCGGGCTCGAACGTCGCGGCGTACTCGGGGACGTTCGTCCACGGCATCTTCAGCTTCTCGAGCACGTCGCGGATCGCCTTCTGGAGCTGCACGTCCTCCTCGAAGTCGCCGTCCGGGAACGCGGCACCGCGCGAGTCTTGCACCTTGCCGCGGATCTCGCCGCGGACGAGCAGGCGGACTTCCTGCGGCGACAGCGTCGTCGAGAGCCCGTTGTAGAAGTCCTCGAAGCCGGGGTACCGCACGACGTCGTCCTCGTCGCACTCCGCGAGCTTCTTGAAGAGCTCGGGCGTGCCCGGCGTCTTGTACTTCGCGTCGACGTAGTCGCGGATCTTGTGCTCGCGGTGGAGGCGGCGCATCTCCTCGACCTTCCAGGCTTCGTAGCGGCGCGGGACGACGACGTCCTCGGGCTGGACGCCGCCTTCGCTCGTCACCGTGCCCGAATCGTCGATCTCGCGGTGGATCGAGCGGCCCGACGGCAGGAGGTACCGCGCCACGGTCAAGCGCGCGCGCGGTCCGAAGTCGAACTCGCCGTTCCCGTTCCAGTCCTTCGTCAGCTTCTCCCACGGGTCGTAGCGGCCGTTGTGGTTCTCGTCGGCGTACTCGTCGTCCTTCTCGCCCGGGATCGGCAGGAGCTGCTGCACCGAGCCCTTCCCGAAGCTGCGCTGCCCGACGAGGATCGCGCGCTGGTGGTCCTGGAGGGCGCCGGAGACGATCTCCGACGCGGAAGCCGAGAAGCCGTTGATCAGCACGGCGACGGGCATGTCCGCCGGAACCAGCGACTCGGCCTTCGTGTACAGGCGTTCGACGTCCTGCGAGCGGCTCTCGGTGGTGGCCGCGAGCTTCGCCTTCGGCAGGAAGAGGTTCGACACGTCGCGCGCCTCCGTGAGGAGTCCGCCGGAGTTGTTGCGCAGGTCGAGGACGATCGCTTGCGCCCCGTGCTTCAGCATGTCCGTGATCTTGGCGCGCAGCTCCTCGCTGGCGACGCGGCTGAAGGTCGTGAGCTGCACGAGACCGACGTTGCCCGGGAGCATCTGCGCCTTCACCGGCGGGATCACGATCTCCTCGCGCTCGATCTCGATCGCCATCTCCTCCGTGGGCCGGTCGATCAGCGCCGGGTCCATCCCGTGGCGCCAGACGTAGAGCTTCACCTTCGTGCCGGGCTTGCCCTTCAGGCGCTTGATGATGTCGTCCGTCGGCTTGCTGCCGCTCGGCGTCAACGTCGGCCAGTCGTCGATGCGCACGATCTTGTCGTCGGTGTGCAGGCCGGCCTTGTACGCGGGCCCCGAGTAGATCGGCTGGCGGATCGTGAAGAGGTGATCCTCGTTGTCCTCGCCGACGTACGCGCCGATGCCGCCGTACTCGGCCTGCAGGAGGTCCTGCTCGAACTTCTTGAAGCTGTCGGGCGTCAGGTAGCTCGAGTGCTCGTCGAGGCTCCGCAGCATCCCGTCGATCGCGGCGTCGATCAGCTGGACGCGCGTGTGCTTCTCGCCTTCGAGCGAGGAGTGCTCGACCATGCGGATGACCTTCTCCACGAGGGCGAGGTCGTGGTCTCCGGCGATGTCCGTCTTCTCGTCCTGCTTCTGCGTCTTCGCCCAGAGGTTCTTCTCCTTGCGCTCGTAGTAGACGCGGTCGTTCTCGCGCTTCAGGTAGGCCTCCGCGAGCCGCCCGTCGTCGCCGGGCAGCGCCGCGAGACGCTCGAGATCGGCGCGGCCCGTCTCGACGTCGCCGATCCGCGCGAGCGCGAGGGCGCCGAGATTCTTGAGGCGCAGGTCCGACGAAGCCTGGAACTCCATCATCTCCTTGCGCGCCGTGCGCTTCGCCTCGCCGTTCCCCTGCGCGTGCAGCGCGACCGCGCATTCGAGGCGGTACTCGGGCGACTTCGAGCCGTCCTTGGCGCCGTCGGCGAGACCCTGGAGCAGCTTGCTCTGGTCCTCGTCCTTGATCTCGTGGAACCCGCGGTTCCCCGCGAGGATCGCGGCCGCCCGGCCGACCTCGTCGTCCTTCGACGCGAGGAGCTCGATCACGCGCGGCGCGAGCAGCCCGTAGTCCGGGCCGGGGAGCGAGAGACGCGTGCCGACCAGCATGAGGCGCGCGCGCTCAGACAGGTCCGTGCGCGCGAGACGCGCTTCGAAGAGCGGGTCGATCGCGGCGGCGTCGGCGCCCTGGACCGCGGAGGCGAGCGCCTCGGCGTCCTGCCACACGTGGCCGGCGGGCGCCGCGTCGACGGCGCGCACGCGCTCGTCGAGGATCCGGGCGACTTCCTTCGCGTCCTGTGTCGGGTGCTCCTTGTCGGCGCCGCTCTGGGGCGCGAACCCGGCCGGGATGCAGAAGAGGAGGAGGCCGAGGAGCAGGGGATGGGTCGATGTCATGGAGTCTCGCTGGAGGTCAACGCGGACGAGGGACGCTCACTCTACGATTCGGAGTCCGCACGGCCGGAGCATGAACGGAAATCATACTGTTGCACTTTCGACGATCAGGCGGTCTCTCTAGGCCGGAAGGCCGCGAACTTCATGCTGACTCGCAGGTCTCCCGGGACGACGTGATTCAGGACGAGAACGTCGAGCTTCGCCGCGACCCAGCGGATCCCGGAAACGAGCGGCGAAACTCCGGGCCAGGAGCCGAACCGCTCGCGCACCGTGGTCAGGAACGCGATGTCGAGCAGCGGCTCGAGGAAGCCCTGGGGCAGGATCCGGACGCGCTCGAACCCGCGCGTCAGCGGACCCACGTCGCGCCGCGAGAACGTGTGCACGTCGATGTGGTCGTGCTCCCAGCTCGTCTTCGGCGCGCGTCCAGTGAAAACCTTGTACGTACGGTAGACGACGAGCAACGGGAGCTTCATGAGGTTCGAGATCCGGCTGCCCCACGTCGACGGATCGCCGATGAAGACGCACGGGGCGCCCGGCTTCAGGACGCGGCGCACCTCGGGCAGGAACGCGACCGGATCCGGGAGGTGGTGCAGGATCGCGCAGCCGACGACGAGGTCGACCGAAGCGTCCTCGAACGGGAGTCTCACCATGTCCGTCTCGACGGTCTCGATCGAGCAGCCGGCGAGCGCCGCGTTCCGGCGCGCGCACGCGAGCATCTTCGAGCTGATGTCCGTCGCGAGGACGCGCTCGAACCGTCCCGTCTTCGCGAGCTTCACAGCGACGTGCCCCGTCCCGGATCCCACGTCGAGCACCGTCCCGCCCGGCAGCCGGTCGCCGAGGACCTCCTCGAGCTCGGCGATCATCCGCGCGGTCGACTCCGCGTCGTAGCGGATGCCCATGCGCTGGTCGTAGACCTCGGCCTCCACTTCGTCGTGGAACCGACGGTTCTGCTCGTGCACTCTTCCGACGTCGACGTCGACCTTCATCGTCCAGTCATGGATCCCGCGGTCGGATTCTAGGGCTGGCCGCGGTTCCAGCGCGCGGTCGACCTCGATAGATTGTCGGATTCCATGAGCCCCTCGAGCCGGAGAAAGACCCCGCGCGGGCGGAAGCTCTCCCACGTGACGCGGGGCGCGGACGGCGCGGAGTCGCGGATGGTCGACGTCGGCGCGAAGCCGGTCTCCGAGCGCGCCGCGGTCGCCCGCGCGCAGGTCCGCTTCCCGTCCGGTCTCGCCGAGGTCGTCCTCGCGGGCGGCGGGCCCAAGGGCCCGGTGACGGAGATCGCGCGCGCGGCCGGGCTGCTCGCGGCGAAGCGCACCGGCGATCTCATCCCGATGTGCCACCCGCTGGCGCTCGACCACCTCGAGATCCGCTTCGAGCGCGCCGGCGACGTCCTCGAGATCCGCTGCCGGGCGGCGACGCGCGGCCGGACCGGCGTCGAGATGGAGGCGCTCGTCGGAGCGACGATCGCGGCGCTGACCGTGTACGACATGACGAAGGCGCTCGATCCGTCGATCGCGATCGAGCGCGTCGAGCTCGTCGAGAAGCGCGGCGGACGCTCGGGCATCTGGAAGAGGGCCGGCCGTGGCAGCTGAGAGCGGCGCGCCCTGGGGCTGGGACGACGCGCACCGCGCGCTCTCGATCGCCGTCGTCGGAGCGACGGGCGCGGTCGGACGCGAGCTCCTCCTCCTCCTCTCCGAGGCCGGCCATCCGCGCGAGCGGATCGCGTGCACCGCGCGGCGCTCCCACGCGCTCGATCTCGGGCGCGCGGGGTACTTCGAGGTCCTCGGCGGCAGCGCGCCGCCGCGCGCGGACCTCGCGTTCCTGTGCACGCCGTCGGACGTCTCGCGCGCGCTCGCCCCGGCGATCGCCGAGCAGGGCTGTCTCGTCATCGACCTCTCGAGCGCGCTGCGGATGCTCCCGGAGATCCCGCTCGTGATCCCCGAGATCAACGGCGAGCTCTTGGCGAATCGCCCGCGCATCGTGGCGAACCCGAACTGCACGACCGCGGTCGCGGCGCTCCCGCTCGCGGCGCTCGACCGCGCGGCGCGCCTCGTCGAGGCGATCATCGTGAGCTACCAGGCCGCGTCCGGCGTCGGGCTCGCGGGCCTGACGGCGCTCGCCGCCGAGACCCGCGCGGCCGCGGAGGGCAGCGAGGTGCCGGGTGGCGCGAGCCCGTTCCCCGCGACGCTCGCGCTCAACGTGATCCCCGGTGTCGCCGAGATCGAGCCGGAAGGGAAGAGCGGCGAGGAGCGCAAGATCGAGGAGGAGCTCGCGAAGATCCTCGATCGACCGGATCTCGTCGTCGAGGCGACGACCGCGCGCGTTCCCGTCGAGCGTTGTCACAGCGTCGCCGTGCACGCGCGCTTCGCGCGCGCGCTCACTCCCGGCGAAGCCCGGCGCGTGCTCTCGGCGGCGCCCGGAGTCCTCCTGAGCGAGGATCCGCACGGTCCGCGGCCGCGCGAGTGCGCGGGGACCGATCCGGTGCACGTCGGGCGAGTTCGGGCGGGCGCGCGAGGTGCCGGCTCGCTATGCTTCTTCGCCGTCGGCGACCAGCTCAGGAAGGGCGCCGCGTTGAACGCGTTCCAGATCGCCGCGCGACTCCCCGCGCGGCGCTGACGAGAAGCCGCCACTCCCGAGCAACCGCCCAGTCCCGAGCAACCGCATGGATCTCAAGCTACTCCAGAGGCTGATCCGGATCATGAAACGGGGCGAGCTCACCGAGCTCGAGGTGGAGGACACCGAGGGCGGCCTGCGGGTCCGCCTCAGCCGCGCGGGCGAGAAAACCCAGCCCGGACCGTTCGTCCATGTCGTCCAGGCTCCGGCGGGCAGCGGACCGGCGCCCTCCGGCTTCGCCGGAGCGGGTTCCGGCGAAGGCGCCGCTCCGGCCGCGGCCGCGCGCCCGGCCGGGCACACGATCACGAGCCCGATGGTCGGGACGTTCTACCGCGCCTCCGCGCCCGACGCGGAACCGTTCGCGCAGGTCGGCACGCGGATCAAGCCGGACTCGCGCCTCTGCATCATCGAGGCCATGAAGGTGATGAACGAGATCAAGTCCGAGGTCGCCGGCGAGGTCCTGGAGGTCCTGGTCGAGAACGGCGAGCCGGTCGAGTTCGGCCAACCGCTCTTCCTGGTCAAGCTCGACTGATGTTCCGCCGCGTCCTCATCGCGAACCGCGGCGAGATCGCGCAGCGGGTGATCCGTGCCTGCCGTGAGCTCGGCGTCGAGACGGTCGCGATCTACAGCACCGCCGACGCGGACGCGCTCTACCTCGCGCAGGCGGACGACACGATCTGCATCGGGCCGGCCGCCGCGGCGAAGTCCTACCTCGACATCCCGACGATCATCGCCGCCGCGGAAGTCGCGGACGTCGAGGCGATCCACCCGGGCTACGGGTTCCTCGCGGAGAACGACCACTTCGCCGAGGTCTGCCGGTCGTGCAAGATCCAGTTCATCGGCCCCGAGCCCGAGACGATCGCGATGCTCGGCAACAAGGTGCAGGCGCGCGAGATCGCGAAGAAGGCCGGCGTGCCCGTCGTGCCCGGCTCCGACGGACCCGTCGAGGACGAGCAGAAGGCGCTCGCGGTCGCGCACACGATCGGATTCCCGGTGATGATCAAGGCCTCCGCGGGAGGCGGCGGGCGCGGGATGCGCATCGCGCGCAACGAGCCGAGCCTCGTCGCCGGATTCCACGCCGCGAGCGCGGAGGCCGAAGCCGCGTTCGGGGACGGCACGGTGTACCTCGAGAAGCTCGTCGAGAACCCGCGCCACGTCGAGGTGCAGATCCTCGCCGATCGCCACGGCAACGTCGTCCACCTGTACGAGCGCGACTGCTCGATCCAGCGGCGCCACCAGAAGCTGATCGAGGAATCGCCCTCGCCCGCGCTGTCGCCCGAGATGCGGCAGCGGATCTGCGAGAGCGCCGTGAAGGTCGCCAAGGCCGCGAACTACTCGAACGCCGGCACGGTGGAGTTCCTGCTCGCGCGCGACGGGAGCTACTACTTCATCGAGGTGAACGCGCGGATCCAGGTCGAGCACACCGTCACGGAGATGGTGACCGGGATCGACCTGATCCAGCAGCAGCTCCTGGTCGCGTCCGGGGAGCGCCTCGCCTTCGCGCAGTCCGATATCAAGGTCTCCGGGTCCGCCATCGAGTGCCGGATCAACGCCGAGGACCCGGAGCGCGATTTCATGCCGTCGCCCGGAAAGATCGAGCTCTTCGTCCCGCCGGGCGGCCCCGGCGTGCGGATCGACAGCCACTGCTACAGTGGGTACCGCATCCCGCCGAACTACGATTCGATGATCGGAAAGCTCCTTGCCCATCGGTCGCGCCGCGACGTCGCGATCCGCACGATGCTCCGCGCGCTCGACGAGTTCGTCATCGACGGCGTGAAGACCACGATCCCGATCCTGCGGAGCATCCTGTCGCACTCCGACTTCCGTTCCGGCGACCACGACACCGGGTTCGTCGAGCGCTACTACGGGAGCCATCCCGGGATCCCGTTCCGCGAGGGACCGTGAAGCTCGCCGCCGCTCTCGCGCTCTGCGTGCTCGCCTCGGGCTGCGCCGGGTTCCAGTACTTCCCGTGGTTCGACAGCCAGCGCTGGCCGGGACCGATGGAAGCCGAGGTGCATCCGCTCCCGCCCGGAGACGCGACGCGCTACCCGCGCGGTCCCGAGGAAGTGCGCGTCCTGCGCCACGCCGATCCGGTCCACGTCCGGATGGCGGACAGCGCCGGCAGCGTCCCGATGTCGTTCCGCCGCAAGGAGCTGCGCGTCCCCGCGGGAAGCGGCGTCGCGTGCTCCGACGGCGGTCGCGCGGAAGTGCTGTGGGGCAACGGCACCTCGATGATCCTCTCGGGGCGCTCGGACGGGATCGTCGGCAGCCCGAGCCGCGGCGAGCCGAGCTTCGTGCTGCGCGACATCGACCAGGTCCGGTTCGATCCGACGACCGAGGACCTGTACGAGCTCATGGGCGGCGCGATGCTCCGCGTCCGCGACGGTCCGGTCCGCGTCACGCGCGTCCGACCCGACGTGATCCGCGTCTCGAACGAGGCGAAGCACGCGACGCAGATCACTTTCCTCGGCGAGACGATCGTCCTCGATCCGGGGCACGCGGTGGACCTCCCGATCCTCTCCACGCACGAGGCGCCGGAGAAGAGCGCGACGAAGCTCGTGTGGATGCAGGGGCCCGGTTTCGGGGCGGAGCGCGCGGAGAGCGCCGAGCTCGCGGCCGACGGCCGGGCGCTCGTCGCGCGCGGGACGGGCGACGTCCGCGCGCTCGGAGTCCGCGTCCGCCTCGACGCCGGGGCGGAAGCGCGGTTCACGGGTCTTCCGGCGCGTGGAGGGAGTCGATGAGCGTTCCGCGCGTCCTGATCACCGGCGGTGCCGGTTTCCTCGGAAGCCATCTCTGCGAGCGTTTCCTCGCCGAGGGCTACGAGGTGATCTGCATGGACAACCTGATCACCGGCGATCTCCAGAACGTGGAGCACCTCTTCCGCGACGCGCGCTTCCGCTTCGAGCAGCGCGACGTGACCGAGTACATCCACGTGCCCGGCAAGGTCGACGCGCTCCTGCACTTCGCCTCGCCCGCGTCGCCGATCGACTACCTCGAGCTGCCGATCCAGACGCTCAAGGTCGGGTCGCTGGGCACGCACAAGGCGCTCGGGCTCGCGCGGGAGAAGCGCTGCCGCTTCCTCCTCGCCTCGACGTCGGAGTGCTACGGCGACCCGCTCGTCCACCCGCAGCCGGAGACGTACTGGGGGAACGTGAACCCTGTCGGGCCGCGCGGCGTCTACGACGAGGCGAAGCGCTTCGCCGAGGCGATGACGATGGCCTACCATCGCTTCCACGCGGTCGACACGCGCATCGTCCGGATCTTCAACACGTACGGGCCGAGGATGCGCCTCCGCGACGGACGCGCGCTGCCCGCGTTCATGTCGCAGGCGCTGCGCGGCGAGGCGCTGACCGTGTTCGGCGACGGCTCGCAGACGCGCTCCTTCTGCTACGTCGACGACCTCGTCGAGGGGATCTGGAGGCTGCTCGGGAGCGCCGAGCACCTCCCCGTGAACATCGGCAACCCGTCCGAGATGACGATCCTCCAGTTCGCCCACGGCGTGATCGCCGCGACGGGCTCACAGAGCCGCATCGAGTTCCAGCCTCTGCCCGTCGACGATCCGAAGGTGCGCCAACCCGACATCAGCAAGGCGAAGCGCCTCCTCGGCTGGGAGCCGAAAGTGAAGCTCGAGGAGGGGCTCCGGCGCACGCTCGCGTACTTCCGCGCGCGGGTCGAGGCGAAGCCGGTGCACGACGGAGCGAAGCCCGCGAGCCGGGCCTGACGGAGCGCGTTCGATGTGCGGGATCGTCGGTGCCCTGCTCTCGGAAGGATCGGTGGTCGAGAGCCTGCTCGAAGGCTTGCGCCTCCTCGAGTACCGCGGGTACGACTCCGCCGGCGTCGCGGTGCTCACCGACGGCGGCATCGCGATCCGCCGCAAGGAAGGCCGCATCGAGCGCCTGGCGGCCGAACTCGCGGACGGCGCGCTCTCCGGAGCGCTGGCGGGCATCGGGCACACGCGCTGGGCGACCCACGGGCCGCCTTCGGACGCGAACGCGCACCCGCACACCGACGAGAAGGGGCGCGTCGCGGTCGTGCACAACGGGATCTTCGAGAACTACCTCGAGCTGCGCCGCGAGCTCGCCGCCGCGGGCGTGCGCTTCGCGTCGGACACGGATACGGAAGTCCTCGCGCACCTCGTCGGCCGCGAGATGGACCGCGGGACCGACCTCGCCGAGGCCGTCCGGAAGAGCCTCGCGCGCGTCGTCGGATACTACGCCGTCGCCGTGATCGCCGTCCGCGACGGCGCGCCGCGCCTCGTGTGCGCGCGCGCGGGGCCTCCGTTGATGGTCGCGGTGACGCCGCGCAGCGCCTGGCTCGCTTCGGACGTCCTCGCGTTGATCCCGCACGCGCGCGAAGTCGTGGTGCTCGAGGACGGCGACGTCGCCGAGCTCGGCATCGGCAAGGTGACCGTCCGGCGCCTCGACGGCACGGTCGTGCACCGTCCGGCCCAGCGGATCGAATGGGATCCGGAGACCGCGGCGAAGGGGACGTTCCCGCACTTCATGCTCAAGGAGATCCACGAGCAGCCCGACGTCCTCGCGCGCACGGCGTTCGATCGCGTGCGCGAGGAGAAGGGCGACGTCGTGTTCGAGACGCCCGGGTTCGAGGACGACCGGCTCCGGAAGATCGAGCGGATCAGCGTCGTCGCCTGC
>Ga0070688_100001390_pt1 | contig 12048 bp, 13 predicted proteins | sample KBSS13HmetaG_FD_64679 | JGI IMG/M metagenome (GOLD analysis project Ga0070688, IMG submission 64679) | Switchgrass rhizosphere microbial communities from Kellogg Biological Station, Michigan, USA - KBS S1-3H metaG | ecosystem: Host-associated > Plants > Roots > Rhizosphere ...
GTAATGGCCGCGGCGCACCGCGGCGCCAAGACGGCTGGAGGCGTGACGCTCGCGATCCTCCCCGGTGAGAACCGCAATGCTGCGAACCGCTGGGCCGACCACGTCGTCGTCACTGGGATCGGGCATGCACGGAATCTCGCGGTCGCGGCGTCCGGCGAGGTGGTGATCGCGATTGGGGGGAGCTACGGGACGATCGCCGAGATGGCGCTTGCGCTCCGGCTGGGGCGCCGTGTCGTCGCGCTCGAGGGAGCTCCCGAGGTCGACGGCACGCTCAGTGCCGCAACTCCGGCCGAGGCCGTCCAGCTCGCGCTACGAGACCTCGGCGAGGCGCCGACGTAGGTAGCGGTACTCCGCCTCGTTCGTCGTCAGCTCGAGAGCCCGCCGGTAGGAGGCTGCCGCCTCGTCGTTGCGGTCGAGCCGCCGGTAGAGATCCGCCCGCGCGGCGTGCAGAAGGTGGTACTGCTCGAGGCCCCCGACCTCGTCGAGCAGCGTGAGCCCCGCGTCGACGTCGCCCGCGAGCGCGACTGCGACGGCGCGGTTGAGCTGGACGACGGGGGATGGGTCGACGCCGACGAGCGCGTCGTAGAGGGCGACGATCTCGGTCTTCGGACGCTCCTCGGCGTGGGCGGCCGCGATCGCCGCCTGCAGCTGATACGGGCCTGGGCGGCGCAGCGACACGGCTCGGTCGAGCATCCGGAGCCCCTCCGCAATGCGCTCGTCGTCCCAGAGCGACCGGTCCTGATTCTCGAGCAGGACGATCTCGCCGTCGCCGCCGATGCGCGCCGTTCGGCGCGAGTCCTGCAGCAGCATCAGAGCGAGCACACCGAACACCTCGGCCTCGTCCGGCATCAGGACGGCGAGGAGCTTCCCCAGCCGGATCGCCTCGTCGCACAGGTCGGCGCGAACGAGCTCGGCTCCCGCCGTCGCCGCGTAGCCCTCGTTGAACACGAGGTAGAGCACGGCGAGCACCGACCGCAGCCGCTCCGGGAGCAGGTGATCCGGCGGCACCCGGAACGGGATGCCCGCGGCGCGGATCTTCCGCTTCGCACGCACGAGGCGTTGAGCCATCGCGGGTTCCGCGACGAGGAAGGCGTGCGCGATCTCGGTCGTCGTCAGGCCGCCGACCTCGCGCAGCGTCAGCGCGACGCGGCTCTCGGCCGCGAGTGCGGGGTGGCAGCACGTGAACACGAGTGCGAGCCGCTCGTCCGGGATGGCGCTCACGTCGTCCTCCTCGGCGGGCAGCTCCTGCAGACGCCCGATGAGCTCGGCCTTCTGCTGGAAGACCTTCTCACGCCGGATCCGATCGATCGCCCGGTTGCGCGCGGTCGTGACGATCCACGCACCGGGTGTCCGCGGCATGCCGTCGCGCGGCCAGCGCTCGAGAGCCGTCGTGAACGCGTCCTGCACGGCGTCCTCGGCGAGCTCGAGGTCGCCCAGGACGCGCGTGAGGATCGCGACGGCACTCGACCACTCCTCTCGGAAGACGCGCTCGACGTCGGGCTGCACGTAGGCGTTATTGCAGAATCGGGCGGATCTCGATCGACCCGGTGTCCTTCGCTGCAGGAATGAGCGACGCGAGCCGGATCGCCTCGTCGAGATCCGGCAGATCGATCAGGAAGACGCCGCCGAGGATCTCCTTCGTCTCGACGTACGGCCCGTCCGTGACCAGGCGCTCGCCATCACGCACCCGCACGACCTTCGCGGTGTTTCGTCCGTCGAGCTCCTTCCCCGACACGGTCGGATCGGCCCTGCGGAGCTCCTCGAAGAGCGAGATCCACTGCGGCATCTCGTCTGTGCGCAGAGCCGCCCTCTCCTCGTCGGGAAGATCGACCCATGCCGAGTCGTCGCCGTAGATGAGCATCGCGTACTTCACAGCTGGACCTCCTCGGGATCGACATGGACCGGCCGGACCTCGATCGCACCATGCTCGGCGCCGGGGATGCGTGCCGCCCAGTCGACCGCGTCGTCCATCGACTCGCACTCGAAGACGAAGAATCCTCCGAGCGCTTCCTTCACCTCCGCGTATGGCCCGTCGGTCACGAGGGTCTCGTCGTTCCGGATGCGCACCGTCGTCGCGTCGCGGGTCGACGCGAGCTCGTGCCCCCCCGCGAGCACACCCGCGGCTTCCGCGTCGCGCATGAGCTGGCGGTAGCGCTCGTACCAGCCTTCCTTTTCCTCGTCGGAGAACGTCTCCCATGGTGCTTCGTCTGTGTGGATCAGCGTGATGAACTGCACGCCTCCTCCTTCCGTCGCTTCTCGATCGCTAGACGAACGGCGTCGCGCCGTTTCGACACTAGGCCGCTTCGAGCATCCGTTCCAGGAGTGATCGCGCGCCGGCCTTGTCGAGCGGTTCGTTGAGGTTGCCGCACTTCGGGCTCTGCACGCACGACGGACAGCCGGCTGCGCACGGGCAGCGCTGCAGGAGCCGGGTCGTGTCCTCGACCCAGTCGCGGAAGCGGTCGAAGCCGCGTTCGGTGATGCCGACGCCACCGGTGTGGCCGTCGTAGACGAAGATCGTCGGGCGTCCCGTCTGATAGTGGACGTTCGTCGAGAGCCCGCCGATGTCCCAGCGGTCGCACATCGCCCACAGAGGCAGGAGCGCGATGAGAGTGTGCTCGGCCGCATGCAGCGCTCCCAGGAGCGCCGGCATCTGCTCGAGTCCCTCGAGCTGGTCGGGCTCGGGGCAGAACCAGATCGCTTCCGTCTCGAACGTCGTCTCCGGCATGAGCATGGGCACGACGTCGATCGTCCCACCGTCACGGACTGCCTTTCGCGCGTAGCCGACGACCTGCTCGGTCACCGAGACGCGACCGAAGTGGAGCTCGACGCCGAGTCGCCGGTCCGAGCGGAGCGACTCTTCGATCGCGGTCTCGGACTCCTTCTTCGCCTGCGTGTACCAGTCGACGCGGGCGGGCGTCACGACGGCGACACGATCCTCGAGCGAGAGCGCCTCCACGAGGTACTGCTCTCCGAGGTGGAGGTAGACGGCGCCTTCGTGCACCGTCGAGTACGCGCGGTCACGCTCGACGAGCCCGAGGAGCGATCCCGTCTCTCCGTCGACGACCGTGAAAGCCTCCGCGTCGCCCGAGCGGAGCGAGACGCGCGCGGCCGGGTAGTCCCGTCCCTTCCAAACGTACCCCGCGGTCGTGTGCTCGAGCTCGGGCAGCTCGGCAGCACGCCGGAGCGCCTCGGAGCCGAGGGTTGCCGAATCGCCATCGGTAAGCGGTGCCTCGAACGCCGCCGCCAGGACGTGCGGGTCGAGGATCCGCGGGTTGGCGTGGTCGAGGATCGCCGCCTCGACCCTCCTGGAGAGGAGCGCATCCGGCTCGCGCGCGAAGAACTGGTCGAGCGCGTCGTCGGAGGCGACGAGGATCGCCAGCCCGCGGTCCCGCCTTCCGGCGCGACCCCACTGTTGCCGGAGGGACGCGACCGTCCCCGGGAAGCCGACGGAGATCGCGCAGTCGAGGAGGCCGATGTCGATTCCCAGCTCGAGGGCATCCGTCGCGGTGACCCCGAGCAGCTCACCCTCGACGAGACGCCGTTCGATCCCGCGGCGTTGCTCGGCGGTGTAGCCCGCGCGGTAGGGGGCCAGCCTGGCAGCGGTGGCGACATCGACCCGCTCGGACGCGAAGCGGTGGATGAGCTCGGCCGCTTTGCGGCTTTTCGCGAAGCAGATCGTCCGCAGCCCGCGCGAGGTCAGCTGCGAGAGGAGCCGTGCGGCGTCACCGAGCGGGCTCGCACGCAGACCCAGCTCGGCGTCGAGCAGGGGTGGGTTCCAGATGACGACCTCGCGCTCGGCCCGGGCCGACGTGTCGCGGTCGACGACGGTCGCTCCCTCGCCGGTCAGATCGAGGGCCAGCTCGCCCGGGTTCGCGATCGTCGCCGTCGCAAGGAGGAACTGCGGTTCTGCGTCGTAGATCCGCGCGAGCCGGCGGAGCCTACGGAGGACGTTCGCGACATGTGATCCGAACACCCCCCGATACACGTGCGCCTCGTCCACGACGACGTAGCGCAGGTTCGCGAGCACGTCACCCCAGCGGTCGTGGTGCGGGAGGACGCCGACGTGGAGCATGTCCGGGTTCGTGAGGACGACGTTCGACCACTTCCGGATCTGCCACCGCCGCTCGCCCGGCGTGTCGCCGTCGTAGATCGCGGGCTTGAGCCCCTTGAGCCGCAGTTCTGCGAGCGAGCGAGCCTGATCCTGCGAGAGCGCCTTCGTGGGGTAGAGGTAGATCGCGCGCGTCTTCGGCTCACGCGCGATCGCGTCGAGGACGGGGAGATTGAACGCGAGCGACTTCCCGGATGCGGTCCCGGTCGTGACGACGACGTTCTCCCCGCGCCGTGCGGCCTCCCACGCCTCGGCTTGGTGCCGGTACAGGGCTGTGACGCCGGTCGCCAGCAGCGCGGACGCGACTCGCGGCTCGAGATCGTCGGGCAGGGGCTCGAGCTTCGGCCGGCGGGCCGGCTCGACGCCCGAGTACGCGACCTCCTCGCCCTCGAGGATGTCGAGCCAGCTCGCCGCGACGGCACTCACAGGTGCGGCGTAAACGCTCGCTCGAAGCGATCGCGCGGCTGTGCGCCGTATACCGTCGCCTTCGCGTCGCCCTTCGAGAAGAGGATGACCGTCGGGAGCGAGAGGACTCCGTAGCGCGCGGACAGCCCCACCTCCTCGTCGACGTTCACCCGGACGAGTCGGACGCGCTCGCCCCACTCGTCGGCCAGCCCCACCAGGTGTGGCTCGATCGCGTCGCACGGCGTGCACCATGGCGCCCAGAAGTCGACGATCACCGGCACCGGCGACTCCAGGACCTGCGCCTCGAACTGCGCCGCGCCCACCATGTCCACGGCTACAGCTTGCCGGTGAGAGCACGCAGCCGGAGCCGCGGGACCGTCACCATCGCCTCGGTCACGATCGAGCCCGTCATCTTCGACGCACCCGCACGACGTTCGACGAAGGTGATCGGCACCTCCTGCACGCGGAGACCCGCCCGGACGATGCGGTACGTCGTCTCGATCTGGAAGGCGTACCCGTGGGCGGAGAGCGCGTCGAGGTCGATCGCCTCGAGAGCGGTACGCCGGAAGCACTTGAACCCTCCGGTGAGGTCGCGGATGCGCAGGCCGAGGATGGTCTGCGCATAGAGGCAGCCACCACGGGAGATCACGCGCCTCGCGAACCCCCAGTTCGCCGTGCCGCCGCCGGGGGCGTACCTCGAGCCGAGGACGAGGTCAGCGTCCGACATGGCCCCGATCAGTCGCGGCACGTCCGCGGGGTCGTGCGAGAAGTCGCAGTCCATCTCGAGGATGAGCTCCGCACCTTCCTCGAGCGCCCGACGGAAGCCTGCGACGTACGCGGGCCCGATCCCCTCCTTCGTCTCGCGGTGCAGTACGGACACCCACGGGAGGGCGGCCGCAAGCCGGTCAGCGATCTCGCCGGTGCCGTCCGGGGAGCCGTCGTCGATCACGAGAACGCGGTCCCGGGCCGTGTCGAGTACGCCTCCGAGCGCCTCGATCATGTGCTCCAGATTCTCGCGCTCGTTGTACGTGGGCAGGCAGAGGACAGCTCGGAGCATCGCCGTATCATCGCGGGATGCCGCAGACGTTGCCACGCAACGCCGAGCTCGCGGACCAGCTCGACCTCCTCGCCGATCTCTCGGAGATCCTCGACGAGGAGTCGTTCAAGGTCATCGCGTACCGGCGGGCCGCCGGGCGCATCCGGGAGTCGGCGGTGCCCATCGCGGAGCTCGCGCTGGCGGGGCGCGCGAAGGAGCTGCCCGGGATCGGAAAGACGATCGAGAGCAAGGTCGTCGAGGTCGTCGAGGACGGCGAGATGCACGCGCTGACCAAACGGCGCGGTCTCGTGCCCCCGGGCGTCGTTGAGTTCCTGAGGCTTCCGGGCGTCGGCCCGAAGACGGCGGCACGGATCTGGACACAGCTCGGGATCACGTCGCTCGATGGGCTGAAGGGCGCGGCCGAGGAGGGGCGGCTACGGGATCTCTCCGGGATGGGCGCGAGGAGCGAGGAGAAGATCCTGAAGGCGCTCGAGGCCGGAGTGGGAGGCCAGCCCGAGGAGCGGCGCCTGCTCGGGCAGGGGCTCCCGGCCGTGAGGCGCATCGTTGCGGAGCTCGCTGCGCATCCGGCGGCCACCGCGGTCTCCGAAGCGGGCAGCGCTCGTCGCCGTCGCGAGACGGTTCGCGACCTCGATCTCATCGCGACGTCGACCGACGGCCCCGCGCTCATTGCGGCGTTCTGCGAAGGCGACTGGGTGTCCGAGGTCGCGGCGCGGGGAGAGACGAAGGCGACGGCGGTCGGCCACGACGGCCTTCGCTTCGACCTTCGCGTCGTCCCGGACGAGTGCTACGGGAACGTGCTTCAGCACTTCACGGGGTCGAAGGATCACAACATCGCGTTGCGCGAGGACGCGCAGCGGCGAGGCCTCTCCATCTCCGAGTACGGCGTGACCGACGTCGAGAGCGGGGACGTCGTGACGCACACGAGCGAGGACGAGCTCTACGCGTTCCTCGGATACAGCCCCATACCGCCCGAGCTGCGGGAGGGGACGGCCGAGATCGCGGCCGCGCGAGCAGGCACGCTCCCGACGCTCGTCGAGCCGGAGGACCTGCGAGGGGAGATGCACTGCCACTCGACGTGGTCGTCCGACGGAAAGAATTCGCTCGAAGAGATGGTCCTCACTGCGAAGTCGCGCGGGTATCGCTTCCTTTGCATCACCGACCACTCGCACTACCTACGCGACGGCCGTCTCGAGGCGCAGTGGCGGGAGATCGACGAGCTCAACGGGCGTCTGCCGAAGTCGTTTCGGGTCTACCGGGGCATCGAGGTGAACATCCGCGCCGATGGTTCCCTCGACGTCGAGGACGCCTTGCTTGCGGAGCTCGACTGGGTGGTCGCGTCGGTTCACACGTCGTTCGAGCGCAGTCCGACGGAGCGGATCATGGGCGCGATGGACAACCCGCACGTCGACTGCATCGGCCACCTCACCGGCCGCCGCTTGCTGAAGCGCGACGGAGCGCCGGTCGATGTCGAGCGTGTCGTCGCACACGCGGTCGAGACGGGAACGGCCGTCGAGATCAACTCGCAGCCCGATCGGCTCGACATGCGCGACGCCCATGCGCGCCTCGCCGGCGAGGCGGGCGTTCTCATTCCCATCAACACGGACGCCCACTCGATGGGAGCGCTGGGCTACGCGGAGCTGGGCGTCGCCCAGGCGCGGCGCGCGTGGCTCACGAAGGACCAGATCCTCAACACGCGCTCCTGGCGAGACGTCAAGAAGCTCACGAAGTGAGCGACTTCAGGCAGGACGGCGCGCTCGCGCTCGAGTGGGTCGCCGCGTACCTCGAGCGTGTGGGCGAGCTCCCGGTCCTGTCGCAGGTCGAGCCCGGCGCGATCCGTGCTGCGCTGCCTGCGTCGCCCCCCGAGCAGCCGGAGCCGTTCGCCGCCGTCCTCGAGGACCTCGACTCGATCCTCATGCCGGGGATGACGCATTCTCAGAGCCCGCGCTGGTTCGCGTACTTCTCGATCACCGGCTCGGAGCCGGGAATCCTGGCAGAGCTCTTGATCGCCGGGCTCAATCAGCTCGGGATCCTCTGGCGGACGTCACCCGCGCTTCAGGAGCTCGAGGACGTGACGTGCGACTGGCTGCGTCAGCTCGTCGGCCTCCCGCCAGAGTTCGCCGGTCACATCGAGGACACGGCCTCGACGGGCGTGCTCGCGACCGTGATCGCCGCGCGACGGCTCCATCCCGACCGGACCGTCCTGGTCGTGTCGGAGCACGCGCACTCAGTGGGCGAGAAGGCGGCGCGACTTCTCGACCTCGACCTGCTCAAGGTACCGACGGACGACACGTTTCGGATGCGAGCCGACCTCGTGGACGCGGAAGAGGCCTGCGCAGTGATCGCGACGATCGGGACGACGGGGATGACGTCGGTGGACCCAGTGCCGGAGATCGCGGCGCGCTGTGCCGCAGCCGGTACGTGGCTCCACGTGGACGCCGCCTATGCGGGAGCAGCGGCGATGCTGCCCGAGCTGCGAACCCACTTCGTCGGATGGGAGCTGGCCGACTCGATCGGCTTCAATCCGCACAAATGGCTCGGCGTGCCGATCGACTGCTCGGTTCTATGGACTCGGCGGACGGAGGACTTCCGCGACGCATTCAGCCTCGTCCCCGAATACCTTCGCTCGCCGGACGACGTGCTCAACCTCAGTGAGTTGGCGATCCCGCTCGGCCGGAGGTTCCGGGCCCTCAAGCTCTGGGCGGTGCTTCGCTGCTACGGGCTCACGGGCCTGCAAGAGCGCTTGCGCGAGCACCTGCGGCTCGCCGAGCTCTTCGAGAGCTGGGTGCGCGCCGAGCCAGGCTGGGAAGTGACGGCCCCGCGGCACTTCTCGCTCGTCTGTTTTCGGCGCGAGGGCTCGGACGAGCTCAACGAGCGGATCCTCGAGCGCGTGAACGACACCGGCGAGGTCTTTCTCTCGCATACGCGCTTCGCCGACCGGTACCAGCTCCGGCTCGCAGTCGGCAACTTCCGAACGACGGAGGACGACGTGCGACTCGCGTGGGAGGTGCTCAGGCGCGAGGCAGCGGCACTCTGAGGTACAGCCGCAGCGCCAGGAACGCGCGCCCCCCGTCGGGCGTCGGCCCGAAGCGACCTCGTGCATACAGCCCGTCCTTCGTCCGAAGCCTCAGTCGCGCTCGCTCGACGTCGATCCTCGTCGCGCCAGAAGCCTCGAGGTCCACCGCTGAGGTGGCGACCGCCGACGAGCCGTTCACCGCCTGCGCGCGGTAGGAGAAGCACGGCGCACGCACGCAGACGATCCCGGTGTCGAAGACGCGGTAGTAGCCACCGCTGAGCTCGGCGTCTCCGGCCTCCGGGTAGACCGCGGAGACGACGAGCTGATCCAGCGCCACCGGAGCGTGCTCCCACTCGTCGATCGAACCTCGGACCAACGCGCCTTCCGGGATGTCGCCGAGCGATCGGCGCCGGGTGTCGACGGCACGGCCGACATAGCAGCGCGGGCGCCTGGCACCGTCCGAACACCGAGTGCGCACCCCGTTTGCAATCGTCACCCAGTACCCGCCACACATCGGACTGGGGCATAGACGTGGGTCATGGCGAACCACGTACATCGAGGTTCCGGACGGCGGCTGGCGTGCCGCTGAGGCCGAGACCGCGACAGCCGAGACGACGATCACGGAAACGACCATCGCGACTCGACTGACCATGCTCGTACGATACGCCCGTGCGCCTCGTCGCCATCGGGCTCGCGGCGGGGGTCTTCTCCGCATTCTTCGGAGTCGGCGGCGGCATCGTCGCCGTGCCGCTCTTCATCCTTCTCGTTGGGCTGTCGGAACGCGAGGCGACGGCGACGTCGCTCGGTGCCATCGTGATCACCGCCGCCGCCGGGGTCATCGTCTTCTCGTTCCGTGGTCAGGTGGAGGTCGGCTACGCCGCACTCGTCGGGCTCCCAGCGACCGTCGGTGCGCTCGCAGGCACCGCCTGGCAGCAGCGCGTCAGGGAGAGCACGCTCACGTACGGCTTCGCAGCCCTCCTCGTCGTCATCGGGATCTCGCTGCTCGTCACGTGAGCGCCTCCACCGTCGTCTTCGCGATCGCGTTGGGGCTGACGGCCGGCGTGCTCGCCGGCATGTTCGGCGTGGGGGGAGGGATCCTCTTCGTCCCGACGTTGCTCGCGCTCGGTTTGGGCCAGCTGGAGGCACAGGGAACGTCGTTGCTCGCGATTCTGCCGACGGTGCTCGCAGGCACCTGGAATCAGCGACGGTACGGCAACCTCCGCCCCCGCACGGCGGTCGTCGTCGGCGTCTCGTCGATCGTCGGGGTCGAGATCGGCGCCCGCATCGTCACCGAGTTGCCCGAGTCGACGCTCCGGACGCTGTTCGCGCTCTTGCTCTTCGTCGTGGCGGCACAGCTCGTCTGGAGCACGCGACGAAGGCGCCCGCGCTACCCTGATTCGCCGTGATCCGCTTCGTCGTCGCGGTAGTTGCTGCGGTCATCGGTGTCACCGCGATTGCGTCTGCGGCGCCCCCGCCGCGCAGCGCGACGACGGGAGCGAACGCCTTCCTCGTCCGCATCACGATCCCGGGTCGGGACACGATCGCACTCGGCGATCTCGAGTGGCCGAACTCGACGAGCGCCGACGTCGAGTCCTTCCAGTATCCGACCGACGGCTCGGTGGTGAGCGTCGGTCGCTCACGCGCGACCGTCTTCGCCGCGCCCGGTTCCGCCGCGACGACGCAGTCGTTCGCCGAGACGATCGTCGTATCGCTCTTCAACGGCGAGATCGTGGCCGGCAAGATCACGGCGGCCGTGTCGGCCGGCGCCAGCGAGCGCTCCGTCGGGGCGGACACCTCGGCCTCGGGCGTGCAGGGATTGCGCGCGCTCGGGAATGACATAGCGAGCACGCCCGGCGCGACCGCCTCGCTCGAGGACTGGGGCTCGCTGACGGTGCTCGCCGGTTCGAGCGGATCGCGGAAGAAGGGGCCTCCGGCTGCGCAGGCTTCGATGGTCGCGCTGCGGATTCATCTGAACGCCGAGCACGGTGGGCTTCCTGCGGGGAGCGAGATCGTCATCGGCAGTGCCCAGGCGACGTCGGCCGCGGACGTCGATGCGCCCCCGAAGCCTGTCGTCCCGGGGCGCAACGGTCGTCCTGCACGCCCGGCGCCTGATCAGCCCCGGCTCCCACCCGCACCGGAGCCGGATGTCGGAGGTGACGTTCCCGGCGGGCCGGTGAAGGTCGCGCCGGAGGTCTCGGCGCGACTGTCTTCGGGCGGTTTCGTGTTCCCGATCTACGGCACGGCGTCGTTCGGCGACAGCTTCGGCGCGCCGCGGCCCGACATCCCCAGCGGCTGGCATCACGGGGAGGACATCTTCGCCGCGGCGGGGACGCCGCTCCTCGCGGTCGCGGACGGGACGCTGCACACCATCGGCTTCAACAAGATCGGCGGGTATCGCCTGTGGCTCAGGGACACGGAAGGCGATGAGTTCTACTACGCCCACCTCTCGGCCTACTCGCCGCTCGCGGTCGAGGGCCGCAGCGTGAAAGCCGGGGACGTGATCGGGTTCGTCGGGAACACGGGTGATGCCGACGGCGGAGCCCCTCACCTCCACTTCGAGATCCACCCGGCGTCGATGGCCGGTCTCGGGTACGACGGCGTGGTCGCGCCGTACTCCATCCTGCTCGCCTGGCGCCGCGCGCAGGACATCTCGTTCTCAGCGGGGAGAATCTACGTACCGACCGGTCCGGGCAGCAGCACGACGCTGCCGCCGCCCGGTGCGGTCTTGCTCGAGGCCGACGACATCGGCTCCACGAGCGGTCTCGTGCCCGGAGCGCTCGAGAAGGTGCTGAACAAGTGAGGGCTCGATGATCGCAGCGATACGGCTGCGAAGCAGCCGCATTTAGGGATCTACGCGCGCAAGATCTACGGTTCCGAGCCGTTGCCGCCGGCTGCGGCTGCGTCGGCATCGGCCGCGAGCTCGGCCTCGAACTCTTCGAGCTCGGTCCCGTCCCCGCCGGCGACCTGCTCCATGATCCAGTCGCGCGTCGCCTGACCGGTCCACGGGTTGTACAGCACGCCGAGCGTCACTCCCGTGAGCAGGACGATGCGGTTGCGGGTTTTATGGCCCTTCGTCTTGGCCTTGCCCTTGAGCTTGTCCGACGCCTCCGAGAGGTCGTCGACGAGGTGCTGGAGCTGCTTCTGGAAGTCCTTCTCCGAAACCTTCTCCGCCTTGCCCTTGATGCCGCGACCCTTGGCCATCTGGCCGTAGATCGAGCGGGCGGCGACAAACGCTGCGAGGAGGTCTTCGCGCAGCTCGGGGTCGGTCATCGCGCGTTGGACGTACGGCTTGAGCGTGTCGCTCGACAGCGCGGGACTCGCCTTGGTCTTCGCCATGCCTGGTACCACCTTTCCTTTGACTCGGCTCCGAAGTATGTCGGCTACGATCGCCCGCGTGCGGGCACTGCTGTCCCTCGCCCTCCACCCGAAGCGTCTCCTGCGACTGGTCGCCGGAGTTCTCGCGTT
>Ga0070688_100001392_pt1 | contig 12037 bp, 2 predicted proteins | sample KBSS13HmetaG_FD_64679 | JGI IMG/M metagenome (GOLD analysis project Ga0070688, IMG submission 64679) | Switchgrass rhizosphere microbial communities from Kellogg Biological Station, Michigan, USA - KBS S1-3H metaG | ecosystem: Host-associated > Plants > Roots > Rhizosphere ...
GATTTTCCTCAAGCGATCGCAGCGCGATTTCAAGGCGATCGGAGTCGCCGGCGCCCGAAATCGCGGCCCATGTTTGTGGGAGTGAGTCGATACGCGCCTCAGTGTTTTCCTTCGAGCCGAGAGGCGTACCATCGTCGAAATATGCGCGACGATACCAGGCTCCGTCCCATGCCTGTGCGTCGATTGTTTTAGCTAGCTCTGCGGCGCGCACGTGACAGGTCCGCGCTTCATCAGTGAACTCGCGTAATGTCAGCACCTCCGCGAAATCTTTTAAGACGCAAATTTCAAACCAGGCGAGCCAAACGCTTTCGCCCTTGCCGCCCAATCCAACCCGATTAAGGCCGTCGTTCCAATCACCACCTCCGATCAAAGGCAATCCATGCGGACCCGTTGTGGCGGAGCGCGCAATAGCGCGCCGACAATGTTCGAGTAGAGAACCTTCCGTGGCAGAAGCGACCGGAATGGAGAGGCTCTCGGTCTGTTGTTCCTCCAACGGTTTGCCGTCGAGAAAGGGAACCATCTCATCGAGGATCGCAGCGTCCGCAGTGGTGCGAACGTAATGTGCGGTGACGAAGGGAAGCCAGAGAAGATCGTCACTGATCCGCGTTCGGACGCCCGCGCCAGACTCCGGATGCCACCAATGTTGCACATCGCCTTCCACGAATTGTCGCGCGGCGGCACGCAAAATATGGGCGCGCGTCACCTCGGGCGCCGCATGCACAAGAGCCATGACATCCTGCAGCTGGTCACGGAATCCGTACGCGCCGCTGGATTGATAAAGAGCCGAACGGCCCCAGAGTCGGCAGCTGAGAGTCTGATAAAGCAGCCAGCGATTGAGCAGAAAGTTCGTGGAAAGTTCGGGTGTTTCCACTTCGACCGTGCTTAGCAGTTTGTCCCACCACTGGTGCGTTTGTCCGAATGCGGCCTCGACGTTGGCTGGATCGCGAAAATGCGTAACGAGTCCACGCGCTTTTTCTTCGTCGTCTGCTTGGCCGACGACAAAAGTCATTTCGGCGGTGTGCCCGGGCTCAATCTCAACCATCACCTGCACGGCGGCGCAAGGATCAAGACCGGCACCCACGTCGCCGATTAATTGTTGGTGCTCCATCGCCACCGGATCACGCAGGGAGCGGTTGCGTCCAATGAATCCCGTGCGATCAGCGGTAAACGATGCAGGCGTTGGAGCCGAAGTTATAAAAGTTATGCAATCGCAAAATTCAGGGTTGTAAGAATTGCGGGCGAACAGAGTCTGGCTCTGTAAATCCCATTTCGTTACAACGTGCATCCCCGTTTCCTCTGGATCGGACCCGAGAACGAGCGTGGCGTACGCGGTGACAGTCAGCTTTCGCTGGCGCGACGAATTGTTGCGCAAGCGCAGCCGTTGCAAACGCACAGGCTTCCCACCTGCATCATCGACCGGCACGAACATGAGCAAGCGTTGTTCGATCGCATGGCTGTTATGTTCAAACATCGTGTAACCGTGACCGTGTCGCGCACGATATGCGTCCTTCTCTCGAATTGGTTTAGCTGTTGGTGACCAAACGGCGCCGATGTCTTCGTCCCGGATGTAGATGGCTGTTCCAGGCGGATCGCAAACCGGATCGTTGAACCATGGCGTGAGACGGTCGTTCTGGCTATTGCGGCCCCAGACACATTCGGCGCCAGACTCTGAAATCAATGCGCCGAACTTCGGGTTCGCCATGATATTGATCCAGGGAAGCGGTGTGTGTCGATTCGGTCCCAGGTAAATGACAAATTCTTTCCCGTCCTCAGTAAAGCCGCCGAGGCCGTTAAAATATTTCAGCTCCATGAAAGGTAGAGGTGCAGAGGGCTCCTCCAGGAACTGGCGCGCGGGCAATAGCTGACGCGGCTTCGCGGCTGCGGGAGCGCTCGCGGCAAGTTGTTGACGCAATGTGCCGCGAGCTGCAACGAGCACCATGCGTGCAGCCGCTTGAAGTGCGAGCAGCTCTTCTTTCGAAATCTTTGTTGCTGAGCGGAGATAAACGCCGCCGGGTTGGTCCACCCCTGTTAAGTGCGCCTGCGCTTCAGTGAGGCGACGCAAATGCTCCGTTAATGGTTCCTCATAACTCGCGACTTCCTCGCTCACCAGGACGAGATCTACTTTTAGACCGCGCAGATGCCAGAAGGTATGCGCGGTCAATATCTCTCGCACGACTTCCATGTCGCGGAGATGACCGATCATGACGACGACAATCGGCAAATCACCCGAAATGCCTTGCCGCCAGAGTGCTCGCTGACCTTCGGCTCGACCCAGACGTCCCGGCGGCGGTCGGAGTTGGGCTTGTGGCAGAATAATCAGGCCGGCCAGTTGTTGAAAGGTTTGCACATCGGCACGCCGAATGTGCAGGCGGCGCATCTCGAGTTGGGAATGCGTCCACGCCGTTTCAAAAGCGCGCACACAAGTGTGAAACTCAGAATAGCGGGCAGCCAGCGTCACAACCGCTTCGCGCGAATCTGCCACCACCGTGACGAGCGCGAACTGAAACCGTTGGTTAGCTAAAATCGTGACGCGCCGGCGCAGGCTGAATATCGGATCGAGCACGGCACCGACAGTGTTCGTTAGGCTGCGCGTGAGGGCTTCCGGATTCTCCGGCGTATGACCACGGCCAAGAAACCTCGCTCGATCGGTTTCAAATTCCGCAGCCTCGATGGAGGATTCTGGGACCATGAGATGCGCAACCCAGACGGGACGATCGTCAGGAGCGCGAAGGCGGCGGCCGGCGACTAATGCGTCGCAATTCGGCAGCCAGTCAGTTTCGATGAACAGCTTGTTGAAAGCGGGATGCGCTCGATCCGTTCGATGCGGCGCAAGAGCGAGCTCCATGTAACTGGTTACCTCAAGTCGACAGCGTTTCCGCGACGTATTCACAAAAGTGACCCGTCGGACTTCCGCGTTGTCTTCGGCAGAGACGACAATATCTGTGATCGTCTCGCACGGCCCACTCCGTCGCCGAAACTGCGCTTTGTCCGGCGTGAAACTCCACGTGTAACGACGCTCCGGAACTCTCACCGGTTGATGTGTGTTGCTCCAGATGGTTCCACTTTCCAAATCCCGGATGTAGCAAAACAGTCCGGACACATCGCAAGTCGCATCGGCGCGCCAGCGCGTCACGTCTAAGTCCAGCCAGCGCAGGTACCCGGCGCCGGAATTGGTCACGGTGACGGAGCAGGTTCCGTTGGAAAGAAGATGAATACGCGGGGAAGCGATCTCTGGAGCTTGCGCCACCGCGGCAGCGCCGGCCGCCGCTATTGTTTGCCGCACGGGCCGCTCTTCATGCCCCTCACCGGTTGTTGGCAAAATTTGTTCGGGGATATGTTCGTGTAAGAGCGGTTCGGTCGCGCGAATACGGGGATCGGAGTGAAATCGCCTTCGCATTGCGTTGTCATGTAGCGCGTTGCCATAAGCCAGGAGCGACATTCCCTGGTGATGAACCATGTAACAGCGGATAACGATTCCCGCTGCGCCGTCGAGCTCCGTGCGTCGCGAATAATCGATCGCTTCGTAGTACCCGTATTCGCCGAGCAACCCTGCATCCTCAACAACACCAAGCCGTCGCAGGTTCTTCATCGCAGCGGCCGGTTCAACGCCAAGTGCAAGCGCAGATGCATATGGCGCAACCACCAAATCCTCTTCCTGGCCGCGCTTCAACGCCAGCGACGGAACGCCAAAGGCTCGATATTGATAAACGTTGTGTCGGTCGAGTGCGCTAAACGCAGATTCAGAAATTCCCCACGGCACTCGGTTTTGCCGTCCATAACCAATCTGGCAGTGCACAGCGTCGTAACAGGCGCGATCCAATAGTGAATTCTCATGCGTCTGAGTGAACAACAGCGGCATCAAATATTCGAACATGGTCCCGCTCCAGGAGAGAAGCGGCAGTCGCCCGTAGGCCGATCCAAAGGGCCGGCTCAAAGCCCACCAATGTTCCACCGGCACTTCTCCGCGTGCGATGGCCAAGAAACTCGTTAGGCGCGCCTCGCTTGCGAGAAGATCATAAAACGAGGTGTCGAGGCGGCGCTCAGCCACCTGATAACCAATGGCAAAAATTCGTCGTTCCTCGTCGTACAGAAATCGAAGCCCCATGCCTTCTTCGAGCTCCCGGCTCTGTGAGATTAATTCGTCCAACTGTGCGAGCTGCTCCGAGGCGTTCCTGCGCGACCGGTCGACCTCTGTCACGAGAAGATCGAGCCACTCGCGGACGTCGGAAGATATTTCCGGGTCCTCCCGCCTCTGATAAAATGGAAGCAGCGGTACCAATCCCGAGATGCTCTCGACGGCAATGTTGCGTAGCGAAAAGATCGCCGCGAGCGCTTCCCTCCGGGATTCGTGCGTCGCTTCCCCTAACGACATCAACTGCGCGGGCGGCGACATCAGAATTTCCACTGGCCGAAGATATTTATCGATGATGCCGTTCCACGCAGCGACCTGCTTCGAAATCTGTTGGGTCCAATAACTGCGGGGATCACCCTCGCGTTCACTGTAACGGAGTTGAAGATCCTGCGCGGGGTCTCGCGCCGCTCTTACGCGCCGAATAATTTCCTCCAGATCCGACGGCTGGCCCGTGGTCAGTTCCGTCAGGCGGAGAAATGCGGAAGGTAGATCGGCGTCTTCCATGCCGGACACGCTCTGCCGAAGGATGGCCAGGGTGTCCGCTATCCCACGCAACGCCGACAGATCCAAAAGAGGACGCGCCGCCAATTCATTGCAACTGGTTTCAAAAGTCCAGAGGCTGGCAAGCAAATTCCCGCTGTCCACCGCAGAGACATAGCGTGGACGCAAAGGCTCAAGCGTGTTCAGATCGTACCAATTAAAGAGATGGCCTTCGAACCGCTCGAGCCGGTCGAGCGTTTCAAGGGTACGGAGGTTCCGCTCCACCAAATCGTCGATGGTGATGTAACCAAAATCATTTGCGGACACGGTCGCCAGCATCGACAGCCCAATGTTCGTTGGTGAAGTGCGCATGAAAATTTCACGCGTTGGCGTTTCCTGGACATTGTCCGGCGGCAACCACGACGTCTGGGGGCCCACGAAATCATCGAAGTATCTCCACGTTCGTCGCGCGACCGCGCGCAGGAATCGCCGGTCATCCGACGTTAGCATTCCGCCACGCCAACTCTTCGCTGGGCGATTGATTACCATTACCGCCACGGGAAAGAGAGCTCCCAACAGGAGGAAAGGAGCGGCAGCTATCATCGCTTCGGTTCCTTGCGACGCCGCGCCGATGAAAAGGAGCACGCATCCAGCGGGAATCCAAAGCCTCGTGAGAATAAATTGTAGTTGGCGACTTCGCGCGCGCCGGTGAGCGTCTGCCGCCGTTTCCCATTCCAGGAGCAGCCGATGCGACACCGTTCGCCGGTAGATCACACGAACAATTGCATCGAGCGCCATTGCCGCGTTATCCGGAAGAAAAATAACTGTGAGGATGACGCGCAGGAGCCTGTCGCGTGGTTCACGCCAAAATCTCGTTCCGGGCGGCGGCGGATGGAACAATAGAGCGAGTAAAGCGTTCAGGACCGGCCACAACATCAAGCCTCCGATAATCGCGCTCCACAGGATTGGAGCAGGTGTGCAAAACCAACCGACCAAAAGAAGAGCTATGATTGCGGGTGCAACCAGGCTCCGGCGCAGATTGTCGAAGATCTTCCAGCGATTTGGTATGGAAAGCGGATTGGGTTCGGTCCGGCTGCCTCCGACCGGCACACAAGACTTCAGCCAGTCCACAATTTGCCAGTCGCCGCGAATCCAGCGGTGCTGCCTGCTCCACCACGCGATGTAACTATTCGGAAAGACATCCAACAGCTCGATGTCGGTCGCCAGTCCTACCCGGATATGACATCCTTCCAGCAGATCATGACTCAACAGGTGTGCCGTTGGAAATCGTCCTGATAATAACCGGTGGAACGTGTGCAATTCGTAAATGCCTTTGCCGTGATAACTGCCTTCTCCGAACAAATCCTGGTAAACGTCGGACACTGCGTGCGTGTAAGGATCGATCCCGCGCGGATCGGCAAAAATGCGTGAGAACCACGTAGCCGTCGCGCTGGGAAGCGACGCGCTGACTGTTGGCTGAATGATCGTGTATCCTCGAATAACGTGGTGACCATCTGGCGAAAGTCGCGCCTGATTCAATGGATGCGCGAGGGTCTCGACCATTCTCCGCGCGGTGTCACGCAGCAGTTGAGTATCGGCATCCAGAGTGATGACGAAATGAATTCCCTCGAGCTGCGCACGATCGCCTGCGTGGAGAAACGCGTCCAACTCGGGCGTGGATTCGCCGATAAGAAATTGATTGAGTTGCTCAAGCTTGCCGCGTTTGCGCTCCCAGCCGATCCACCGTTGCTCGCTCTCGCTCCATTTGCGGCCGCGATGGAAAAGAAAGAAGTGCCCGGTTCCGTGGCGGCGATTCAACTCTTCGATTCCGCGAGCCGCGATATCGATATACTCAGCGTCCTCCGGCATGCTCTGCCTCGGTGCGTCAGAAAAATCTGACAAGAGTGAAAAACGCAGATTCGCATCGGTGTTTCCGAGGTAGTGAATTTCAAGCCGGCTGAGTTGGCTTTGAATTGCGCTCGGAGTGGTCAGCAGCATCGGCACCACTACAAGCGTGCGGCAATCATCGGGGATGCCTTCTTTTTTGAAGGACATTTTAGGCAACATCTCCGGCGGCAGGAGCGAGATCACGAAATAATTCACAATCAGCACCGCTAGCTCACTTGCGGGTAAGAGAAGCAAAAGTCCCAGGAGCATCAGCGTCACCGAAGGAAGTAACCCGGCAACGCAAAGTAGAGGAACCGCCACCAAGGCGGCCATGAGCGAGAAGACGCTTCCAAAGTAAGCGCCCGCCGCATGACCACGAAGCCATCGCCGCGATTTTTCCGCCATTGGAACTCTCGCGGCCGTGGCTTGCTCGAGTATCGGGCGACCTGCGTCAACGAGATAGTAGCCGACATTCCGCGCAACGTTATCCTGCGCGGCCTTCGCCAGCGCAAAGGCGCTATCAATAATTTTCTGTTCCGAACATTGTGACCAGCGAGCGATTTCCTCCACCGCACTGCGGCATCGATCACGCGTCTCAAAATCCTGGCGGGCGTAAACTCCGGCGGGGTCCGCGGCTAATTCACTTTCTGCCCAGCTGACCGATTCGAAAAGTTCCCGCCACTGGATTTGTGCGAGGCGGCGGCAACTATTGATCGCATTCGTCAGCGCGGTTTGTTGTACCGCTTGGTGCCGGTGTTCCTGCTGCATGACCTCCAGCAGCGGCGAACGCAGCGAACGTTCCAGCCAGCCGCTCACGACCGGCAGCGCTCCCTCGTCATCGTAGAGATGCGCCACTAGTTCGCTCGCAAAATGCGGCGTCGGCTCGGGATATTCTTCCACAAGTTCTTCCATTATTTTGAGCATGCGCGGTGAACCGTGCCGGACGGCGGTGATCAGCCGGTTTGCCCAAAAATCGGCCTCCTCGCTTTCGCGTTGTTGTTGGTCGACTTGAATGGCGAGCGTGCGAAGACATTCGAGCAAGTGCAATCGCAACATCAACGGAAGAGCCCAAAGTTCTCCGATGTCCAATGGGGTGATCGCTTGAAACGCGCTTAAAAACCTGCGGATGATATCCGGATCCAATGCTCCGTCGGTTTCGGCGACGATTTCCGCTGCAACCTGATAAACCCTGGGCAGGCCCGCACCGGGTCCACTGGCGATCAAAGGCAGTTTTCCATAGAATTTTTGCGGAAGACTCTTGCGAAGATCGGCCACCTGTTCGCGAATCAAGTAAGCGTTATCGAGCAGCCATTCAGCCGAAAGCGTGAACGCGTGTTGCGCCTCATCCGACATGGTGAGACTCACGTTGGCCCATTCGAGTGCGTTCTCGATTTCGAGTAACCGCTGCAGGAACGATCGCCCCCGCCGTTTCGCTGTGCGGCTTACCGCGATTGCCTGTGCAAGGCTAGCGGCCTTTTCCACGAGACGCTGACTCGAAGCTAGTTCTTGACTGAGCGGTCGTGCGGTCGACTCGATCGTAAAAGGGGGTGGTGGATAAAAACCGAACGTCACCGCCTCGGCTTCCACGCTCCGTAAAATCGCCAGCACTCGCGACGCTTCGCTCGCTTCGACTTCAGCTAGAACGACCGTTTCATTCGGCAGGATCGTGTTGGTGAATTTGGCGAAATTCGCGGGATCGACATGCTCTCGAAGCAATTGCACAAGAATCCAGCCGGTGATCGCACCTCCGATCGCGAACGCAGCCAGCAACAATGCGATGACGGTAGGATTACCGCCCAGCATTCCGCAGGCCCAAAAGATAAGTGCGCCAAGAACGATGCTAACGACTGAAGCGGCAGCCGATCCGCCGATCGCCGAAATGCCGTGTTCCGCAATCCGTGGCCGACCTTTGGTCGAGGCGTAGATCGCCGCGGCACGACGAAATCGAGCGCGATGGAGATTATGAAGTACAGCCCGACCGGCTCCCGCACTTTGGAAAATGCCGACGACCAAAACGCGATTGCCGTTCTTCGGCCAAAATCTCATATCAATTTTTACAGGGTGTTATCGACCTGGGACGACCAACACGCTTCAACTCTGGCCACAAGAGACGGATCCATTTTGTTCAGCATTCGTATGGCGGGCCAAACGTAATTAGCAGAGCCATGGCATACGGAAAGCTTTTAGTCCCTCACATGGTGCGGACATCCGTGCTTATTACGTAACGCCACCGCAAGCATGTCCAACAGTTCATTTGATTTAAGACAACCAAAAACGGCGCTCCGCGCGAAGTATGCCTTATGAAGAAACACTTACTCTCTCTAATCGCGATTCTAATCGGAATGTCGTTTCTGGCCTCTTGTCAACAAACCGGAACGACTGGCACGACCACAACGACCGGCACTACGGGAACGGTCAACTCGACGCATCCTAGAAACGCAACGAAGACACAAGGCTCCGCGAGTGAAATGCCCTCGCCTATTCCTTCCGGAGCTGCTGGCGGTCCGGGGCGGTAATCCCGAAGACCCACTCAGTTCGATTGAGCGGTTGGTGACACACACCTTCGCTCATAAAAGCGTGTAAACCTGCGCAATTGCAGAATACGTGTTTTGTACAGTCGCGGATTTAAGGTCGGCAGCGAGGCGACCGAATCGCAGTTGAATACGATTCAGGTGATATGAAAAAAACGATTTACCTGTTGGCTATGTTAGGGTTGTTCGCCGCGTGCGAGCAAAAGACAACGACTGTCAATCCTCCTGACAAGAAAGAAAGTAATACCACAGTCGTAAACCCACCGGCAAACAGTGGCACCACGACGACGAGAGAAGAGAAGAAGACGGACATTAACGTTAACACTTCGCCAAATCCGTAAATTTCTCCGCGATTCATCGAGCGCGCGTTCCTGGCGTACGGAGCGCGCGCTCGGAAAGCCGGACTCCAATTCAAAAAACTCAGTCATGCGTTTTATTCTTCTTCTAATCTTGCTACTGCTGGTGATCGGTGCGCTTCCGACGTGGCCGTATAGCACTGGCTGGGGATACTATCCCAGCGGGCTGGGCGTGCTTCTTCTGATTGTCCTGCTAGTGGTTCTGCTCCGCCGTTAGCGATTGGCAAGACGGAACAAACGTGTGCGCAACACACGATAGATTTTTTAACTTACACCTTATGGCGCAATGGCCTGAGTGCGTGCGTCAGTTTCTGCAAGCCCAATTCCAATCGCGTTTTCACGGTCCCAAGAGGGGCCTTTGTAGCGGCAGCAATTTCCCTGTGACTTAGTCCTTTGAAAAAAGCGAGCTCGACAGCTTCGCGTTGTAAGCGAGGCAAGGCTCGAATGCTTTTTCTCAAAAATTTGCGCAGATCATTTAGCACGAGTCCTTCTGCGGCATCGCGGCGAGGAGTCTGTGATTCCTGGACCACTCGTTGTTCGTACCGCTCTCGCGCTCGGGAATAAGCCTGACGCCGCCGTAATCGGTCGATCGCACGCCGCCGCGCGATAGTCACCATCCAGCCGAGTGGTTTGCCCGCCTTGGCTGAATAACGGCCCGCTTCCTCCCAAACCTGGATGAAGATTTCCTGCAACACATCGTCAGCTTCAGCTTCTTCATGAACAACGCCGTCGATCGTGGCTCGCAGTCTTTTGCTGTGCCGGCCATATAACTCAGCAAGAGCATCATGACGCCGCGAGGAAATATGTTTCATCAGTACTTCATCGGGTACTGATTCGACCGCAGAGTGATCCAGAGTATCGCTGATCATACGCGACAGGGCTGCATTTGCAGCGTTGATTGAGGCAAGCGACGTTGCCGTTTGTTAGGCGAATGGTGACGCCACCGCCGTTTAACCGGATCGGAAGCAACGTGCGATGTCGCATAACGCCATTGATGCGGTGCAGACACGCATCCCAACGTTGGACAGCACAGCTTGAATTTTCCTCCGGACAAACGGCGGATGTCCACCTGGCGGCCCTTGAATTTTCTTCCGCAAAGAACGCAGACTCGCTGGTCGTCGAGCGAATTCCAGCTCCTGAAAGAATCTCCTGCGCGCAAGATTGACAGCCGATCATCGAGGTTAAGATGAGCGATCATATGCAACGAGCAGTCTGCCCATCACACCAAAACACACAATCGGAGCGCGGGCTGATTGTGTGGTAGGACAAAATCCTACGATCCGCCTCTAACAGACTCGGCGGTCAGCGACCGCTGTACCGGAACATTAAATCCAAAAACCTGCCGGGATTACCGCATTTTTTGGAACGACAACGACACCGTCACGGATGAAATAATTCTCTGCGTCCACGTTCTGCGATTTCCCTTCCGGTGTGATGACGACGCCATCGCCAATGCGCGCGTTCTTGTCGATGATTGCACGATCGATCACACAGTTTTTTCCAATGCCCATGGGCGGCTGCGAGGAATCCGTTAGGCCGAGTTCAAAATAATCCGCGCCCATCACGATGCTGTTGCGGATGGTGGCGCCGCTTTGAATTACGCTACGTATGCCGATTACGCTTCGCTCCAGGTGCGCGTCGGAGATGATACAGCCGTCAGAAATAATCGCCTGGCGCAGCGTTGCGCCATTAATTTTGCTGCCAGGCAAAAAACGCGGGTGCGTATAGATCGGAGAGTCAGGTTCAAAAAAACTATATTCTGGAACCACATCGGTCAGATCCAGATTAGCCTCGTAAAATGCGCGGATCGTTCCGATGTCTTCCCAATAGCCTTTGAAGATAAATGCACTTACGTGCCGATCTTTGATCGATGTCGGAATGATGTGTTTACCGAAATCGAAAAGATCGCTCTCCAACGATTCGATGAGCACATTGCGATTGAAAACGTAAATGCCCATTGACGCCTGAAATAATTCTTCGTTTTCATTCGCGCCGATCGCGCGGAGCAATTCGGGGCTCATCTTCATTTCCTGCACACCAGATTGATCTGATGGTTTTTCGATGAATCCGGTGATCCGTCGATCGACGCCGCTCTGCATGATCCCAAACTCAACCACCTGATGCCGCGCGACGGGTTTCGTGGCCAAAGTGATGTCCGCGCCAAGCCGGATGTGCTGGTGCAGCAGCGTTCGAAAATCCATCCGGTAGAGCTGGTCGCCGCTTAAGATCAGATAATAATCGTACGGGTGCTCGAGAAAGTAGCGCATGTTTTGCCTCACCGCGTCGGCGGTTCCCTGGTACCATTGCGAACCCTCAGGCGTTTGTTGCGCGGCGAGAATGTCCACGAAGCTGCGGGAAAAATTATCGAATTTGTAGCTCGCCTGAATGTGCCGATGCAGTGACATGCTGTTGAACTGGGTGAGGAGATAGATCGAGCGCAGTCCTGAGTTCAGACAGTTGCTTATCGAAATATCGACGATCCTGTATTTGCCTCCGATCGGGACCGCGGGTTTGGCGCGGTCCTTAGTCAACGGAAACAAACGCGTGCCTGCGCCGCCGCCCATGATAATGCCGAGCGTTCGCTGCAATGTGCCCGGCGGTAGCGCCCCGGGCGTTTTCTCAGTTGCACTTTGCAGAAGCGTTTTGCGGTC
>Ga0070688_100001394_pt1 | contig 12036 bp, 10 predicted proteins | sample KBSS13HmetaG_FD_64679 | JGI IMG/M metagenome (GOLD analysis project Ga0070688, IMG submission 64679) | Switchgrass rhizosphere microbial communities from Kellogg Biological Station, Michigan, USA - KBS S1-3H metaG | ecosystem: Host-associated > Plants > Roots > Rhizosphere ...
GTACGTCTGGAACAAGGGCTTCGGGCCCTCGTGGAGCTTCACGCGCTCTTCCGCCTCGGGCATCAGCCTCCGCGTGAACTCGAGGATCTGCCGGTGCACTTCCGGATCGTCGACGAGCACCGCTTCGGTCTCGCTCGTGAACAGATCGCGGACCGTGCGGATCGCGATGTCGGATTCCTGGTACAGCGGCGCGGGCCCGTTTCCGCTGCGCAACCGCCGCGCGAAGTTCTCCCACGCGCTCGTCAGGTAGTCGAGGTCGCGCTTCAGGTCCTCCGCGGTGCGCCCGACTCCCGCCGTCCGCACGATGACGCCCATCCCGGGCGGCACCTCGAGCTGCTCGAGGATGCGCTTCAGGCGCTTGCGTTCCTTCTCGTCCTCGATCTTCCGGCTGACGCCCGTCCTCGACATCGACGGCATGAGCACGAGGTAGCGTCCGGGGATCGAGATGTACGTCGTCAGCGTCGGCCCCTTGTCGCCGATCGCGTCCTTCGTCACCTGCACGGCGACCATCTCGCCCTTCTTCAGGAGATCCGTGATCGGCAGGCGCGGGCGCGCGCGGAAACGGCTCGTCCGCTCCGGCCGCCGCTTCCGTCCGGCGCCGGCCTTCGCGCGTTCCGCCTCGGGCTCGGCCTCCTGGCCTTCCTCCGGGGCGGCGCCCTCCGCGGGCTCCTCGGTCTCGCCCTTCTCGGAGCCGGCTTCCCATTCGTCGGGATCGACGCTCGTCGAGAGGAGCTTGTCGAGGCTCCAGCCTTCCTCGCCGTAGGCGGAGAGCACGTCCGAGGTGTGCAGGAAGCCGTTCTTCCCCTGTCCGAAGTCGACGAACGCGGCGCCGATCGCGGTCTCGAGGTTGACGACGCGCCCGCGGTAGATGTCGTTCACGACCGAGTTCTCGGTCCGCACGGTCATCTGGAAATCGACGATGCGTCCGTCCTCGACGACGGCGACGCGCTGTTCCTCGGGATCCCCGGCGTTGACGAGGATCAGGTTCTTCCGCAGCGGCCGGCGCGCGACCGTCTCGGTCTCGCGATCGGGTTCGACGCGCTTGCGGCGGCGGCGTCCGTCTCCGCGTTCGCCGCGTTCGCCGCGTTCGCTGCGCTCGCCGCGTTCCTCGCGCACGGAGCGACCGCCCGATCCGTCGACGCGCTCCTCGGTCGGAGGCAGGGCGACGGCGTCGCTCGGGAGCTCGGGGAGCTCCGGCAGGTCGTCTTCCTCGCCCGGGATCGCCTCGATCTCGACCGGTGCACCGGGTGCGACGCCGCGGCCTCGACCGCCGCGCCGGCGGCGCCTGCGCTTGGGAGCGCCGGGACCGCCGCCCGTGCCGCGATCGACGGGCGCTTGCCCGTCGCTGCGTGCGCGGCGCGGCGGCGCGTCGGCCGCGACGCGAACATCGCCAGCCGGACGCGGCTCCTGCTCGGGTCGCGCAGCGTCACCGCCCTTGCTCCCGCGATGTCTGCGTCCGCCGCGGCGTCTGCGGCCGCGTCGCGGTGCCTGATCACCACCTGCTTCCTGGCCGGGCTGCACGCGATCCGATTCCGGCGCGGTGCCTTGCGGCACTCGATCCTCGGGTACCGCGAATTGTTCGTCACGCGGCGCCGCGTCGTCGGCCTGCACGGGCCTCGCACCGTCGGAATCACCGAGCGGGAGTTGGCCGGGTGCGCGGCGTCGGCGTCCGCCGCGGGATCCGCGCCGGCGTCGCCGGCGTTCCCCGCCTGGTGCACCGACCGTGGATGCCGGCGCGCCGGCGTCGGTCTCCGCCCCCGCGGGCAGCGCGTGTTCGTCGTCGACGCGCCATGCGCGGTCGCCGTGACGCGGTACCTCGGCGGAAGGTTCGTGCTTCGGTTCGGGGCTGGAAAGAAAAGAAGGAGTGGAGTGGAACGGGTCGAGACGCCCGTTGGCGTCTGCGGAGTGCTCGTCAATCATTGTCCATGAGCTCGTTTCGAGTCGGCAGCCCGACCGCAAGCGATCCTGGGCCGGAGCCCTGGCGCGCACCGCGCGCCGCAGGCTTGGATCCCTGCGCTTGGATTCCCTTCAGGCGGTCCGTCGAAGCGAGTCCGACGCGAGAGACCGAGGGAGAGAGCGGGAGCGACAGCTCGAGTTCGCGCGTGCGCGGGCGAAAGCCGGCTCCCGGGTGAGGCTGCAACCTCTAGTTGTGTTGTGGGGCGGAGACGGATGCCTCCGCGTGGAAGATCGTGTGGGACTCGCGAAGGACGCGCGTCCATGTTCGGTTCAGGGCGCGCCGCGGAACGGTTCCCGGTCCGGCGCGCTTCGGCCGACCTCGCGGTCGACCGAGGCCAGAGGATCGCCTATCGCAGAGCCCGAGTCGAACCCCATTTCGGGAGTTTTCCACGGACGGGGGGCGAGAACCCCCTCCGGAAGGCCCGCTGCGCCCCGAAGGGGCGGCACGGGCTCGAGGATTCAGGGGGACCGAACCGACCGGCCCCGAGCCGCCGTCGCGGATCGGGGCCGGTCGTGGTTCGAGCGATTCCCGTTCAGCGCGCGTCGGAGACCGCGGGCGCGTCGGACGAGAGGAGTTGCTTCATCTCGTCCTTCAGCTTCATGTTGCGACGCTCCCACTCCTTGCGGAGGAGGAAGTCGGTGTCGCGGCTCGAGTACACGATCGTCGGGGAAAGGAACACGAGCAGGCTGCGGCGATCGCGCGACTTCGACTTGTGCTTGAAGAGCAGGTCGCCGACGAGCGGGATGTCGCCGAGGATCGGCACCTTCGTCTTCGTCTCGACGTCGGAGTCCGTCGTCAAGCCGCCGATCATCACGGTCTTGCCGCTCTCGACCATCATCGTCGAGACGATCGTCGAGCTGCGGGTGCGCGGCAGGGCGATCGCGCCGGAGAGACCCGACGCGCCGACCGTGAACACGTCGAAGCCCGGAGGCGCGAGCGTGGAGATGCCCGTACCGGAGAGACTCGTCTCCTTCGGGATGACTTCCATGACGATGTTCTGCGTGCCCGGCACGATGTTCGGCCGGATCAGGAGCTGGAAGCCCACTTCGACCGGCGAGCCGGCGGCTTCCGACACGGAGAGCTGCAGACCGCCCGCCTGGCCTTGCTCGGAACGAGCTTCGGCGTAGCGGATCGTCTCGCCCACGAAGATCGTCGCCGTGCTTCCGTCGACCGCGAAGATCTTCGGAGCCTGGATGACTTCGGACTTCGTGTCGCGCTGGAGCAGGCGGAGTGTCGCCTGGACCTGCGTGAACGACAGCGAACCGAAGATCGTGTCCGGGACCGTCGTCACTGCGCTGCCGTTGAGCGCGGGGTCGACGTAGGGACCGTGGCCGTCCGGGCTGGCGATCAGCCAGTCCTCGAACCCGCCGCGGCCGGCGTTGAACGGGAACGTCACCGGGATCTGGCCGCCGGTCAGCGTGACCTGCGGGCCGTTGTCGCCGTAGTCCACGCCGAGGTTCAGGACGTCGCCGTTCGTCGTGGTGACGAACTTGACGTCGCAGAAGATCTGTTGCGGCTCGACGTCGAGACGGGCGAGCAGCTCCTTGATCGCGTCGTGCACCTGGCTCGTGTCGCGGACGACGAGCGCGTTCTGCGAGTCGACGTAGTCGATCTTGCCGATGTTCGGCGTCAGGGCCTTCGAGAGCGCCTGCAGGACGGTGAACGTCTTCGCGACGTCTTCCGTGGTCTGCTGCTGACCGGCCTGCTGCTGGTTCTGCTGCGGCGCCTGGACGAACTCGGACTTGATCACCGGCTTGTACAGGCTCTTCGGGCGCAGGTACCGGAACTGGTACGTGCGCGTGACGAGCTGCTCCTGGAGCTTCACCGGGTCGACGACGCGGAGGACGCCGTGCCCTTCCTCGACGACCGTGAAGTTCAGGGTCTTCGCGACGACGTCGAGAGCCTCGCGCCACGGCACGCCCTTGAAGCGCACGGAGATCGTCCCCGTGACTTCGGGAGCCATGACGATGTTCGCGCTCCCGTACTTGGCGATCGTGTCGATCACCTGGCGGATGTCCGCGTTCGGGAACTCGAAGTCGACGCGCTGAGGCCGCGTGACCGCGAGGACGCCGGCAGTGCGCACCTCGACGATGGCGCCGACTTTCTCGGCGACCAGGTCGAGCGCGTCACGCCAGGGGACGTCGGCCAAGTCGATGGAGATCTTCTCCGCCGAGATGGGCTTCTCATCCCCGTCGATGATGACGATGTTCGCGCCCGATCGAGCGCGGAGGTCCGCCACCACGTCCTCGAGGGTCCGATCCGCAACGCTCATGGTCACGCGCGCTTCTGCGCTGGGAGCCAAGGGCGCCTGACCTCCCTGGGCCAGGACACTCGGCGACACCACCGAGAACGCGAGCAACGCCAGAACCACTCCTGTCAGTCTCATCACGGCCTTCCCCGCCGGCTGTCGCCGGCATTCGTCGTTCGTCGCGGCTAGAAGCGCCGGGCGAAGATGATTCCTCGGAAAATGAACTCGATCTCGTCCGGACGGATGGCCCGGACCAAGAGATCCTTGTCGAGCATGTCCCCCACACCGACGGACTTGCCGTTGATGAGGACGCTCGAGATGCCTTCGTCGCCGACGGCCACGCCGCCGACCTTGATTTCGACCTTCTGGAAGTCGAGCACGGTCTGGGCCAGTGCGGCCAGCTCGCGCAGACGATCGACCAGCGGCTTGCGCAGCGGATCCTTCTCGGCCAACGCGAGCTGCGGAGCGACGCCCTGGAACGCCTCGAGCACGAGCGAGAACTCGCCCTTCTGCTCGTGTGCGGCCATGGCGTTCTCGATCTCGCGCAGCTTGTTGGCGCTCGGGCCCTCGGCCTCGGTCTTCGAGAGGTCCTTGCGCAGGCGCGCCAGGGCGTCGACGACCTCGATCTTGAGCTTGCGCTCGGAGGGCACGTAGCGGACCGACTTCTCTTCGACGACGCGACGCACGTCCTCCTCGAGCTTGGCCATGGCCGTCTCGAGGTCGGCGCGGGTCGTGAGCTCGCTGATCGCGCTGTCGGCGACCTTGAAGAGGTCCCACAGGCCCATGACGGCCTTCGTGCGCTCGATCAGCTTCTCGACGATCGCCATCTGCTCCTGCACGGTCAGCGAGCTGGCGCCGTCGCCGAGCACCGGAACGCGCGGGTCGATCCAGGGATCGCGACGTCCGCGCGCGCCGCGGTACGTGTAGCTCGAGATCGCGAGGGTCGACTTGCGGCGATCGATCTCGCCCTTCAGGAGCTCCCGCTTGCGGTCGTAGCCGTCGATCTTGACCGGCTTGGCGTCCTTCTGCGGCTCGTAGACGTACGTTTCGACGTCGACCTGGATCTTGTGCGCCGGCGCGGCTTCCTTCTCGGAGACCTGCTGGGCACGCGTCGCCGCCGCGATGTGGAAGTTCGGGATGCACATGAACCGGCGGTGGTTCTCGGCGAGGTCGAGGAAGTCGAGGAACTGGAAGGCATCCGCGTCGAGCGAGAGCGTGTACGCGACCTTGTTGAAGTCGCCCTTGTCCCGCGCGTCGTTCGCCTTCTTCTTGAGGCCCGAGATGCGGACCCCGGACTCCTCGGAGAACTTCTGGAACGTCCGGACGAGGTTGTTCACGTCGTCGGTGTCCGGGAGGATCTTCTTCATCACCTCCGAGAGCTCGCGCAGGACGATGACGTCGCGCTCGAGCGTGCCGGTGCCTTCGATCAGCTTCCGCGAGCTGTCGATGTTGGACCGGAGACCCGCGACTTCGGTGCGCGCCGTGTCGATCTTGCCGTACTCGTCCCAGATCATGTACACGATGCCGCTCGCGAGGAGGACGCCTCCCGCGAACATCGCGATCCACTTCTGACGGGGGCTCATCGACGTTCCTCCGTGCCGGGCTTCTTCGCCTCGGCGGGCTTGGTCGTGTCACCGGGCTTCTGCGCGTCGCTCGGAGCCGAAGGCGGCGTGGTGGTCTTCTTGTCGTCCGTGCTCCCCTCGGTCGCGTTGCCGTGACGGCTCCTCGCCGTCGCCGGTTCCGCGTCCGACGGATCGAGCGGCGCGTCCTTGCGATTCTTCGCCAGGCGCGCGGCTTCGCTCTTCGCCCGCTCCTCGGGGCCCTTGAGCGAGAGCTGCATCGGGAACGCCCACGCGACCGGCGGGACGAGCGTCTCGTCGACGAGGGTCTGCGTGCCTTCCGGAGGTGACGGCTTCTCGAAGTCGTCGACGAACGCGGAAGTCTCGAGGTCTTCGAGGAAGTTCGCGACCTGCGCGAACTTGTCCGACCCCGAGTGGCCGGACGCGCGCACCGAACCGAAGTTCTTCGCGTTCGGGTCGATGGCCTGCGTGACGTTGAGGTCGTCCAGCCACACGAGGTGGCGGGAGCCGTCGCCGCCCGCGTTCGCGACGTCGATGAGCTCGTCGAGCTTGCGCGTCCACGAGATCCGGTCGCTCGTGATCGAAGCGAGCGTCTTCTCGCGGCTCTTGTACTGCTTGCTCTCGGTCTCGAGCGCGTGGTAGTAGGCGACCTGCGGAGTCAGCCCGTCCATCTCGAGCTGGAGCGTCGCCCGCTCACTCTCGACCTTGGCGTGGACGCCGAAGACGGTCCATCCCCACCAGCTCGCGAGTCCCCCGTTGACCGCCACGACCGCGGTGATGGCGACCAGCAGTTTGATCGGAGTCCGCGATTTCTTGCGGTACTCCTCGGGAAGTAGATTGATCCGAATCATGCCGCACGCACCCTCGATGCAAGGCCCACGGCGACCACCAGAGTGGGCGCCCAGGCTTCCAGTTCCTGGACGTCGACCGCGGCCGGATCCACGCGCAGACCCTCGATCGGGTTCCAGATGCGCGTCGTCCGACCGGTCGCTTGTTCGATGAAAGTCACCGCGCCCGGCGCGAGGACGCCGCCGCCGGAGAGCAGGATCTCGGAGACCTGCACTCCCGAGTGGTGCTCGACGTAGTCGAGCGAGAGCGAGAGCTCGCTCATCAGGTCCTCGAGGACCGGCGAGATCGCGACGTTCACGTCGTGCTCGTGGGCGTCGGGCTGACGCTTGATCACTTCCGCCTCGGGCGGGGTGATCGACAACCGGCGCGCGACGGCCTGGGTCATGTCCGACCCGCCGACGTTGATCTCGCGGCTGAAGCACGTCTCGCCGCCGCAGAGCACGTTGATCGACGTGCGCACCGCGCCGACGTCGACGAGCGCGATCCCGCGGGTCTCGCCTTCCTCGCCTTCGCCGCCGGGGAGGCTGCAGAGCTCCCACGCGTTCGCCAGCGCGAAGAGATCGACGTCGATCGCGACGGGCGTCAGCCCCTGCTTCTGCAGGAAGTCGATGCGCTCGTCGACCGTCTTCGTCTTGCACGCCGCGAGCAGCGTGGTCATCTGCTCGCCGCCCTTGCCTTCGGAGTCCTGGTGCGCGCCGGCGGGCGGGCGCTTGAGCGCCTGGCAGTCGAGCACGACTTCCTCCAGCTCGAAGGGCAGGTACTTGTCCGTCTCGAGGCGGATCGCTTGCTTCAGATCCCCCTCGGACATGCGGGCCATGGGGACGTACCGCACCACGACCGATTGGCCGAACACGCCGGTGACGACCTTGCGGCTCTTGATCTTGCCGCTGGAGAACAGGCCGGCGACGGCGTCGGCCGGGCTTCCGCCGGGCGGCACCTCCGCGCGGGCGAAACCGGTCACGACGGGTTCCGGGCCCTGCATCGTGATCTCAATGGCTTTGACGACCGAGCTGCCGAGGTCGAGCCCGACGACGCTCTTCTGCTTTCGGAACACGGATGCCCTGCTCTTCCTTTGCGGTAGAGAACCAGCGAAGGCGCCGGAGCGCCGCTGCGCGGGGGATCCGGCAGCCGGCAAACCCTTCGACCCGGAAGGCGGCCGGGGTTTAGTCCCCTCCCGGAATCCGACCCCCGCGAGGGTCAAAGCGACGTCGCGCCGGAGGGGGCCGTGCTTCTTTTTCCCGCAACTGGGGCCGAGGCGCCCCGCCGCGGGCTCACTCGAGCTCGTCGAAACCGCGCTCGATCACGCCGGCCACACGCTCGATCATCGCCGCCGCGTCGGCGCCGCGTCCCCGCAGCGTGAGCTCGGAGTGGCACGGCGCGCACAGGGTCATCAGGTCGAGGATGCTGCGCCCGTTGACCTCGGCGTCGCCGCAGGAGATCCGCAGCTCGCTCTGGAACTCGGCCGCCGTGGAGACGATCGCGTGGCACGGCCGCGCGTGCAGGCCGCACGGATTCTTCAGACGGACGGTCCGGGTGACTTCCACGGGCGCTGTACCGATGTCGACTTCGCCGGATCCCGGGAGCTTCGCCATCAGACTGCCGACATCTCCTTGAGGAGATCGACGAGCTCGGTCTTCGTCTTCACGCGCACCGCGAAGCGACGGAAGTCCCCGTCGCGCCCGAGGCGCGCGATCCAGCGCATCATCTCGAGGTGCCGGTCCGGATCGTGCACCGCGCTCTTCTTGTCCGGCCGCAGGATGGTGAAGAGGAGCTGCACGGGCGCGCCGTCGACGGCGTCCCACGCGAGCCCCTCGCGGTGGATCGAGAGGCTGCACAGCGCCCGGTCGATCCCGTCGAGCTTGACGTGCGGGATCGCGACGCTCATCCCGACGCCGGTCGAAGCGGTCCGCTCGCGCTCGAGCAGGGCCTTCTCCGCGTCCGCGGCGAGCGCGCGCGGGAGGACGTCGGCCTGGACGAGGTTCTCGACGACCTCGACGAGCGCCGCCTCCTTCGATGTCGCCTTGAGGTGGACGCTGCAGGCCTTCGGCTTGAATGCCTTCCAATGGTTCATGTCGCATCCCGTCGCCGCGAGGCCGCGCCCGGATCCCCATGAGGAGAGCCGCGCACGCAGCCTCGCCAAGGGCCGATCGCGTCGGTCCGGCTCAGCGTTCCGTCCGTCCGCGCCTGCGATCGTGCAGGCGCTTGTCGTTCTGTCGTTTGAGAAGTCGTTCCATCCGCTCGATCGCCTCCTCGAGCGCGGCGCCGAACGCGGATGCACGAGCATCGACCACGAGGACCGCGCCGCGGGCGACGTGCGCGACGATCTCGATGCGATGCTCGTCGTGCTGCCGTTCGAGGAGCGCGCGCATCGACACGATCCGATCGTAGAACTTCACGAGATGCTGCAACTTCTGCTCGACCTGCTCGCGTGCCCGGACGGGGTAGTCATGGTGAAGAATCGATACCTGAGCTTGCATGCCGGCCTCCGGAAGCGGTGCTTTCGCCGAACGTCGATGAGTCTCTTCGCGTTGGGGCGCCCGGTGTGGGTTTCGCTCGATGCGCGGAAACCCGAGGGGCGTGTGAATCATCGGCAGCCTTGCTGTTCATACCTTGGGGCCAACCGAGGTTTCGGTCAAGGGCCGGTCTCGCCGCGTCGGGTTCCGCGCTGGCCGCGCTCCAGGAGCACCTCGGGCTCGTACTGCACCGAGTGGAGGTAGAGTCCGCCCGGAGGCGCCGTGGGACCCAGGGTCGCCCGCGGCGCTCCCTGGAGCGCCGCGGCGACGACCGACGGATCGAGGCGTCCGCGGCCGACGTCGAGCAGCGTGCCGACGATCGCGCGGACCATGTTGTAGAGGAAGCCGTCCGCCTGGATGACGAAAGCGAAGCGGTCCTTCCGCAGGAGGAAGTGGATGCGCTGGACGTTGCGCACGGTCGACGTCCGGGGAGAGCCCGAGCTCGAGAAGGACTCGAAGTCGTGCCGGCCGAGCAGCGCGCCGGCGGCGCCGCGCATCCGCGCGAAATCGAGCCGCGACGGGGTCCAGTGGCAGTGCGCGGCCCCGAACGGGGGCGGAAAGCGCGTCGTGACCGTCAGGTAGAGGTAGCGCTTCGACACCGCGGAGAATCGCGCGTGGAAATCCTCGGCGCAGGTCTCGAGGCGGCGCAGGACGACCGTGCGCGGCAAGTGCGCGTTCCAGGCGCGGAGCAGCGCGTCGTCGTCGAGGCGCGTGTCGACGTGCGCGTGGGCGACCTGACCGAGACCGTGGACCCCCGTGTCGGTCCGTCCGGCGCCCTGGACGGTCACGTGGACCCCGGTCAGCGCGTGGAGTCCCTCCTCGAGGCGCTGCTGGACGGAATCGAACCCGTCCTGGCGCTGCCAGCCGAAGAACGCCGACCCGTCGTAGGCGACCAGGAAACGGACGTTGCGCACGGAGATCAGCGGCGGCGGACGGGCCGCCTTCCTGCGAGCGCGTCCTCGAGCACGCCGCGGTGCAGGTATTCGATCGCGCTGCCGGCGGGGAGGCCGCGCGCGAGGCGCGTGATCACGAGCGAGCCGTCCGCGGCGGCTTCGATCGCGTCGAGCAGGAGGCGCGCCGTCGCCTCCCCTTCCGCGTCCGGGTCCGTGCCGAGGATCACCTCGCGAAAGCCTCCCGCGCGGACGCGCTGGACCAGCTTTTCGATCGTCAGGTGCTCCGGCTCGGTCCCTTCGCCCGGGTTGAACGCGCCCATGAGCACGTGGTAGCGGCCGCGGTAGGCGCCCGAGCGCTCGATCGCCTCGACGTGACGCGGCTCCTCCACGACGCACACGATCGTCGCGTCCCGCGCGGGGTCGGAGCAGATCGAGCAGGGGTCGGTCTCGCTGACGTTCGAGCAGACGCCGCAGCGCAGCGTGCCGTCGATCGCGCGGTCGATCGCGCGCGCGAGCTCGCGCGCCGCCGGATCGCGGAGCACGTGGAACGCGAGGCGCTCGGCGCTGCGTCGCCCGATGCCCGGGAAGCGCTCGAAGGCCGCCACGAGATTCTCGAGGGGCTCGGGGTAGGCCACGTCCGCGCTCCCGTGTCAGAACAGTCCGGGCAGGTTGAGTCCGCCCGAGACCTTGGAGAGGCGGTCCTCGCGCAGCGCCGTCACCTTCGTGAACGCGTCGCGCGCGGCGGCGAGCACGAGGTCCTCGATCAGGCCCGCGTCCGCGCCGGCGAGGATCCCGGGCTGGATCTTCACGCCCAGGATCTGTCCGTCGCCGTCGGACTCGACGCGCACCGCTCCCCCGCCCGCGGTGCCTTCGATGCGCGCGGCCTTGAGCTCCTCGCGCGCCCGCTCGAGATCGCGCTGCATCTTCTGCGCTTGCTTGAGCAGGTTGCCCATGTCACCGAACGCGCTGCTCATTGGCCCTCCACGATCCGGCCGCCGAAGGACTCGGCCACCTTCTGGGTGAAGAGGTCCTTCGACGGCTTCGCCGCCGCGACGACCTCGGAAGTCAGGAGCTGCGCTTCGACGGGCCGTCCGCAGACCTTCGTGAGCGCCGCGGACACGGCGCGCGCGTTGCGGCTCTCCGCGACGATCGCGCGCTCGTCGTCCTTGAGGCCGGCGAGGCGGACGATCGCGCGGCCGCCCGCGCAGCTCTCGAGCTTCCCGCGCGCGCGCAGGATGTCGGCGAGCGTGCGCGCGTCGGCGTCGAGCGCCGCGAGGAGGCTCTTCCAGACGTCCGGGGCCGACGCGGGCTCGCTCGCACTCGGGCTCGCGCGCGGGGTCGGAGGCGCCGGGACCGGAGAGGGAGCCGAGGCCGCGGCGGGTGTCGCCGCGACGTTCGCGCGGCCCGATTCGAGCCGCGATTCGAACGCGAGCAGGCGCTTCTCGAGCTCCGCGAGCGGCGTCGACGACTCGGGCCTGCAGAGATCGAGCAGCGTCGCCTCGAGGATCAGGCGCGCGGGGACGGCCTTCAGGAGCTCGATCCGCTCGCGCGCGCGCAGGAGCTCCGCGAGCCATGCCTGCGTGCGATCGCAGCCGAGGCGCTGGAAGCGCTCCCCCATCTTCGCGCGCGCCGGTGCGTCCGCCTCGACGAGCGGATGATCGGCCCCGGCGAGACCGACGAGCAGCGTCTCCCGCAGGCTCGCGCAGAGTCCCGCGAGGAGCTCGCGCTCGGTGCCTTCGACGGCGGGGAGCGCCTTCAGCATCCCGGCGCGGTCGCCGGCCTCGACGCGCTCGAGGATCGCCTCGACGTCCTCGCGGCCCGTGCCCCCGGCGAGGCGCGCGAGGTCGGAGACCTGCGGCGACGTGCCGACGAGCGAGAGGAGCTGGTCCGCGAGCGACAGCGCGTCGCGCAGGCCGCCGCGGGAGCGGCGCGCGAGCTCCTCGCAGACGCCCGCTCCGGCCTCGATCCCTTCCTTCTCGAACACGTGCAGGAGGCG
>Ga0070688_100001395_pt1 | contig 12034 bp, 12 predicted proteins | sample KBSS13HmetaG_FD_64679 | JGI IMG/M metagenome (GOLD analysis project Ga0070688, IMG submission 64679) | Switchgrass rhizosphere microbial communities from Kellogg Biological Station, Michigan, USA - KBS S1-3H metaG | ecosystem: Host-associated > Plants > Roots > Rhizosphere ...
GAAGACCCGAAGCGGCCCCAACCCCTGCGCCAGATCGATGCAGCCGTCGGGAAGCCGCGTGTAGCGCCAGTGTGATCCACCATCTTCCGAGTGAACCAGGTGACTGTGCGGTCCTTCGTAGATCCACGGATCGTCCCACGCGAACGCCAGCAGTCCACCAGAAAGGACCGCGATCGAGTCGACCGCTTCGGGCGGCCAGCTCGGCCACGCGCGCAAACGTCCCCAGCGTCCGATGTCGGGTTCCGTCGGTTGCCAGGTCGCTCCGCCATCCCGCGTGCGCCAGAACCGAGCGATCGAAGTCCGCTGGCCTGGACCGCTGACCGGCTCGCTGCCGGCGGCGAGGCCGGCTCCATCACTTCCCACGTGGACGTGACTCAACTTCCATCCCAGTGGAACGGTGAGAGGAGACGCATGCGGTGTCCCGCGGCGCTTCGGCTCGGCGGATGCCGGAACGGTGCGCGCGGATTCGATCCAGCTTCGCCCGCCGTCGGCACTCACCAGGAGTCGCGTGACGATCCCCACGGTGATCCGCACGTGATCGTCTCAGCCCTTGGGCTTCGGCTTGTACCTTCGACCCCGGTCCTGGACGCCACGCTCGCGCACGAAATCCATGACCGGAACACCGTAGCCGCAGCTCGTCATCGTGCTCTCGATGTCGACCTCGATGACCTGGCGCCATCGCCCATCGGGCCCCGCTTGCTCGAGGAGCGCCGCCGCGAGCGGAGATTGATCGATCGGCGTAGCCTTCGCACGGCCGTAGAGCCGGACGATGGCGGCGTTCTCATCGAAAGAGCAAATCATGACCGTCACCGGGCCCCCGGCGGTCGAATGCCGGCTGGTCTCGTTGCCGCTTCCCGGGGAGTCGAGGAACGCCACCTTGTTCGGCGACACGATGTGGAGCGCCACCGCGCCCCGGGGCGAGACGTTGACGGGCCCGACATCGTGCGCGCCTCTCTCGAGCCGCGGGTCCGCCGTGCCCACGAAGAACACGCGCGCGCTTCGGATCAGCTCGGCCTGCTCTTCGGAGATCGCTGGATAGTGGACCGCCATGGCGCAGGCGAGGCTAGCAAGGGTCTGGTGGGGACACCAGGCGCTAGCGGCTTCCGAAGAGGAACCAGAGCATGAAGACTCCGATGATGCCGCCACCCAGAAGGAGGATGGCCCAGCGCAGGCGGCCTTCAGCCGAAGAAGGATCGATCGGGCGCGTCACTGAAGAAGCCCCCCAGCTCTTGTCGAGGCTCACGGCGGGCTTTCCGCCGAGCTGGAACGACACCTGGAGATGCTGGGTGGTCACTTTGGGCTCACCGCTCTTCATCGCCTGCATCGCCTGCTGGTACTTCTGGCGGACCTCGGGAGGCATCGCCGCCTCGTCCGCGTATTCGGTCCCATTGACGATGAGCTTTCTCCGAACGGTCGATGTGTACTTCAGGGGGCCGAACTCGCGCTGGACCAGGTCGGGGAGGCGGTCCTGGTCGCGATCCACCAACTCCGGAACTTGGAGGAGGGTGTCGTATAGTTTCCTGGCCTCCGGCGGCATCGCCTCGAGGCTTTCGTAGGTCACGCCATTCAGCTTGATCTTCGCCTGCACGGGAACCTCGGAGACAAAGGGCCATCAGGGTATCGGCCCAGGTCCTGATTCGCTTGATTCCCATTGGAGTTGGATTGACGAGAGTTCAGAGCTCATGAAGTCCCTCGTCTTCGCTCTGGCCCTCTGCGGTTGCGCCGCCGTGGCGCACGCGGCTCCCGCGCGCCATGCCACGCTGCCCGCGGTCTCCCCGGACGGCAAGCGCGTCGTCTTTCTCGCCGATCGCGACGGCGACACGTCGCAGGTCTGGGTGATCGGTACGGATGGAAACGGATCGAAGCGGCTCACCGTCACGCCGGGTCGGAAAGAAACTCCGCGCTGGTCACGGGACGGGAAGCTCGTGCAATACCGCACGCGTCAGCGCGACTCGTTGTTCCTCTGGTCGATGCCCGCGACCGGCGGAAAGCCTTCCCTCACGGCGGCCATTCAAGCCAGAACCGCCGCATGGTCGAACGACGGACGGCTCGTGGCCTACACGTGGCCCGCCTATGCGCGCAACAAGATCATGGTCGGACGAGCGGACGGCCGGGCGGCCGTCGCGGTCACCGATAGCATCGCGGGCTACTTCAACATCGCTTGGTCGCCCGATGACCAGCAGCTCGCCGCGACATTTCGCGACACCACCAACGATCTCCAGGTCTGGGTCATGGACGCGGACGGCCGCCGCGGTCGACCCCTGACTCACTTCGCGAGCACCGAGCGCCCTCAGATGCCCGCCTGGTCCCCGGACGGGAAGAAGATCGCCCTCCAGGCTGGCCCAGTCGATCGCTCGGACTCCACGACGACCCGCGTGCATCTCTGGATCGTCGACGTCGCCACCGCCGAGGCCACCGAGGTGACGAAAGGCGAGGGACATGCCGACGAGAGTCCCGCGTGGTTCCCCGACGGCAAACGTCTGGCGTTTCAGAGCGACCGTTCGGGCGCGATGGAGATCTGGGTCGTGAACGTCGATGGCTCGGGCGAGCGCCAGATCACTCGTTGAGCACTGCGGAGGCTCCATGCTGGTCATCTTGTTTCGCTCGCGCCTGACCGAGGCCGCCGGCACCGACTACACCGCCATGGATCAGGAGCTCGAGGCGAGCGCTCGCCAGGCTCCCGGTTTCGTGGACCTCAAGAGCTACAGCGCGAGCGACGGCGAGCGGCTCACGGTCGTGCGCTGGAAGGATGCCGAGACGCTTCGCGCCTGGCGTGAGTACCCGCGTCACCGGGAAGCGCAACGCGTCGGCCGCGAGCGCTGGTATCAGTGGTACAAGATCGAGGTCGCGGAGCTGACTCGCGAAGGGAGCTTCGCTCGCGATGGATCATCGGGGTTGGATCGAGTCCCTCGAGGCGATTGAAACGGCCGGCTCTTCTCGCGAGCGGAGCATGATCGTCAAGTAGTAGGCCGCGAAACCGGCGGCGAGGAACGCAACGGCGCCCAAGCCGGCCAGCATGATCAGCGCGAAGAAAGGGCTTGCGCCGACGTGCAGGACCGCGACTCGGTCTCCGCTCCGACTCCAGCGCCGAAGCGCCGCCCGGCTGGTGAAGATCTCCTGACTCCCGACAACACCAGTCAGCGAGGAGCGGCGTTCGGCACAGTTCACTCCGTTCTCGAAGCTCGCCACCAGCACGTCTCCCGCTCGCTCTCCGCGGATCGGCACCTCGGTCGCCTCCACGGGGCCTCTCACCCACCGCTCGAGACCTGGGTGTCGCTCGATCGTGATCGCGCGTTCGCACTGCCACTGTCCGTCGGAGACTGTGATCCATCGAGTGCCGGGCACACTCACGGCCTCGTGGAGCGAGACGGCATCGGGTGCCTTTTGAGCCAGCAAGGCGCGCGCTTCGCCGGATCCCGTCCAGAGGAGATAGCCGATGAAGACTGCGGTCGATCCGCCCAGCAAGACTCCGAGAATGGGCTTCCTCCGCAACAAGGCCGGATCGATGTGGATCATCTGAAGCTTATCGGCAGGAGAGGTCGCCGAGAGCAGTCCTGACGCGGGTGAAGTAAGATTTGTCGCCTGAAAATGTCTCCTCGCCAGAACCGACCACTTCGACTCTTCCTCCTCGCCGCGATCGGCCTCAACCTCCTGATCGGGCGGGCCAGCAACGCCCAGTCCATCGCCATGGACGATCCGGCCTGGCACCTGGAATCGTCGTCCGACGGCATCGCGCTCTATTCGGGCCCGGCGTCCGAGACCCGCGTCGTTCCGCTCAAGGCGGTCATGACGATTCCGGGCACGATCGAGGAAGTGTCGGTCGTGCTCGAGGACATCTCGCGTCGTGGGGAGTGGATCAGCAACTTCAGCCAGAGCGTGCTGCTCGAGAAGTTGAACGACTACGACCAAACGGAGTACCTGCGCGTCAACCTGCCGTGGCCGGCACGCAACCGTACCGCGGTGATTCGTGCCACGATCACCGTGCGCGACGATCTCAAGCGCGCGACCATCGCCGCGCAATCGGTCGAGACTCATCTGGCCGACGGATTGCCCGAGCTCGTCCGCGCTCAGGTGTACGCGAGCACCTTCCAGATGACCCAGGTCCAGGATCACGTCGAGGTCGTGGCCCTGGTGTTCATCGATCCGTGCGGGAGGATCCCGAAGTGGGTGGTGAACTACTTCACCCGCAAGGCCGCCCGCTCGACACTCGCCGGGTTGCGGCGGCAGGTCGCGCGCAAGCTCTACTCCCGGGACCAGCTCACGGCCATGCGCCGGCGCATCGAGGGATACCGCGCCTTCCGCCAACGGGGGGCGACCGGATCTTCAATGCAGCGATCGGATTGAGTGGTTCAGGCCCCTCCGGCATCCGCCGAAAACTAGGGGGCCCCTATGAACCACCCCACTGAACCACTAGGCCAGGAGCAGACCCGGCTGCTGCTCGAGGAGACCGAGGCGGCGCAGCGACGCCTCGATGCCTCTGAAGTCGAGGCCCTCGACCGAACCGCGCTGTTGTGCTTCTTCTCGACGCGCGGCATTCCCCCCGGACCATGGCCGGCGTGGATCGAGATTCGCCCCGCTCTCAAGGCCGAGCTCTGGACGAGGATCCTGGGCGAGGCCAAGAAGTACTGGGCCACTTTCGCCACGCTCGCCATCGACGACTTGGCTCCGGCCGGTGAGCGCTGGGAACCCGCGCTCGATGTCGCGCGGGCGGGAATCGAAGCCGCGCGCACGCGCGGCGGAAGTCCGCTCGATTGGCAGGATCTGGCCTCGCGTCCGGCCTACCCCGAGATCCGCCCGCTGCTGACATCGTGGGCGCGCGAGAACGTCGTGCGGATGCGCGGCGACTGGGAGAACGGCTACATCACCCTCGGAGACGATCCCGGCGGTGTCGCGCTCTCGAGCTCGAACATCGCCGCTCCCGTGGTCGGCCGTTTGGTGACCCGCATGTGCGAGGCGCTGAACGGCCCGAACGAAGAGCGCGCTCGCGCATGGCTCGAAGCGCTGGCGACCAGCCCGTTGCGCGACATCGTTCCGCTGGAGATCAAGCTCGACTTGCCCGCTGCGGTGGGAGGTCGTTGGGAGCCCCTCGCTCGATTGCGTCAGGCGTACGACGGCACGGAGTCGAGCACCGAAGTCGCCCCTCTCGATCAGCATGGCTTCCTCGAGCGCGAGCTGCAGTCCATGGCTCAGCGCGCGCCGGCGGGAACGACTGACCTCGCCACGCTGACCGCACAGTTCGGGGGTGAGCTGCCCGAGGGCGCGCAAAGAGCTCTGGCCCGGTGGACGAAACCCGCGCGACCGGACAGAGCGGCCGCGGGTGCCGCCTGGCTGTCCGGAATTGCCGCCGCTGCACGCGAGCAGACGGGAAAGCTGGCCGACCTCGGAGCTCGTGCGGCCCGAGAGCAGACCGGAAAGCTGGCTGACCTCGGAGCTCGAGCGGCCCGAGAGCAAACGGGAAAGCTGGCCGACCTCGCAGCTCGTGCCCGCGAGCAAACCTCAAAGATGCAGTGGCCGAAGCTCAGAAAGAAAGACCCATCCAAGCTGAAGCTGGAACCCCAGGGAGTCGAACCGACGGCTGCGGATTCGCCGGCCGTCATGGAAGCCACCGAGGAGCCAACCCAGATGCAGAAGAAAATGGTCGAATGGATCCGCGGCGGCAGCGCCGAGGACGATCGCAAGGCCGACGAGGAGCTCATCCGCCTCTTCGAAGAGAGCACCGAGGACGATCTGCTGGCCATGCGCAAGGCGATCGCCGGGCTCACAGACGGAATCCTCTATCGACTCGCCTCGCGCGCGGCACTGAATCCGCGCCTGCTGGACGGAGTGGCTCGAGTGGTCGACGAGGGCACGCTCGACGACATCCTCCTCGACATCGCGCACTACGATCTGTGGGGATTCGCGCCTCAGGCCGCCGAGCGTCTCCACGCTTCACACGATGGCTCGTTCGGCCCCCTCGAACAGTCCGTGATCCGGCTCCTGCGCGACGGCCCGGATCCGGTGAGAGACGCCCTGGCCAAGGAGCTCGGCGCGATCGATCGCCCGCTCCTCGACGACCTGCAGGGCCCCGACCGCAAAGCCGGATAGCTTCAGGCAGTTTGGCCGAGGCGTCACGGCAAACGCCGCTGGAGCGACGGTGAGGTCGTGAGCCGCGCCCGCTTCGACCCGCTGGTCTATCGCGACCCCACGCCGAACCCACTGCTCATCCGCGCGATGGGGCCGCTCAATCAGCATGGGGTCCTTCCCCACCTACTGAGGGTGAGGGCCATCGACTTCCCGCGCGAGGATCTGGAGCGCTTGCGCGCCTGCGTCCGTCCTGGCACCGCGGCATTCCTCGGTCCCAACCACCCCGAGTTCATGACCGACTGGATGCTCGACAAGGAGATCTCGCGCAGGAGCTCTCCTCTCATGGCGCACTGGGCGTCCTACGAGATCGTCAACCAGAGTCCTGCCGCGCAGTGGCTCTGGCTCTCCAACAACCTGATCGCGAATGCTCCGGGTGGCGGCGGACGCGAATACTCGATTCGCTGGGCGCTCGCGGGCCATGGCGTGCTGCTCCACCCCGAAGGCTGGGCCACCTGGCAGGCCGACCGCATCAGCGGGCTCGTGCCCGGAATCATCGAGATGGCTTGGGAGACCTGTCGGCGCATCCGCCTGATGCACGGCACGACGCCCGCGTTCGTGGTCCCGCTGGTATGGAAGCTCCACTTCGAGCGTGACGTCTCCGCCGAGCTCTGCGCCGAGATGAATCACATCGAGCACGCTCTCGGCCTTCCGAGCCGAGCGAGCCTGGCGGTCGAGAAACGCTTCGCCCGGCTCATGATCGGGGTGCTGCAGGCGCGGCGCGCGCGCTTTCTCGGCGCGGAAGCCGAGCGGCTCGCCCCGGTGGACGCGCGTGGCTTCTTCGAGGCCCAGCGGGCGTTCGCCGATCGACTCCTCGCCGATCTCGAAGCTCGTCACGAGACCACGGAAGGTGATCTCCGGAAGCGGTTGTTCGCGATTCGTCGCTCGATTCGCAAGCACGAGTCGGAAGACGTCGAGCGGGCTCGCCGTGACCGCGCGATGCTGAAGGAGGTCGAACGACTCCAGCAGTTCGTCGCCGAGATCTACGATCAGTCGACCCTGACCCAGGAGCACATCGCCGAGAATCTGAAGCAGACCCGCCTGGCGCTGCTCCACCGCGGGATGCGAGAGATCCTGCACAACCTGATTCCGGTCGCGGTGGCCCCGCGCATCGCGCATGTGCGGGTGCCCGAGCCGATGGCGATTCACGAGGCGTTCGTGGAGAGCGGCGACGAGGAGCCGACGAAGATGGCTTTGCTCGCGCAGCTGCATGCGCGATTGCAGGCCGGGGTGGACGGTCTGATCGCCGAGTGCCGCCCGAGCGTGGACCGCTTCCGCCGCGAGAACCCTTTCCACACCGGTCTTCAGAGCACCAGCGCCTACCGCTCGAACACCCCCATCTGCTCCAGCACCAGACGGCCCGGGTGGCCGGCGTCGTCGAGCTGAAAGGTGACCGCTCACCGATGCGTATCGGCGGCTCAGCAATCCTCTTCGTTGGGGTCGAACTTTGGGTCGAGCTTTGCGGCTTTCTTCTTCAGCACCTTCCAGCACTCCCGCGAGCCGTCACTCTTGAAGTAGTGCTTGTTGCTCTGGACCGTGCCGTCGGCGCCCAGCGTCACCACCGTGGCGGGCGCCGGGGGATGCCCGAGGTTGTAGCGAATCATCCACTGGCCTTCGGCCGGCCAGTTGCGTGTGAGCCGGTAGACCCCGTGGTCGCTCGTGGGCTCGACGCGAATGAGCACCGAGCGATGCTTGCCCTCGACGACGCCTTCGGCGAGCGCCCACGGCTCCAGCGTGTCGTTCTCATCGAGCCCGACGGTTCGCGCCGTATAGGTGACGCCATCGGCGGCCGGGCCCTCGATGCGCGCACGAACGTCACCGGCCAGCGCCGCCGAGGCCATGAAGACGGAGAGTGTGAGCGTCATGATCCATCGGGACATGAAGACCTCCTGAGCGTGGGTCGTGGTCGTGCGTGCGAGAGAGTAGTCGCGCGAGACCCCCGGGTTGTTAACGGAAATCCTCATAACGACCGGCGCCCAGGGCATTCCACCACGCCTCCAACGCCGCGGGCTCCAGCGCGAGCACGCGCTCGATCGCAACGTCTTCTGGCACCTGGACCAGCGAGGCCATGCGCTCCGCCACCTGCCGCCGGACCTTGCCCCGGACCCGGGGCAGGAGGTGCCACAGCGTGATGGCGTCGCTTGCGGACGCCTGGGCGAGCAGTGGCGTGAAGTCGTCGGCCTGACAGGCGGGGTTGTCCGTGAGCGCCACCGCCGCCAGGAACGAAGCGCTCGCATCCGCGCGCCGAGGCACGCCCGCACCCGTGCTGGCGAGCGGGGCCCAGTAACCCGCGGGCAGCAGGTCCTGCCTGCCGGCGCTCTCGAGCTTCACGTGCCCGCGAGCCACTTCCAGCCTTCCCCTTCCGGAGTCGTTCACCGCGACCGTGCACTCACCGCCAAGATTCACCGCCGAGCCGACGCTCGTGCCGATCACCAGCCGCTGGCGAGCGTCGACCTCCGTCTCGAGCGTTCCGCGTTCGAGGCGCAAGCCAGGCTCCACCCCGCGTCTCCCGCGAATCACGCGACCGCCGGGCCCGAGGATGGCCATTCCGCGGCCAGGCACCTCGAGCCGTGCGCGGCTGGTCTCATCCGTCGTGACGGCGCCACCCAACCCCACTCGACCCGCGAACGCCATCCCCGAAAGGGCGGGGCGGCCGGAGAGCGCCTCGACGCGCCAGGTATCGCGGACGATCAGTCCAAGACCGGCGAGCACCAGGAACCCCGCCGCCCATGGCAGCCAGACTTGGGCGCGCGTTGCCGGACGCGCGGCGAGCCGGATTCGCGGAGCGTTCCATCGGGGCTCTGCGGGAAGCGGCAACGCAGCGGCCCACACGCGCACCCGCTCGAGGTCGGGCGGAAGCTCTCCCTGCCACAGCTGGTCGTCGAAATGCTCACGCATCGCGCAGCCCTCCGAGCTTCGCCCGCAACATCGCGGTGCCGCGGTGAAGGTTCACCCGAACCGAGCCATGGGTCAGGCCGGTGCGAGCGGCAATCTCCGGTCCGTCGAGCCCTGCGACGAAACGCAGCATCATGGTCTCTCGGTAGGCTTCGGGTAGCGAGGCGATCGCGGCGACCACCTCCTCCGCTCGGGCTCGGGATTCGTCCTTTGGCTCAGCAGGCATGTCGTGAGTCAGCTCCACCGTTTCGCGCCGACGACGCCGCCAGTCCGCGGCGCGGCGCCGGGCGATGGTGACGATCCAACTCGGGAACGAAGACCCGTCGCGCAGACTCCTGATCCCGTCCATGGCCTGCAGGAATACGTCCTGAACCAGGTCGTCCACGGCGTCTCGAGGCATTCGCGCCAGCAACACCGCCTGCACGAGGCGCGCGTGACGGCGGTAGAGCGCGCCAAAGGCCGCGCGCTCGCCGCGCTTCGCGGCCGACACGAGCGCGTCGTCGCCAGGCTCGTCTTCGTGCGCCATCGGCGCGCCGTAGGTGCTCGGCAGGGAACTCTCCGATCGGATGGGCGATGAAACGTTGCCAAGGAGTCGCTCGTAAGGGCCGAAGTGTTAGCGCGAACTCGTATCCCGGCAAGTCGGGGCACCCGTGGGGAGCTCCCACCGCGTCCGTCGAAATCCCGGCGGGCGCCCATCCGGCTGTTCTACATTGCGGCGATGCCTTTCCTGCTCTTGATCGTGGCCGCCTTGCTTTTCCCTACCGTCGCCCAATCCCAGGATCACGGTCTCAAGCTCGCGATCGGCGACGTCGGGGTCGGCATTGGCGACGTGCGCCGGCTCGATGGGGTCAGGCTCAACTTCCGCGACCGCGAGCTCGAGCGAGTCCGCGGCGTCAACGCCACGATCTGGACTCATGACGAAGGATCGAGGGGCGAGGTGCAGGGGCTCGCGCTCGGGCTACCGCTGGGCGGCGCGGCGGAAGTCCGGGGCATCGCTCTGGGGGTGGGCGCGGCCGCGGATCGGAACCTCTCGGGGATCTGCCTCGGCCTGATTGGATCTGGCGCGGGCGAGGATCTTCAAGGCATCGCCATTGGCGGCGTGGGCGTCGGCGCTGGAGATCGAGTGCGCGGGATCGTGATCGGCGGGGTCGGCGCTGGGTCGGGCGGCTCGCTCGAAGGATTGATCATCGGAGGAATCGGCGCGGGCACCGGCGGCGCGTTGCGAGGGATCGCGATCGGTGGGATCGGCGTGGGGGCAGGTGGTTCGGTGACCGGCCTCATGGTGGGGGGTGTGGGTGTGGGCGCCGGCGAGGACATGACCGGGATCGTCATCGGCGGGATCGGCGCGGGTGCGGGAGGTTCATTGACCGGCATCGGCATCGCGGGCGTCGGCGTGGGCGCGCCCAGAGTCTCGGGGTTCGTGGCCGCCCTTCTGGCGGGAGGCGAGCACGTGACGGGTCTGGCCATCGCTCCGCTCCACTTCAGGATCGACAAGGCCGGCGAGCTCCATGGGGTGGCGGTGAGCGCATTCAACCGAGTGGATGGCGCGCAGCACGGGGTGACGATCGGAGTCCTCAACGTCGCGACCGAGTTGCATGGCCTCCAGCTCGGCGTGCTCAACATCGCTCGCAACAAGCAAAGCCTTCCGATTCTCCCGCTGATCAACTACAGCCACTGAAGTCGTGAGGAACCCCTTGCCTCGTGTGTGGATCGCGCTGGCTCTGATCGCCGCCTCCGCGTGGCCGGTGTCCGCGGCCGAGCCACCGGTGGCGAACGATCCGGCGACGGAGAAGGGGGCCGATGCCTACCTGCAGCCTTTGATCGAGCTCGATCTCTTTCAGGGCGCGGTGCTCGTGGCCCGTGGCGACAAGGTCGTGCTCGAGAAGGGATACGGGTTCGCCAATCTCGAGCTTGGCGTCCGCAACACGCCGCGCCAGGTCTTTCGCATCGCGTCGCTGAGCAAGCCGTTCACCGAGGTGGCTCTCGGACGGCTGGTCGAGGAAGGCCGACTCTCGCTCTCCGATCCCCTCTCCCGCTATCTGCCCACGTTCCCGCGCGGGCAGTCGATCACTCTCGAGATGCTGCGAACGCACCAGGCTGGCATCGCCAACATGAACAGCATTCCATTCGACGAGGAGGCTTCGCAGCCCAACACGCTCGACAGCCTGGTGCGCCAGATCGCGAAGCAACCGCTCACATTCGATCCGGGATCGAGGCGCCGGTATTCGAACGGCGGCTATGCCTTGCTCGCCGCGGTGATCGAGAAGGCGAGCGGCTGGAGCTACGCCGACTACATGCAGCGGGCTGTATTCGGTCCTCTGGGCCTCACCGACACGCGTCACGAGACCGACGCGATGGTGGTCATGCGCCGCGCCTCTGGCTACACCGCGAGTCCCGCGGCGCGCCATGCGCTCGTGCTCGCCCCCTACCAGCAGATGATGACCAAGGCGGGCGGCGGCTCACTGGTGTCCACGGTTCGGGATCTCCACCGCTTCCTGCGGGCGATGAACCGCGACAACGCCATCCGCGCCTCCACGTGGCGCACGCTGTTCCCGCCCGACAGCGTCTTCAGCTACCAGGGGCGTTGCCCAGGCTTCAACGTCTACATGGCGCGCGACTTCACGCACGACGTCGACGTGGTCGTGCTGTGCAACAACTACGCGGCCGGCATGCTCGGAGACGTGGGCGAGGATTTCCTCCGCATCGCACGGGGGTCGCGAGTCGATCCCCCGAAGTGGCGGGCGGACGTGCGAGCCGATTCGGTGGCATTCGAGCCCTTCGTCGGCACCTATCGGCCGCCCGCCGGGGCGCTGCCTTACGGGGACGACGCGGTGTCGGTGCGCTGGGTGCGGCCGGATTACGTGCTCTACCGGGGCGGTACGCCCGTGGACGTGCTCGTCCCCCAGGGCGGCGATGTCTTCCTGCTGAGGAATCTGTGGTCGGAGATGCGCCTATCGCGTGCGAACGGCAAGGCGAAGGTGACCATGCGACCGCTGTGGTTCAAGACCGATCCCGTGAC
>Ga0070688_100001396_pt1 | contig 12031 bp, 8 predicted proteins | sample KBSS13HmetaG_FD_64679 | JGI IMG/M metagenome (GOLD analysis project Ga0070688, IMG submission 64679) | Switchgrass rhizosphere microbial communities from Kellogg Biological Station, Michigan, USA - KBS S1-3H metaG | ecosystem: Host-associated > Plants > Roots > Rhizosphere ...
AGGAACGAGAACACGAGCAGGACGCCGGCGATCGACACCGAGCTGGTGACGACGAAACCGAACGTCACGTAGAAGAGGAAGTCCCAGAAGCGGACGGAGATGCCCTGCGCCTCGGCCTGCTCGGGGTGCAGCGAGATCAGGAAGAACTGCCGCCGGAACAGCCAGTGCACCGTTCCGACGGCCGCGTAGAGGACCGTCGTGAAGACGATCAGGTCGGCGCGCACCCACAGGATGTTGCCGGCGAGGAGGTCGCTGACCTCCTCCGCTCCGTGAGCGAGGTGCGAGCTGAAGAGGATCGTCGCCGCGAGCGCGACGGCGTAGGTGATCCCGATCAGCGCCTCGTGCGGTACGCGCTCGTGGCGCATCCGCGTCATCGAGAACACCGCCGCTCCGATGAACGTGAACGAGAGGGAGAACCCCTTGACGATCCACGGATCGGACGCGCGGTCCCAGCCGAGCAGCATGCCCCACACCGAGCCCAGCGCCGCGACCTGGGCGAGCGCCAGGTCGACGAAGATCACCTTGCGCGAAAGGACGTGGATCCCGAGGTAGACGTGGATCCCGGTGAGTACGAGGCACCCCAGGAAGGGGAGCGCCATCGACTGGAGGAAGGATCCCATCGAGGCTCAGTGGTCGCCGGCGGCGGCGCCTTCGGACTCGAGGAGACGGTTCACGACGTTGTCGATCAGGTCGAAGTACGTCGCGATGCCGACGTCCGGTCCGATGTCGATCGGCACGACGACGACGTGCGCACCCGTCTCCTTCGCGAGGTAGTCCGCGGCGCCGCGCTCGTAGAAGACCTCCTCGAGGATCGTCTTCACGCCCTGCTTCTTGATCAGCTCGACGACCGCGTCGCGGTGCCGCGCGGAGGGCGGGATGCCGGGCTTCTCCTCGATCTCGATCGGGATCTTCAGCCCGAAGCGCTCGGCGAAGTAGATCTGGCTCTTGTGGTACGTGACGATCGGCCGGCCCTTGAGCGGCGCCGCGCGCTTGAGCCAGCCGCCGAGCTTGTCGGAGAGGCCCTTGTCCTTCAGCCAGTTGTCGAGTCCGCCGTCGCGCGCGCGCCGCGCGAGCTGCCGGCCGCCGACTTCCTTGACGAGCGCCTCGCCGAACAGCGCATTGTCGATGCGCGTCTGGAAGGACTTCAACCGCTCCTCGTACTCGGACTTGTGCGCGGGATCGACGCGCTCGAATCCTTGCGCGATGTTCGCGGCCATGTCCTTCGCGTTCAGCGGATCGAGCCAGATGTGCGGGTTGCCGAAGGGGTGGACGTCGCCCCACTCGCGCGAGAGCTGCTGCGGCAGCTCGAGCGTCGGGATGCCCGCCGATGCGATCACGCGACCGGGCTGCCCGGACTGGATCTTCGGGTTCCCTGATCCCTCGACGACCTTGCCGCCCCAGAGCTCGAGCTGCAGCCCGATCTCGATGAACACGTCGGCCTCGCGCGCGCGGGTCATCAGCGTCGGACGAGGCTGGACGTAGTGCGGATCCTCGCGGGGATCCGAGAGGCTCTCGACCTGGACGAGATCGCCGCCGACCTCGCGCGCGAGATCCTTCAGGATCGAGAGCGTGGTGACGACCTTCAACGGCGCGGCGGTCGGCGCGGGCTGCGCGGCCGGCAGCAGCGAAAGAGCCACGAAGTGCAGGATGTTCATGTCGGATCTCCTCAGCGATTGACCCAGTAGGGCTCTGCGGGGTGGCTGCCGTAGATGAAGTTCATCTCGAAGAAAGCGCTGTCGACGCCGTCGAGGACGGCGACGTCGCTGTCGGTGTGCTCGAGACCCACGCGGAAGCGCAGGAACTCGGTCGTGTAGTAGGTTACGTACGCACCGATCGTGTGCGTGACGAGGCTCGAGTCGACGAGATCGTCGTCCTGGCCGTAGCGCGCGCCGACGTACACGTTCCGATCGAGCTGGTACTGCGTCCACAGGTCGAACCCGTTCGGGTGCTCGGCGTGGACGCCGTCGGCGAGGTCGGCCTGGAAGAACTCGGCGCCGAAGAGGAACGACTTCCATTCGCCGCCGACGAACGGCTTCCAGCGGTAAGTCGCATCCGCGCCGTAGAGCTGGTTCTCCGCGTTGGACGACCAGGCGGAGGCGCCGACCTCGAGATCCTGGCCGGGCACGAGGTCGCGGAACCACTTCAAGTGCAGCACCGACGCGATGTCCGAGGAGTCGCGGTCCGGCGCGACCGCGATGTTGCCGCCGTCGATGACCTGCGCCGTGACGTCGAGCACGTCCTTCTCGCTCGGGCTCGGGAGGAAGAACTCGCCCGAGATGCCGTCGGCGACGAATCCCTCCGGCCCGAGGAAGTTCTGCAGGGCGCGCGGATAGGTCATCTGCGGCAGGTCGTGGAGGTGGATCGTGTTGAAGCGCCCGAACGTCGGCCGGAATCGACCGATCTTGAGCTTGAGACCGGCCGGAGCCGAGTCGAGCAGCGGGAGCTTCTTGAGGACGACGTACCCTTCCTCGACACCCGCGGTGTAGTCGCCCGGCGTGTCGGCCTCGAGCGTCGAGATCAGGACGCCGTCCGCCCACGGATCGATCGGCGCGCGGAAGTCGAACTCGGCCTCGCGCAGGCTGAATTGATCGTCGACCCTCGCCCCGAGCGGATCGTCGTCGACGTAGACGGGTCGGTCGTCGCTCCGGTACAGGAAGTTGCCGAAGACGGTGATCGCCGGGTTGAAGACGGAGAGCGTCTGCTGCGCCGGCGTCTGCGAGCGGACGCGCGCGGCCGCGGCCTCCTCGGCGAGCTTGTCGATCTCATCGCGCAGATCGGAGATCTCGCTCTCGTGCTGCTTCTTCAGCTCCTCGATCTTCTTCTCGAGCTCCTCGAGACTGCTCGGTGGTGTTCCCTGCTGCTGCTGCGCCGAGCTCGGCATGGCGAGCGTCAGCGCTGCGCCGACGCAGGTGCAGATCGGCACGAACCTTCGTTCAATCGGCTTCCGTTCGATGGGCATCGAACCCTCCTCGTGTTGCGCTCGCGAGGCGTCGATCCGATCGACGCTCGCGATGTCCTGCCGGTTTCCTCGAGATCGGCGGAAGCGGCAGGAACCGACCTTCTCTTCCGACGATCGAAGACGACGCTGCGAATCAGCCGATCGTCGGAGGACCGCGCGGAGGAGGGAGGAGGTGCGGGAGGGATTCGGGGACGCGGTCGGGCTCTTGGACCGCGGTGAATCGCAGAGTCTGCGGAGGGCCGGTGATCGTGATCGCGAGCACCGGCGTCGTCCCGGCGATCGCGCAAGCGTCGCAAGTCGGACCGTCGCCGTCCTTGTGGAGACCGAAGTGCGCCGGGCCGGCGAACAAGAGTCCCGCGACGAGCAGGACGCAGGTCACCCAGACGAGGACAGTGCGGACGCGCGGCCTCACGGAGCGCGACCCTACTCCCGGGTCGCGCTCCGCGCAAGTCGAGCGCCGTGCGGGCTTCGAGGTCAGGGACAGAACGTCGCGTTCTCCCCGTTCGAGGTGTTCAGCCGCGCGCCGCCGCCGGCGGGGTCGCGGAAGATGAACTGGAAGTTCTCGACGCTGCCGGGCGTGATCGGCTGGCCAGCCGGGAGATTGTTGTAGTCGACCGCGAACGTCGCCGTGCCCGCGCCCGACGTCGTCACGATGTGCAGGCGGAAGAACGGGTTCGCGACGCAGCGGACGCCGTTCCCGTACGGCGCGCTCGCCTGGTTCGGGCCGTAGATGAAGAGCCCGAACTTGTTCGCGGGGCATCCCGCCACGTTCAGGACGAAGTCGTTCGCGGCGACGCTCGTCGTGCCCGACGAGCTGATGACGGCACCCGGTCCGGCCGAGTTCGGCGACAGCACGCAGTACGTCGACGGCGGCGGACAGCACGCGGGGGCGGACGTGTAGCTCAGCACGACGACGTCGTCGATCTGCCAGCCGCCGAGCTCGAGCCCGCCGTCCGAGCGCAGATCGAACTGGATCGTGACGGCGGCGTTGTTGTCGGCGAAGGCGCTGATGTCGATCTCCTGCGTCGACCACGCCGTATCGACGGTGTGGCCCATCACGGGGTTCGTCCACACCTGGTTGCCGTTGACGAGGATCCGCGCCTGGTCGTAGATGCCCTGCTCGACGGTCAGCCAGCGCTTGAAGCGCAGGCGCGTGCCGACGGCTCCCGCGAGGTTGATCACCGGCGAGCGCAGGTACGGGTGCACCTGCTGCGAATACGCGCCGTCCGTGCTGCCGATGCCGAGGTCGATGCCCCAGCAGCGCGTCCCGCCCCCGGCCACGGCCGGATCGGACCACGCGACGCCGAACGAGCTCCCCGATCTCCCGAGAGGCGCGCCGTGCTGCCACTCGTCCTGGTTGTTGGCGGTGTCGCCGACGCTGCCGTGCGTCCAGCCGTTGTCACCGACGGTCTCGAAGTCGTCCGTGAACCGCGTCAGCGGGAGGCCGATCGTGAAGCTGATCAGCCCCGTCGGCGCGTTCGCGGGGTAGGTCAGCGTGTGCGCCGCGCTGTCGGTCGCCGAGATGTAGTACTGCACGCGCGCGGGCGAGGGCTGGCTCGGGATCGAGCCCGTCCAGTCGTTGCCGCTCGTGTTCGTCATCGGCACGTTGTTGAACGCGCCGCCGTTGACGCGCCAGACGAGCGTCGTCGACGTGATCGGCGGGGAGGAGTTGGCGACCACCGTCGCGGATACGGGGTAGGAGGATGCCTCGCAGGTCTGGTCCGGGATCTCCGTCACCGCAGTGAACGAGAGGTACGGCGGGATGAACGGCGGGAATCCCTGGTCCACGAAACCCTGGTTGATGTCCGCGATGTGCGGCGTGCCGTTCCCGAGGTTGCCGTCGTCGTCGTCGAGCGTGAGCCACTGCGTCTCGATGATCGAATGGATCTGGCTCTGGTCGAAGGCGTTCATCCAGCCGAGGAAGATGCCGTTCGCGATCGCGCCGCCGGCCGCGTTCCCGTTCGTCGTCTGGAGGTGCGCGCGCACCTTCCATGCGGCGCCCATCCACACCTCGCCGTCGGCGTGCACTTCGCCGTAGCAGCCCGGATTGTTGTCGCCGCAGTACTGGCGGGTGTTCAAGCCGGTGCGGATGAACGTCCCGGGCCCGAAGAAGTCCTGCGCGACGACGGGCGTCTCCCACGAGTACATCGCCCACACGTCGGCGTTGCCCTCGCCCATGCCGTCCGGACCGTTGCCGGTTCCGTAGAAGTCGTTCAGCCAGTGGCCCTGCTCGTGGCTGATCACCGTCGAGTAGCACGTGTTCGGGCAGCCGCCGCCGGGCGCGTAGAAGTTGATCGAGACGCCGTCGTAGTACGCGTTGCACGTCTGGTTCAGGTTGACGTTCGCGGTCGCGACGAAATCCGCGGTCCCGTCGTTCGGGTCGACCGATCGCACCCAGTCGCGCAGGTGATCGACGCCGAGGAACGCGTTCGCTTGCGACGTGACGTTGCCGCCCGGGGGCACGTTCAGCTGGATGGCGTTCGCCTGGTTCGCGGGAAGCGTCTGCGTCAGGCTGTAGTTCGCTCCGGCCGTGTTGACGACGTGATTGAAGGTCCCGTTGTAGGTGAACGTGACCGCGAGCGGCGTGTTGACGCCCGCGATGTTGAAGTTCCCGTTCGCGTCGGTGGTCGCGTTGCCGGAGGCGCTCGTCACGAGCATGTACTTCATCGGCTGCTGCGTCGGGGGGTTGCCGGCGACGTCGGGGAGCAGGCCCGGCGTCGCGTTCGAGGTGACCGTCCCGTGGACGTCGAAGTTGTGGACGGTCGATTCGCGCGACAGGACGCGGCCGTCGCGCGCGTCGATCCAGTAGCGGAAGCCCTCGGGCTGCGCGCCGTCGACTTCCGCGCGCGCGTCGATCTGCCAGGCGAGGACGCCCTGGCGGCGCTTCTCGCGCAGCTCCTGCCGGATCACGAGCGTCTGGCCGTCGACGCTGGCCGCGGCGAGTCCCGTTTCCGCGAGGAACGCCGCGCGCGCGAGCGCGAGAGCGCGGGTCGCGTCCACGGTCGGCTGCGTGGCGAAGCGGGCGAGATCCGTGAGACCGGTCGCCTGCACCGAGAGCATCGCGCCGTTCATGTCGAAGAGGACGTTGACGTACCCGCCGACGACGCGGACGCCACCGATCTCCTGGTGGAAGCGGACCGTCATCTTGTCGCTCGAGCCGATCTGTCCGAGCGGGAGGAACACCACGCGGTCGGCGACGAGGCTCGACGTCTCGATGCCGTGGAGCGCGCGCGATTCGGTCAGCGCGGCCCGCGCGAGATCGACGAACTGCGCGTCGTCGATGGGGCGGAACGCCGGCGCGCTCTTGCCGCCGTACACCATCTTCGCGTAGCCGGTCTCGACGTCCGCGGCGAGCTGCCAGGTCGGCCCGTGCGTCGCGCGCCAGCTCTCGAGGCGACTCGCGAGCTCGGACGACAGCGCGTCCTGCGGCGCGCCCGCGGCGGCGCCCGCGGATGCTCCCGCAGAGGCACGCGCGGAGGCGATCGACGCGAGGGAGAGAAGGGCAAGGCAGGGAATCAGCTTCGCGATCTGGAGTGCGTTCATGGCTGGGGGGCGCTCTCGTGTCCTCGGGTTCTGGATCCGCCGGACGCCCATGCTAGCACCCGGTCGAACTCACCCGGGGTCTGTCCCGAAATGCCCCACTCCGATTCCGGACGGCGCGCTACCAGTTGATCGCGATCGCGTTCGAGCCGTTGAACGTCGCCGCCGTGCAGAAGGACGGCGCCGGGTCGCGGTAGTACGCCATGTAGTAGCGCGTCGAGCCGGGCGCGATCGGGTCGCCGAGCTGCGCCGAGCGCTGCGTGATCGGGAGATCGGATCCCGACGGGCCGGCGACGGTCCCCGCGCTCGCGTTGTGGTGGTACAGGCGCTTCAGGTTGCCGCCGAAGCAGCGCAGTCCGTCGCCGTACGTGACCGGCGACGTGAGCGCGTCTCCCTGCAGGAACACGGTGAGCGCGGAGGGCAGCTCGCCCGTCGCGGTGAGCACGATCGTGTCCGGAGAGATCGTCCCCGAAGCCGAGCACTGCGCTCCGCCCGTCGCGATCGAGTTGTCGCAGCCCTTGCCGGTCGATCCGGTGTTGCCGCACGGACAGGCGCCGCCGGTCCCGTCGCCGAAACAGAACGCGCTCGTGCCGGCCGTTTGCGTCCGGTACGCGGTGACGTTCGTGCCCGTGCCGGCGACGATCAGCGTGCCGTCGCGTCCGATCGCCGGCGCGCCGATGTTGATGTTCGCGACCGGAACCGACCAGCGCAGCGTCAGATCCGCGTCGAACGAGAAGAACCGGCCGTTCGTGAATCCGCCGTTCGAGAGGAACACGCGGCCGAGCGCGTCGACCGCGATGCGCGGGGCCCACGTGTCGTGCGCGAGCGGCCCGCTCGTGTTCAGCGTGGCACCGGTGTTCGGATCGAGCCGATGGATCTCGTTGCCCGGCGCGAGGTGGTACACGCTCCCGTCCGGCCCGACGCCGAATTCGCTCGCGTACGAGTAGCCGGCGGGCACGTTCCACTTCTGGACGAGCGCGGTGCCCGTGTCCTGGAACGCGAAGAAGAAGTCGACGGCCGCGTTGTTCTGCACGCGCGAGAGGTAGATCGTGCCGTCCGGACCGACCATCGGCGTCGTCTGGATCGTGAAGCCGGCCATCACGGGGCTCTGGTAGAGGAACCCGCCGGTCGCGAGGTCGAACTTCTTGATCGAGTGGCCGCCCGGCACGGCGTCGGCGACGTAGATCGCTCCGGCGCCGAGCGCCCCGCCGCAGTCCCCGCTGACCGAGCCGACGCGGTTCGCCGTCCAGACGACACTCCCGTTCGTGTGGTCGAACCGCCAGATGTGCGTGAAGCTCGCGACGACGGGGTCGCCGTTCGGGGCGAACACGACGCCGTCGTACGCGCCCGCGTCCTGGTCGATCGCCGAGAACCACAGCACGCCGCCGGTCGCCGCGTCGAGGCAGTAGAGCTTCGCCGCGACGCTCGCCCCGTTCCCGGATCGCGACGCGTAGACGTGCCCGCCCTGGACGCCGGCGATCCACGTCGTCCAGTCGCCGGAGTTCGCCGGGATGTCCGTCGCCCAGAGCTCGGCTCCGGTGTCGAGGTCCTGGCAGACGACCGGCGAACCGGTGGACTCGGGCGGGAAACTCGTCTGGCGCACGAGGAAGACGCGCGAACCCTCGATCACCGGTTGCCACGCGATGATCGAGCTGCGACCACCGTTCCAGAGGACGACCGCCGCGTCCGGACCGGTCTCCGTCGTCAACCCGTTGCGGCCAGCGTTGCCCCCGGAGTTCGTCCAGTCGGCGGCGACGGCGGGGGAGGCGAGGGGAAGGAGGGCGAGGAGGGGGAGAGCGAGGAGTCGCGTGCGGATCATGGTGGGTCTCTCGAGGAGGAACTGACTGGGTTCCGTGTTGCGCCCCCGGCGGCGGCTCTGGGACCCGCCCGCGGCGCTGTTTCCGATCGTTGCCACACGGAACCCAGTCAGTTCCAGGACCTCATCAAGATATCCGCGTCGGCGGCGCGTGCGGGCGCCGGACGGGTTTCAGGCCGCGGATCGGGGCACAGACGTTGCTCCCGCAGGGCTTCTCGGCCTGATCCCGGCGCGTCCGACCCGATCCAGAAAGGGACCGATCATGACTCTCTGCAAGATTCTTCTCTCCGGTTCTGCGCTTTGCACAATCGCGCTCGTCGCCGCCGCGACTGGTCCGCAAAAAGCGGGTCAAGGCGAGCCGGGCAAGCCCGTGGAGGCGGCCAGCCCCAAGATCACGCCCGAGCACACGATGCTCAAGAAGATGGTCGGCACGTGGACCGCGACCGTCATGACGTCGATGCCGGGGAAGGCTCCGACGACCTCGACGGCGACAGCCGAGTACAAGCCCGTCGGCGACACTTGGGTCGAGTCGACGTTCAACGGCGAGATGGATGGCAAGCCCTACATCGGCCACGGCGTCGACGGCTACGACACCTTCAAGAACAAGTTCGTCTCGCTGTGGGTCGATTCGTGGAGCACGGAGATGCACGTCTTCGAAGGCACGAAGGATGCGAGCTCGAACGCGACGACGCTCTCCGGCGAGTGCCACGATCCCGCGACGGGCAAGGTCGTCCGCGAGCGGCTCGTGACCGAAATGAAGGACAACGACTCGATGACCCTGCACATGTACATGCCGGGCCCCGACGGCAAGGAAGTCGAGGGAATGAAGATCGAGTTCAAGCGGCGGAAGTGACGCGCGGCTCACCGCATGCTTCGCCAGGCTACGAGATCGAGCGCCGGATGTGATCTCGGCGCCAGGTCCCTCACGGGTCGACGAACTCGGCGGCCAAAGCGACGCGAATGCCAAGTCTCTTGCCGCGCGTCCGTGCGACGGACGGGACGCGCGGTGCCGTGTCCGTCCCTGTTCGACGCGTTCGAGGCGCGGACGGGACACGCCGCGCCGAGTCGGTCAGGGGCCGACGCGCGAGCGACGGACGTCACTGGCGGTGGAAAGTCCCTCACTGGCGGTGGAAAGTCCCTCACGAATCGACGCGCTCGAACGCCGGAAGCGACAGGGACTGAATGGGTTCCGTGTTGCGAGCTCGGCGCGGCCCTGCGTCTTCGCCGTTTCGGAGGGTCACCACACGGAACCCAGTCAGTTCGGAAACGACCCGGGTGCCGACCCCCTCATCGGACGACGAGTCCTGGCGAGGGAACCGGCGCGCGGTACCGGGTCCCACCGCGGTTGACGACTTCGAGGGCGCATGACGCGGGGTGAACGAGTCCGCGCCGGTCGAGCCCGCACAGGCCGCGCGAAGACGCGTCCGCGCGCGTCCTCGGTCGCTGTCGCGGAGCTCGCTGCCGACGACGCGCGCAGCGCAGGGCTCCGCTACGTCTCCGACCTCGCCACGGGCATTCGCCGAGTCCGCGCGGGACGGGGATTCCGCTACGTCGACGCGGAAGGCAGGCCGGTGCGCAACCGCGCCGAGCTCGAGCGCATCCGCGCTCTCGCGATCCCGCCTGCGTGGGACGACGTGCGCGTGTGCGATTCGCCGCGCGGCCACCTCCAAGCGGTCGGACGCGACGCCCGCGGGCGGAAGCAGTACCGCTACCACGAGCGCTGGCGCGAGGTTCGGAACGAGAACAAGTACGGTCAGCTGATCGACTTCGCGCGCGCGTTGCCGGCGCTGCGACGGCGCGTGCGTCGCGATCTGTCCCTGCCGGGCCTGCCGCGGAGCAAGGTGCTCGCCACGGTCGTCTGGCTGCTCGAGAACACGATGGTCCGCGTCGGCAACGAGGAGTACGCCCGGGAGAACGAGTCGTTCGGCCTCACGACGCTGCGCGATCGGCACGCCAACTTCTCAGGCGGCACGCTGGAGCTGCAGTTCCGCGGCAAGAGCGGCAAGGCGCACCGCGTGCGCGTCGGCGATCGGCGCGTCGTGCGCATCGTGCGAGCGTGCCAGGACATCCCCGGGTACGAGCTCTTCCAGTACCTCGACGAGCGGGGCAGGGGCCAGAGGATCGGCTCAGAGGACGTGAACGAGTACCTGCGCGAAGCCACCGGAGCCGAGTTCACGGCGAAGTCGTTCCGCACCTGGACGGGGACCGTCCAGGCGCTCGCGGAGCTGCGATCGCTCCCAGCGCGGGCGTCCGCCCCGCGCGCCGCGGCGCGCGTTCGACGCCGCGATCTCACGCAGGTGATCCGCAAGGTCGCGGCGATCCTCGGAAACACGCCCGCAGTCTGCCGCGCGTGCTACGTCCACCCCGCGGTGATCTCCGCATTCGAAGCCGGCACCCTGCACGCCACGCTCGCCGCGCTGGCCCGGCGATCCCGCACCACCCGCGGGCGGAGCGAGGCCGAGAGCCTGACGCTCGCGTTCCTCGTCGCCAGCTCGAAGGCCCGCCGCGCAGCCTAGAGAATCTGGCCCAGTTGATTGTGCAGAACGCGGTCGGAACTCGTTGCTCGGTCGCGGCTTCGGCTTTGGGCTGGCGTACACGCCGGGGCCGGGGGCGAGGAATTGCCCGAAGGGCCAGTGCGCCTGGGACTTGTGCTGAGGTCGAGCACAGCCAACTGGGCCAGCTTCCCCTGGGCGCTCGAGAGGCTCCGTTCCTCCGAATGGGAGGGGAGCGGTGTCCCGCCCGTTTCTGGTTATCGCGAGGGGCCCCTTCGACCGAACAGCGAGAGCCAGGCCCCAGCTCATGTTCTTCCGCAAGAAGCCCTCGAAGTCCTCCTCAAAGAGCGCGCCCGGTTCCGCGGGCGGGGGAGCCGAAAACCGGCGCAAGCACTACCGCGTGCCCCCGGGTTCGACGGAACGGATCTGGGTGAGCCTGATGTGCGAGGGCAGTGCGCCGATCGGCGGAGACTGCGTCGACCTCTCGATCGGGGGAACCGTCGTCGAGTTCAACACCGCGCGCGACCCGAACCTCGTCGTAGGGAACACGTGCATGCTGCGCATCTGCGCGAGCTCGCAGAACCACGCGATCAACGCCACCTGCCGCGTCGTCGCCGTGCGACGCCTCGACAAGGGCTGGGCCCGCATCGCCTTCGAGTTCACGAACCGCATCGAGCTCTACGCGCAGCTCGACGAGTACTACGCGCGCCTCTTCAATCGTCGGCGCCAGATCCGCGTCATCCCCGGATACGACATCCGGATCCCCGTGACGCTCACCTGGAAGACCGGCTCGCTCGCGACGACCGTGCACGACATCTCCGCCGAAGGCCTCGGACTCAAGATCCCCCTCGAAAAGGGAGAAGCCCTCGCGCGCATCCCCGTGGTCGAGATCGCGCTCCGCCTCCCGAAGGAACGCGCCGACATCATCTTCCGCGGCGCGATCAAGAGCCGTTCGCAATTCGCCAAGACCTGCCTGCTCGGCATCGAGTTCTCGTCGGAAGGCGACGTGAAGCACGCATTCGAGGTCCTGCGCCGCTTCGTTCAGGAACGCGTCGCCCTGCTGCAGGCTTGGAACGAGAAGTCGGCGAAGCGCAAGGCCAGCTAGGAATCTGGCCCGGTTGGCTGTGCAGGAATCAGCGGGCGGTGGGCACTCTCCAGGCGCACACCGCCGCAACAGTCCACTGCCGCGTCTCGACGCGTAGTGCCATCGCCGGCGACGTTGCG
>Ga0070688_100001397_pt1 | contig 12028 bp, 7 predicted proteins | sample KBSS13HmetaG_FD_64679 | JGI IMG/M metagenome (GOLD analysis project Ga0070688, IMG submission 64679) | Switchgrass rhizosphere microbial communities from Kellogg Biological Station, Michigan, USA - KBS S1-3H metaG | ecosystem: Host-associated > Plants > Roots > Rhizosphere ...
CCACGCGCTCACCGGGCTGCTGTTTTCCCAGACCGAACTCTGGAGTCATACCGGTCACCCGCTGCCGTTCGCGGCGGTGTTCGTGGACGGGCCGCAGGGTGTGGCGTTCGGTTGGGTGGGTCGCGCGCGCGCCGTGTTGCTCGTGAACGGCGAGCCACACGAACCGCAGTGGGTCATCGTGCGCGACGAATCGGGTCAAGAGGCGATGAGTGCGTCGCTGCCGAGCGACGCGCACGTGCTGCTCACGCTCGAGTACTGGCCCACGGGCGGCACCAGCACGCCGGCGCCGGCATCGATCGACGCCGAGTTCGGACCTGCGCTCGCCGACGGGCCCGCGGCGATCGAGCACGATGCGCCCGAGCGCGAGCTGAACGAGCGCGTGTCCTCGATCGAGGCCGACGAGGTGGAGCTGGAGCTGGAAGAGGACGACGTCGCGGAGTCGCCGCTTGCGTCCACGCCGCCGGCTGCTCCTCCCGCGCCCGCTGGGCGCGCGTCGTTGCCCACCGGGCAGCCGGGACTCGCGCCCGATCCCACCGGCATGCGCTTCGCCGACACGGAGGGCTCGCAGTCGCTGCCGTCGACGAAGAATCCGTCCTCGGGCACGTTCGCGATGCCGGGGGTGCCGAAGGCGGCGCCGGCGCCACGACCGGAGCCGACCGAGCGTCACGTCGCCGCGGAGCACGACGAGGCCGAGCCCGCGGAGAGCGAGGACGGCCATCCCGTGGGCCGCTGGCTCCAGAAGCTCATCGGCTTCAAGAAGAGCGCGCCACCCACGCTGCGGAAGCCGCAGGCCGAGCCGCCGGCACCTCCCGCCGCGACCACCGCGGCGCGGCCGCCGGCGTTGCATCCTCCGGGCGCGCGTCCCACGCCCCGCGTGGAGCCCGCAGCGCTCGAGCCCGCGCCGCTGCCGTCTCCGGAGATCGACATCGAGGAGCCGCACGCGCTGCCGCCGACGGCCGGGACGCGCATGCCCGAATGGATGCCGCCGGTGCCGCCGCTGCGCACCGCGACGCCGGGCACGGGGCTCGCGGCCGCCGGGATGAGCGAGATCCTCGGCGCATCGAAGCCCGCGCCCGGGGCGCCTGCTGCGGGCGCTGCATCAGCCACCGGCAGGCCGCGTGTCGAGAGCCCGACCGCGAAGCCGTCCGCGGCGCCGCCCGCCGCGCCGCCTGCGAAGGGTGCTAAGCGCGGAACCGATGCACCGGGTGGATCGCCCCATCCCGTTCTCGAGGTGAATCCGCCGGGCGGAGCCGGCGCGCGGCGCGGTCCCATCCACATCGATCACGAGCCCGTGGGCGCGGACACGACGTTCGCGATCCCCAAGCTCCCGCCGCGCGGCGCGGTGACCGGACCCGCGGGCCCGAGCTACCCGGGACGTCCCGTGGGTCGAGCGGTGCCGGATGCGCCGGCGGCGAAACCCACGCCTGCGGATCCGCGCGCGGGGCAAGCCGCGCCGGCTGCGAAGCAGCCCGCTCCCGCAGCACCCCAGGCGAAGCCTGGCGTGCCCGCGGCCAAGCCGCCCGCACCATCGGCTCCGGCACGACGACAGGGCGAGGCTCCCGAGCCGCCCACCGAGTTCCTCGAGCGCTTCGCTGCTTCGATGCGCACGGCGCCGGGACTCGAGCCCACGCCGGACGCGCCGCCGCCGGCGCCGCCGGCAGCCGCGCCATCAGCCCCGGCCGGGCGCGGCACGCCCGCCTCACCGCCGGCGCCGGTCGAACGGCGAGCGGGGCAGCGTCCCGTCATTCCTCCCGCGGCTCAGGCCCAGCCGCCCGCGGGGCCGCCACTCCGCCGCTCGCATCCCGAGCTTCCCCCCGAGGCCGCGACACCGATCGCGCCCGCGCGTCCGCAGCCGGAGCCGCGCACGCCGCTCTCGCAGCGCCCGATCCAGACGCCGGTCACGGCGCCGGTGTTGCGTGCGCCGAGCGAATCGGCGCCGGTGCAGGTGACGGACGACCGCGAGCTGATGCGCGAGCTGCCGCTCGGCGCCGGCGAGCCGACCGACGAAGTGCCCGATGGCATGCTGGTCGCGACGCCGGCGAAGGCGAGGCCGCGGCCCCCGCGGCGCGGCGAGTGGCCCGAGCTGGACGCGCTCGATCAGGGACCGCCGCCGCTGTGGCGGCGGCCGTGGGTGGTCGGCCTCTTCGTCGCCGTCATGCTCGGCATCGGCTGGCTCGTCGGGCACTCGCAGGCGCCCGACAACGACGTGCACGCCACGCCGATGACGCGGCTGCTGCGCACGGTGGGCCTGGGCGGCGCGCGCTTCACCGCGAACATCGACACCGATCCGCCCGGCGCCTGGATCGCCGTCGATGGCAAGGACCTCGGCCGGCGCACGCCGAGCACGCTCGAGCTGGTGCCCGGCACGTATGCGCTCACGCTCAGCATGCCGGACCTGGGCGAGGTGAAGGTGGACTTGAAGGGCAGGCGCGGCCAGGCGGTGAAGGTGAACGAGGCGCTCCACGGCTCGCTGGACGTCATCGCCTCGGATCCGTCGATCCCGGTGCAGATGTCGCTCGACGGCGCGCCCCAGGGCTACCTGCCCGTGCACGTGGCGAAGCTGCCGCCGGGGCTCCACGAGCTCCAGTTCAGCGGCCCGCGCATGCAGCCGTGGGCGCAGAACGTGAACGTGGGCATCCGCAAGAACACGAAGGTGGTGTCGAAGCCGATGCTGTCGCCGGCGACGGGAGTGGTGCAGGTCCTGGCGCAGATGAACGACGAGAACGGCAGCGCGCCGCTCCCGGGCGCGAGCGTGTACGTGGACGGCGCGCTCTCCGGCACCACGCCGGCCACGATCGAGCTGCCGCGCGGGCCGCACAGCCTGCGCGTCCAGTTCGAGGGCGTGACGGCGCCGATCCAGGTCATCGACCTGCCGGGCGGCAACAAGCGCTTCGCCACGTTCCAGTTCGGCGTCGATACGGACCTGCCGCCGCTCAAGCTGGACGGCGACGTGAAGAAGCTGCTGTCGAAGAAGCCCGCCGTGATCTCCGCCGCGCTCGACGGGCTCGACGCCGAGGACCTGCGCGAGGCGTGGCTGCACGTGCTCACGCCCGACGGGCTGTGGAGCCGGTTCGAGATGACGATCGAGTCCGGGCCGCGCGGCGCGGTGCTCACCGCGAACTTCCCCCTGAGCACGTTCAACGGCGAGGAGAAGGCGACGTGGTACCTGAGCGCGGCGACGAAGCAGGGCGACGAGTTCTTCACCGAGGTGCAGAAGTCGACGCGCTGACGCCGCGCTGAAAGCCAGGGCCACACGCTTCCGGCCCCGTCCACGGGGTGGACGGGGCCGGGCGCTTCGTGGGCGCCTCGCGGCTCGAGCGCTGCGTCCGGGAGCCTCGCTTGCAAGCGGCACGTCGCGTGCGAGTGGCGCGCGCGATGGGAGCGAGGAGCGCAGTGGTGCTGGCGGTGGCGCTGTGGCTCGGGCTCGCGCTGGGCGCGCGCCTGCCGCCCGCGTGGGCGACGGCGGTACTGCTGCCCGGCGCGCTGCTCGTGGCGCGCCCGCAACCACTGCCGCGGCTCGACGCGCTGCTCGTCACCGGCGCGGGGTTCCTGCTCCTGGGACTCGCGCGCGCGAGCGCGCATCGTGCCGAACAGCTCGCGCTCGAACGTGCCGTCCCGAGTGAAGGGCTCTCGACGCGCGTGGTGGCGCGGCTCGTCGAGCCGCCGCGGCGCGAGGGCGAGGCGCCGTCCGCCGTGGTGGAGCTCCTTGCGGCCGACGCTCTACTGCCTCGCGGCCTGCGCGCGCGCCTGCGCCTGCCGCAACCGGATCTCTCGGAATGGTGCGACACGGTCGAGGTGACGGCGCAGCTCGAGCGCGCGAGCGGGCAGCGGAACCCGGGCGGCTTCGATGCGCTCGCCGCGGCGCGCGCCGCCGACCTGCATGCGCGCGGGCGCGCGGTGGCCTGCCGCACGCGGCCGGCGCGCTCGCTCGCCTCGGCGCCGGTGCGCTTCCTCATGCGCCTGCGGCGCGCGGCCGAGTCGACGTTCGCGCGCACGCTCTCGCCCGGGGCGCGCGAGCTGGTGGCGCCGCTCGTCTTCGGCGACCGCGCCGGCATGTCCACGGACACCGACGCCGCCCTGCGAGGCTCGGGGCTCGTCCACCTGCTCGCGCTCTCGGGACTGCACGTCGCCTGGCTCGCGGGCGTGGCGCGTGGCCTCACCGCAACGGCCGGCGGCGGGCCGCTCGCGCGCGCGATGGCGGGGGCACTCGCCGCCGCCGCGTACATGGTGATGGCGGGACCGATCCCGTCGCTCGCGCGTGCGGTCGTGGCCGAGTGCGTGAGCGCGCTCGCCTGCGCCACGCGACGAGCCGTGGATCCACTCCAGTCGCTGGCACTGAGCCCGCTCGTGCTGCTCGCGGTGGCACCCGCATGGGCTGACGACCTGGGCTTCCAGCTCTCGTGTGCCGCGACGCTCGGACTGGTCGCGATCGGCGGGCCGTGGTCGGCGTGGGTCACGGAGCGCGTGCGCCGGCCACGCGTGCTCGGCTCGCTCGTCGCCGGCGTCGCGCTCACGCTCGCGGCGCAGATCGCGGCACTCCCGCTGTTGCTCGCGCGCTTCCACGCGCTGCCGTGGACCGCGCTCGGCGGGAACCTGCTCGCGGTCCCGATCTCCGAGTTCCTGCTCGCGGCAGCGGGGCTGGGCGCACTACTGGACGGCGCGCTTCCCGGCGCGGGTCACGTGGCGCTCGCTGCGTGCGAGCCGCTCGCGTGGGCGCTCCACGCGCTCACCGTGGCGCTCGGCGCCTGGCCCGGCGCGCTGCTCGCGACCGGCAGCTCGCGCACGCCCGTGGTGGCGGCAGCACTCGGCGCCGCGGCACTGGCGATCGCGGTGCCCGAGCCGCGCGCGCTTCGCGCTCGAGCTTGGGCCGTCGGCTCTCGGCAGGCGCTGCGCTGGATCGGGGCGGCGAGCCTGGTGTTCGCGTGCGTGTGCGTGTTCACGACCGCGCCGATGCGGCCGCGTCCCGGCCGCTGGTGGCTCGTGGTGCTGGACGTGGGGCAGGGCGATGCGTTGGCGATCGCCGACGGCCAGGGCTGGTGGCTCGTGGACGCGGGGCCGCGCTCGCCGCACTGGGACGCGGGGGAGGGCGCCGTGCTCCCGTTCTTCCGCTGGGCGGGCGTGCGCTCACTGGAGGTTGTCGCGCTCACGCACGACGACGGCGATCACACCGGCGGCGCGCGCGCGATCCGCCGCGGCATCGCGGTGCGGCGCTGGCTCGCGCCGGTGCCGCGGGCGGACGTTCCGGGGCCGAGCGCGCGCTTCGGCGCCCACGGGCTTAAGCGCGGCGACACGCTGCCGGTGGCGCTCCCGGCGCGCGTGCTGTGGCCGCCGGCGGATCCCACGCCCGGGCTCACGCTCCACGGCGACAACTCAGCGTCGCTCGTCCTCGAGCTGGGGCAGGGCCGCGGCCGCGCACTCCTGACCGCCGACGCCGACAGCAACGTCGAGGCGATGCTGGCGTGCACGCCGGCGCCCGCGGTGTTGAAGGCGGGCCATCACGGCTCCGGCTCCTCGAGCGGCATGGCGTTCCTGGCACGCGAGCGGCCGGAGCGCGTGGCGATCTCGTGCGGCGTGCACAACGTCTACGGCCACCCGGCGCCGGGCACGCTCGCGCGCCTCGCGCGCGTGGGCGCGATCGTCGACCGGACCGATCACGACGGCGGGCTCTGGTATGAACTGGACGCCGCGGGCGTGCGCCGGCTCGACTGGGGCGCGGGTGAGCCGCGCGAGCCGGGGCGCGCCCTCGCGCCCGCAGCGGGTCCGCCCGGCGCGCCGCGCTGGCGATGAATCTCCGCTCAGCTCAAGTGTCACTTGAACCTCGCGTGACATGCGAGGCGTGGCCTCGCCGGGTTGCCCACGGGTGGTCGCCACGTTTAGATTGCGGTGTGCGTTCCAGGGCATCCGCGCGGCTCGCCGTGTTCGCTTCCGGCGCCGGCTCCAACTTCGAGGTCCTCGCGCGGGCCGCGGCGAGCGGGGATCTGGGCGGCGAGATCGCCGTCCTCCTCTGCGACCAGCCGGGCGCTCCCGTGATCGAGCGCGCACACCGACTCGGCGTCGAAGCGCTCGTGCTTCCGAGCCCAGCCCACCGCACGCGGTTGGACGACGAAGGGCCCTGGCTCCACGCGCTCCGGGCACGCCGTGTGAATGGGATCCTGCTCGCTGGGTTCATGCGCCGGTTGCACGCCACGCTGCTCGAGCCGTTCGACGGGCGCATGCTCAACATCCACCCCTCGCTCCTGCCCGCGTTCCCGGGTCTCGATGCGATCGGGCGCGCCTGGCGCGCCGGCGTGCCGGTGACCGGATGCACGGTGCACCTCGTGAATGCCGGGCTCGACCAGGGCCCGATCCTCGCCCAGGCGGAGGTGGCGCGCCGCGCGGACGACACGCTCGCCGCGCTCGAGGCGCGCGTGCACGAGGCCGAGCACGCGCTCTACCCGGCCACCGTCCGCCGCTTCCTCACCGAGCCCTGGCGCGTGGACGGCGCGCGCGTGCGCTTCGGCGACGGTCCCGGCTGGGCGGGGTCGAAAGCGGGTGTGGCCCATGGATGAGCAGGTCTGGTCTGAGCTGCGCTCCGCGGAGCCGTCGCTCGAGGCGGTGGTGTTCGATGCCGGCGGCACGCTCGTCCGCCTCGACTTCGAGTGGATGAGCGAGATGCTGGCCGAACTCGGGGTCACGGCCAGCGTCGACGACCTGCGCCGCGCCGAGGTTCATGGCCGGCGCCGCTACGACGCGCTTGCGGGACGGATGCCGGGGCACCCACCGCAGGTGGGTCCGCCGGCGCTGGGGCTCCACCCGCCGCTCGGCAGCGTCGCCCCCACCCAGGCGTACTTCTCCGGGCTGCTCGAGGCCGTGGGCTGCCGGCACCCCGTGCTCGAGGAGGCACTCGAGCGCATGCAGCAGCGCCAGGTGCCGCCATCGCTCCTGTGGGCGCGCCCCATGGAGGGCGCGCGCGCCGCGATCGATGGCGTCGTGGCGCTGGGGCTGCGCGCGTGCTGCGTCAGCAACTCGGACGGCCGCGCCGAGCTGCACTTGAAGACGTTCGGCGTGCGCGAGGGGCTCGAGTTCGTGGTCGACTCCCAGCTCGTGGGCGTGGAGAAGCCCGATCCAAGGATCTTCGACATCGCGCTCTCGAAGCTGGCGCTCTCCGCCGCCCGGGCCGTCTACGTGGGCGATATCCGCAGCGTCGACGAGGCCGGGGCGCGCGCCGCCGGGATGCACTTCGTGCTCATCGACCCATTCGGCGATTATGCTGCCCCCGGCCAGACCGCCGTGCGCCGGCTCGAGGACTTGCCGGCGCTGCTCGCTTCGCGTTTCCATCTGCCGCCCACCCGCTCGCTCCCATCCTGAACGGCCGTCCCCGTGAGGCGGCAGGAGGAAGCACCATGAACGGCATCGCCCCGATCGTCGTCGACCCGCGCCTGCTCGAGCGCACTCATGCGGTGACGGAGCCCGAAGTCCCGGGCGCGCAGGTGTATCGCCATGGAAAAGTGCGCACGGTGTTCCACGCCGGCCCCGACCACTTCGTCATCGTCGCCAGCGACCGGCTCTCGGCCTACGACTCCGTGCTGCCGACGCCGATCCCGGGCAAGGGCGCCATTCTCTCGCTCATCTCCGCGTTCTGGATGAGGACGCTCGCGTCCGCCTCCCCTCACCATCTCGTGAGCGACACTCCGGAGTCGTTCCCGTCGCCGTTCCGCGAGCACGCGGAGCGGCTCGCGGGCCGCGCGCAGCTCGTGCGCCGCGCCGAGCGCATCGACATCGAGTGCGTGGTGCGCGGCTACCTCACCGGCAGCGGCTGGAAGGAGTACCAGCGCTCGGGCGCGGTGTGCGGCGTCGGGCTGCCGCTGGGGCTCAAGGACGGCTCAAGGCTCGAGCCTGCGATCTTCACCCCCGCGACCAAGAACGACACCGGCCACGACGAGAACATCTCGTTCGAGCGCATGGCGGCGATCGTGACCCGCCCGGTGGCCGAGCAGCTGCGCGTGAAGTCGCTGGCGATCTACCACGAGGCGCGCGCCCACGCCTGGTCACGCGGGCTGGTGCTCGCGGACACGAAGTTCGAGTTCGGCTGGATCGACGGCGAGCTGACGCTGATCGACGAGGCGCTCTCGCCCGACTCGTCGCGCTACTGGGACCGCGTGGAGTACGAGGCCGGCCGGCTGCTGTCGTTCGACAAGCAGTTCGTGCGCGATTGGCTTGACGCGAGCGGCTGGAACCACGAGCCGCCGGCGCCGGCGCTCCCCGACACCGTGGTGGAGAAGACGCAGGAGCGCTACCTCGAGGCCATCCGCCGGCTGTCGGGGGCGCAGGGTTGAGCCAGGCGATGGGCGAGACCGCACCGGGACCGTCGGCCGCGGCGTGGCCGCGGGCGGCGCTGCTCTCGCTCTCCGACAAGCGCGGCGCCGCCGAGTTCGCGGCGCTGCTGGCAAAAGCCGGAACGCGCATCATCGCCTCGGGCGGGACCGCCGAGCACTTGAGAAAATCCGGCGTGGCGGTGACCGCGATCGAGGACTGGACCGGCGTGCCCGAGCTCTTGGGCGGACGGGTGAAGACGCTGCACCCGCACGTGCACGCGCCCATCCTCGCGCGGCGTGGCTCGGCCGAGGACCTGGCGGAGCTGAAAGCGCGCGCGCTCGAGCCCATCGATCTCGTGGCGGTGACGCTCTACCCGTTCGAGGACAAGGGCCGCACGCTCGATGACGCCGGCATGGTGGAGGAGATCGACATCGGCGGCGTGGCGCTGCTGCGCGCCGCGGCCAAGAACCACGACGCCGTGATCGTGCTCCACGATCCGGCGCAGTACGACGAGGTGGGCGAGGCGCTCGCACGCGGCGTCACCGCCGCGGAGCGCCGGCGCTGGGCGCTGGCCGCGTTCGCCCGCACCGCCCGCTACGACGGTGCCATCGCCGCCGAGCTGGCGCGGCGCGCGGCGGCGGCGGACGAGCCGCCCATGGTGGCGGCGCGCGTGCTCGAGCGCGCGCGCGCGCTCCGCTACGGCGAGAACCCGCACCAGGCGGCGGCGCTCTACGTGCGTTCCGGCGAGGCGGCGACGCTCCGTGCGCACCGCGAGACGAAGGAGCTCTCGTACAACAACCTGCTCGACCTCGAGGCCGCGGTGACGCTCGCGGGGCGCTTCGCGCACCCGGCGTGCGTCATCGTCAAGCACAACCAGCCCTGCGGCGCCGCGTGCGGGGCGACGCTGATCGAGGCCTACGAGAAGGCGTTCGCGTGCGACCCGCAGTCGGCGTTCGGCGGCATCGTGGCGGTGAACCGTGCGCTCGATCTACTGACCGCCGAGGCGCTGGCGAAGCAGTTCGCCGAGTGCGTGGCATTCCCCGACCTCGTGCCCGAGGCGGACCGCGCGCTCGCCGGGCGGAAGAACCTGCGGCTCGTCCGGCTCACCGCCGCGGACCTCGCCACCGGCGAGCCGTGGCGGTGGCGCGCGGTGGGCCCGTGGACGCTGCTCGAGCGCGAGGCCGAGTCGCCCGCCCCGCCCTGGCGCACGGTGAGCCGGCGCCCGCCCACGGCGATCGAGTGGACGGGTCTCCAGTTCGCGTGGGAGGTCGTGGCCGCGGCGCGCTCGAACGCGGTCGCGCTCGCCCGCGGCGAGGCGCTGATCGGGCTCGGGAGCGGGCAGACCTCGCGCGTGGACGCCGTGGACGTGGCGATCATGAAGGCGAAGCGCGCCGGCCACACGCTGGCCGGCGCGGCGCTCGCGAGCGACGGCTTCTTCCCGTTCCCGGACGGCGTGGAGCACGCGGTCGCCGCCGGCGTGCGCGCCATCGTCCAGCCCGGCGGCTCGGTCAAGGACGAAGAGGTCATCGCCGCCGCCGATCGCTCGGGGGTGGCGATGGTGTTCACGGATCGGCGGGTGTTCCGCCACTGACGGAAGGAGACTGCGCATGGATGCGGGCCAGCGACGCACGATCGAAGGCGCGATGTTCGTCATCGCCATCGTGCTGTTCGTGTTCTTCTTCGCCAGGCAGGCGTGGGCGTGGGCGACCTGGAACGAGGCGAAGAACACGCTCGACTTCGGGATCGTGAAGATCACCAACCGGCCGCCGTTCCCGAACGACCTGCGCTCGGTGCTGCTGGGGCTGATCGTCCCCATCGCGCTCGCGGCGGTAGGTCGCGTCGTCGGCCAGGGGAGCAGCCTGGGCCGCGGGAGCAGCGGCGCGTGATCCCTTTCGTGCTCGCGCGGCTGGAGGTGCTCACGCCGCGATCGGCGGAGGAGGCGATGGGCGCGCTCAAGCAGCTGCTGGCGGACGGGGTCGAGCTCGGCGACCGGGGCTACCACTTGTTCGGCATTCGCCGCGGTCGCTACTTCAGCATGAGCCTGGGAGCACCCGTGCTCGGCGGCGGGGGTCCGGTGCTGCGGGCGTGGCTCCAGGAGGGCAGCGTGCCGACCCGGTTCGACGTCATGGTCGGCGCGCGCATCGAAGTGCTCGTGGTCGCGGCGTTCTGGGCATTCATCACCGTCGTCGGCGTCGTCACCCAGCTCTTCCTGCAGCTCGCCGCCGTGGCGGCTGGCCGCGCGGGCGTGCGGGCCGTGCTCGAGCTGCTGCCGGCGTTCGCCGTCATGGCCGGCATACTCGTGGTCGGCCACCTGATGTTCCGCCTCCGCGCCGGAAGGGACGCGCGCTTGCTGCTGGGCGCCTTCCGCGGCGCGCTCGGCGGCGACGGGCCCGACGAGGCCGCGCCCGCACCCCTACATTAGAGAGGCCCCGACCGCATGCCCCGTGCCCGCTCCGCCCGCTCCGACAAGGTCCTGATCCTCGACTTCGGGAGCCAGTACACGCAGTTGATCGCCCGCCGCGTGCGCGAGCTGGGCGTCTACTCGGAGATCGTGCCCGGGCCGACGCCGCTCGAGGCGATCCGCGAGCGCGATCCATCGGCGATCATCCTGTCGGGGTCGCCTGCCAGTGGTTATCGAGAAGCCGCGCCGCTCCCCGATCGCGGCCTCTACGACCTCGGCCTGCCGCTGCTCGGCATCTGCTACGGCCTCCAGGCCACGGCGCAGCTCCTGGGGGGCGATGTGGCGAAGGCGGAGCGGCGCGAGTACGGCCCGGCCACGTTCGTCCAGGAACGCGGCGCGCGCTCGCCGCTCTTCACCGGCGTGCCCCAGCGCTTCCGCGCGTGGATGAGCCACGGCGACGAGGTGCGCTCGCTGCCCGCGGGCTGGGTGAAGGTGGCGCACACCACCAATTGCACGTTCGCGGCCGCGCGGCACGCGAAGCAGCCCTACCACCTGATCCAGTTCCATCCCGAGGTCGTGCACTCGCCGTACGGGAAGCAGGTGCTCTCCAACTTCCTCTTCCGCATCGCCGGGCTCGAGCCCGGCTGGTCGATGAAGGACTTCCTCGCCCAGGCGGTGAAGACGATCCGCGCCGAGGTGGGCAAGGAGGGCCGCGTGCTGTGCGGGCTCTCGGGCGGCGTGGACTCCACGGTCGCGGCGACGCTCATCCACCGCGCCATCGGCGAGCGCCTGGTGTGCGTGCTCGTGGACCACGGGCTCATGCGCCTGAACGAGGCCGCGGAGGTGGCGCGCGCCCTGGGCACCGAGCAGCACCTGAACCTGCGCGTCGTGAGCGCCGAGCGTCGTTTCCTCGACAAGCTCGCCGGCGTCTCCGACCCCGAGCGCAAGCGCAAGATCATCGGCGAGGAGTTCATCGCGGTCTTCGAGGAGGAAGCGCGGAGCCTGGGGAAGATCGACTTCCTCGCCCAGGGCACGCTCTATCCCGACGTCATCGAGTCGGCCTCGGCCGGGTTCGGCTCGCAGGTGATCAAGACACACCACAACGTCGGCGGACTGCCCGAGCGCATGCACCTCAAGCTCGTGGAGCCCTTGAGGTGGCTGTTCAAGGACGAGGTGCGCGAGCTGGGCCGCGAGCTGGGGCTGCCATCCGCGCTCGTGGACCGTCACCCGTTCCCGGGCCCGGGCCTCGCGGTGCGCGTGCTGGGTGCGATCGACGAACACGATCTCGACGTGCTGCGGCACGCGGACGCGATTTTTTTGGATGAGCTACGG
>Ga0070688_100001402_pt1 | contig 12008 bp, 14 predicted proteins | sample KBSS13HmetaG_FD_64679 | JGI IMG/M metagenome (GOLD analysis project Ga0070688, IMG submission 64679) | Switchgrass rhizosphere microbial communities from Kellogg Biological Station, Michigan, USA - KBS S1-3H metaG | ecosystem: Host-associated > Plants > Roots > Rhizosphere ...
ACATGAGCGGATGAACGACGATGCGGTCGAGCTTGTAGCAAGCCGGTTGGAGGTCCTCGGACCGGTGACTGAAAGGGAATACCCACACACCCAGGAATTCCTGGCGCTCGAGGGACAGGGGCGGATCCTTCGCGGCCGCTTCACGCCAGGGACTCCGGAGATCGAATGGTGCGATCGCCGCCTGCTGGCGCGCATCCATCGCTACACGCTGAGCCGCCTGCGCTCGGAGATCGAGCCGGTGACGGCCGCGGACTTCATGCGCTTCCTCGCGCACTGGCAGCACGTGGCGGGCGAGGACCAGCTCCACGAGACCGATGGCCTGCTGGCCGCGGTCGAGCAGCTGGAAGGGTTCGAGATTTCGGCCGCCGCCTGGGAGCACGACATCCTTCCCGCCCGCGTCGCCGACTACGGCGCCGAGCAGCTGGATCGGCTGTGCCTGAGCGGCCGCGTCGCCTGGGGGCGCCTCACGCCCGGCAACAAGGCGCCGCTCAAGACTTCGCCGATGGGCCTCTTCCGACGCGAGCAGGCCGCGCATTGGGTGTCCGACACCGCGGAGGCGGCGTCACTCAGCGCGGAAGCGGTTGCGGTGCGCGAAGCCCTTTCCAGGCGCGGCGCCCTCTTCTTCCATGAGCTGGTCTCGGCGTCGGCGCTCCTGCCGGCTCTCGTCGAGCGCGCGCTCGCGGAGCTGGCCGGCGCGGGCATCGCCACCGCGGACAGCTTCGCCGGGCTACGCGCGTTGCTCGCGCCGCGCGAGAAGCGGCGCAACCTCATCGAGTCGGCCGGGCGCTGGTCGCTGCTGAACGTCGAGAACGTGGAAAGCGCGGAGACCATAGCGCGCACGCTGCTCAAGCGTTACGGCGTCGTGTTCCGTTCGATGCTGGTTCGGGAAACGCAGCTTCCGCCCTGGCGCGACCTGGTGCGCGTCTATCGCAAGCTCGAAGCGCGCGGCGAGATCCGCGGCGGACGCTTCGTGGCGGGCTTCGGCGGCGAGCAATTCGCGGCGTCGGATGCGGTGGGCCGGCTTCGCGCGGTCCGCAAGCAGGAAAAGATCGGCGAGATCATCACGATCAGCGCCGCCGACCCGCTCAACCTCGTCGGCATCCTCACGCCCGAGGCGCGCGTGCCGGCGGTGCACACGAACCACGTCCTGCTGCGCGACGGCCTGCCGATTGCCGCGATGGAAGGCGGCGAGGTGCGGCGACTGGCCGAGTCGGACATCGGCGACGAGCAGTTGCGCACGCTCCTCGCGCGCCGCTCGCGCCGCGCCGCCGCGACGCTACACCCTCGCACCGTGACTGCGCGCGAAGCGAAAGCCCTCGCGAACCGGACCGTCCACTAGGGACCCGCGAAGCAGCCTACTGTTTCTCCACCACGACGCGTCCGTCCTTCACGTGGACGCGATACTTGTTTCCGTCCTTGCAGGTAGCGACGAAGTCATTGGCCCCCTGCACCGTGTAGCCCACGACCTCGCCGCAAGGCTTGCCCTGCAGCGCGATGACCGCGGCCAGGTCCTCCTTCTGCTTCGGGTCGTCGGCCGCGGCGGCCAAGGTAGCCGCGAGGCAAGCGATGAGCGCAAGTCGTTTCATGATCCCTCCTACGAAATCTCGGCGAGTTTCTGCTTGTCGGTGAGCACGCCCCAGATCGCGTCGCGAGAGGCGTTGATGTCGCGCGCGAGGGCGGAATCCTTGTCCTGCAGCAGCGACAGCACCTTCATCAACAGCAGGTCGAACGAGGGCTTCAGCTCGGTCAGCGTTGGCGGCCGCGCGCCGGCGTGATACGTCTTGAACCGGGCAACGAGGTCGTCCACCTGGTTCTTGAGCGACAGCTTGGTGAGGACGCCGATCGCCGCCGTATCCTTCAGGCGCTGTTCGAGCGTCCTGAGATCGAGCGGCGCGGCGGCGGCGGCGGGCGCCTTCGCCGGCGCAGGCGCAGGCGCCTTTGGCGGCGTGGCCTTCGGTGGGGGAGCGGCCTTGGTGGCGCGCGCGGGCGCCTTCGCCGGCGCGGTCACCACCTTCTCCGGCGCCGGGGGTGGTGGCGCAGGCGCGTTTGGCCCAGCGCAAGCAGCCGCCAACACGACGAGGCCGAGACTCCAATGGGGGGATTTCATTCCTTCTATGATAGGCAATATGAAACCGAAGATCGCGTGCTCTCCCAACGGCCCCTACCGGCTCGTCAACGATCCGACTCCCGTGCCGGTGGATACCCTCCAGGGCCCGGCCGGCGAAAGGTACAAGTCGGCGATCGGCGTTTCGCTGTGCCGGTGCGGCGGCTCGAAGAACAAGCCCTTCTGCGACGGCACGCATAGCATCAACGGCTTCAAGGGTGACAACCTCGCGGATCCCGCGAAGAACAAGCGCGCCACCTATGTGGGCAAGTCCATCACGATCTTCGACAACCGCGCGATCTGCGCGCACGCCGGCTTCTGCACCGACGGCCTGAAGGAAGTATTCCTCGAGGACGGCAAGCCGTGGATCGTTCCGGACGGCGCGTCGATGGAAAAGGTGATCGAGACGATCAAGAGGTGTCCCTCGGGCGCGTTGAGCTACGCGCTGAACGGCGTCGAGGCGGTGCCCGATTCACACGAGCCGATGGTGACGGTGACGAAGGACGGTCCATACGCGGTGACCGGCGGCGTCGAGCTGGTGGGTGTGTCGTTCGGCGACGGCGCGCCGAAGGAGCACTACACGCTCTGTCGCTGCGGCCAGTCGAAGAACAAGCCCTTCTGCGACGGCTCGCATTGGGACGCCGGATTCAAGGATCCCGCGTAGTCGTCCTGCCTGCGCAGGAATGACGTTGCTTCGGATGATCTACTTCGGTATGACGCCAAGTTCCCGGCCCACTTTCGCGAACGCAGTGATCGCGCGCTCGATGTGCTCGGTCTCGTGGGCCGCGGACATCTGCGTGCGGATGCGGGCCTGGCCCTTCGGGACGACGGGGAACGAGAAGCCGATCACGTAGATGCCCTCGGCGAGGAGCTTGTTCGCCATGGATTGCGCCAGGGCCGCATCACCCAGCATCACCGGGATGATCGGATGGCCCGCGCCCGCGAGCCTGAAGCCGAGCTTCGTCATGTCGCGACGGAAATGCCCGGCGTTGCGCTTCAGCTTCTCGCGCAGCGCGTCGCTGCCCTGGAGGAGGTCGAGGACCTTGATCGAGGTGTGCGCGATCGTCGGCATCAAGGTGTTCGAGAAGAGATAGGGCCGCGAGCGATTGCGCAGCCACGCCACGACCTGCTTCGGTCCGGCGGTGTAGCCGCCGGAAGCGCCGCCCAATGCCTTGCCGAGGGTGCCGGTGATGATGTCCACGCGCCCCATCACGCCGCAGTGCTCCGGCGTGCCGCGTCCCTTGGCGCCCACGAACCCCACGGCGTGCGAGTCGTCCACCATCACCAGCGCGTCGTGCTTGCCGGCAAGATCGCAGATGGACTTCAGGTCGGCGATGATGCCGTCCATGGAGAACACGCCGTCGGTCGCGATCATCTTGTAGCGCGCGCCGTCGGCTTTCGCCTGCTCGAGCTGCCGCTCGAGATCGGCCATGTCGTTGTTGGCGTAGCGATAGCGCTTCGCCTTCGACAGGCGCACACCGTCGATGATCGAGGCGTGGTTGAGCGCATCGCTGATCACCGCGTCTTCCTCGCCCAGCAGCGTCTCGAACAATCCGCCGTTCGCGTCGAAGCACGAGCCGTAGAGGATCGCGTCTTCGGTGCCGAGGAAGTCGGCGATGCGCCGCTCGAGCTCGCGATGCACGTCCTGCGTGCCGCAGATGAAGCGCACCGAGGCCATGCCGTAGCCGTGCTCCCGCAGCCCTTCCTGCGCCGCCGCCTCGATCTGCGGATGGTTCGCCAGGCCCAGGTAGTTGTTGGCGCAGAAATTCAGGACCGAGCCGCCATCCTGGACGTGGATCCTTGCGGATTGCGGCGAATCGATGACCCGCTCGTGCTTGTACAGGCCCGCCGTCTCGAGCTCCGCCAGCTGCTTTTCCAGGTGCGACAAGTAGTTACCGGCCATTGGCGGAGCGTAACATGCCGCCCGCGCGCTTCTCCTATAATGGCGGGGCCCATGAAGAGCCACGACATCGCCAACGCCGCCCGCAAGCGCGCCATTGCCATGCTTAAGGAAGGGACGCTGCCCGCGCAGGTCCTGTACCACATCGCCACCGCGGCCGAGAGCATCACGCCGCCGGGATCGGCCGCCTCCATCCTCGTCCTCGACGAACATGGCCTGCTGCGCAACGGCGCGTCCCCGCAGATGCCCGCCGACTACCTCGAGGCCATCGACGGCCTCAAGCCCGATGCCAATCTCGGCACGTGCGCGGCGGCCGCGGCCACCGGCAAGGTGGTCGTCACCAAGAGCTTCCACGAGGATTCGAAGTGGGCGGAGCTGCGTCACCTGCCGCTCGCGCTGGGGTACCAGGGCGCGTGGAGCACGCCGATCAAGGCGAAGGGTGGCACGGTTCTCGGCACGCTCGGCATCTACCACCGCGAATCGCGCGTGCCTTCCCAGGAAGAGCGCGACGCCATGCTGACGCTCGCCTCCGCCGCCGCCGACGCGCTGGAAAAAAGCAAGTCTCCCAGGCAACCCGCCTTCGCACGATAGCCGTGGCGCGATGACGCGGCGCGGCTGGGCCCTGTTCGTGGGCCTGAGCATCATCTGGGGCATGCCATACCTGATGATCCGCGTCGCGGTAGCCTCCGTCGATCCGCTCATCGTCGCCTTCGGCCGCACGCTGATCGGCGCGCTCATCCTCCTCCCCGTGGCGTGGCACAAGCGCCACCTCGCCCCCGCGTTTCGCCGCTGGCCCGCGCTGGTCGCGTTCACGCTCGTGGAAATCACCGGTCCGTGGCTTCTCATCGGCCACGCGGAGACGCGGCTCAACAGCAGCACGACGGGACTTCTCATCGCGATGGTGCCGTTGATGGCCGCGATCATCGTCGCGTGGCTCGGTCACGAGCGCCTGCATGGGCGCCGGCTGATCGGCCTCGCACTCGGATTCGCGGGTGTGGCGACGCTGGTCGGCCTCGACGTGCACGTGTCCGACTGGTTCGCCGTCGCCGCGCTGATGCTCTCCGCGCTGGGCTACGCCGTGGGCCCCATCATCATCAACCGCAAGCTCGCCGACGTGCCGCCGATGGGCGTCATCACCGGCTCGCTCATCCTTGCCACGCTCCTCTACGCGCCTTTCGCCGTATTGGTGTGGCCGGTGAATCCGACCCCAGGCGCGCTCATCTCGATCGCCGGCCTCGGCGTCATCTGCACGGCGATCGCCTTCCTCATCTTCTTCGCCCTCATCGCCGACATCGGACCGGCGCGCGCCACGGTGATCGCTTACGTGAACCCGCTGGTGGCGATGATCCTGGGCGTGGCCTTCCTGCACGAGCCCCTCACCATCGGCATGGCGATCGGCTTCCCGATGGTGATCGCCGGCTCCATCCTCGCCACCACGCGCCCCGGCCCTCCCGTGCGAAAATAGCGCTCGCTCTTCGCTTCCGGATCCATGAAAAAGCTTCTCGTCGTCCTCCTGGTCATCATCGTGGCCGGGCTCGCAGCCGCCGGATACTTCTTCCGCAACCGCCTCGAATCCGATCCGCCGCAGGTGACGCTCACGCCGGCCACGGACTCGCTCGGCCTGAAGCCCATCGAGATCGCCGTCGCCGACCGTGGATCCGGATTGAAGTCGGTCGTCGTCACGCTCAACGCGTCCGGCACCGAGCACCAGATCGCCGCCGAGGAATTCCGGCAGCCGACGACGGATCGCAAGTACGTCGTGGACGCGTCGAAGATCGCGGGACTCAAGGAAGGCGCCGCGACGCTGCGCGTCGTCGCCCGCGACAACTCGATCCGCGACTCCTTCAAGGGCAACGAGGCCGTGGTCGAGCAGAAGCTCACGATCGACATCACCCCGCCCACGCTCGAGCTCGTCGCCGACGACCGCTACGTGAATTTCGGCGGCGTGGGCGCCATCGTCTACAAGCCCTCGGCCGACACGGCCACGAGCGGCGTGAAGATCGGCGAGCGTTTCTTCCCCGGATTCAAGGGCGCCGTGAAGAGCAAACCGGACAACTACTTCGTCCTCTTCGCGCATCCGTACGACGCGCCGGCCGACGCGCGCGCGACGCTCGTCGCCACCGACAAGGCGGGCAACACGCGCGAGATGCGCCTGGTCTACGAGCTGAAGAACGTGAAGTACAAGAAAAGCACGATCAACGTCTCCGAGAGCTTCCTGCAGAACAAGGTGGCGCCGTTGCTCACCGACGTCGCCAAGCGGCAAGGTTCGCCGAAGGATGTGTTCATCGGCGTCAACAAGGGCGTGCGCAAGCAGAACGAGGACAAGATCACCGAGGTCACGAGCAAGGCGACCCCGCAGATCCTGTGGAAGGGCGCCTTCACGCAGCTCACCAACTCGAAGGTCGAGGCCAACTTCGCCGACGCGCGCACGTACACGTACAAGGGCGAGACGCTCGATACGGCGTACCACCTGGGCTACGACCTGTCGGTCACGAAGAACTACCCGGTCGAGGCGGCGAACAGCGGCAAGGTCGCATTCACGGGCGACCTCGGCCTCTACGGCAACACGGTCATCATCGACCACGGCCTCGGCCTCTTCACGCTGTACGGACACTTGAATTCGATCGACGTGAAGGTGGGCGACGCGATCACGCCGCGCCAGATCATCGGCAAGACGGGCGAGACCGGCTTCGCGGGCGGCGACCACCTGCACTACGGCGTGTATCTCGACGGCGTGGCGGTGCTGCCGGTCGAGTGGTGGGATCCGAAATGGATCCACGACAACATCGAGCCGAAGCTCGAGGGCCAGGGCGGCCGGGAGATCGCCGAGGCGCAGCAGCCCCGGCGATCCGCAGGAAAGCGCCGCCGCTAGGCGTGGCCTTTCGCGTAGTCGAGCATTCCCTGGAAGTCCACGACGATCGCGGGCTCGTTGCCGACGGTCCACGCGTCATGCCCTGAAGGCAGCAGCGAGATATCGCCCGGCTTGCAGTCGAACTCCTGGCCGTCGTCCATGCGCACGCGCAGCACGCCGGAGACGTGATACTGGAAGTGCGGCGCCTCGCAGCTCTTCGTCTTCGCCAGCGGCTGCACGGAAGTCGCCCAGCGCCAGCCCGGCTCGAAGATCGCGCGCCCGATCATGGCGCCGCCGATCTTCACCAGCTCGACCCGGCCTTTCGGAAACTCGCGCACCTCGTCGGGCTTGCCGAAGTTCTTGCGCTCGGTCTTCTCCATGTGCTTGGCCATCGTGTGGCCGTGGTCGTGGGTGACTGTCATCGCGGTCTCCTGGGTTGAGGAGTCGCCATGGTCGTGAAGCGGCGCGAAGAGCGCCATGGAGAGGATTGCGTACGGCCCTTCAGGCCGCGATGCTTCCCAGCAGGCGATCGCTCGCCGAGCGGAACCGCTCGACCTCGCCGTAGGTGCGCGCGATCATCAAGGCGCCCTCGAGGGCGCTGATGAGCGACTGCGCGAGGTGCGCGGGCGATCCGGTGAACTTGAGCGACTTGTCCTTCTTTCCTTCCTGGAGGACGGCGACCAGCCATTCCTCGTTGGCGTCGAAGTAGTGGCGCATCTCGTCGCGCATCGACTTGGGCAGCGTGCCGAACTCCGCCGCGAGCATCCCGCAGAGGCACATGCGGTTGGCCCCCAGCACCCCTTCGTAGATCGAGGCGTAGCGCTTCAACTTCTCGCGGGCGTTCTTCGATTCCGCATCGATGCCATCCAGCGCGGCCAGGAAGTTCTCTTCATAGCGCTGGATGAGGCGCGCTCCCAGGTCTTCCTTCGACGGGAAGTGGTAATGCAGGCTCGCCTTGGTGACCTTCAGCTCCTCCGCCACGTCCGCGTAGCTGAAGCCGTTGAAGCCGCGCGTCTGCACGAGACGCTCGGCGACGTCGAGGATCCTCTCGGAAGTTGCTGTCGTTGCCATGGCGACACCATATCTCCTTACCTACTGGTTGACAAGTTACTTACCTACTGGTAAATAGGTACCAGGAGGTTCGCCATGCTCCAAGTCCCGCAAAGCTCCGACCTGAAAGCCGCGCTCGATTGCGTCGGCGCCATCGCGGAAGCGACGGTCAGCCGGTACGGGCGTGGCTTCAGCGATCGCGACAAGGCGTGCGTGGAGGCGATCCGGCTGCACCTCGAAAACCTGTACCGGTTGAACGAGCAGCTCGCCGCCGGCCGCGCGGCATGGGGCGCGCCCCCAGCCGGAAAACCTGCAGCCGATTCGGCTCTCACGGAGCGTGAGCGGCAGGTCCTGCAATGGCTCGCCAACGGCAAGGCCGACCGCGACATCGCCGCCATCCTCGCCATCAGCCCGAGAACCGTCCACAAGCACCTGCAGCGGATCTACGACAAGCTCGGCGTGGAATGCCGCACCGCCGCCGTCCTTCGGGCCATGGCCATGGCGCCCGCCTGATTTCCCTTCGGTCTACGCTGTCGAATTCCCGCAATCCCGTTCGACCAGGATGCAGGAAACACCGACAGGAGACCGCAATGGCCACGAAGAAACGCAAGGCAACCAGCCGCACATCCGCCGCCCGAAAAGCGCCCGTCCGCGCCACGACGACCATGCGGGCGATCTCCCCGTGCCTCTGGTTCGACAGCCAGGCCGAGGAAGCGGCGCGTCATTACGTCTCGATCTTCAGGAAGTCCAGGATGGGCCGGATCACGCGCTACCCGGCAGTGGGCCAGGAGATCCACGGCCAGCCCGCGGGCAAGGTGATGACGGCCGAGTTCACGCTGAACGGCGTCGAGTTCCTCGCGCTCAACGGCGGGCCCCTCTTCAAGTTCAGCGAGTCCGTGTCGTTCCAGGTGTTCTGCCGCGACCAGAAGGAGCTCGACTACTACTGGCAGAAGCTCGGTGAAGGCGGCGATCCGCGAGCGCAGCAGTGCGGCTGGCTCAAGGACAAGTACGGCCTGTCGTGGCAGATCGTCCCCGAGATCATGACGAAGATGATGACCTCCAAGGGCCCCGGCATGGAGCGCGCCTTCGCGGCGATGATGGACATGAAGAAGCTCGACATCGCCGCGCTCGAGCGCGCGTTCAAGGGCAAGTAGCGGTACCTACCGCAGCACGTCCCGCGGAAATATCTCCGCCACGAAGTCCGCGAAGGCGCGGACTTTCGCGGTGAGGTAGCGGTTGCTGGGATAGACCACCTGCAACGAAGGCGCCGGGGCGATGTGCTGCGTGAGGATCGGCTTCAACCGCTTCTCGCGGATCGCCGTGGAAACCAGCGGCTCGGGCGCCTGCACGATTCCAACGCCGGATGCGGCCGCGGCACCCGCCGCCTCGTGTCCGTTCACCGCGAGATTGCCGCGCGGCGTGAAGGTCGAGCGTTTGCCGTCCGTCTCGAACTGCCAGTCCATGACGCGGCGCGTGGAGGGCGAGACGAAGCGGATGCAGTTGTGGCCCGCAAGGTCCTCGATGCGCTTGGGGGTGCCGTGCTTTTTCAGGTACTCCGGCGCCGCGCACGTCATCCAGCGGACGTTGGCGATGTGGCGCGCGACCAGCATCGAGTCGTCGGCGATGGCCGCCGCGCGCACGGCGCAGTCGATTCCCTCCTCCACCAGGTTCACCGCCTTGTCGCTCATCACCACTTCCAGCTCCAGGTCGGGGTAGCGGGCGAGGAACCTGGGCAGCTCGGGAAAGAAGATCATGCGCACGAACCCGTGCGGGGTTGAAACGCGAAGCTTCCCGCGCGGCTTGCCCTTCGCGCTGGTGAGCGACTCCTCGGCCTCGTGCAGGTCGGCGAGGATGCGCACGCAATTCTCGTAATACGCGCGGCCATCCTCGGTCGGCGTGAGCTTGCGCGTCGTGCGGTGCAGGAGCCGCACGCCCAGGCGCTTCTCCAGGTCAGCCACCGCCTCGGTCGCCGTCGAGCGAGCGACGTCGAACTCCTCGGAGGCGCGGCTGAACGACTGCAGCTCCAGCACCCTCGCGAACATCTTCATGCAGAAGACCTGGTCCATGGCGGCCCATTGTTCGGGGTTGGAAAACAATCAATTTGCCCCAGCCCGGTTTATCCGGCAAGGCCCCGGGACTACAGTGCGTCCAGGCAATCAAGGAGAACGACACATGGCTGAGAAGAAAATCATCGCCGTCATCGGCGCGACGGGAGCCCAGGGCGGCGGCCTGGTCCGGGCGATCCTGAACGACCCCAACGGCGGCTTCGCGGTGCGCGCGATCACGCGCAAGAAGGATTCGGACAAGGCGAAGGCGCTCGCCAAGGCGGGCGCGGAAGTCGTCGAGGCGGACCTGGATGACGCGGCGAGCCTCAAGAAGGCGTTCGCCGGCGCGCATGGCGCCTTCTGCGTCACCAATTTCTGGGAGCACTTCAACGCCGACAAGGAGCAGGCCCAGGCGCGCAACATGGCCGACGCGGCGCGTGCCACGGGACTCAAGCACGTCATCTGGTCGACGCTCGAGGACGTGCGCCGCTGGGTGCCGCTCACCGACAAGCGCATGCCGACGCTCGGCGGCAAATGGAAAGTCCCGCACTTCGACGGCAAGGGCTCCATCGACCACGTCTGGAACGACCTCGGCGTGCCCACCACGCTGCTGCTCACCTCTTTCTACTGGGAGAACTTCATCTATTTCGGCATGGGCCCGAAGGCCGGCGCCGACGGCACGCTCGCGATCTCCATGCCGATGGGCGATCGCCCGCTCTCCGGCATCGGCGCCGGCGACATCGGCGCCTGCGCGTACGGCATCTTCAAGGCGGGCAACGAGTACATCGGCAAGACCGTCGGCATCGCCGGCGACCACGTCTCGGGCAAGGACATGGCCTCCGCGTTCTCGAAGGCGCTCGGGAAAAAGGTCGTCTACAACGACATGAAACCCGAGGACTACCGCGCGCTCGGCTTCCCCGGCGCGGACGACCTGGGCAACATGTTCCAGTTCTACCGCGACTTCAACGAGGACTTCGTCGCCGCGCGTCCGGTGGAGAAGGCGAAAAAGCTGAACCCGAAGCTCTCCTCGTTCCAGCAGTGGCTGGACGCGCACGCGAAGGAAGTGCCCGTCGCTTGACGTCAGTGCGGTGGTTTTACGAAGACGTAATCAGAGAACGCGCCCTCTCCAACTGCGTTCGCTGCCTTGACCGCGCAGAAGTATGTCGAGCCATTGGAAAGGCCCGTGATGACGATGGGTGACCCGGCCCCCGTCGCCGTGATTTCCCCGGGCAGGCATCTCGCCACATAGGAAAGGACCGGGCTGCCACCGTCGGTAGCTGGCCCGAACGATAGCGACGCGGACTTGTTGCCGCCCGCGGCTGCCACAGCGGTGGGCATACCCGGAACATTCGCGGCCCCGGTGCCGGAGAGTGAAATCGATCGGATCGGCGACGTCGGATCGTTGCTCGTCAACTGCAGCGAGCCGGTTCGCATACCCAGCGCGCTGGGAACGAACACGACAACCGCGTCGCACGACTGACCTTGCGGGATCGACGAACCCCGGCAGTTCCCGAGGACCTCGAAGTCCGTGTCATGCGCGCCAGCCGCCTGGACGTCGGCGATGTTCAACGCGCTGAAGCCGCTGTTCGAGACCGTGATGAGCGCTGGCGTGCCCATCTCGCCCACGCTTTCCTCGCCGAAGCGCAGCGAAGTAGCGGAAGTCTCCATTCGAGGAAGGGTATCGAAGGTCGCGAGAACCGCGCGCCCAGGTGGGATGCTCACGATGCAAACTCCCGTGCCCGAACAATCGCCTCCCCAGCTGTCGAAGTGCGCGCTTGAGGACGACGTAGCGGCCAAAACGACGGTGGCATCGCGAAAAACGCCCGTGCAAGTCGACGCCGCACACGATTGCGAGATCGGCACCGGCGTGACCGATACGGAGCCCGGTCCCGACACGGTCCATGCCACGGTGGCGGTGCTGGTCGCGAGCAACTCCACGACGATCGCCGGGTTGTTGGGATCATTCGATACGATCAGTAGAGCACCCGTGCTTGCGCCTAGCGTCGCGGACGGGGAGCCCAACCCAAAGTTCGTTGCCGAAAACATCACATCCAGGTG
>Ga0070688_100001403_pt1 | contig 12003 bp, 8 predicted proteins | sample KBSS13HmetaG_FD_64679 | JGI IMG/M metagenome (GOLD analysis project Ga0070688, IMG submission 64679) | Switchgrass rhizosphere microbial communities from Kellogg Biological Station, Michigan, USA - KBS S1-3H metaG | ecosystem: Host-associated > Plants > Roots > Rhizosphere ...
TGTGGATGTGCGATGCGTCGGAGATCACGCGCCCTCGGGGTCGTATGGCGTGCCGAGCGCGCGCGGCGGCGTGGCGCGCCCGATGAACCCGGCCAGCGCGAGCATCGTGACCGCGTAGGGAAGCGCCTGCAAGAGAGCGCTCGGGAAGTTGCTGCCCTGGAGCGCGATCTGCGCCGCCTCGGTGGCGCCGAACAGCAGGCACGCCGCGGCGGCTCCGGCCGGGTGCCACTTGCCCACGATCATCGCCGCGATCGCGATGTAGCCGCGGCCGCCGGTCATGTTGTCGGTGAAGCAGTGCTGCTCGCTCGCGAGCCAGGCGCCGGCGAGCCCGGCGAGCGCGCCGCAGAGCATCACGCCGCTCGCGCGCAGGCGCCCGACCGCGAGCCCGAGCGCGGCGCTCGCCTGGGGCAGCTCGCCGGTGGCGCGGAGCCGCAAGCCGAACGGCGTGCGGAACACGAGCCACGCCGCCGCGGGCACGATCGCGATGGCGATGAGCACGAGCGGGGTCTCGAGCAGCGGGCCCAGCGCCGGGAGGTCCGAGAGCGGCCCCAGCGGCAGCCCGGGCAGCCCCGGCACGCGCGGCGAGTTGCTCGAGGAATGGAACACGGTCACGAGCACGAACCGCGTGAGTCCCGCGGCGAGCAGGTTGATGCCGATGCCGCTCGTGATCTGGTCGGCGCGGAACGTCACCGTGACGAGCGCGTGGAGAGCGGCGGTGGCGACGCCCGCGAGCACGGCGCAGAGGAGCGCGAGCCACGGGTTGTGCAGGTACCAGGCGCCGAGCACGTAGGCGAGCGCCGAGTTGAGCATGAAGCCCTCGAGCCCCAGGCACACCACGCCTCCGCGCTCGCCGAGGCTCGCGCCCGCGGCGGCGAGCGCGTAGGGCACGGTGATGCGCAGCGTCGCCGCGGCGAAGAGCAGCACGGAGAGCGCGTTCACGCCGAGGCCTCGCCGGCCTGCGCATCCGCCGCCACCGTCTTCGGCGGCGCACGCCGCGCCGCGCGCTCGAACAGCGCGTAGGCGCTGATCGCGAACAGGATCACGAGCGCGCGCAGCACGTTCACGAGGTCCGCCGGCACGCGCTGGTTCACCACCAGGCCGCCGTACGCGAGCGCACCGAAGAACAGGGCGGAGAGGCACACGCCGAGCGGATGATTGCGCCCGATCAGCGCCACGGCGATGCCCATGAACCCGGCGCCCGCGGTGAAGTCCTGCTCGAACCAGTGCTTGTAGCCGAGCACGAAGCTCGTGCCGCCGAGGCCCGCGAGCGCGCCGGAGAGCGCGAACGCCAGCACCTGCGCGCGGCCGGTCTTGACGCCCGCGTACTCCGCGGCGCCCGGGTTCAATCCCAGCACGCGCAGCTCGTAGCCCACGCGCGTGCGGAACAGGAGCACGCCGAGCACGACGGCGAGGAGCAGGCCGAGCACGAGCGAGAAGTTGGCGGGCGAGCCGCGGAGCCATGGCAGCACGGTCTCGAGTCTGGCGATGGTCGCGGCGCCGGCCACTTCGCGCGTGCGCACGGTGGCGGTCATGAACAGCGACTGCCCCCACCACGCCACCAGCGCGAACGCGATGAAGTTGAGCATGATGGTGTTGATCACCTCGTGGGCGCCGAAGCGCGCCTTCAAGACGCCGGCGATCGCCGCCCAAAGCGCGCCCGCCAACGCGGCCGCGAGCAACGCGAGCGGGAGCAGGAGCGGTGAAGGGAGCGGCACGTACGCGCCCACCACGCCCGCGGCGAAGCCGCCCAGGTACATCTGGCCCTCGGCGCCGACATTGAAGAGCCCGGCGCGGAACGCGAGCGCCACCGAGAGCCCGGCGAACAGCAGCGGCGTCGCCTTGAACAGGGTCTGGCCGACGCCGTATCCGGTGCCCAGCGCCTGCTGCGCGAGCATGCCGTAGACCTCGAGCGGCGACTGGCCCACGGCGGCGATCAGGACGGCGCCGGCGAGCAGTGCCAGCATCACGGCCGCGACCGGTGCGAGCGCCTGGAGCGGAAGCCGCGGCCGGGCCGGGAACTTCACGCGCGCGGCCCGGGATCGGGAGGCACCGCGCGCGAGGCGGGCGCGGGCTCGAGCGGCGTGTCGATGAGCGTGGACTTGCCGGTCATGTGGAGCCCGAGCGTGCGCTCGTCGGTCGCATCCGGCCGGGTCTCGTGGACGATCCTCCCACCCGTCAAGACGACGATGCGGTCGGAGAGCGCGAGGATCTCGGACAGCTCGCTCGAGACCAGCAGCACGCCGAGCCCCGCGTCACGCGCCGCGAGCAGCCGGCGATGGATGGCGTCGATCGCCCCCAGGTCGACGCCGCGCGTGGGGTGGGCGGCGATCAGCGCGCGCGCGGGTCGCAGCGCCGAGGCCTGGGTGCGGCCCAGCTCGCGCGCGACCACGAGCTTCTGCTGGTTTCCGCCCGAGAGCCGGCCGGCGCGCGCACGCGGGTCGCTCGGGCGCACGTCGTGTTCGAGCAGCGTCGGTTTCGCGCTCGCATCGAGCGCGGGCCCGCCGAGCCAGGGCCCGCGCGCCGCCTCGCGCTGGTTGCCGAGCACCAGGTTCTCGGCGGCGGTCATCTCGGCGACGAGGCCGCGCCGCAGGCGATCGGCGGGGATGTGGGCGAGCCCCGCGTCGTGGTGCGCGCGCGCCCCGCCGCCGACGTCGCGCCCGACGATACGCACGCGTCCCGCGCTCGGCGCGCGCAGCCCCGCGAGGCATTCGATCAGCTCCTGCTGGCCGTTCCCTTCCACGCCCGCCACGCCCACGATCTCGCCTGAGCGCACGGCGAGCGACACGCCCGTCACCGCCGGCAGGCCGCGCGCGTCCCTGGCATCGAGGTCGATCGCCTCGAGCACGGGCTCGCCGGGAGCGCGCGCTGCGCGTGCGCCGAGCGGCGCCGGCACGCGGCCCACCATCAGCTCGGCCATGGCCTCGATCGACAGCTCCGAGGCGAGCCCGCCGCCCACCACGCGACCGCCGCGCATCACGGTGACGCGGTCGGCGAGTGCCTTCACCTCGGCGAGCTTGTGCGTGATGAGCACGATCGCGGTGCCATGGTCGCGCATGTCCTTGAGCACGGCGAACAGCTCGTCCACTTCCTGCGGCGTGAGCACGGCGGTGGGCTCGTCCAGGATCAGCACCCGCGCGCCGCGGTAGAGGACTTTCAGGATCTCGACCCGCTGCTGCTCGCCCACCGAGAGCGCGGAGACGCGGGCGTGCGGGTCCACGAGCAGGTAGCGGCGGGAGAGCTCCGCCACCGAGCGCTCGGCGTCGGCGGGGGAGAAGCTCCCGAAGAGCGGCCGGTGCTCGAGCCCGAGCACCACGTTCTCCGCCACGGTGAGCGTGTCCACGAGCAGGAAGTGCTGGTGCACCATGCCGAGCCCCAGCTTCATGGCCGCGGCGGGGGAGTCGATGCGCACCGTGCGGCCGTCCACCTCGATCGTGCCCGACTCCGGCGGGTGGAGGCCGTAGAGCACCTTCATCAGCGTGCTCTTCCCGGCGCCGTTCTCGCCCACCAGCGCGTGCACTTGGCCGGCGCGCAACTCGAGCGAGACGCGGTCGTTCGCGAGCACCGGCCCGAATCGCCGCGTGACGTCGCGCATGGAGACGATGGTGCCGGACATGAGCGGCGGAGCGTAAGCGTGGCCCCGGAGCCCGACAAGCTACAAGCGGCGTGGCGCGGCGCGGCGGCCCACCGTTAGCATGCTCGTTCCCATGACCACGCCCCGGCGGCCCGCGCTCGCCTACCTCGTGCTGTTCGCGCTCGCGCTGGGGGTGAGGCTCGTCTACCTCGCGCAGGCGCACTCCGTGCCCACCCTGCAGGTGCCGCTAGGGGACGCGCACTCCTATTTCGAGTGGTCTGCACGCATCGCCGCGGGCGAGTGGTGGCGAGGGCGCGTCTTCTACCAGGCGCCGCTCTATCCCTACTTCCTTGCGCTCGTCCGGCTGACGGGGGGCGTTCCGATCGCGCACATCCTCGTCGCCCAGGCGATCCTCGGCTCGCTCGCGTGCGTGCTGCTGGCGCTCGCCGGCACCCGGCTCCTCGATCGACGCACCGGCCTCGTCGCGGGCTTCCTGCTCGCGCTCTACGCGCCCGCGATCTTCTACGACGGCCTGATCCAGAAGACCGTGCTCGACACCGTGCTGCTCTCCGCACTCCTTGCCTGTCTGGCGACGGCGCAGCAAGGCCCGCGACCCGGTCGCTGGCTCGGTGCCGGCCTGCTCCTCGGGCTCTTCTGCCTCACGCGCGAGAACGCGCTGCTGCTCGTACCCGTGCTGCCCGCCTGGCTCCTGTGGCGTTTCCGCGACCGCGCGCTCGATCAGCGGCTGGCGTGGATCGGATGGTCGGCGCTGGGGCTGGTGCTGGCACTCGCGCCGGTGACGGTCCGCAACTACGCCATCGGGCACGAGCTGGTGGTGACCACGTACCAGCTCGGCCCCAACCTCTACATGGGCAACAACCCGGCGGCGGGTGGTCACTACGTGCCGCTGCGTCCCGGTCGCGAGGATCCGGCGTTCGAGGCCACGGACGCGATCGAGCTCGCCGAGGCCGCGCGCGGGAAGCACCTGAGCATGCGCGAGGTCTCGGACTACTGGGTCGGTCGCGCGTTCGGGTTCGTGCGCGACGACCCCTGGCGCTGGCTGGCGCTCACGGGCCGGAAGTTGCTGCTGCTCCTGAACGCCACCGAGATCATGGACGTGGAGGAGTTCGAGACGCACGCGCGCGCCTCGTTCGTGCTGCGCGCGCTGGGATGGCTGCTCAACTTTGGAACCCTGCTCCCGCTTGCCGCCGCGGGCCTGTGGCTCACACGGCGCGAGGGCGAGCGCCTGCGCCTGCTGCAGGTGGTGCTCATCACACTGTTCGCGGGGATGCTGCCGTTTTTCGTCTTCGGCCGCTATCGCTTCCCGCTCGTACCGCCGCTCGCCGTGTGGGCGGCGGCGGCGCTCGTGGCGGTGGCGGACGGCGTGCGCACGCGCAAGTTCTCCACGCTCGCGCCGGCTGCCGGGCTCGCGGCTGCCGCGGCGGTGATCGCCTGGCTGCCGCTCGTCTCGCGCACGAACCAGGAGGCGGCAGCGAGCGTGAACGAGGGCGCGGCCGCGGCGAAGCTCGGCAGGTTCGAGGACGCGCTCGCGTTGGAGGACCACGCGATCCGGCTCGCGCCCGGGCTCGTGCAGGCGCACTACCAGCGTGCGGCAACGCTCGCGCGCATGGGGCGCGTGGACGAAGCCCTGCGCGAGTACGAGCGCGTGCTCGAGTTGGACCCCGCGAACGAGATCGCGCTCGTGGATCTCACGCGCCTCGCGACCGCCCAGGGACGGAGCAGCGACAGCGAGGCAGCGGTGCGCCGGGCCGTCGCTTCGGGGGCGGCCTCACCCCGGCACTACGAGCTGCTCGCGCACTTGCTCATCGCGCGCGGGGCTCACGCCGATGTGCCTGCACTGCTCGATTCTGCGCGCGCGGCGGCGCGGACGAACGGGCCGCTCTACTTCAACGTCGCGCGCGAGCTGCGCCTCGCCGGCGATCTGCCGGGAGCGATCGCCGTGCTGGAGACGGGTGCTGCGGCCTATCCCGCCGATCCCGACGTCCTGAACGCGCTCGCCTGGTACCTGGTCACCGCGCCCGAGGGAGCCAGCCGCTCCTCCACGCGCGCGCTGGCGCTGGCGAGCGAGGCGGTGCGGCTCACCGGGGGCCGCTGGGCGTACGCGCGCGACACCGAGGCCGCCGCGCTCGCGGCGGCCGGACAGTTCACGCGCGCGGTCGATGCCGCAACGGCCGCGCTCGCGCTCGCACGCGAGCAGCGCGACAGCACGCTGGCGGCGGAGATCGAGGGCCGGCTCGCGCTCTATCGCGCGGGCAAGCCGTACGTCGAGCGCTGAATCACTGACGTGCGGGCGCGACGTGGAACAGGTACATGCAGTGCGCCGGCCTGGCGTCGGGGGTGCGGGCCCACAGCGGTTGGAAGTCGATGCGCACCGATGAAGTCCGGCCGCGCTGCGTCATCATGCGTTGGCTCAGCCCCACGAAGTAGTAGCTGCTGACGGCGATCCACTCGCTCTCGGGGCCAGGGGACCCGCCGAGGTAGGGCACGTAGTCGATGCCGTACACCGCCGGGTCCGTGGTGCCGTGGTAGGCGAGATGGATCTTCCGGATGCCCCGCTTCGCCATCTCGTCGCGAAGGGCCAGGAGCCCCTGGCCCCAGTCCACGTTCGAGTCGTTGACGAGGCGGTCGCCGCCCCCGGGTCCGCCCGATGGCCAGTTGTAGAACGACAGGAACCATGGCGCCGCGAGCGAAGCCTCGACGGCGAGCAGGACGGCCATCGCGATCGCGACCTGGCGCAAGCGCGCCGGAACCTGCGCCGCCAGCGCCCCGCCGCACCACACGCAGGCCAGCGGCAGGAGCGGGAGCAGGTAGCGGATGCCGAAGTTGTAATGGGTGAAGAACAGTGCCATCACCAGCAGCACGGCGGACGCCACACCCATGACCCAATCCGCCGGTACCTGCGGCTCGCTGTCGCGCTGCGGTTGCGCCAGCGTTCGGGTCACGAGCGCTCCCCACGTGCCCAGCGGCAGCTTGAACACGAGCGCGAGCGGGAAGTAATACCAGAGCGATCCTTCGTGGATCTGGCCGAGCAGGTAGGTCGTGGCCTGCTGGTTGAGCATCAGCATGTAGTCGAGGCCGGCGATGTAGGCCGTCGGCAGCGGAACGCCGAACCACGGCAGCCGCTGGACGAGCGCGTGGAACGGTGGGGATCGAAACGGCAGTGCTCTCCACGAGCCCATCTCGAGCCGGAACAGGTAGCCCGCGTCCACGGCCAGCCACGCCAGGGGTGCGAGGAGGGCGAGACCGAGCCAGACGCGACGCGGGTTCGTGAGTCGCCCTCGCGCATGCAGGACTGCGGTCACCGCCACGAACACCGGGACGAGCTGAACCGCGCTGAAGCGGGTGAGGAACGCGATCGACCACGCGAGCCCCATCCACGACCACGTGCGTCGCGACGGGGACGCGAGATAGCGCCAGAGCGTGTACAGGGCGAGCGTGAACGCCAGCGCCGTGGGCAGGTCGGTGCCCACGATCCCCGCGTGCGCGAGCGCCTCCGGCGAGAGCGCCCAGAGCGCCGTGGCGAGCACCCCGGCCTCCTCGCCGTGGAGCGCGCGTGCCCATCGCCACACCAGCAAGCCGAGCGCGAGCGAGAACAGGAGCGCCACGAGCCGCGACGCGAAGTAGAGCTGGCCGTAGCGATCCCAGTTCCGGCGCATGAAGCTCTCGCCCACGGTGCCCTCGTCGCCCGAGGCGAGCGCCTGGTCGTCCGGCAGGTGGGCCCCGAGCACTGCGGCGGGGAGTGCGAACAGCACCTTCGGCAGCGGCGGTTGTGCGACCGAGCCGGTGTAGTCCGCGCGCTCGAGGATCATGAGCCCGGCGGGGAGATGGAAGTTCTCGTCGAACGTGACCGAGTTCCGCGTCATCGACCAGATCGCGAGCACCGCATGGAGCGCCAGCAGTGCCATCACCCAGGTTCGCGCGCTGCGCATCTCCAGCGGCCGGGTAGCAGGGGCGGCGCGTCCAGGGCGGCCTCGAGCCATGTTCGCACTATAGCATCCATGCGCTCGTCATCGGCCCGATGTACGCTGCGCGCTCCCATGCCCGCGCAAGGCCGAGCACGTGTCACGCACGCTCCCGCTCCCGTGGCGCCGCCCGCCGCGCGCTGGACACCGCTCGACTGGGCCCTGCTCGCGGTGATCACGCTCGCGGGCGCGTTCCTGCGCCTGTGGAACCTGCGCCATGCGCCGCCGGGCATCGAGCAGGACGAGGCGCTCGGTGCGTGGATGTCCTGGTGCCTGCTCCACACCGGGCGCGACATGTCCGGCCAGCCGTGGCCGATCTTCTACGCGCACGGCATCGGGGACAGTCCGCCCACGCTCTCGTTCTACCTCACGATCCCGTTCCAGTGGCTCGGTGGACTGTCGCCGGTGACCACGCGCCTCCCGGGCGCCGTCGCCGGAACGCTGTGCGTGCCGCTGCTCGCCTGGGTCGCCGATCGAATGAACGGCCCGCGCACGGCGCTGATCGCGGGAGTACTGCTGGCGTTCTCGCCCTGGCACCTGTTCGTGAGCCGCTTCGGCGTCGGCGCGAGCGAGTGCCCGCTCGAGGCGCTGCTGCCGCTGGCACTGCTCGTCGCGGCCGGCCTGCTCGCCGAGGGGCCGGTCCGCCCCGTGCTCGCCGGCCTGGCGGGGCTGGCGGCGGGGGTGTCCTGCTACGGCTTCCAGATCATGCGCATCTACTTCCCGGTGTTGTTCGTGCTGCTCGCCTGGGCGGTCTGGCCGCGGCGGAACGATCACAAGGCCAGGCCCGGCACCGGCCGCGCGGTGCTCGTATTCGCCGCGGTGTTCCTGGTCTTCTTCCTGCCGCTCGCCTGGCTCCACCTCACCGATCCGATGATCAGCCGGCGCGCCGAGATGACTCGGCTCTGGAGCGAGAGCGCGCCCCTGCTCACGCGGGTGGCGCTCATGCTCGGCCGCTACGTCGAGCACTTCAGCCCCGTGTTCCTGTTCCAGCGTGCCGACCCCATGGTGTTCTTCGCGCCCCAGCACCAGGGGGAGATGCACGTTTATGAGGCACCCCTGCTGGTGGCCGGCATCGGATTCATGCTCGTGCGGCTGCGCCGCTCGGTCACCGCGCGCATCCTGCTGGCATTGCTGCTCGCCTACCCGGTCGGCGACATCTTCGCCCAGCATCCGGGGCCGCACACGCTCCGCAGCTCGCCGGGGATCCCGAGCCTCATGCTCATCTCCGCCTATGGCGCGGTCGAGGGCGGACGCTGGCTGCTCGCTCGCTCGCGCGTTGCTTTCGCCACCGTCGCGGCCGTGCTCGCACTGGCGTTCGTCGGGCTCAACGCGCGCTACCTGCACTGGTACTTCGTCACCTGGGATCGTTCACCCGACGTGCAGCTGACCTATCACGCCGACCTGGTCGAGGCGTTCGCGTGGATGCGCCCGCAGCTCTCGAAGTGGGACGCGATCTACGTGACCACGGTCGGCACCAACCAGCCACACTCGGTGGCGCTGGTCACGTTGCAGTGGGATCCCGAGCGCTGGCTCCACGAGCCTCGCGCCACCGCGCGTACCGCCGACGGCTGGGAGGTGACCGGAAAGTTCGGCCCGATCCGCTTCCTCTACGGGGAGGCGTGGCGCCCGGAGCTGGACGCGATGAACACGGACGACAAGGAGCAGCACGTGCTGTTCGTGCTGAGACCCGGGGAGCTGGGCCTGGAGCATCCGACGCACGTCATCTTGCGTCCGGATGGTCAGCCGGCGCTGTGGCTATTCGACCTGACGATGTAGCTCGAGGTCGCGCACGGTACTCTGGGGTTGCCGGCGGCAGCCCGCGGTGCAGCCCGGGCAACGTGGGCGTGGAACAGCCTCTTCGGCGGCGGGAGCGTCGGCGCTCGGGGACTGGAGCTCCTGCACCGGGACGTCCGCGCTCAGTGCTCGCTCGATCGGCCTACACATGGGCGTCCGCGCGACCCTGTGGGCTCACTCGTTGACGGCTTGCTTCGCTTCGATCAAGCCCGAGGGGCGTCCCTCGACGCGGAGGATCGACGCGGAGTAGAGCCGGCGCTGTGCTTCGAAGATCAGCATCGCCGGCAGCGCCGCGAACGCCAGCGCCACCGGGCCCGCGTGCTGGTGCAGCTCGGCGAGCAGCACGCCCAGCGACAACGCGGCGCCGCTCGGGAGCAGGTCGCGGCTCAGCCCGAAGTTCCGCCGCCACACGAGCGCCATCGGCAGCGCGCCATCCAGCGCCAGCACCGCGGTGACGAGGGAGCGGTTGAACACGTAGTAGGTGAGCGCCGATAGAGCGAGCGCGATCAGCAGTCGGTAGCTGTGCAGCTCGAACACGCCGTGGGGCGCCATGAGCTTCAGCACCATGCCGGTCGCACCTACCGCGAGCGCCGTGCCCGCGGCATTGAAGAGGGCGCGCACGAGCGGCTTGCGCATCACCGCGCGCTCCGCGGCGAGCGAGCCGAGCATCGCCGCCGGGATCGCGAGCGGCGTGGGGATGACGAGGAGTGCGGCGAAGTTGGCGGTGGAGCCCATGCTCATCGTGGCGCGGCCGAGCGGCAGCCGGAGCCAGAGCATCTCGCCCACCATGCAGGCGGCGGCCCAGAACCAGAAACGCGGATCACGCGCCGGCATGCCGGACGCCACGGCGGCCCACAGGCCTGCGGCGATCACCACCGCCACGAACGCCCGTGCTGCGACCGGCATGCGACGCCCGCCCGGAGGGGCGAGCTTGAGGTTCGAAGGATCCATGCCCACTCGTAAACGCACGGAGCGTGCCGTGCGCGACGCATCGGAGCGTTCGACGGCAGCGAACGAACGGCGCCCGGAACGTACCCGGAAACCGGCTCAGGGCAGCGATCTCGGTCGATTCGCACGGCGCGCGACGGGCGTTCGCGGGAATGCAATCGACCGTGCGGAATGGCGCTGGGGACACGCCCCCACGCCCTGGGTGCGCCGGCTCAGCTTGGCCGGTTCGCGCTCAAGGCCGCCGGTTCGCGCTCACCGCCGCCGGACCATCATCACCGTGACGTCGTCCTCGAACGCGCGCCCGTCGCCGAACCTGGTCAAGCGCCTGACGAGGTCCGTGACTGCGTCCTCGGCGGGCATCTGCGCCGTGGCGCCCAGCCACTCGCCCAGGCGCTCGCGGCCGAAGATCTGCCCGTTCGCGTCCTCGCGCTCGAACACGCCGTCCGAGTAGGCGAGCAGCGACGCACCGCGGTCCACGTGGACGAAGCCCAGCTTGTAGGTGGCGCTCGGATCGGGGCCGAGCAGCATGCCGCCCACGGACAACTCGCGCACCCCGCGCGTGTCGAGGAGGAGCGGCGGCGGATGGCCGGCGTTGATGTACGACAGGTTCCCGTTCCGCTCCAGCTCGCCGAAGAACAGCGAGATGAACCGCGACGAGAGCCCGCTCTGGTGGATGACGCGGTTCAGCCGCTCCACCATGCGCGTGATCTTCAAGTCGCGCTCGACGCCCATGCGCAGCCCGGTCGCGACGTCGCGCGCTTGGAGCGCGGCGGGCAGGCCGTGGCCCGAGGCGTCGGCCACCGCGATCCCGAGCGTCTCCGGGTCGATGTCCAGGAAGTCGTAGAGATCGCCGCCCACCGACTGGGCGGGCGTGCTCGATGCGAACACGTCGAAGCCGGCGAACTCGTGCCGGCCGGGCGGCAGGAGCGAGAGCTGGATGGTGCGCGACTGCTCGAACAGGTCCTCCAGTCGCCCGCGCTCGAGCCGCTGGCGGATCGAGTAGACGATCGAGTTCAGGGCCGAGAGCAGCTCGGCGCGCGTGGGCGCGGTGCGCAGGCCGCCGGCCTCGCCCGTGAACACGGCGATGAGCGGCCCGTCGAGCGCGCCCACGGCGAACACGCCCGTCCGCCCGCCGCCCGTCTCGCCCACCCAGGGCAGTTCGCGGATCATGACGTCGTCCGCCGTCGCCGTTGCCGTGGCGCCCTTCCCGGGACGCAGGTGGTCGTAGTCGACCCGGGAGGCGAGCTCGTCGCCGATGTCCGGGCGGGCCGCGCCCCAGCGACGCGCGGGGGTCAGCTCGCCCGTGCGGCGCTCGTAGACATGCACGGCCTCGAGCCCCAGCGCGCCACCCAGGTACTCGAGCAGTCGGGGGGCGAAGCTCTCGGCGAAGCGCTCACGCGTGCGGGCGCTGTCGCTGCCGGCGAAGGCGTGCTCGATCTTTCGGTAGAAGGCTTTGGATTCGATCATGGGAGCGGCTCCGGGCGAGCGACCTTAGCCGCACCCGGAGCCGCTGGGAAGTCGCCGGAAGGGGCACGCGTTCCGCGCCCCGTCGCGAGCCTAGGGGAAGATCCCCCGGACCATCGTCGCCTCGTACACACGGCCGACCGCCAGCACGTAGGCGCCGCCGCGCAGGCTGCAGTGGTGCTCGGCGGCCTTCGCCGCCACCGAGTCGAACGCCTTCTTCATGTACACCTCGAGCCGGCGGTC
>Ga0070688_100001409_pt1 | contig 11982 bp, 6 predicted proteins | sample KBSS13HmetaG_FD_64679 | JGI IMG/M metagenome (GOLD analysis project Ga0070688, IMG submission 64679) | Switchgrass rhizosphere microbial communities from Kellogg Biological Station, Michigan, USA - KBS S1-3H metaG | ecosystem: Host-associated > Plants > Roots > Rhizosphere ...
GAGCCGAGCCCGGGGTCCAGAGGGCGAGCCGAGTGCAAAACTGCCGGCAGTATCGGCAGTTTTGGCCAGCGGTCGCCCGGCGGACCTCGGGCCGGCTCGGCGCGTGTCTCGCTGAGACACAACGCGGACGACACGGAGTTTCAAATGCGATGGGCAAAGCTTGCGAAGGCGCGCCGCTAGAACGTAGGATGACGCGGATGAGACTTGTTACCCGCGCACTGGTCTTCCTCTCACCCGGCGTTGCGCTCGCCCAGGACTCGGTTGCCGCGACAGACCGCTACGCCGCTGTCGCGCAGCGGTTGTCTTCGTTCATCGAGCGTGAGCGGGCTCAGAAAGGCATCCCCGCAATTTCAATCGCACTAGTCGACGGACAACGTGTCGTCTGGGCGCGCGGATTCGGCTGGGCCGATTCGACGGCGAAGGTGCGCGCGACCGCATCCACCGTGTATCGCGTCGGCTCTGTCTCGAAACTGTTCACCGACATCGGCATCATGCGTCTCGTCGAGCAACACGCGCTCGACCTCGACGCGCCGATCCAGCGATACATACCGAACTTCCATCCCAGGAATCCATTCGGCGGCACGATCACGATTCGTGAATTGACCGCGCACCGCGCCGGTCTCACGCGCGAGCCGCCGATCGGAAACTATTTCGATGACGACTCGACGCCCGCACCGACGCTCGCCGCGACCGTCGCGAGTCTCAATGGCACGACGCTCGTCTACAAACCCGGGACGCACACGAAATACTCGAACGCCGGCATCGCGGTGCTCGGCTATGTGCTCGAGCGAACGCAGAACGAATCGTTCTATCCGTACCTCGAGCGCGCCGTCCTTCGGCCGATGGGGTTGGATCACAGCGCGTTTCGCCCGCTCCCAGCAATCGTCGCGAATCTTGCCAAAGGCACGATGTGGACGATCGACGGCCGCCAATTCACGGCGCCAAACTTTCAGCTCGGTATGGGACCGTGCGGCAGCATGTACAGCACGGTGCTCGATCTCGGTCGATTCGTCGAGCTGCTGTTCGCGCGCGGCGTAGCGGCCAATGGACAACGCGTCCTCTCGGCGGCGTCGCTCGACTCGATGTGGACGCCGCAGTTCGCGGCGCCTCGCGCGAAGACCGGATTCGGAATTGGGTTCAACGTTGGACAGCTCGACGGACATCGCACCGTCGGACATGGCGGAGCGATTTATGGGTTTGCCACTCAGCTCCTTGCGCTGCCCGACGACTCACTGGGCGTCGTCGTGACGGCGACGCTCGACGGAGCCAACGCGGTGACTGATCACATCGCCGACGTCGCCGTGCGATTGATGCTCGACGCTCGCGCCGCGCGTCCGATCGCTGTCATTGATTCGACGAGCTCGATTCCACCTGGGCACGCGCTCGAGCTGGTGGGGCGATACATCCATGGCACGAACGCTGTGGAGCTCGACGAGTTCGAGGGTCGGCTCTATGTGACTCCGTTGCGTGGCGGCTCGCGCGTCGAGCTCCGTATGCCGTCGAATGCCAGCACAGGTGATCTGATTGTCGACGACCGCCTTTCCTACGGACGGCATGTTCGCGTTCTCGACGGCGGCCGTCTGGTCATCGGAAGCGACACGCTTCGCCGCCAACCAGCGCCCGGCTCCGAGATTGTTGCCGTTTCGCGCGCCAAGCCGCCGGCCGCGTCGGCGGAGTTCGCGTCGCTCGTCGGCGAGTACGGTTGGGATCACGACGTGCTGTACATTCGCGAGAAGGACGGTCAACTCAACGCGCTCATCGAGTGGTTCTTCGAGTATCCGCTCGAGCGCGTCTCGCGAAACGTGTATGCGTTTCCCAAGAGTGGTTTGTACGACGGCCAGCAGATCGTGTTCGAGCGCGGGCGCGATGGGCTCGCGACAGTCGCCGTCGCTGGGACGGTGCGGTTCAAGCGACGCCCGCTACCCGCCGATGACGATCGCGTGAACTTCAAGATCACCCCCGTTCGACCGGTCGCGGAGCTTCGGCGCGAGGCGCTCGCGGCGAGTCCGCCGAGAGAATCGCCAAACCTCCGAAAACCCGACTTGGTCGAGCTCAGGAGCCTCGATTCGACCATCAAGTACGACATTCGATACGCAACGTCGAACAACTTCATGGGAACGCCGTTCTACTCGTCGGCGCACGCGTTCATGCAACGCCCTGCCGCGGAAGCCGTCGCGCGCGCATCGGCCGAACTCCGTAAGCTCGGCTACGGTTTGCTCATTCATGATTCCTATCGGCCGTGGTACGTCACCAAGATGTTCTGGGACGGCACGCCACCGGACAAGCACATGTTCGTCGCGGATCCGGCGCAGGGCTCGCGCCACAATCGAGGCGCGGCGGTCGACCTCACGCTGTACGACCTGAAGACCGGCGCGCCGATCCGTATGACCGGCGGCTACGACGAGATGAGCGATCGATCGTACCCGCTGTACCCGGGCGCCACGAGTCTGCAGCGCTGGCACCGCGACGTCCTGCGCACCGCGATGGAAGCGCAGGGCTTCAACGTCATCGATACCGAGTGGTGGCATTTCGACTACAAGGATTGGCGCAGCTATCCGATCGGCACCTTGACGTTCGAGCAACTCGGCGCCGATCGAAAATAGTCAGCGCATTCGCAGCTCCGCCAATGCGACACCGATCGCATCCGCGACTCGATCGACCGACGCCTGCGGTGCCAGCCAATTGTTGCAGAGAATACTGAATTCCAGGAGTCGGTTGTCAGCCGTCCGCACATAGCCGGATAGCGACCGCACCATCGAGAGCGTTCCCGTTTTGGCGTGGAGATTTCCTTCCGCGGGCGTGCCCTTCATCCGCGTACGAATCGTTCCGTCGACGCCCGCGATCGGCAGCGACTGGAAGAAGAGATCGAAGTTCGGCGAGCGCCGCATCACGTCGAGAATGCCGACGACCGCTTCGGGCGAGATGAGATCGTTGCGCGACAGGCCGCTGCCGTCGCGCACGACGTAGCCATCGCTTGGAATCTTCCAGTCCGTGAACTGCCGTTCAATGACGCGACGTCCACTGTCCGCTGTTCCAATTCCCGTTCGCTCGAGCCCGATCGTGCGGAGGAAGACTTCCGCAATCTGATTCTGCGACGGTTTGAGAATGGCCGGCAGAATGTCGCGGAGCGGAACCGACATCATTGTGAACAACGAGTCGGCATGCTCGCTCTCGGGTGTTCCAGTCTGTCCGCCCACAGTGATCCCTCGTTCGCGCAGCGCCTCGGTCAACGCCGCGACGTATGCAGCATCCGGATCGTGCTGTGCGATCGTGACGCCGGCGCTGTCGCCGAGCGCAACCTGGCCGTGGACGATGATCTCCTGCGTGAGCGTGTCATGATACGCCGACACGCGCGTGCCTGATCCGCCACCGCGTCCGCCTCGGCCGCCGCCACGGCCAGTGTTGGCAGCCGACGCCGGGTTTGGCGCGACGGTCGTCACGGCATTCCGCACAATCGGGAAAGTTTTCGACGGTTTCGTTTCGATGGTCGCGGCGTCGCCGGCGTTTTTGCCCGGCCGAATTCGCAACGTGGTCAGTCCTTCATTGAACAGCAACTCGTCGACGCCCGCGAACGATGCGCCGTCGAGCGCGTCCCATGACCATCCAAAGCCTGCCACTGGACCGGGAAACGCATTGCCTGCGGCGACGACGTTGCCGGTGATGCGGCGAATTCCGCGCTGCCAGAGCGAATCGGCGATCTCGCGCAGCGGGAGCATCGCGTCGCCCTTCATGTGGTCGCTGGCGGTGGGATCTCCGCGGCCAATGATGGCGAGGTCGCCGCTGATCGTTTGCTCGGCCACGGGGCCGCGTGCGGCAATGACTGTGCGGAAACGATAGTCCGGTCCCAGCTGCTCGAGCATCACGGAGCTGCTGACGAGCTTTTGATTCGACGCCGGGATGAAGAGCTTCGTCGCATTGAGTGCATACAGTGTGTCGTTGGCGACGGGATCGACGATGAGCACGCCCCAGTTCGTCGTGCGAAATTCGGGAGCGTTGACCATCGAGTCGATCGCGCGTGTGAGCGAGGCGCGAGTATGCGGCGCGGCTGAACCGGTTGGGCGCGGACCAGTTTGGACGGAAGCGCAGCCGGCGACGATCAACGGCAGCAAGAGAGTGCGCGTACTTCGGGTCATCGACGCTCCTTGACGTTCGCGGTGGCTCGTTGCTGTATACCGAAGCTGTATACTGTCGCCATTCGCCTCTTGCGGCCAGTGCGTTTCCCGCCTCAACACCGAGTGCTTTGTCCGACTCGCGGCCGTTGCCGCGACGTCTCGTCGTTTGGCTCAATCGGAGGTCCACGGACATGAACATCGTACGATCGGTTTCTCTCTCGCTCCTCCTCTCGATCGCCCCATATCTTGCGCGCGCTCAGGATGTTGTTGCCGGCACCATCGTCGTTGGCGGTTCGCAACGTCCGTTGCCCGGCGCACAGGTCAGCATCGAAGGCCAAGCCGGCAAGGGCGCGACGGCCGACGCGAACGGTCGATTCCGCGTCACCGGCGTCACGGGCACGCAAGTGACGCTGAATGTGCGCCTCGTCGGCTATCGGCCGGAGACGCAGTCGGTGCGCGTCGGTGCCACGGACATCCGCGTGACGATGAGCGAGCGGGCGATCGCGCTCGATCAGGTGGTGGTGACCGGCACCGCGGGTGGCGAGCAGCGACGCGCGCTCGGAACGTCGGTGGCGGCGGTCGATGCGTCTGACATCATGGCGAAAGCTGCGGTGCCGACGATCGATGGGCTGTTGAACGGTCGCGCGCCGGGCGTAGTCATTCTCCCGACAACGGGCCAGGCGGGTGCCGGAGCGCAGGTGCGCATTCGCGGTTACGGCACCTTCTCCCTGTCGAACAACCCGCTGCTCTTCGTCGACGGCATTCGCGCCAACAACGGCAGCGACGGCATCATCACTCGGCTCAACGATTTCGATCCCGAAGAGATCGAGACCATCGAAGTGCTCAAGGGTCCGGCCGCGGCGACACTCTATGGAACGGAAGCGGCGAGGGGCGTGATCAACGTCATCACGAAGAAGGGCTCCGCAGGCGGAACCAAGTACGCGTTCACCGTGAAAGGCGGCAACAACTGGTTCCTGGACGCTGAGAATCGGATTCCCTACAACTATTGCTGGGCCGCGACGACGTCCACGTGTCGCATGAACGCCGCGGACTCGACGCTGTACAGCGTCAACATGGTGAAGAACGAGAACGAGCGGGGCACGCCGTTGTTCCGAGACGGCGCCGTGCGCAACTACGCCGCGAACGTGAGTGGCGGCACCGGACTCTTTCGTTTCTTCGCGGCAGGCGAGTGGAATGCGCAACAGGGCATCGACTACGCGAACGAGCGCACGCAACAGAATGCCCGCACGAATCTCTCCGTCACGCCGAACGACCATTTCGATCTCGAGACGAACGTCGGCTACGTGAAGAGCAAGACGTCGACGAGCTGTGAGGGCACGTGCGGTGGAAGCCTGTGGGGATCAGAGTTCTCGAATCCCAACAAGCTCCCGCAGTTCTGTCCGACGCCGGCACCGCGCGGCTGCGGCTGGGGACGTGGGTTCAACAGCTTCACGCCAGAGGCCTATCGCGCGAACCAGAACTGGTCCGACATCAACCGTTTCACCGGCAGCGTCACGGCGAAGTGGACCCCGGTGTCGTGGATGACGCATCGGATGTCGGTGGGCAGCGACTACACGCAACAATGGAACGCGAGCTACACGCCGTACATCACGAACGATACAATCGCTTTCTTCTACGGATCGGGCTTCGACGGATCGCGCTCCGAAGCGCTCAACTCGGCGTTTTTCAATACGTACGACTACAGTGGTTCGGTGAACCTCAACGTGCGGTCGAACATCACGTCGAAGAGCTCTGTCGGTATTCAGTACTACACGAATTACTCGACGAGCTTGTCGGCCTCGGGAACGCACTTCCCGACGCCGGGTCTCTCGACGATCAGCGCGACGGGGACCAAGGGCACACCGAGCTCGAACAGTAGCCGCAACAACACGTTCGGCTTCTACGGGCAGCAGGAGTTCGCGCTCAACGACCGGCTGTTCATCACGGGCGCGGCGCGCGTCGACAACAACAGCGCGTTCGGCAGCGACGTCAGTTGGGTCACGTACCCGAAGGCGAGTCTCTCCTGGGTGGCAAGCGAAGAGCCGATCGTCCAACGGCACATGCCGTCGTTCGTCGACAATCTTCGTATCCGCGCGGCGTATGGTGCCTCCGGACAGCAGCCAGGCGTCAACACCGCGTTGCGCACACTGTCGCCGGTCGCCGGTCCGAACGGCGTCACGGTGCTCACCACCGGCACATACGGCAATCCGAATCTCAAACCAGAGCGCGTGGTCGGCAAAGAATTCGGATTCGAGGCGGGTCTCTTCCGCGAGCGGTTGGGCATTGACCTCACCTACTTCAACGATGTCTCACACGACGCGATTCTCTCGAAGGGCGTCGCGCCGTCGGTCGGGTTCGGATCCAGCTCGATGAACATCAACGCCGGCGAGATCACGAAACACGGCATCGAGCTGGGACTACGTAGCCATCTCATCGACGTGAGGCGCTACGGCTGGGACATGAACTTCAACATCGCGACGCAAGATGGGCAGGTGAAGCGACTGAGTGGAGCGCCGGGCGACACGAACGTCGACCTCGGTAACATGGCGCACCGCATCGGCTACGCGCCGTATTCATGGTTCTCATATCGCGTCGTCAGCGCGTCCTACAACGCGACGACGCGCAGAGCGTTCGACCCGAAGTGCGACGACGGAAAGGGCGGCGTGATGAACTGTTTCGCCGGCGACAACTCGCTCACGAACGCGCTGATCGCCCCGAAGGTCTTCCTCGGCCGATCGATCCCGAGGGTGACCGGTTCATGGACGAACACGATTCGGGTCGGCGACTTCCGCCTGTACGGCATGTTCGACTTCGCCCGAGGCTTTCGGCGGACGGACAACAACCTCCGCATCCGTTGCCAACTCTTCCTGACGTGCCTCGAGGTCGTCAAGACGGACAACACGGATCCGGCGCGCCTGGTACAGATGCAGACGGGCGGCTCGCTTAGAAACTTCGTGATCAACGACGCCAGCTACGCATCGCTGCGCGAAGTGTCGCTCTCGTACGACGCGCCCAACCGGTTCGCTGGAAAGCTCGGCGCGCATTCGCTCGGGTTTACGGCATCCGCGCGCAACATGCACTGGTGGACGAAGTACACCGGCCTCGATCCCGAGAATCAGCTGGGTGGCACCGGAGACCTCGATCAAGCCGAATATCCGCAGCTTGCGGCATTGATCCTCACTGTTCGTCTTGCCTACTGAGAACTCTCATGAACCGCATCTATATTGGCGTGACCGCTGCCGCCACTGCTGCTTTTCTCATTGGCTGTGATACACACAAGCTCCTCGAAGTCGAAGCGCCGAACAGCGTCCCCGTCGCCGTGTTTGACACGCCGGCGAACGCGGTCCTCATGGCCAACAGCGTGATCGGCGACTTTGACTGTGCGCACGGATCGTGGGTGATCGCCGAAGGTTTGATCTCCGACGAGCTTGCCGATGCAACACTCACGGCGGCTGCATGGCCGCTCGACCGCCGAGACGCGAACACCCAGACGAACGGCACGTACGGAACGGGCGGGTGCACGAGCACGTCGACACCGGGCGTCTACACACCTCTTTCGACAGCGCGTTGGGAGGCCGACCAGGCGCTCACGAAGCTCGCCAAATGGACTGACGCCGAGGTTCCGACACGGCAAAGCCTCATTGCGCAGATGAATATCTATTCAGGATTCTCCTATGCCGAGCTTGGGATGGCGATGTGCCAGGCGGCTTTCGATCTCGGACCGGCGGTCGACCAGAAAGCGATGTTCGCGCTTGCGGAGAAGCGGTTCACCGACGGCATCGCCGCGGCGCAGGCGTCGGTGAACACAGCCATGCTAAACGCCGCGTACGTCGGACGAGCGCGAGCCCGGCTATATCTGGGGAATCTCACAGGCGCGGCGGCCGACGCCACGCTCGTGCCGAAAGGATTCGTGCTCAACATCGTGACCGACGCGCTGAATAGCCGCCGATTCAATCGCGTCTATAACGCGACGTCACAATCCGGTTCGCTCACGGTCGAGAAGCTGTCACTCACGCTGAACACCGAAGCCGGAGAGAAGGACCCGCGCGCGGCGGTGACGCAGACGACGCAGAAGGCGGCTGACTCGCAGTCGATCGTCTATGTCCCGACGAAATACGGGACCGGTGCCACGCCAAACAACACTGTCGGCGACGCGATCCCGATGCCGATCGCTCGGTACGAGGAGGCGCAGCTCATCGTCGCCGAAGCGCAGGGCGGAGCGGCCGCTGTGACGATCATCAATGCGCTTCGCGCGGCGCAGAGCCTCAAGCCATACACCGGCGCGACGGACGCAACCTCGATCAAGAACCTGATCATCGACGAGCGCCGGCGCGCGCTGTTTGTCGAGGGTTTTCGGAACTACGATATTCAGCGATTCAGTCTTCCGTTCAACCCGGCCGTCGGGACGACGTATCCGCGCGCTGGTGGCACGTACGGCAACACGGTGTGCCTCCCGCTGCCGGACATTGAACGCGTGAACAACCCGAACGTGGGAACCTGATGTCGATGCGGTTCGCGCGAAGTGTTGCGACGGCGCTTTGCGTTGGCGGATTCGCGTTTCGCGGATCGCACGCGCAAAGCACGTCCTCGCTCTCGGCCAAGCTGGCCGAGATCGCTAGGCGGCCCGAGCTCGTCCACGCGACGTTTGGTGTGGCGGCGTACGATCTCGAGAGCAAGCAGATGGTGTTTGGCCTCAACGCCGAGCAGCTGTTCACGCCGGGGTCTACGACGAAGTTGCTCACGATGGGCACGGCGCTCGGGCTGCTCGGCGCCGACCACCGATTTCGGACTCCGGTCTACCGCACGGGTCCGATTGTCGGTGGGGTGGTACGGGGCGATCTGGTCATCGTGGCGAGCGGCGACCCGAATCTCTCGGGTCGTATCCTCGGCGACACGCTCGGTTTTTCCAACGCGGATCACTCGTACGCCGGTCGCGGGGACTCGATTGCGAAAGCGATCGGCGATCCGTTGCTGGTCATGCGGGAATTCGCGACGCAGATCGCCGCGAAAGGAATCAAACAGGTCGACGGACGCATCCTCGTCGATCTCAGCTTGTTCCCGCAGGGCGATCGAGAGCTTGGCACGGGTGTCGTCATCTCGCCGATCGTCGTCAATGACAACGTCGTCGATCTGCTGATCACTCCAGGCACAAGGCCCGGCGAACCGGCCGTGCTCCGAGTATCGCCAGATCTTGGTGTATTCAAGATTGCTAATGATGTTGTCACCGGCCCGCCACATTCCGCGTCAACACTCCGCCGAATGATGGCCCGTGACTCGGCGACGGGAAGCGTCACGGTCCGCGTTTCCGGTACATACGCCGCGGATGCGGCGCCGAGCGTGATGAATGTCGTCGTGGACGATCCCGCCGAGTTGGCGATCCGTGGGCTGACCGCCGCGCTTCGCGATCGCGGCATCGTGGTACGCGATGCTGCGTCCGTCGCACCGGGAGCACGACCGGACTTTGTCAAACTCGCCGCGAGCTACGGCGACTCGACACGCGTCGCCGAGCACGTCTCTCTGCCGCTGTCGGAAGAGATCAAAGTGACGCTCAAGGTGAGTCAGAACTTGCACGCGAGCATGATGCCGTACGTGATCGGTGCGATTGCGGGAAAAACTCCGGGTCGCGGCGCGCTGCAAGCGGGCTTCGATGCCGAGCGCGATTTCCTCCAGCGAGCCGGCCTCGATCTCATTGCGGCAGCGCAGGGCGACGGCGCCGGCGGAGCACCTGGCGCGTTCTACTCACCGGCGTTCATGGTGCAGTACCTGGCCTACATGGCGTCGCGCGCGGACATCGCGCTTTTCCGTCGCGCCCTGCCGATTCTTGGCCGCGACGGCACGCTGTGGAACATCCAGCCGCAGTCGCCCGCCGCCGGAAGTGTGATTGCGAAAACAGGGACCTTCTCGCTGGTCGATCCACTCAATCGACGGACGATCATCACGGGGAAGGGACTGGCCGGATACATGACGACGTCGAGTGGGCGGCGATTGGCGTTTGCCATTTACGCGAACAGGATTCCGTTTCCACCAAACTATCAAGGCGACGCCGCGCTTCTCGTCGGACAAGCGCTCGGTGAGATTGCGTCGGCGATGTGGGGATCCCCGATGATGTAGTCGGCTCCCAGTCAGAGTCATTTTCACGACCACCACGCGAACCGAGCCGTTCGATGCGATTCATTGGAGTTGCTGTTGCCGTTGTTCTGAGTGTTCTCGTCGCTCCGCGAAACGCGGCGGCGCAGGCGGTGCAACGCGACGGGTATGACGTCGTCATTCGCAACGGCCGAGTTCTCGATGGTCAGGGAAATCCGTGGATTCTCGCGGACGTGGCGATCAAGGGCGGCCGATTCGCGAAGATTGGTGTAATTCCCGAACGCGGACGCACCGAGATCGACGCGAAAGGGAAGTACGTCAGCCCGGGCTGGATCGACATGATGGATCAGTCGGGTTCCGTGCTGCAGCGCAGTGGTCTCGCCGAGAACAAATTGCAGGAGGGCGTCACGACGGCGATCGGAGGCGAAGGCGGGACGCCGGTGTCGGCGGCGCGCGTTGCAGAGTATTTCTCGACGCTCGAGAAGCAGGGGATCAGCATCAACTTCGGCAGCTACTTCAGCGAGACGCAGGCGCGTCGCGCGGTGCTTGGGATGTCAGCGCGAAAGCCGACGGCGGAGGAGCTCGACCGAATGCGCGCCATCGTTGATACGGCGATGCGCGGTGGCGCGATGGGCATGACGACGGCGCTCATCTATCCGCCGTCGAGTTATGCGACGACCGACGAGTTGGCCGAAGTTGCGAAAGCCGCCGCGAAATATGGCGGCGTCTATGCGAGCCACATTCGCGGTGAAGGAAAGGAAGTCGTCGAAGCGGTGAACGAGGCGATCGCGATCGGCGAGCGAGCCGGAATGCCCGTCGAAGTCTTCCATCTCAAAGTCGCGCACCGGCCGGGTTGGGGAATTCTAATGGACTCGGTGCGACAAACGGTCGAGGCAGCGCGCGCGCGGGGCGTCGACGTCGCCGCAGACCTCTACGTCTACACGGCTGGCGGCACCGGCCTCGAGGCGACGATTCCTAGTTGGGCGTTCGAGGGTGGAAATGATTCGCTCAAGACCCGCCTGGCCAATCCAGAAACTCGTGCGCGACTCAAGCGTGAAATCTCGACGGGGTCGCCGGGCTGGTGGAACATCATCGAGGCGGCGGGCGGTTGGGAGGGCGTCGTGCTCGTCAATGCGCGGAATCCCGACAACGCAAAGTTCGAACAGAAGAACATTTCACAGATCGCGAAAGAGCTTGGCAAGGATCCCGCCGATGCGGCGTGGGATTTGGTTGCGCAGGGTCGCGGTCGCGTGATGGCGATCTATCACATGATGGGTGAGGACGACATCGACACCGCGCTCCGATTTCCCTGGACGAGCATCGGGAGCGACGCGGGAGCGGTGGTGCGTGTGGGCGAGCCGGACGACACTGGTCTCCCGCACCCGCGCAGCTTCGGAAACTTTCCGCGCGTCATCGCGCGCTACGTGAAGGAGCGACATGTTCTCACGTTGCCCGAAGCCATTCGCAAGATGACCGGCTGGCCGGCGACGCGCATGCGTCTCGCGAATCGCGGCACGATCGCCGTTGGGAACTGGGCCGACGTCACGATCTTCGACTACGACGCGTTACAGGATCGCGCGACGTACGAGAAACCGATGGAGTTTCCGGTCGGCATCGAGTGGGTGCTGGTGAACGGCGTCGTCACGATCGACCATGGCAAGCACACTGGGGCGAAAGCGGGCCAAGCGTTGCGGGGTCCAGGAGCTGCGGGCAAGGGGCGATCCTGATTCGCAAGGCCGCGACGCGTCATCCTGAGCGAGCGTAGCGAGTGAAAGGATCGCTT
>Ga0070688_100001412_pt1 | contig 11970 bp, 15 predicted proteins | sample KBSS13HmetaG_FD_64679 | JGI IMG/M metagenome (GOLD analysis project Ga0070688, IMG submission 64679) | Switchgrass rhizosphere microbial communities from Kellogg Biological Station, Michigan, USA - KBS S1-3H metaG | ecosystem: Host-associated > Plants > Roots > Rhizosphere ...
GACTCGGTGGTGGCGAGGACGAAGACGGTGTTCGGCGGCGGCTCCTCGAGCGTCTTCAGGAAGGCGTTCCAGGCCTCTTTGGTCAGCATGTGCGCCTCGTCGAGGATGTAGACCTTCCAGCGACCGCCGGAGGGGGCGTAGGCGACGCGCTCGCGGAGGTCGCGGACGTCGTCGACCGAGCGGTTGGAGGCGGCGTCCATCTCGATCACGTCCATCGAGGTGCCGGCGGCGATCGTCACGCATGACTCGCATTCGCCGCAGGGGGTGACGGTCGGCCCGCCGCGCTCGCAGTTCAGCGAGCGGGCGAGGATCTTCGCCATCGAGGTCTTGCCGGTCCCGCGCGAGCCGACGAAGAGGTAGGCGTGGTGGACCTTGCCCCCCTCGACCGCGTTGCGCAGCGTGCGCACCACGTGCGTCTGCCCGACGACCTCGTCAAAGGACCCGGGACGGTGGCGGCGGTAGAGGGAAGTGGACTCGCTCATGCGCTGTCGAGCCAGTGTATCCACGGGCACCGGGCGCCCTGACATCTGGCGGCGATAGCGTCCCGCCCGTGCCGAAGGGGGCCCGCAACTGGCTGACGCCCGCCGCCTGGGTCGCCGCGGTGAGCGCCGTGCTGCTGCTCATCTTCCCCTACGGCTTCCCCAACTACGACACGATCTACGCGCTCGTCTGGGGCCGGGAACTGGCCCACGGCCAGAGTCCCGACTACGGCGCCGCGCTGCCGCCCACCCCCCACCCGCTCGCCGACCTGCTCGGCCTGGTGACGACCCCGATCGGCGACGGCGCGATCACCGTGACGATGATCGTCGCCTACGTCTCCCTCGCCCTCTGCGGCTACCTCGTCTACCGCCTCGGGTCGATCTGGTTCGACCGCTGGATCGGCGCCCTCGCCGCCGCCATCGTCCTCACCCGCGCCCCCTTCCTCTCCAACGGCCTCCGCGCCTACGTCGACCTCCCCTACATCGCCCTCTGCCTCGGCGCTCTCACCATCGAGGCCAAACGCCCAAAAGCCGGCTGGCCCGTCCTAACCCTCCTTGCCCTCGCCGGCCTCCTCCGCCCCGAGGCCTGGGGCTTCTCAATTGCCTACTGGTTGTGGCTCGCTTGGGATAAGGATCGATCGCGAGCTGAACTTGGCTGGCTTGCAGCGTTGGCTCTCGCCGCGCCGATCATCTGGATCCTCTTCGACGCGATAACCACCGGCGAACCCCTCTACTCGCTGACCGGCACCCAGTCGACCGTGGAAACGCTCGATCGCCACACCGGCCCGCTCGACGTCCTCCTCTACGGCCCCCGAGCCCTAGGCGAAGTCCTTCAGTGGCCCGGAATGGTCGGCGCCCTCGGCGGCGTCGTCCTCGGGTTCCTCTACCTGCGCCGTCGCTCGATCCTGGGCATCGCCGCCGCCCTCCTCGCCCTGCTCGCCTTCGCCTTCCTCGGCGCCGCCGGCCTCGCGATCATCGCCCGCTACACGATGCTGGCGGCGGCGATCCTTGCGATCTTCGTCGCCGTCGCCCTGCTCGGCTGGCGCCTGCTCGAGCGGGGCCATCCCGCCCGGCGCCCCTGGCAGGCCTTCGCGACGCTGGTCGCGCTGATGTTCGTCCTCTGGCTACCGAACCAGTGGGATCTCGACTCCCGCGTCGACACCGACCTCACCGACCAGGCGCGGATCGAGGACGACCTCACCGACCTGGTCGACGCCGGTGCCTTCGAGCCGCTCTGCGGCAAGGTCGCGGTCCCCAACCACCGCGCCGTCCCCCGCCTAGCCTTCGGCCTCGATGTCGCCCCAACCGCGATCGTCAGCGCCAGCGAGGACGAAGAGGGGATCCCCGGCCGCGGCTACTACGTCGCCCCCGCCAGCAGGTTCGTGATCCACAACTTCATCCTCGACCCGAACGACCCGACCAGGCTCTCGCTGAAGCCCCCGGCCGGCTTCCGCGAAGTCGACCGCAACGAGTCCTGGCGGGTCTACCGGCGCTGCTAGCCGAGGTGCTCGACCGCGTCGACGGCGGCGTGGGTGGAGGCGGCGAGATCAGGGTCCTCGAGGTCGACCTGCGGCGGCAGCTCGACGTGGAGGTCGTCGGAGGGGTCGAGCCGTACCCGCAGCCCGGCCGAGCGGGAGTCGAGGACGTGGCCGCCCCGGCGGCGGTCGGCGCTGATGAAGTGCAGGTGGTAGCCGGCGACCTCGATCCCCTCGACGTAGGCGGGAAAGCGGAAGCCGAGCATCGTCCCCTCGACGTCGTGCAACTCGAAGACGTGCTGGTCGGCGACCACCTCGGTCAGCGGCCGGTAAGGCGGCTCCTGGCGGGGGACCGAGCGCGCCCGTACGAGCTCGAAGTGGCCGTCGAGACGGACCGCGCAGGAGGAAGCGTCCCTGGGGACCAGCTCGTCCAGGCGCGCCAGCAGCGCTTCGTGGGAGCGCTCTTCGTCGGGTAGCTGCTCGTCGACGCTCGGCTCGAACGCGGTGACGACGGCAAACGGGGTCCGCTCCTCCGGCTTGATCCGCGTCGCCCTGCCCTCGACGTCGGCGCGGAAGAACTCGCCGTCGATCGCGATCATCTCGCCGTCGAGTTGGTTGAGCGTCCCGAGGCCGAGGTCGCCGTGCTCGGCCAGCTCGGCGAAGCTGAGGTCGCCCTCGAAGGCACCGTCGAGCAGCGCCCCGATCGTCGAGGCCTGGAAGAGGACGTGGGAGGCGCGCTCCTCGTGGAGGTCGGCGCGGCGCATCGACTCCACGTGCAGCGATCGGATCCAGCGCTCGTCCAGCATCGGCGGGGAGTCTTTCAGCCACGCCCGGAGAACCGGCACAGACGAAATGGTCGGGTCATGAAACCATCGGTGGGGATGGCGGCAATCGAGCTCAGGAACGTGGTCAAGACCTTCGGGCCGATCACGGCGGTGAACGGTCTCGACCTGGAGGTGCCGGCTGGCATCTGCCTCGGCCTGCTGGGGCCGAATGGCGCCGGCAAGTCGACGACGATGCGGCTGCTGACCGGCCAGGCGATCGCCGACTCCGGCGAGCTGCGCGTGCTCGGGCACGAGCTGCCGGCCGAAGCGAAGACGGCGCGCGGGCAGATGGGCGTCGTCCCCCAGCTCGACAACCTCGACGTCGACGTCACCGTCGAGGACAACCTGGCGATCTTCGCCCGCCTCTACCGCGTGCCCGATGTCGGCAAGGCGGTCGATAAAGCGCTCGACATCGCCCGCCTGCGCGAGCGCCGCCGCGACGCGGTCGACGAGCTCTCCGGCGGGATGCGGCGGCGGCTGCTGCTCGCCCGCGGCCTCGTCCACGAGCCGCGCCTGGTCCTCCTCGACGAGCCGACGGTCGGCCTCGACCCGCAGATCCGCACCGAGCTGTGGACGCTGATCGGCGAGCTGAAAGCGCGCGGGACGACGATCCTGATGTCGACCCACTACATCGAGGAGGCCGAGCGGCTGGCCGACGAGGTGGCGGTGATGCACCAGGGCAGGGTTATCAGCCGCGGCCGCCCGGTCGAGCTGATCGACGAGCATGCCGGCCGCCTCACCGCCGAGGTCTACGGCCCGCCCCAACGCCTGGCCGAGGCCCGCGCCGAGGCCGAATCGCAGGGGCTGGCGGTGCGCCCGGCCGGGCCGGCGATCGCGATCGTCGGCTCCGAGCGCGCCGAGAACGGGGCGATCCCCGAGGACGCCGTCACTCGCGCCGCCACGCTTGAGGATGTCTTCGTCCTGCTGACCGGCGAGGAGGCGGAGTGATGGAGACGATGACGCCAGCCGCCTCGGAGGCGCCGCGCCAGATGCGGCGGCTGGAACCGACCGCGATCGCCGGAGTGATGAGCCGCGAGGTCGCCAACTTCCGCACCTACTGGAAGGGCACGACCTTCTCCAGCGTGATGGAACCGCTGGTCTACCTGCTCGCCTTCGGCCTCGGCCTCAGTGCCACCCTGGTCGACGAAGTCGACGGCGTCCCCTACATCCAGTTCGTCGGCACCGGGATGGTGGCGACGGCGGTGATCTTCTCGAGCGCCCTGCCGGCGATGTTCGGCACCTTCGTCAAGCACCGCTTCCAGAACACCTACGACGCGATCCTCGCCGCCCCGGTCGACGTCGAGGAGCTGGTCACCGCCGAGATGCTCTGGATCGGGATCCGCTCCGGCACCTACGGCTGCGTGCCGCTGCTGGTGACGATCGCCTTCGGCCTCGACCCGGCGCCGGGGATGCTGCTGACGCCGCTCTTCTGCTTCGTCACCGCCCTCGGCTTCGCCGGCTTCGGGGTGGCGATGGCGGCGACCGTGGCCAAGATCGACCAGTTCAACTACGTGACCGCGCTCTGCATCACGCCCCTGTTCCTGGTCGCCGGCACCTTCTTCCCGATCGAAGGCCTTCCCCACGGCTTCCAGGTGCTGGCCCAGGTCAACCCCCTGCACCAGCTGGTCGAACTGGTCCGCGGCGGCGCCTTCGGCTACGAATGGACGGACCTGCTGCGCTTCGCCTTCCTCGTCGCCTTCGCCTTCGCCACCTGGCGGGTGGCGATCCGCCAGATGCGCAAGCGGTTGATCGACTAGCTCTGAAGTTATGGACCGTGCGCCCGCTCTCTGAAACGAGGTCACCGGGCGTGTCCGCGGCTTGAGGCTCGGGTCGGGCTCTCCTGCGGCACCCGCGGCATCCGCTTAAGGCTGCTTCCTTCCGGACCTGACCTGATTCGCGTGCCCACGTCGCGCAGGACCCGGCCGTCATCGCCGCCACCACGGCACTGACCCCAATGGCCAGCTCCTCGGAACGGTAATCGGCCCCGCTAAGCGGATTTCGGGTGACAGGGCACCGCTGATTCCCCACCTAGCACGGTCCACTGGTGATCCTACCCGCCCCGGCTTAGGATGATCCCCTTGACCTCCCTGCCCATCGCCGCGACCACCGTCGACAGCGGCTCCTTCTTCGCGATCGTCGTCGTCGCCGCGCTCGCCGCGATCACCGTCGCCGTCGTCCCCAAACGCTTCGCGCCGCCGGTGGTGGTGCTCGAGCTCTTCCTCGGGATCCTGATCGGCCCCGAAGTCCTCGACCTCGCCAAGCAGGGCGACTTCATCGAATTCTTCTCCAACCTCGGCCTCGGGATGCTCTTCTTCTTCGCCGGTTACGAGATCGACTTCCAGCGGATCAAGGGCAGGCCGATGGAGCTCGGGGCCCTCGGCTGGCTGCTGTCGGTCCTGCTCGCCTACGGGATCGGTGGCCTCCTGGCGGCCGGCGGAGTGGTTGTCTCCTTCCTCTACACCGGCTCGGCGATGGCGACGACCGCGATCGGGACCCTGATTCCGATCCTGCGCGACAACGGCGAGCTGAAGACCCGCTTCGGCACCTATCTGCTGGCGGCGGGCGGAGCCGGCGAGTTCGGCCCGATCCTCCTGGTCACGCTGGTCCTCTCGACGACCAACCCGCTGCACGAGTCGGTGATCCTGCTCGCCTTCGTCGCCCTCGCCCTCGCCCTCGCCCTGGTCTCGGTTCGCTACGCGTGGCGCGGCTGGCCGGCGCTGGAACGAACCTTCGAGGCGAGCAGTCAGCTGGCGGTGCGGGTGACGGTGGTCCTCGTCTTCGGCCTGGTGCTGCTGGCCAGCAACCTCGGCCTCGATGTCCTCCTCGGCGGCTTCGTCGCCGGGATGATCACGCGCCTGGCGCTGAAGGGCCACGAGCTGGCGATCTTCGAGTCGAAGCTGACCGCGGTCGGCTTCGGCTTCTTCGTCCCCTTCTTCTTCGTCACCAGCGGGATCGAGTTCGACCTCGCCGCGCTCGGCTCGGCGGCGGCGCTGGGCAAGCTGCTGCTGTTCTTCGTCCTCTTCCTCGTCGTCCGCGGCGTCCCGGCGCTGCTGCTCTACCGCGGGATCCTCGGCTTCCGCGACCGCGCCGCCCTCGCCTTCTACTCCGCCACCGAGCTCCCCCTCGTGGTGGCGATCACGACGATCGCGATCGAGGACGGGCACATGCGCCCGTCCACCGCCGCCGGCCTGGTCGGCGCGGCGATGCTCTCGACCCTCGTCTACCCCTTCGTCGCCATGGCCCTACGCAAAGACGCGCTCGAGGAGGAGAGCGAGCAACCGGAGCCCACCGGCCCCTTCCCGGAGGGAGAGGGACCGATCCCCCAGCCCGGCCTCGTCGGTTAGCCGCCGGCGCCGCCCGGCGTACAATCCCGGCACCCGGGCGCGTAGCTCAGTGGGAGAGCGCTCGCTTCACACGCGAGAGGTCGCTGGTTCGAAACCAGCCGTGCCCATCCTCCGGTCTGGCTAGGAAACCTCGATGTCCAGGTTGAACCGCTCCGGCCAGCTGAAGACGACCCCCTGCTGCTCGCACAGCTCCCGCCAGAGCGAGCTGTCCGCGGGCTCGCGCTCGGCGATCAGGTAGGTGACCACCCGCTCGGGCCGCCCCCGCTGGGCCTTGAACCGGTTGTGGAGGATCTGCCCGAGGCCTTTCTGCAGCTGCTGCACCTGGTTCTTCGCGGTGATGCTCTTCACCTCGCAGATGCAGAAGCTGCCCGCCCGCTTCCAGGTCCCGTCGTGGTTGACCCCGCGGGTGCCGATGCGGAAGCTGGGGCCGACATGCTCCTTCAGCTTCGCCACAGTCTCTTCGTGGGCCATGAAGCCCCGGCCGCTGCGATCCGGGTCCGGGGGAAGGCGACGTCTGGGCGCCCGAGGCGGCTTCCCCGGCGGACCTTTGTATCTGCCGCCGACCAGCAGCTCCTCCAAGCTCGGAGGCGGTACGGTCGCTGCAACCGCCGAGCCGGCTACGCCCTCGGACGCGAAGGCCTCGAAGGAGCCGAACCGGTCCAGCAGCGCGGCCTGCCGCCAGTCGGCCGGATACTGAAGTCCCTGCGGCACCCATTCGCTTTCCTCGTATGCGAGCGCCCCCCGGACCTCGGCGAGACTCAGATCGACCCGCAGCCCAAGATCGAAGAAGAACATCAGCTCCCACGTCCGCCCATCGGCGTCTTCCCCCCAGAGGTGCTTGGCGAGGCTTTTGGAGCGGGCCTTGTGCCCGACCCTCAGCAGCCACGGGAAGTGCTTCTCGCCGCCGTAGAGGAGGCCCCAGTGCCCGGGTTCCATCCGCCTCCAACTGCTCTGGTTGCCCGGTCCCGGCACCGACCCCCAGCAGCGGGACTCCCTGAGCCCGGCTGCCCGCAGCCCCGCGGCCGCCCGGGCCGAGCGGGGCTCGATCTCCTCGATCCCGACGAGCCGGTCGATCGTCGCCTCCCGATGACGCCTGGCGTCCCCTTTCGCGGCGGTGAAGACGAAGAGCTCGCTCGCCACTTCAGATTCCCTCGACCTTCTCCCCCCGCATCGGCCCCAGGGTAGGCGCCGCGGCGGCTGTCTACCCTGGACCGGTGAGCCGCGTCCACGTTCTCGAGCGGAGGCAGCGCGTCGAGCTGCCGCTCGCGCAGGTCTTCGACTTCTACGGCGACGCGCTGAACCTCGAGCGGATCACGCCGCCCTGGCTGGGTTTCGAGGTGACGACGCCGCGGCCGATCGAGATGGGGGTGGGGACGCTGATCGAGTACCGGCTGCGGCTGCACCGGGTGCAGGTGCGGTGGCGGACGCGGATCGAGGCCTGGGAACCGCCGCACCGGTTCGTCGATATGCAGGTGCGGGGACCGTACTCGCTCTGGGAGCACACGCACACGTTCGAGGAGGACGGGGCGGAGGCGACGATCATCCGCGACCGGGTCCGCTACTCGATCCCGTTCGGGCCGCTGGGCGACCTGGCGGACCGGCTGCTGGTGCGGCGGGACCTGAAGCAGATCTTCGACTACCGCCGTGACGCGGTGGCGCGGGAGCTGGGCGCCGGCTGAGTCAGGCCGGCTCGGCGACCGCGATCTCGAAGGCGGCACTGAAGCTCTCGCCGGCTGCCAACATCGGCAGGTCTTCACCGCTCACGAGAGCGTTGGTCGGGGCCGTCATCGGCTCGAAGGCGACGGCGGCGAGATCCTCCGGCGCGTAGACCTGGGCGAACGGGTAGCCCTCGCCCATTCGCAGCTCCAGGCGGCGGCCGCCGCCCGAGAGCGCGAAGGCGGCCCCGCCGGCCGGCGCGAGGAAGGCGTCGTCGAAGGTCCGCGTCCCCAGCCGGCCACTCTCAATCGCCGCCGCCTCGCGGCGGCCGGTCGGCAGCATTCGCCCGTCCAGCTCCAGCCGCTCGCGCACCGGCGCCCGAGTTCACCTCCCGACCGGCCAGATCAAAGCGGCTCTGCCCCAGGCGGTTCGCCCAGGGGTGCAGGAACGGGATTCCCATCGTCGACCCCGACTCGACGTACTTGGCGAGGCCGCCGCGCTGGCCGAGCAGCTCCTGCCCGCGGTGCCTGAGCGAGCAGCAGATCATGCCCGCCTCGGGGACGAAGATCGCCTCGATCCCGCCCAAGGCATTGCTTTCCAACGTCAGCGCCCGGAACCCCTCCTCGGTCCGCTCCCCCACCATGGAGCGGAGAGCCTACGGCTGCTGCAGGACCGAGAGAACGTTCCCCGACGGGTCCTTGAACCAGGCGATCTGCGGGCCCGGCCCGCGAACGATGCCCTTCTCGTCGTGGTCGAAGCCCTCGTAACGCTCGATGCTGACGCCGCGGCCGACGAGGCCGTCGACGGCGGCGTCGATGTCATCGACTTCGAAGTTGAGCATCGTGTAGCTGGCCGGCTGCATGTCGGCGCTGAGGTACATCAGCACGTCGCATTCGTCGGCAAGCTTCAGCCTCGTCAACCCGTGTTCCTGGTCGAGCACCTCGACGCCGAGGCCGAGCGTCCCCTCGTAGAACTCTTTCGCCTTGTTCAGGTCGTTGACCGCGAAGCCGCTGGTCGCTTTGCTCTCCCCAAGCATCTTCTTCACTCTAGCGGCGGACGGCCGCGCCTGCGCTTTTTTTCCGCGGTGCGGCGCTTCTGCTCGAGCCGGCGCTGCTTCGAGGCGCGGCTGGGACGGGTCGGCCGGCGCTTGCGCTGCACCCGCAGCCCGGCGGCGAGCTTCTGCGCCAGCCGCTGCAGCGCCAGCTCGCGGTTGCGCGACTGCCCGCGCGCGTCCTGGGCGACCGCGGTGACCACCGGCCCCAGCCGCTCGAGCAGGCGCGCTCGCTGCGCCTCGTCGAGCGCCTGCGAGGCCGCGACGTCGAACACCGCTTCGACCCGCGAGGCGGTGACGTTGGCGTGCTGGCCGCCGGGGCCGGAGGAGCGACTCGTCCGCAGCTCGATCTCAGCCAGCGGCAGCGAGAGCCGCTCGTCGATCCGCAGCTCCTCGGCCACGGCTCAGCCGGCGAGCTCGGGGATGTGGCGCTGCAGGTGCTCGGCGATCGTCTGCCGCACCCACCGCTGCGTCTCGGCGTCGGCCATCCGGTAGCGGCCGAGCAGCATCTTCTGGTCGTCGAGCGGCAGCCCGGCGATCTCCCAGCGCACGGCGAGCCGCTCGAAGAGGGCCTCCGAGCGCCGCCGCCAGGCGTCGTCCTGCGAGGTCGCCGCGCCGGCCGGCGGCTCGCCGATCTTGGCGATCGTGCCGGCGCTCAGGGTCTGACGCAGAGAGAGGATGTTGCCCTCCGGATCGACGTAGTCGACTAGCGGGGTCTTCTCCCGCGGCCGCCGCTGCTTCTTCCGCTTCGCCACCGTCAGGCCAGCGAGTCGACCTTCGCCGCCAGCTCGAAGTCGGCGGCGGTGAGGCCACCCTCGGAGTGGGTCGCGATGGTGACGGTGACCGTGTCCCAGGAGATCGCGACGTCGGGGTGGTGGTTCATCTCCTCGGCCGGCTCGACGAGGCTCTGGACGAACTCGACCGCGCCGACGAAGTCGCCGCGCTCGAAGCGCTTCTCGATCGCCTCGCCGGCCCGCTCCCAACCATCGAGGCTCGCCAGCCTCTCCTCCACCTCTGAATCCTCGAGCAGCGCCACGCGCTTATGCTGGCAGCCCAGCGATGCCTGTGCAATCCACCAACAACACCGACAAGCCGGTTCTCTGGCAGATCGACATCTCCCATTACGCCGAAAAGGCGCGCTGGGCGCTCGACTACAAGGAAGTCGACCACGTCCGCCGTGCCCTGCTGCCGGGCACCCACATCCCGATCGCCCTCTTCCTCACCCGAGGGTCGCAGCCGACGGTGCCGATATTGCAGATGGACGGCCGGGCGATCGGCGACTCGACCGCGATCATCGCCGCCCTCGACGCCAAATACCTCGATAAGCCCCTGTACCCCTCGACTCCCCACGATCGCGAGCGGGCGCTCGAGCTCGAGGACTGGTTCGACGAGAACCTCGGCCCCCACGCCCGCCTGCTCCCCTTCTACGAGCTGATCCAGGAGCCCGACCTCTTCGCCGAAATCGCCGCCGAGAGCGTGCCGGGACCGCTGGGCAAGGTAAAGCCCGCGGTCGGCGCCTATGCCCGCGCCTACACCAGCATCCGCTGGGGCGCCAACAAGGACGCGGACGCGGAACGGGCCCGCGCGGCGATCGTCGCCGCCTTCGACAAGCTCGAGGCCGAGCTGGAAGAGGGGGACGGAGAGTTCCTGGTCGGGGACAGCCTCAGCGTCGCCGACGTCACCGCCGCCTCGCTCTTCTACCCGATCGTCGTTCCCCCCGAGGGCCCGCTCTCACCCGACCTGCCGCGACCGCCGGCCCTCGACGAGTTCCGCCAGAGCCTCAGCGACCGCCCCGGCTACCGCTGGGTCGAGGAGACCTTCAGCCGCCACCGTTAAGCGCCGGCTACCCCCCGATCGGCGCTCGCGGGTTGGCGCCCCAGAAGATCACGGTGCCGAGCATGCCGAGGATGTGGACGGCGACGATGTTGAAGACCATCGACTTCGCGGTGGCGGTGCCGACGCCGACCGGGCCGCCGGAGGCGGTGTAGCCGTAGTAGCAGCCGACCAGCACGATCACGGTGGCCATCGCCATCCCCTTGATCAGGCTGAAGATCAGGTCGGTGGGGTCCTGGAACATCCAGAAGATCAGCGAGTAGCCGCCGGCGGAGACGTCGCCGACCTGCTTCACCACCGAGAAGTAGCTCGCCAGGTACATCACTCCGATCGAGACCAGGTAAAGGAAGGGCAGCGCGATCCAAGCCGCCAGCAGGCGGGTGGCGCAGAGGAAGGTGACCGGCGGCACGCCCATCACTTCGAGGGCGTCGATCTCGTCGGAGATCCGCATCGCCCCCAGCTCGGCGACGATCCCGGTCCCAACCTTGGCCGAGAGGATGTAGCCGAAGGCATAGGGCAGCGCCTCGCGCAGGTCGCACCAGGCGGCGAAGAGGCCGGCGTACTGGGGCACGCCCTGGGCGCGGAAGAAGTAGGCGCCCTGGATCCCGCACTGCAGGCCGAGGATGAAGACGAAGGCCCAGATGATCAGGGCCGAGCCGAGGATCAGGATCCCGGCCTGGCGGATCGACTCGCCGAAGAAGCGCAGCACCCGCCCCGAGTAGACGAGCGCCGCCACCCGGACCCCGAAGCGGGCGATCTCGCCGAAGGCCTCGAGCCAAAGCCGCGGCGCGTCGAGCCAGGCGTTCACCGCTCGCCCTTCACCGGATCGCCTGCAGCTCGGGGTTGGTCGCCAGCAGCACCGCGGTGAAGACGTAGTTGAAGGCGAAGACGCCGACCATCGCGATCACCACCGCCTGGTTGACCGCCCGCCCCACCCCGGCCGCCCCGCCGGAGGCGGTCATCCCTTTGTAGGAGCAGACGATCGCGATGATCGCGCCGAACATCGTGCACATCAGGACCGAGCCCCAGAGATCGGTGACCGAGGCATTGGAGAAGAGCGTCGCGAAGAATCCGCCGAGCGACTGGTGGTAGAGCAGCTCGGCGGCGATCCCGGCGCTGAGCCCGAAGACGATCGCGAAGATGTCGAGCAGCGCGGTCACCAGCATCAGCGCCAGGAAGCGCGGCACGACCAGGTTCTTGATCGGGTCGACCCCGAGCACCTGCAGGGCGTCGAGCTCCTCGCGGATCTTGCGGGCGCCGAGATCGGCGGTGATCGCGGTGCCGGCGACGCCGGCGACGACGACCGCG
>Ga0070688_100001416_pt1 | contig 11942 bp, 8 predicted proteins | sample KBSS13HmetaG_FD_64679 | JGI IMG/M metagenome (GOLD analysis project Ga0070688, IMG submission 64679) | Switchgrass rhizosphere microbial communities from Kellogg Biological Station, Michigan, USA - KBS S1-3H metaG | ecosystem: Host-associated > Plants > Roots > Rhizosphere ...
GCCGCCGGCCTCGCGCAGGTGCGTCGACTGGTTGTTCGCGAAGGCGTTCCAGTAGAGGTGGAACCAGAGGTCGGGGACGTCGTCGCGGCTCTCGTTGCGCCAGAGGATCGTCTCCTCGCCGAGGAGCGCGTGCGCGGGCACGTCGGCGCGCGCCTGGATCCGGTAGTCGACGCGGCAGGATCGGTCCTCGCCCGCCTGGCCCGCGGCAGACGTTGCGAGCAGAAGGACGGCGATGAGGCCACGCACGGCGGCGTGGATGATGAAGGGACCCCTGGAGGCCGGCAAGGGCGCAGGGTTCCGACCCCGGGGAATGCAGCGCCCGGGCCGGAAAGAACTGGCGGAATCGGCTTCCGCGCCATCAAGGGCCGCCCGCCGCGAGGACGAAAGGACTTCTGTCCAGGGCCTTGGACCGAAAAGGCTTTCCGACCCATGCAGGCCGCGCTTCCCCAGAACAACCACTTCTCCGCCGACTCGCAGATCTCGTCCGCGGCGGCGCACGGCGTCCGGGCGCCCCTCGCCGCTCTGCGCGCCTCGATGGAAGCGCTCGCCCACGGCCTCGACTCGACCGATCCGCGCTCGACGACCCTGCGCGGCGCCCTCGACGAGGTGGTCCGTCTCGGACACGAGATGCAGACGCTGCTCGACTACGCGCTGCCGCTCGCGCTCCAGCCGATGTCGTGCTCCCTGCGCGAGATCGTCTGCTCGGCCGTCGACGGCGTCGGTCCCGCGCGCCGTGCTTCGGTCTGGGTCGCGGTCGAGAACCGGCGGGCGCGCCTCGAAGTCGACGGCCCGCTCCTCTCGCGCACGCTCTCGCGCCTGATCGACTGCGCCGTGGCGGACGCGCAGGGACCGGTGCTGCTGCGAGCGCGCGTCGACGGCGCGGACGCCGTCTTCGCGGTCGTCCAGGGCGAAGTCCGCGCGTCGAGCGGCGCCGACTCCTGCCTGAAGTCGACCTCGGTCACCTCGATGCTCGGCCTCGTCCTCGCGCGCCGCGACGCCGAGCGCATGGGAGGGAGCTTCACGTTCCGTCGCGGAGAGAACGGCCGCATCGTCTCCGAGATCCGCTTCCAAGGCTCCGCGACCGCCACTGCGGCCTGATCCTCGATGTCCCTCACGGTCCTCATCGTCGAAGGCGGAGAGCCGATCACGGAGGCGTTGGCGCGCACCCTCGCGCGCCGCGGCCACCGCGTCGCGACAGCCGGGAGCGCCGAGAAGGCGCTCGAGCTCCCCGTGCCGGACGTCTTCGTGTGCGCCTCCCAGCTCCCCGGCGCCGGCGGCCTCGACCTGCTCGCGGCGATCCAGCGGCGCGGGGACGCGGCCCGCGTCGTCCTCCTGCTCGGCGAGCCCACCGTCGACGAGTGCCTGCACGCGCTCCGCTTGGGTGCGACCGAGCTTCTCGCGAAGCCCTTCCGGCTCTCCGAGCTCGTCCGCGCCGTCGAAGGCCGGCGGCATCCGCCCCTGCCGCGGCCCGCCGAGCCTCCCCGCACCCTGGAGCACGGCTATCCGCGGTCGCAGGAGAGCGTCGTCCGCTGCGCGCGCGATCTCGCGGCTTTCGCGCTCTCGCACGGCGTCCCGCCCTCGACCCGCGCGCGGATCGCGGGCGCCGCCGTCGAGATCGTCGACAACGCGGTCCGCCACGGGCAGCTCCCCCTCCACGCCGCGATCCACGTCCAGGCCGAGATCGACCGGCGCACCTTCCAGCTGCGGATCCGCGACTCCGGAGCCGGCTTCGACGCGGCGCTCGCTCTCGCCGCGGGACGACCGGGTCCGGCGCAGACAGGGCTCGCCCGCGCGGCGGCTCTCAGCGAGACGATCCGTGTCCGCACCGCTCCCGGCGCCGGGACCGAAGTGGATCTCTCGTTTTCAACGTTCGGTGCGAGCCTCGCAGGCGGCCTGCGCGATCTCTCCGAGGTCGACTTCCTGTTCCCGGGAGAGGTCCGGGGCTTCGTGAAGACTCTCCTCGAGGGCAGCACCCCTGATGTCGACGGAATCTCTCCCGCTGTCGCCGTCGTCATCGGCCGCCTGCTCGCCGGACCCGACCCCTGCGCTGACGCGACGGCGCGCGCCGGGATAGGATCTCCCCGTTCCTGAGATGAGCTCGCGCAATTACAATTTCCTGTCTCGCGCCTTGGGCACCGCCGAACGCTCCACGTCGGGCCCCGATCTCCGCACGCACCCCTGCCACGCCGCCCTGCGAGTCCGAACATGCTGACCGAGCGCATCCTCGTCGTCGATCCGAACCCCGTCAGCCGCAAGCTCCTCGTCGAGGCGGTGACGGAGCTCGGCTACGAAGTCCTGCAGGCCGCGACCGCGAGCGAAGCGCTCGAGTGCAGCGGCACCGCCTGTCCCGATCTCGTGCTCGTCGACATCCACAGGAACGGCGCGGGGATGGAGGGGCTCGATCTCGTGCGCGACCTGCGCTCGCGTCACCCCGAGCTCGCTTCGATCGCGGTCGCCGCCGAGGACGCGGTCGACACCGCCGTCCAGGCGATGCGCTCCGGAGCGAACGACGTCCTCCAGAAGCCCTGGACCCCGGACGGGATCGAGTTCGTGATCGATCGCCTGGATCACGTGTCCCGGCTCGAGCGCGAAAACCAGTATCTCCGCCAGGAAATCGCGGGTGGCGCGCCGCCGGACATGATCGCGAAGAGCCCGGCGATGCTGCTCGCTCTGCGCGCGGCCGCGCGGCTCGCGCGTTCGCGTGGCGTCGTGTTGATCAGCGGCGAGCCGGGATCGGGCAAGGACCGCCTCGCGCAGTTCATCCACCAGAACAGCTCGCGCAGCGCGCGTCCGTTCATCCGGATCAAGTGCGCGCAGTTCCCGGGCCCGTTGCTCGAGGCCGAGCTGTTCGGCCGCGAGCAAGGCCCGTTCGCCGGTCCGTACCGTCTGCGCACCGGGCGGTTCGAGCTCGCCGACGGCGGGACGATCCTGCTCGAAGGCATCTCGGAGCTCTCGCTCGAGCTCCAGGCTCGCCTCCTCGACGTCCTCGACCGGCAGGAGATCAAGCGCGTCGGCGGGAGCCGGCCGATCGCGATCGACGTGCGCATCCTCGCGTCGTCGAGCCGCGACCTCCTCGATCTCGGACGGGAGAACCGCTTCCGCGCGGATCTGTGCGAGCGCTTCAAGGCCATGGAAGTGCGAGTGCCGACGCTGCGCGAACGCGTCGAGGACATCATCCCGCTCGCGCGCCACTTCGCCGATCACTACGGCCGCGTCAGCGGACTCGGCTCGCCGCGCTTCACGCAGGAAGCGCTCGACCGCATGGCGAGCTGGAGCTGGCCCGGCAACGTCAGCGAGATGGAGACCGCGGTGGAACGCGCCGTCGTCGCGTTGCGCAAGACGACGATCCATTCCGCCGACCTCGGCCTGAGCGGGAGCTCGACCGCCGGCCCGAGCTCCACCGGCCCGTCGTCCTCGCCCGTTCCGATCGCCGACCTCGCGCCCTCGCTCGCGAACCGTCCGATGGAGGAGATCGAGCGCGTGGCGATCCTCGCCACGTTGCAAGCGACCGGCGGCAACAAGACCGAAGCGGCTCGCCGCCTCGGCCTCACCGCGCGCACGCTCAGCAACAAGATGAAGATCTGGCGCGCCGCGGGACTCGTCGCGTAGGCGCCGCGCGCCGCGCCTTCAGAGCCCGAACGCCCGCCCGAAAGGCGCGCTCGCGCCGCTCCGGAAGCGGTCGGGCGCGAAGAAGTCGGCGTCGAACGCGCTGACGGGATCGCCGGCGAGGAGCTGCGCGACACCTTCTCCGACCGAAGGCGCGAGCTTGAAGCCGTGCCCGGAGAAGCCGCTGACCACGACGAGGCCCGGGACGCCCGCTACCGGTCCGATCAGCGCCTGGGCGTCGGGCGAGAGCGTGTACATGCCGACGCTCCCGCCCGCGTCGGGAAGATCGCGATAGACGGGCAGGCGGCTCTCGAGCCGGGCGCGGGCCCACGCGCGGAACTCCGCGCCGACCGTTTCGTCGATCGCGTCCGGATCGTCGATCTCGCGATCCTCCGCGTAGTCCATCCGACCGACGCGCGTCCGCGGCGTCGGGAGGCCAGTGCGCGAAGCGTGCGACTCGCAGCGCGTGTAGAAACCGTGCTCGACGTCGAGGAGGACCGGGTGCGCGGCGGGCTCGAGCTCTCGCGCTTCCTCGGGCCCCGCGGCGTCGCGCTCCTTCGCGGCGCGCGGCATCGCGAAGAACTGCTGTTCCGGGCGCACGGTGCGCAGAGGGAAATCGACTCCGGCGGCGAGGAGCAGCCGTCGACTCCACGGGCCCGCGGCGACGACCACCGTCTCGGCTTCGATCGGCCCGTCGTTCGTCTGCACGCCGACGACACGGTCGCCGCACCGCAGGAGATCCGTCGCGGCGACGCCGACGCGCGTGATCGCGCCTTTCTCCCGGGCGACGGCCGCGAACGCCTCGACCGTCGCGACAGGATCGACGCCCCCTCCGCCGGGCTCGAACGCGCCGACGGATCCGTCGCGGACGACGATCCCGGGCACCAGACGACGGATCTCGCTCGCCGTGACGAGTCGTGTCTCGATCCCGATCTCGATCTGCATCGCGACGTTGCGCTCGACGAGCGCGACGTCCTCGGGCCGCTCGGGTCCCGCGAGCGTCAGCACGCCGGTCCGTTGGAAGCCGATCGAGCGTCCGGTCCTGCCCGCGAACTCCGCATAGACGCGGAGGGAGTCGCGCGCCATCGCCGCGACTTCGCGCTGCGAGTAGTGCTGCCTCAGGATCGCGCCGGATCGGCCCGACGATCCCGCTGCGAGCGCCGTCTTCTCGAGGAGCACGACCGGCTCGGAGACCGGATCGCCGCGAGCGGCGAGGTGCCAGGCGATCGAGACGCCCATGACGCCGCCGCCGACGATGACGCATCGTGCCTTCACTGGAGTGCCCGGGCGGAGAGCTGCCGTCCCGGGATCGAGCATCCTAGAAGACAGCCTCGCCGGTCCAGGATGCGGACCGGCGAGGCCGAGCGGATGGGGAGTCCATCACACCGTCAGAACCCGAGCACACGCTGTGAGGGGAACGCGTGGGCGACCGTGCTTCGCCGGCTTGTGGTCGACTCCCCAGGGCGAGTCCGCCGGGGGAGCGCGCTCGCGGGTGGGGAAACCGTCGAAAACGTATGATCGGACGCTCGCCGCCATGATTCCCGCCCGCAAGACGCGCACGATCCACATCCGCGGCCTCCCCGTCGGGGGAACGGCCCCGATCGCGGTCCAGAGCATGGCCGCGACGAGCACGAGCGACCTCGAGGCGACCAGCCGGCAGATCCGGATCCTGGAAGCGGCCGGGGCCGACCTGATCCGGATCGCGGTCGACAGCCGGGCGGACGTCGCGGCCCTCGCGAAGCTCCGGGAGACGACGGGTGCGCGCCTCTCCGTCGACCTCCAGGAGAGCTACCGGCTCGCCGCGGACGTGGCGCCGTTCGTCGACAAGATCCGCTACAACCCGGGACACCTGCACCACCACGAGAAGGAGCGCACCGTCGAGCAGAAGGTCGCGTTCATCGCGGAGACGGCGCGGAAGCACGGGTGCGCGATCCGCGTCGGGATCAACGCGGGCTCGATCGCGCCCGAGTACAAGGATCGATACGGGAAGGACCACATCGCGGCGATCGTCGCGTGCGCGGTCGACCACTGCGCGATCCTCGATCGGCTCGGGTTCGAGGACTACCTCGTCTCGATCAAGGATTCGGACCCGCGCCTCGTCGTCGACGCGAACGTCCGGTTCGCCGGCGAACGCCCCGACGTCCCGATCCACCTCGGTGTGACGGAAGCGGGGATGCCGCCCGAGGGCATCATCAAGACGCGCATCGCGTTCGAGCAGTGCCTCTCGCGCGGAGTCGGCGACACGATCCGCGTCTCGCTGACGGTTCCCTTCGACGACAAGGGCAAGGAGATCGCGGTCGGCCGCGAGATCCTGCACGACATCGAGAACGGACGCTTCCGCTCGGTGCCGCCGAACTTCTTCGACGGACTGAACATCATCGCGTGCCCGTCGTGCTCGCGCGTCGAGAACGAGAAGTTCATCGAGCTCGCCGAGGACGTGAAGCGCATCACCGCCTACGCGAAGGAGCACGACCTCACGATCGCGGTGATGGGCTGCCGCGTGAACGGCCCGGGCGAGACCGACGACGCGGACCTCGGGCTCTGGTGCGGACCGAAGACGGTGAACTTGAAGCGCGGGAGCGAGGAGCTCGGGGCGTTCGGCTACGACGAGATCCTGGCGAAGCTCAGGGAAGAGCTCGACCGGCTGATCGTGGCGCGGAAATAGAGGCCTCGCACCGGATTGAGCGTGAGGAATCGCGGGCCCGTGATAATGCCCTGGCGATGTCCGAGACCCGACTGGAGCAATTGTTCGAGCGGTTCCGTCGCGATGGTGACACGGGCGCGCTGGGCGAGGTGTTCGACGCCACGGCGGGAGACCTGCTCCGCATCGCACGGCGGTTGACGCGAGGCCGCGCGGAAGCTGAAGACCTGGTGCAAGCGACCTTTCTCGCCGCGATCGAACGGGCGGCGAAGTTCGACTCCACGCGTGCGCTGAGGCCCTGGCTCGTGGGCATTCTCGTGCGCCAGGCGGGTTTGGCACGCCGTCACGGAGCGAGGACGAGCGAGCTGGAGTCGAGCCTTGCAGCGGCGGACGCGGAGCCGGGCGATGCCGTCGCCGACCGCGAGTTCGCCGAGGTTCTTGCTCGCGCGCTCGAGCGCCTCACGCCGGCCGACCGCGAGGTGCTCGTCCCGCTCCTCCTGGATGAAAAGCGCGCGGTGCAGATCGCACGCGAGCTCGAGAAACGCCCGGACACGGTGCACATGCGGATCCATCGCGGGCTCGCGCGCTTGCGCAAGCTCCTGCCGGCGGGATTCGGTCTGGGACTCGTCGCAACCGTCCTTCAGCGCCGCGCCCTGGCGCAGCTCAAACGAGAGGTCATGAACATGGCTCATCAGTCCATCGGTACCGTTCCCGTCGCATCCACGGCCGCGTTCGGCGCCTCCGCGTTCGCGATCAAGCTCTTCCTCGGAGGGCTGTGCGTCACGGCCACGGCTGCAGTGCTCTGGATCACGAATCCGTGGGCGGCGTCGCCCAGCGCGCGACCGCTCGCGTCGCCGATTGCACCGGCGCCCGAGGGGTCGACGGGCGCAGCGAGCGCCCGTGCAACTCTGAGTGAACCGCGCGTCCCGCTCGGTCCGGCACGTTCGGCGGCGGGCTCGGCCGCGTTCTCTTCAGCGCCGCCCTCCAAGTGGGTGGTGAAGGGTCACCTGAACGGCTTGCGGAACGGAGAAACGCTCGGTTCGGCGCTGACGGTGGAAGTTGTGCCCGCGGGCACGGCGGTCGGGGGCTTCTCCCCGCAGACCGACGGTGATGCCGGTCACGGCAACGCGCATGCCCCGCCGATCACGGGAAGCATTCCTCCCGAGGGCGTCTTCGAGATCGACGTCACCGCGCTCTTCACGGCGAACACCGCGAATCCACCGCACGAGCTCGGCCTGACGATCGACAACCCCAGGTACCTCGTGTCCAAGGCGCGGATCCTCGTGGAGACGGGCACGGTCGTCGTCGGAGACGACGGCGTGCCCGTGCTCGAGCTGCACCGCGATGTCGACATGAGCCTCGCGGCGCTCGTGCGCGGCGATGTCTTCGCGCCCGTTGGTTCGAGTTCTCCGACGTGCAACGTCTCGATTCACCGCATGATCGGGGACGCGCCGAGCAGGGAGCCCGAGGACGTGGCGAGTTGCATCAGCGGCGGCGAGTTCCGCCTGCGCGCCGCGGCGGGCGCGAGCTACGTCCTGCTCGCATCGACGGTGGACTCCGCCCCCGCGACGATCGCGGTCGTCACGTCCATCGAAGAGGAGCGGGTATTGCCGGCGACGCATCTGGACGCGGGTCTCGCCATCTCCGGCACCGTCAACGCCGGCGGAGCCGTTCCAGCCGGGATGCCGGTCTTGGCGTGGGCGTCGGACCGACCGGCAGATTGGGAACAGATCGTGAGGGTTTCCTTCCGCTGGACCGCTCAGGGTTTCGCGCGTATCTCGGGCTACTCCGTCACCGACGCTCAGGGACGCTTCACGATCCAGGGACTACCTGCCGGAGAGTTCCGCGTCGTGGCGCAAGGCTGCGCCGTGCCGGTGGACATGAATGCACTCGTGGGAGACCAGGTGCCCCCGGTCACTGTGGTTGCGCCTGCAGACGACGTGGCGGTTTCCGTGTTCGGCGCGGTGATCGAGTTTCATCTGATCGGCGTGGATCCGGTCCCGAGCACCGTCTCGATGAGTGTCGGCGAACCGAACCAGAGCACCATGAGCTCCGGCGGCCCGTGGGCGCCGGTCAAGCGCATCGGCCTCTTTCCCAATCGGCAAACCCACATCGCGTTCCGGATCGAAGGCTACGAACCGGCTTCGGGGGACTACCTGACTCCTGGGCCGGGAGAGCAGCGTGTCGAGGAGCTGCGCTTCGTGCACGAGTCGTTCGCGACACTGCGTGTTCACCTGACCGCAGAGAGCGGCGAACCGATCTCGCAGGCTGCGTTCGGATTCTTCGCCACGCCGATGGACGGAGGCCGGGCGCCGTCCCGCGCGACGTTTTCGCGCGATGCAGAGGGCACGGACGGCGACTTCGTTCTCGGCGGAATTCGATCCGGCACCTACGACGTCCGGATCCACACGGGCGGCACGTTCGATCACTACTCCGGATACCACCGCGAAGCGGGGTTCCACGTCGTGCTGCCTCCCGACGGCGAGGAAACCCGCACCCAGGTCTTGAGCCTCGGCGGCCGGATCCGTGCGAACGTAGTCACCGCATCGAGCGAGTCGTACTTCTACGCCAAGCTCTTCGACGCCGCTGGCGTGGAGTACACCGTCCAATTCGAGCACTCCTCGGTCAGCGCCGAGGGCACCAGCTCGTGGGGCGGCGGTTCGGGCCTGCACGCGGGCGCCAACGACGCGTACCCGAACCTCGCTCCTGGCGAATACCGCCTGCGCGTTCTCCGCGATCCGAAGACCGCGCTCGTGCTGCCCGTCACCGTCGTCGCCGGCCACACGAGCGATGTGACGGTCGACGTCGACGCGCCTTGACTCAGCGCGGCCCCGCCGCGAGCGCCTTCCGCGTAGCTTCCCGCATCGCCTCGGCGACCGTCACGCGGAAGTACGGCGAGCTCGGGAACTCCTCCATGTACGTGCGCATGCACGCGCCGCCGCCGCCCGCGCCGCGGTTGGCGACCTGCGCGATCTCCGCGAGCACGGGGCGCCACTCGATGCCCGCGCCCTCGGCGGCGACGAGGAGTCGTCCGAGCACGGCGTCGATCAGGTGGAGCTCCGTGCGCATGTCGTCGATCGCGACCGCGACGAGGCCGCGGCGGAACTCGCGCTCGTCCCCGGGCCTCCGCACGCGCAACGGGCCCGCTTCGACGTAGCTCCAGAAGAGGTCGAACACTTCCTCGTCCGCGCCGATCCGCGCCCGGATCGTCGCGCGCTCCTGCGGGAGCGCACTCGGGTACCGATCGCAGAGCTCGTCGAAGAACGTCGAGAGTTCCGCGAGCACCGCGGTTCCCGCGCGACGCTGCGCTTCCTCCTCGGCCGCTCGCAGATCCTCCGGGCGCGGCTTCTTGAACCATCCGCGGAGCCCGCGCTCGCGGCGGACGTCCTCGAGCGCGGTCTCGAACGACAGCCGCCACGCGCGCAGGCGTCGATGAAGCTCGGAGAGGCGTGCCTCCCACGTGGGGGCGGTGACAGGGTCTGCAGCGTCGGCCATGCGATGATGATTCCAGGAACCGCGCGGAATCCAAGTCCCTCAATCGCGCGACCGGCGCCCGGAGGCGCGCAGTCTCCCGCCCGCGAGCACGATCGCGAGCCCGGCGAGTCCGAGGGCGAACGTGAGGGGAAAGGCCTCGTGCGCCGCGGTTTTCACCTGGTTGTAGGCGCGGCGCTCGCGGAACTCGTGGATCGGGCCGCCGATCGTCGCGCTCGTCAGGTGCAGGACGCCCGCGAGGATCACGAGGAGCCCGAGTACCGTGAGAACCCAGCCCCAGCGCTCGCGCGGGGACAATCCGCGCAGCGCGTCGCGTACGATGCGAGCCATCGTGCCCGGACGCGGACCGGGCTCCGGATCGGACTCGTTCGCCACGCCGGCAGTGTAGGGCGCTCCGGCCGATCGTGTGTAGACTGCGAGACCGGGTTCTTCCGGGAACGTCATGGCTTCGGACCTCTCTTCGCGCGAGCGATTCCTGAAGGCCTGCGCTCGAGAAAAGCAGGTCGCGCCTCCGGCGTGGGTCATGCGCCAGGCGGGACGCTACCTGCCCGAATACCGCGAGCTGCGCGCGCGCCACGACTTCCTGTCGATGGTGCGCACGCCCGAGATCGCCGCCGAAGTCACGTGCCAGCCCGTGCGCCGCTTCGACATGGACGTCGCGGTGATCTTCTCGGACATCCTCGTTCCGCCGGCGGCGATGGGGCTCGACGTCCAGTTCAAGGACGGCGAAGGGCCTTCGCTCGCGCCGCCCGTGCGGACGATGCAGGACGTGGAGCGGCTCCACGACTTCGTCGCGTCGGAGACGACGGGCTTCGTCGGCGACGCGATCCGCCGCGTGCGCGCGGAGCTCGGTGATTCGAAGGCGATCCTCGGTTTCTGCGGAGCACCGTGGACGACGGCGAGCTACGCGATCGAAGGCGGATCGAGCCGCGACTTCCAGAATGCGAAGCGGCTCCTCAACTCCGAACCCGAGACCTTCGACCGGCTCTGCACGCGCCTCGTGGACAACCTCGTGCCGTACCTCGCGATGCAAGTCGAAGCCGGCGCCGACGCCGTGCAGATCTTCGATTCGTGGGGCGGCGCGCTCGACGCCGCGACGTGGCGTCACGCGGTCCTGCCGCACACGAGCCGCCTCGTCGCCGGCGCGCGCAAGCTCGGGGTGCCGGTGATCCTGTACGTCAACGGCGCCGCGCATCTCCTCCAGGCGATGGCGGGCGCCGGCGCGGACGTGATCGGGATCGATTGGCGCGTCAGCGCGGCAGAGGCGATCAAGCACGTCGGCGCGCGGCACGCGATCCAGGGGAACCTCGATCCCGCCTTGCTCTTCGCTTCGCCGGACGTCGTCGAGCGGGAGACGAACCGCGTCCTCGACGAGTTCGCGGCGCAGGAAGGCTACGTCTTCAATCTCGGCAGCGGAATCCTGCCGGGAACTCCGGTGGAGAGCATGGAGGCCGTCTTCCACGCGATCGCGGCGCGCAGGGCGCGGGCGACGGCATGAGCGCGACACCGCAGATCTCCCGCGCGCTTCTCGAGAAGTACGCGACGTCCGCGCCGCGCTACACGTCGTATCCGACCGCGGTGGACTGGTCGAAGGGCTTCGAGCCGTCGCGCTATCCGAGCCTGCTCGAGCAGGCCGCGAAGACGACGGGCCCGCTCTCGGTCTACGTGCACCTTCCGTTCTGCCGCGAGCTGTGCCTCTTCTGCGGTTGCAACGTCGTGATCTCGCGGAACACGGGGCGGTACGACGCCTACCTCGACGCGCTGGAGAAGGAGTTCGCAGCGGTGGGCGCGAGCGGAATCGGAGCGCGGTGCGTGCGGCAGTACCACTGGGGCGGCGGCACGCCCACGCAGTTCGACCTCGCGCGGCTCGAGCGCGTGCAAGCGGCGTTCGAGAGGACGTTCACGCTCGATGCGGACGCCGAAGTGGCGATCGAGGTCGATCCGCGCGTGACGAGCCGAGAGCAGATCGCATTCCTCGCCGCGCACGGCTTCAACCGCGTGTCGATGGGCGTCCAGGATTTCGATGCTGCCGTCCAGGAGGCGATCCACCGCGTGCAGAGCGAGCGCGAGACGCGCGACGTCGTGGACGCCGCGCGCGAGCACGGGATCGCATCGGTGAACATCGACCTGATCTACGGACTGCCGCTGCAGTCGCCGAAGAGCTTCGAGACGACCGTGGAGCGCGTGCTCGACATCCGGCCGG
>Ga0070688_100001419_pt1 | contig 11925 bp, 10 predicted proteins | sample KBSS13HmetaG_FD_64679 | JGI IMG/M metagenome (GOLD analysis project Ga0070688, IMG submission 64679) | Switchgrass rhizosphere microbial communities from Kellogg Biological Station, Michigan, USA - KBS S1-3H metaG | ecosystem: Host-associated > Plants > Roots > Rhizosphere ...
CGGCCGCCGGCAGGAGCTGCTGACGAGCATGGGCCTGGCCGACGCGCTCAGCCAGGTGGCTGAGGATTTGGCTGCCCAGTACAAGGTGGTCTACGGGCGTCCGGGCGCGCTGGTCCCGCCCAAGGCGGTCGAAGTGGGCGTGACGCGGGAGGACCTCACCGCGCGCGGCACGCTGGCGCGATGAAAGGTCGTTGACGATGAGAATGCGCGCGCCGATCGGGCTCGCCGCGATTGCGGCGATCGCGACCCTCACCGTGGCGCATGGCCACGCGCAGCAGCCGGCGTTCAAGGCGGGCGTCGAAGTCGTCTCCCTCAACGTCACCGCTGTGGATGGCACGGGCCACTTCGTCACGGACCTCCCGAAGGAATCCTTCAACGTCTACGAAGACGGCCAGCCGCAGGAGATCCAGTTCTTCAACCGATCGAACCTGCCGGTAGCGCTGTCGATACTGCTCGACACGAGCGCGAGCATGGAAGACAAGATTCAGACGGCGCAGGAAGCCGCTGTGGGCTTCGTGAAGCACCTGCGCGCGCAGGACCTCGGCCAGGTGATCGATTTCGACAGCCGCGTCCTCATCTCGCAGAGCTTCACGAGCAACGTGAAGGATCTGGAGGATGCCATCCGCAAGACTACGGCCGGCGGATCCACGTCTCTTCACAACGCGATCTACATCTCGCTCAAGGAGCTGAAGAAGATCCAGGCGCGCAACGCGGACGAAGTGAATCGCCAGGCGATCGTGGTGCTGTCCGACGGCGAGGATACGTCGAGCCTCGTCAGCTTCGACGAGGTGCTCGAACTGGCCAAGCGTTCGGAAACGGCGATCTACGCAATCGGCCTGCGAGGCAAGGGTCCCGACCACCTGCGCGGGTCCTTCAACGAAGCCGACTACGTGCTGCGCGAGCTCTCGCAGCAGACCGGCGGCCGCGTGTTCTTCGCGCGCTCGGCATCGGAGCTGGTCGGCATCTACGAGCAGATCTCCGACGAGCTCTCCAGCCAGTACATGATTGGCTACACGTCGCGCAACCCCAAGCGCGACGGCGCCTGGCGCCGCGTCCTCGTCCGCGTGAAGGAACCCAACATCACCGCCCGCACGAAACAGGGCTACTACGCGCCGACGTCGTAGTGGGTCCATGGGTCCATGAGTCCATGGGGCGGTGCGTCTTCCCATGAACCTATGGACCTATGGACCCATGGACCCCTATGATTCACTCGTGCCGCGTTCCATCGTCTACCTCATCGGCGCCGGGCCCGGCGATCCCGGTCTCATCAGCGTGCGCGGTCTTGCCTGCCTGGCCGCCGCCGAAGTGGTGCTCTACGACCATCTCGTACACCCGCGCCTGCTGAAGTACGCGCCGGAGCACGCGGAACGCATCGACGTCGGCACGGCGGCGCCGCAGGCCATGGCGCAGGAAGCCATCTGCTACCTGCTCGCTGAGAAGGCGCGCGAAGGCCGCATTGTCGCGCGGCTGAAGTGGGGGGATCCGTTCGTGTTCGATCGCGGTGGCGAAGAGGCGCTGTTCCTGCACGAGCAGGGCGTGCCCTTCGAGGTGGTGCCCGGCATCCCGGCGGCGATCGGAATCCCCAGCTACGCTGGCGTGCCGATCACGTATCCCGGCGGCGGCGACACGGTCACGCTCGTGCGCGGGCACGAGGACGAGAGCCAGACGGCGCCGCAGGTGGACTGGGCGAGCCTCGCAAAGCTCAAGGGCACCATCGTCTGCTACGCGGGCACCAGACAACTGCCGGCGATCCTGGACTCGCTGCTCTCCCATGGGCGGGCCAAGAGCGATCCGGCGGCGGTGATCTACGAGGGCACGCTGCCGGGACAGCAGACGATCGACGGCACGCTCGGCGAGCTGGCCGAACTGACCAGGGCCACGCGCCCCACTCGTCCGGCGATCCTCGTCGTCGGACGCGTCGCCGCCCTGCGGCAGCATCTGCGCTGGTTCGACGATCGGCCGCTCTTCGGCAAGCGCATCGTCGTGACGCGGCCGAAGGAAGATGCCGCGGATCTGTCGGATCGGCTGTCGGCGCTGGGCGCCGACGCCGTCGAGGCGCCGATGATCCGGATTGCCGCGCCCGAGGACTGGGCGCCGCTCGATCGCGCGGTGCAGGCCGTCGACGAGTACGCGTGGATCGTCTTCACCAGCGCGAACGCCGTCGATCAGTTCATGCAGCGGCTGTATCGCGGCGGTGACGTCCGGGCGCTGAAGGGCGTCAGCCTGTGCGCGGTGGGCCCGTCGACGCGCGACCGGCTGCTGCGCTACGGCGTGCGGGCGGACCTGGTGCCCGCCGATTTCCGGGCGGAAGGTGTGGTGGACGCTCTCGAGCGCGCGGGCCCGCTGAAGGGCCGCAAGTTCCTGCTCCCGATGGCCGACGTCGGCCGCGAGCTTCTGAGCCAGACGCTGTCCGAGGCCGGGGCGCAGGTGGACGCTGTGGTTGCCTATCGGACGCTGCCGCCCGAGATCGATCCGGTCAACGACCCCGATATTTATCGAATGCTGCTCGATCGGCAGATCGACGCGGTCACGTTCACGAGCGCCGCCAGCGTCCGCAACTTCGCGCACACCTTCGGCGCAGAGCAGGCCGCGGACTTGCTCCAGCAGACCGTGGTCGCGGTGTGCGGACCGGTGACAGCGGAGGCCGCAACGCGGCTGGGCATCCCGGTCACCGTCATGCCGTCGGAATTCACGATCGGCGCGCTGGTCCAGGCGCTGGCCGATCACTATGCCGTGAAGGCCACCGCCTCGACCTAGCGAGGCGTGACCGGCGGCGGTTGATCGAGCCTGACACGCAGGATCGTGCCCGGCGCCAGCTCCGCCTCACTGCCAGGCGTGGCAGCGGCGACGCCTCCCCCGCCAATCAGTACTCCGGCCACCGCGCCTTTCGCGCCCCCGATGATCCCGCCGATGATGGCACCCGCGGCCGCGCCGACGCCAAGCTTGCCCACCTCGCCCTTCATTTCGCCCTCGAACGCCTTTGTCACCGTGCCGTGCATCGCGTAACGCGTGCCATCCACCGTGATCTGATCGAAGGCGAGCGTCATGTTGCCCTTGCGGTCGACCCGGCCGGCTTTCTCGAGCGACATGATGACGCCACGCATCTCCGAGCCGGCGGGAATCAGGATCCGATCGCCCATCCTCAAGTCGACGATCGTCGTGGCGCGGAAGCGGTCTTCGACCTGGTTGCGGCCAGAGCTGAGCGGATCCAGAAGCCTCACGTCGATCTCGGTCCCGACCGGGATCTCGTCCGAAACGGCGGCGGCAGCCGGCGGCGTCGAGTCGCCGCGCGCGCGTGTGCGCACGTCGTCGATCCGGTCGCGCAGATCCGTGCCCTCCGACCGCGGCACCTGCTGCTCCTTGCGCAGCTTGACGGCAAGGTAGGTCACCTCGTCAGCCAGATTGTCGAGCTCCTTCGACAGCGACGCCGCCAGCTGCTGGTCGCGGGCCCGCGCGCGGTCGACGTCGGCGCGGGCGTCGGCGACGGCGGTTTGCAGCCGCTGGATGTCGGTCTCAGTGAGAGATGAATTGGGTTGCGCCGAGCCACGGGTGACAGGGGCGATCACGAAGAGCGCCAAGGCAAGGCCGATCAGCACACGCTGCGTCACACACGCCTCCAGGGGGACAGGGAGCTCGGGAAAGAAAAACGGGGTCGGGATACGTTTCAGAATTGGCGATCCGGCGAACTCAGCGATTGCGAATTCTGAAACGTATCCCGACCCCGTTTGGCTAGCGCCAGAACATCAGGTGCTCGACCCACTGAATGCGCGCGAGGTCATTGTAGATCACGGTCACCATCAGCAGCATCAGCAGCACGAAGCCCGCGATGAGCATGCGCTCCTTCATGCGGTTGCTGAACTGACGCCGCGAAACGCCTTCGAGCAGCAGGATCAGGATGTGCCCGCCGTCGAGGACGGGAATCGGCATCAGGTTGAGCAGGCCGAGGTTCAGGCTGATCGAGGCCATGAGCCCGAGGAGCGGGACGAACCCGTTCTGTGCTGACTCGCCCGAGAGCTGCGCGATGCCGACCGGGCCCATCAGCTGCTTTGGCGAGGTCTCGCCGGTGAAGAGACCAATGAGCGTCCGGAAGATCAGCCCGGCGTTCTCCCAGTTCTGCTCGACGCTCATCTTCACGGCTTCGAGCGGCCCCGGCTCGACCTTCTTGACCTCGTCGCCAATCTGGATCCCGATCATCCCGAGTGCGCCGCGCTTGACCGGGGTCACGTGGATGTCCACTGGGCGGCCGTCGCGCAGGACGTGGACGACGGTCGGCTTGTCGGCGTTCCTGCTGATCTCTTCGGACAACTGACGCGCGAAGTTGATGGTGCGGTCGTTCACCTGTATGACGACGTCGCCGGTCTTCACGCCGGCCTTCTCGGCCGGGTCGCCGGGGTTGACGCCGCGCACGTGCGGGTGCGTGTTCGGGTACACGCCGATGTCGCCGACCTCGTACTTGCCGAGCGCTGCGGGGACGACTTCGATGGGCCGCGACTCGCCGCCGCGCATGACGAGCAGTGTCACCTCGCGACGCGCCTTGCCCGCGATGGTCAGCAGCAGCTGATCCCAGGTCGTCACCTCGCGGTCGTCCACGCGCAGGATCCGATCGCCTTTCAGCAACCCCGCCTTGGCGGCCGGCGACGACTTCTCGATGCCACCGATGATCGGGGGCATGTCGCGATAGGCCGGGACGTCGGCGCCCTGGTAGAGGACGAAAGCCAGCACGATCACGGCGAGCGCCAGGTTCATCACGGGCCCCATGATGAGGACCTGGAAGCGCTCCCATTTGGTCTTGGACAGGAACTCGTCGGCCTGGCCGGTGGGCGGCGCGTCGGTCGAGTCTGTCGTCTCGCCGGCCATCTTGACGAACCCGCCGAGCGGTACGGCGCTGATGCAGTAGTCGGTGCCGCCGCGTGTGAAGCCGAAGATCCGGGGGCCGAAGCCGATGGAGAACGTCAGCACGCGGATGCCCACGCGACGGGCCGCCAGGAAGTGGCCCAGCTCGTGGACGAAAACCAGCACCCCGATGACAAAAGCGAAAGCCAGGATCGTTGTCACTCGGTCAGGACCTCACACTTTCAGTTCCAGCTCGCCTGCCAAAGTGCGAGCATGCTCGCGGGCCCACTGGTCGGCTGCCCGCACGATCTCAACGGTAGCAGGATCTTGCACATCGTGTGCCGCCATCGTCCCATCGATGACGCGCGAAATCGCGGGAAACGGCAGGCGGCCGGCCAGAAAGGCGTCCACGGCCACTTCATTGGCAGCATTCAGCGCCACCATCATCGTCCCGCCGACATTCAGGGCCTGGTAGGCCAGGCGAAGGCACGGAAAACGGTCGAGATCGGGCGACGCGAACTCGAGCGCGGCGCTGCGGGTCAGATCGAGCGTGGGAATCGCCGCGTCCCAGCGGTCGGGGTACGAGAAGGCGTACTGGATGGGCAGCCGCATGTCCGTGACGCCGAGCTGCGCGATGGTCGAGCCGTCCTTCAGCTCCACCATCGAGTGGACGATCGACTGCGGGTGGATCAGCACCTCGATCCGGTCGGCCGGCACGTCGAACAGCCAGTGCGCCTCGATCACCTCGAGCCCCTTGTTCATGAGCGTGGCCGAGTCGATCGTGATCTTGCGGCCCATCTGCCATGTGGGATGCCGCAGCGCGTCTTCGGGCGTGGCATGCTCCAGCTTCGCGGCCGGCCACGTGCGGAAAGGGCCCCCCGAGGCCGTGAGAATCAGGCGCGTCACCTGATCCGGCGGACGGCCGTGCAGGCACTGGTGGATCGCGTTGTGCTCGCTGTCGACCGGCAGCAGCGGCACGCCGCGCGCGCGGGCGGCTTTCGTCACCAGCGCGCCGGCCATCACGAGGACTTCCTTGTTGGCGAGCGCGATGCGCTTGCCGGCCGCGATCGCGGCGAGCACGGCCTCGAGCGCGGCCGTGCCCGACGAAGCGCAGAGCACGATGTCGACGTCTGGATGCGTAGCGACGGCGATGAGCCCATCCGGGCCGGATGTCGTGATGGTGGCGGCTTTCGATGCGGCCTCGCGGAGCGCCGGCAGATCGTCGTCGCTCGTGAGGGCCGCGATCGACGGGCGGTAGCGGACGATCTGTGCGGCCAGATCCTCGGCCCGTCGGCCCGCGGCAAGTCCGACCACCGACAGGCGTGTCGGGTGGGCGTCGACGACGGCCAGCGCGCTGCGGCCGATCGAGCCGGTCGAACCGAGGATGGCGAGCCGCTTCATGCCGTCCGCCAGGGCCCGCACTTGAGGACCACCACGTAGACGGGCGCCGCGAGCAGGAGCGCGTCGATGCGGTCGAGCACGCCACCGTGGCCCGGGATCAGGCTCGAGCTGTCCTTCACGGCCGCAGCGCGCTTCAGCATCGACTCGAACAGGTCGCCGATGATGCCGAGGCCGACGATCGCCAGGCCGAGCAGCGCGCGGGCGGGCGCCGGCACGCCCGGCAGCCACCACGCGCCCAGCGCCACCATCAGCAGCGAGCCGCCGATGAAGCCGCCGACGGCGCCTTCAATCGTCTTCTTGGGGCTGATGACGGGAGCGAGCAACCGGCGGCCGAACAACCGGCCCGCGTAGTACTGCGAGGTGTCGCTTGCGACAACCGCAAGCACGACGAGGATTGCAGCCTCGCGACCATCGGTCCAGCGGATCGATGCCAGCCCGCCAAGCGGAAGCCCGAGGTAGAGCGGCGCGAAGACGGTGGCGGCCGTGGCGGCGAGCCGGCCGCGATCAGGGGCGCCGGCACCAACAGCGGCGCCCGCGGCGATCACGATGGCCGCCACGAGCACCGGCTCGAGCGTCTTCCCGGGCCAGGCCGCGCTCACCGTCACGGCAAGCGTCAGTGCCGCGCCAGGCAGCCGCGGAATCGGGGCGCCGAGCCCCTCGCACAACGTCGCCAGCTCGAAGAACGCGAGGACGGCGACGAGCGCCGCCAGCGCGACGAGCCCTTCGGGCGGCGCAAGCCAACTGATGCTGCCGACGACCGCCAGCAGCACGACGCCGCTCAGAACACGCGTCACCTGACCGTCGCGACGCGCGAGGGGTTGAGGCCGCCGTAGCGGCGATCGCGCTTCTGATACTCGAGGATGGCCTGCAGCAGGTGCGACGCGCGGAAGTCGGGCCATAGCGTGTCGGTGACCCAGATCTCGGCGTAGGCAATCTGCCAGAGCAGGAAGTTGCTGACGCGCATCTCGCCGCTCGTGCGGATCAGCAGGTCGGGATCGGGCTGGCCAGCGGTGTACAGAAAATCGCTGAACCGCTTCTCGTCGAGCTCGCTTTCGCCGACGCCCGCGGCGATCAGCCGGCGCGCGGCATCGACGATCTCGGCGCGGCCGCCGTAGTTGAGCGCGATGTTGAAGAGCAGGCCGGTGTTTCTCGACGTCCGCTCGACGGCGTCGGCGAGCTCGTCCTGGATGTCGGTGGCCAGCTCCTGCGGCCGCCCGATCACGCGGAAGCGGATGTTGTTCTTGAGGAGCGTCCCGAGCTCGAGCCGCAGGTAACGCTTGAGCAGCGCCATGAGCGTGCTCACTTCGGCTTCGGGCCGCTTCCAGTTCTCCATCGAGAACGCGTAGATGGTGAGCACGTCGAAGCCGAGCCGGGCCGAGGCTTCGACGACATCGCGGACCGAGTTGATGCCGGCGCGGTGGCCTTCGACGCGGGGCAGGTGGCGTCTGGCCGCCCAGCGGCCATTGCCGTCCATGATGATCGCGACGTGTGCGGGCAGCTGTTCGAAGTTCACCTGCCTGGCCAGCGCCTCTTCGGGCGAGCCGGACGGCAACCACGCGAGCAGCTGGTCTAGCGACATCAGGGCCTCAACAGAAAACCAAACCGCAATATTAGCAGTAGTCGACCGACACCAGCCAGAGCCCGCGGGCCGGCGCGGTGGCCCCCGCGTCGGCGCGCGCGAGGCCGTCGCGGATGGCGGAAACGTTGGAGGCCGAGCAACGCCGCAGGCCGACGTCCAGGAGCGTGCCTGCCATGGCGCGCACCATGTGCCGGAGGAATCCGTCGGCCGTTACCTCGAACACCACCAGGCGGGCGCCCGCGACCGCGGACTCCGAAACCGGCGGGGCCGGCGGCGGCTGCCCCGGCTCCCAGACGCTGACGTCGGCGTGCGTCACGGTCCGCATGGCGTGCGCCACGGTGCTGCCGGTGGACTGGAAGGCGCTGAAGTCGTGTGTCCCACGAAACGCGCCGACCGCCTCGCGCATCGCGACGACGTCGAGGGGTCCCGGGACTCGATGGGCGTAGCGACACAGGAAGGGACTGGCGATTTCGCCCTCGAGGGTCAGGTACCGGTATGTCTTGCCGCGCGCCGAGAAGCGCGCGTGAAAATCTGGCGGCGCCTCCTCAATACCGGTGACGCGAACCGCGGGGGGCAACTGGGCGTTCAGCGCGCGGGCAATCGTCGCCGGGTCGTGAGCAGTCTGCACCGCGGCGCTCGCCACCTGCGCCATCGCGTGCACGCCGGCGTCGGTCCGTCCCGCGCCGTGCACCGTGACGTGCGCGCCGTCGATGCGCGAGAGCGCGTCCTCGAGCAGCCCCTGCACCGAGTCGCCGGTCTTCTGGCGCTGCCACCCGGCCAGCTCAGTCCCGTCGTACTGGATCGTCAGCTTGAGCGTGCGCAAACGAACTCCGGACTACAGGCTTCGGATTACGGGTTGCTGTCATGGCCGAACTAAAGTTCGGCCCTACGACTGCACGCAGCTACAACTGCACGCTGCACTGCGGCACTGCAGCACGGTTATCGTCAGTTCCTCGACCCCGGCTTCACGACCGGCACGCCTTGCGCGCAGAGCGGACACGCCGCCGGATCGTACGTGGGCAGGTTGATGCGCAACAGCGCGTGGAAAGGCACGCCGAGGTCTGTCGAGTCACCGCTGCGATCGACGATCGCGGCCGCGGCCACGACGGTGGCGCCTGCCGCACGCGCGACCTCGATCGTTTCGCGCGTCGAGAGTCCCGTTGTGACGACGTCCTCCACCACGATCACCTTGTCCTCGGGGCTCAACGTGAAGCCACGCCGCAAAGTCAGCCGGCTGTCCTGCCGCTCGGCGAAAATCGCGCGTACCCCAAGCGCGCGCGCCACCTCATGGCCGATGACGATGCCGCCGAGTGCGGGAGAGAGGACGGCCGTCGCGCCGTAGCCCTGGAGCGCGGGGCCGAGCGCTTCACCGAGCGTCGCCGCGTCGCGCGGATGCTGGAGCACGAGCGCGGACTGCATGTACCCGGGGCTGTGCAGACCCGACGACAGACGGAAGTGGCCTTCGAGCAGAGCGCCGGACTGGCGGAACAGATGCAGGAGCTCGTCGTGGGTCACAGGCGGAGAGTCCCGAAATCGGCACGAACGGCGCCCGATTGCGGGACCGATCGCCGGGTGGGGGAAGGGCTAGTATACAATCGCCGACGGCCTCGGAAACTCCCGCAGCAGGTCATCCGTCTATTCCACCATGACCTCCCGGCCGTGCCGGGGAAAGTCTGCCGATACCCGGGTCTACGCCGTTCTCACATTTGGAGCACCGTCCCATGCACCTTCTGCCCCGCCCTGGCGCGCGCGCCCTCTTGGCCGCCGCGATGCTCCTGGGCGCCGCAAGCACTACGTTCGCACAGCAACAGCCGCTGCCGCCGCAGCCTCAGACGCCGCCGGCCGCACCGGCCACGGCCGCGACCCAGCAGGCCATTGAGAGCACCGGGCCCGCCCGGCCGCTCTCGATCGACGAAGCCGTGCAGCTGGCGCTGCAGCAGAACCTGGGCATCCAGGTCGAGCGCCTCAATCCTGAGCTGCAGGATTACACGATCGCGCAGGCGCTGGCGACCTACACGCCGATCTTCGGCGGCGCCGTGAACTACCGCCACCAGGATCAGCCGCCGAGCAGCTTCCTGTCGGGCGGCGAGGACACGATCACGAGCACGAACTTCGGCGGCAACGCGCAGCTGCAGAAACTCTTCACGTACGGCACCAACGCGACCGTCTCTTGGGACAGCTCCCGCTTCGACAGCAACAACATTTTCAGCAGTTTCAACCCGCAGCTGAGCGGCAACGTCGACGTGCAGGTGAGCCAGCCGCTGCTCCGGAACTTCAAGTTCGACACCGTCCGACAGCAGGTCTACCAGGCGAAGAAGAACCGCGAGATCGCTGACGTAGGGCTGCGGCAAGCCGTGGCGCTCACGACGCGTTCCGTCAAGAACGCCTACTGGGACTACGTCTTCTCGATCAACTCGCTGGCCGTCGCCAAGGAGTCGCTCGACCTCGCGCAGGAGTCGCTCCGCAACACCAGATCGCGCGTCGAAATCGGCACGCTGGCGCCCATCGACATCGTCCAGGCTGAATCCGAAGTGGCCAGCCGCGAAGAGGCGGTGATCCTGGCGGAGGCGTCCATCGGCCAGTCCGAGGACGGGCTGCGCACGCTGATCTTCGATCCGAGGACGCCCGACTTCTGGTCGATGAACCTCAAGCCGACCGACACGGCGCCGTTCCAGCTGCAGGCCGTGGACCTGGCCGGCGCCACGTCGCGCGCGATACAGGAGCGGACCGACCTCATCGCGGCGCGCAAGCGGATGGACATCACCGACTACAACCTGAAGTACTTCAAGAACCAGACGCTGCCCGGCCTCAACCTGCAGTTCGCCTACAACAGCACCGGTCTCGGCGGCACGCAGTTGATCCGTGGCGGCGATGGCTTCCCCCCACCCATCATCGGAACGGCCGAGAAGGGGTACTGGGACATGATGAAGGACGTGCTGGGTGCCAAGTTCCCCACGTGGCAGTTCGCGCTCAACGTCAACTACCCGATCGGCAACAGCATCGCGGACGCTTCTTACGGCCGCGCGAAGGTCGAGAAGCAGCAGATCGACATCAGTCTGCGCGACCTCGAGCTGCAGGTGGCGCAGCAGGTCCGTGACTCGGCGCGGACGCTGCTCGCCAACTCGAAGCGCGTGGACGCCACCAAGGCCGCCCGCGTGCTGGCCGAGCGGCGGCTCGAGGCCGAGGAAAAGAAGTTCGCGGCAGGCATGTCGACCAGCTTCGAGGTGTTCCAGGCGCAGCGCGATCTCTCGCAGGCGCGGAGCAACGAGCTTCGTGCGGTGCTCGACTACAACAAGTCGCAGGTCGACTACGAGACCGTGCAGGTCGCGCCCGTCAGCGGCGGCGGCGTCTCCCCCGTGGGCGGCACCAGCACGACGCTCGGTGGCGCGGTCACCGCCGGAACCGCTGGCGCCCTCAGCGGCACGGTCGGACCGTAAAAGCACCGACTTACGTAGGGCCGAACTTCAGTTCGGCCATCGCCCGATGGCCCAGCTAAAGCTGGGCCCTACGTACTTCCCGTAGCCCGCCGGCCTGTGGTCCGCAGTCCACAGCTCTGCTACAGTCTCGCCTGTGCCGCTGGTGTCGGTCACCGTCATCACCCGCAACGAAGCCGCTCACATCCGCGCGGCGCTCGAATCGGTCGCCTGGGCCGACGAGCGGATCGTCGTCGACTCCGGGAGCACCGACGAGACCGTGTCCATCGCTCGCGAGCACGCGACGCGCGTCGAGGTGAGGGCCTGGAGCGGCTATTCGGACCAGAAGAACCACGCGGCCGGCCTGGCGCGCAACGACTGGGTGCTTTCTCTCGACGCCGACGAACGCGTGAGCCTGGCGCTCGGCGACGAGATCGCGCACACGCTCGGCACGGAGCCCTCCGCACGCGGCTTTCGCGTCCCGCGTGTCGCGAACTACCTTGGACGATGGATCCGCTGCACCGACTGGTGGCCCGACTGGCAGCTGCGGCTGTACGACCGGCGCGCCGGCCAATGGGATCGCGTGCGCGTCCACGAGTCGGTCCGGCTGAACGGGCCGACGGGCACGCTGCACGGCGAGCTGCTCCACTACCCCTACACGGGGATTTCCGATCACCTCGACACGATCGACCGCTATAC
>Ga0070688_100001425_pt1 | contig 11905 bp, 8 predicted proteins | sample KBSS13HmetaG_FD_64679 | JGI IMG/M metagenome (GOLD analysis project Ga0070688, IMG submission 64679) | Switchgrass rhizosphere microbial communities from Kellogg Biological Station, Michigan, USA - KBS S1-3H metaG | ecosystem: Host-associated > Plants > Roots > Rhizosphere ...
CGACGTCACGAGACCCGACAGATCGAGGATGTTGCGCTCCGCGTAATAGCCGAACACGCCGACGTGCTGGATCGCGATCTGCGTTTCCTTCGGGGTGAAATCGTGGAACCACTGCGCGGTCGGGATCAAGGTTTCGTGCACGATGCGATCGAATGCTCTCGCTTGCGGCGCCACCCAGCGCGCCATCACGTAGGCATTCACGGCCAACGCGAGAAGACCCGCCGCGAGCACCGCGCCACGCCCCCACCGGAATGCGCCGCGGCCCGCGATCACGCTCGCCAGGTACGCGATGCTCACCCACCCATAGCAGGCGAGCACGGGCGTCATCAGCAGCAGGTACCGGGTGATGCCGAGCACGTGGGTGGCGGCGTAGAAGAGCGGCAGCGCGATCAGCCACACCAGCGCCACGAGATGCGGCCCGGCCATGCGCCAGCGCCGCAGCAGGAAGGGAACGCCGGCGAGCAGCGCCAGCGCTTCGACACCGCGCGTGGCCGCGATCTCCGACGCCTGCACCCCCAGGTTGTGGAGGAGAGGCGTCTGCTCCGAGGCCTTCGAGGCAAAGGTGATCGGAATCACCGTGCCGTAGAAGGACGCCGCATAGGCGAGCCAGGCGCCCCCGATCGCGATCGCGGGCAGCGCGACCATCCCCAGCCGTCGCGCGCGCTGCACCCGCGAGCCGGCTTCGAAGATCGCCCGAAGTCCCAGCAGTCCGACGAGCAAGGTGGCCTCGGGCCGGATCAAAGCGGCCGCCGCCCAGAGCCAGGCGGTCGCACGGGAATGCCGACCCTCCGCGCGGATCTGAGCCGAGAACCCGGCCATCACGAGGAATGCTCCGAGTGAGCTCTCCATTCCCGAGGCCGACCAGCGGGCCATCCATGCGTCCGCCGCCCAGGCGAGTGTTCCCATCAGCCACACGAGGTCGGCGATGCGCGGCTCGACCATGCGATGCTCCTCCATGCGGGCCAGCAGGTCGCAGAGGAGTCGCGACACCATCATCACCGTGAGCGCGCCAAAGACGATGGAAAGGATGCGCGCGATCAGCAGCAGGTCCAGCCGGGCCCACCCGAGTGCGCCGAGCGCGAGGCTCCAGAGTGGCGAGGTCGTTCCGTAGACGCGCTCGCCGAGGTTGAAGACCAGGCCCTCTCCGTCGCGTAGGTGTTTGGCGTAAGTGAGGTGGATGAACGTGTCGTCGGCCACGAACATCCGCACCTGCCACCACGCGAGCGCGAATACGGCGACGCCGAGCAGGAGACCCACGAGCCGCCGGGCGCCGGAGCGCCGCGCGCTGCCCGCCAGGACAATGCTCACACCCCGGTCACGCGACGATCGTATTCGTCCGGGAACGCGTCCATCAGGACCTGATCGATCTCGAGGGTGACGCGACGCAGCATGCGCGCCTTCTCGGCGTAGGGCAGGAACGCGCTCTTGAAGCCGTTGATGAGAATGCGCTTGATCTCGTAGGGCCCGAGACGGAACGAGCGCGCGGCGATCGCCACCTCCTGCGAGACCGTGGTCGCCGAGACCAACCGGGAGTCCGTGTTGATCGTGACCCTGAGCCCGGCCCGGAAGTAACGACCAAAGGGATGCGTGGCCATGCTCTTGACCGCGCGCGTCTGCACGTTGGAGGAGAGGCAGACCTCGAGCGGAATGCGGTGGTCGTTGACGTAGCGCATCAGGTCCTGATCCTCGTGGAGCCGGGTGCCATGACCGATGCGATGCGCGCCGCACTGATGGAGCGCCTGACTGATGCTGGCCGGCCCGAAGGCTTCGCCGGCGTGAACCGTGAGGTTGATGTTGTTCTTGAGCACGAGAAGAAATGCCTCACGATGCGCCTTCGCCGGGTAGTCCTTCTCCTGCCCCGCGAGATCGAAGCCCAGCACGCCGTGACCCTTGTACGCCACCGCCAGCTCGGCGAGCTCGTAGGAAACCTTCGGGCTCAGCGAGCGGATGCCGCAGATGATCACGCCGGTGGTGAGCCCGTGCTTGGCGCCGGCCGCCGCGAGCCCGGCGATCACCGGCTCGACGATGTCGTCGTAGTCGAGCTTCCGCTGGCGGTGGAGCACCGGCGAGTAGCGCACCTCGAGATGGCGCACGTTCTCGGACGCCGCGTCCTCGACCAGCTCGTAGGCGACGCGATACAAGGCCTGCTTCTCCTGCAGCACGCTCAGCGTGATGTCGAAGATCTTGAGGTAGTCGCCCAGGTTGCGGGTGCGACGGCCGGCCTGGAGCAGGCGCGTGAGCTTCGGGAGTGCTCGCACCGGCAGCTTCACGCCCTGCTCGTCGGCCAGCGCGAGCAGCGTGCGCGGCCTCAGGCAGCCATCGAGGTGACAGTGGAGATCGGTCTTCGGCAGCTGCCGAATGATCGCCTGCGAAAGACGCACGCCTAGTCGGCCTCCACTCCGTGTTGCATGCGGAACACCAGGGCCGCCAGGACCGCGCCCAGCAACGGCCCGACCCAGTAGAGCCACAGGTCCCCGATTCCGGGGCCGCCATGCATCGCCTGGATGATGATCGGACCGGTGCCGACCGCGGGATTGAATGCGCCGCCCGAGACCGGCCCGGCCGCCCACGCACCGGCCAGCACGGTGAAGCCGATCGCGAGACCGTAGTACGAGTTGCCCGCGGTCGCGCGGGCGGTGGCGACGTTGAGCACGACGAGCGCGAGCGCGAACGTGAACAGCAGCTCACCGAGCAGCGCCGCCATCGCTCCGACGCCAGGTCCTGGCGCGGGCGCGAAGGTTTTCCCGAGCATCAGGTTCACCACGAAGCTCGCGACCAACGCTCCGAGGATCTGCGAGATCCAGTACGGGAGAAGCTCTTTGGCCGGCAGCTTGCCGCGCATCACCACCGCGAGCGTCACCGCCGGGTTGTAGTGGGCGCCGGACACGTGTCCACCCATGTACACCATCACCATCAGCGCCGAGCCGATCGCGAGCGGAGCCAGCGGCGTCTCCGAGAGGACGGCGAGGCCGATCGTGAGTACCAGGAAGAAGGTGCCGATGAACTCGGTGAGATAGTTCTTCATGACCTTGGCCTCCTCGTGGCGTTCGGCGCGCCTTGGGCGCCGGGACGCGCGGGAATCTACAGTCGGCAGCCGAGTTTCGCGAACGACCGTTCGGACCGTGGCGAACGCTGGCGGCCCAGACCGTCCGGCTGCTAGAATCGCTCGCCGCTCGAATGCTCCCTGCGCCTCGAATATCCCGGAGCTCCATGAATCGCAGGCCTCTCCGTGCCCTGACGCTGGCCGCCGGCGTGATCCTTGCGGCACCGGCGCTCGCCGCGCCGGTTCCTCCGCCCCAGACGCTTTCCGACAGCACGGTGGTCCGCACCTGGACCCTCGACAACGGCTTGCGGGTCTTCACGCGCCACATTCCGGACGCCCAGGCGGTGGCCATCACGGTTGGCTATTCGGTCGGCACCGATGACGACCCTCCCGGCATGGAAGGCCTGGGTCAGGCGCTCGGCGAGCTGGCGTTCATGGCCCCGGCCGGCGACATCCCGGCCAGGAACCGAGAGGAGCTCGACAGCCAGCGCTCGCTGGGGTGGAGCTTTCCGGTCTCGCGCAGGACCACGCTGTTCACCGAAGTCGCCAGCGTCGAGCAGTTCCCGGGCGTCCTGAGCCAGGCGGCTGCCCGCATGCGCGGGGTCCAGGTCACCAAGACCGGGCTCGCCGACGCGGTCAATCACGCCCGTTCCGAGCTCAACGACATGCTCTACGGACCGGCGATGGGCGCGCTCTACTACCAGGTTCGCGAAGTGGCGATGGGCCGCAAGGACGAGGACATCCTTCGCCGCGCCGCGGCCAAGAATTTGGGCAAGCTGACGGTCTCGGAAGCCGATCAGCAGCTGAAGCGTCGCTTCGTGCCCGCCAACGCCGTGCTCAGCCTGGCGGGGAATCTGCAAGACATCGACGTGCCGGCGCTGGTCCAGAACCTATTTGGCTCGATCCCGGCCGGCACACCGTTCGCCCACGTGTCCCAGCCGAGGCTCCAATCGGGGTCGAGGACTCTGGCCCTTGAAGGGATCAAGAACTCGGCGGGCGTGGTGGCGGTGCTCGCGCCGGCGCTCGAGGACAGTCTGCATCCTTCGTTCTATCTCAACGCGCTGCTCCTCGGTTCGCATTTCAATCATCTCTGGCTTCGCGATCGCGAAGGACACGTCCCCAACCGTCACCACTACGCGATCTTCGACGAGCCGGACCTGATGCGCATCTTCCCGCTGCCCGATGCCTCCATGAAGCAGGCTGACGGCTTGCGACTCCAGATCGATGGCGCGCTCAACACGTTCTCGTCGCTGATCGTCACCAGCGAGCCTTACGAAGATCTGCGGAGGAGCGTCTTGTGGCTGCTCGGAGGTCCACTGGCGGACGAGCTGCTCAGCCGCGTGCAGACCGAGCCGGGCCTGCTCCACACGCTGGCTCGCGCGCAGGCGGGGCGCACACTGCAGGGTGGTGAGCGCTTCTGGGCGAGCTATCGCGCCCGCTTCGCCGCCGAGCCGCCGGGCAACCTCGGGCACTGGATCAGCTACTTCAAGGACCCGAAGAACCAGATCGATCTGCTGATGGTCCCGAAGCGCTGACCTCGTTCGCGTGTCCTCGCTTCCTCTCCCTGGGGAGGGGAACCATGGAATCGCGGCCCTCAGCGCCGGCACAAGGTTCAGATGTAATTCCTTACTCTCCCCGGGGAGAGTAAGGGACGCGGAGCATCAACCTTTCGGGAGTGGAGTCGCCAGCTCTTCCAGCTGGCTCGCCAGCTCCACGTCGCGCTTCGTGATGCCTTTGGCGTCGTGGGTCACGAGATCGATGCGCACCGTGTGGTAGACGTTGAACCACTCCGGGTGGTGATTCATCTGCTGGATCACCAGCGCGGCGCTGGTCATGAAGCCCCATGCCGTCACGAAGTCCTTGAACTTGTACTCGCGGTGGAGCTTCCCAGCGACCATCTGCCAGCCCGCGAGTCGCGAGAGCGCGAGCTTCACTTCCTCGTCGGTGAGCTTGCGGGGTGCTTCGGCCATCACCGCCTCCTTCCGTCACGCTGCCCCATCCTAACGCGGAACACCACGCTTCCGCACCCGCGTTGACGCACCCGATGCCGCCGTCATAGCGTGCCGCCATGGTGAACGCGAAGGCATGGACCCGGCTCGAAGGCGGCATTCACGTGCGGCAGAGCGCGGCCTTCCGGATGAACTCGGTCGTGCTGCTGCATCCCGAGCAGATCGTGATCGTCGATCCCGGCGTCCTGCCCTCCGAGCTCGACGATCTCGCCCGCGTGGTCGCCGATGCCGGCGACGCCCCGGTGACGCTGCTGTTCACCCATGCCCATTGGGATCATGTGCTGGGGCGACCGTGGTGGCCCACCGCGCAGACGCTCGCGCACGATCGCTTCGCGACCGAAGTGCGCAACGACGCGGCGCGCATCCTGGATGAGATCCGCAAGCTGGCGGCCAAGCACGGGGAGAGCTGGGAGCGCGGCTTCACCCCGTTTCGCCCCGATCAGGCGGTGAGCGGGCTGCGTTTCCTCAAGCTCGGTCCGTGGCGGCTGGTGATCCGCGATGCGCCGGGGCATTCGCTCAGCCAGGTCAGCATTCACCTGCCCGATCACGGCACGCTGATCGCCGCCGACATGCTCTCCGACATCGAGCCCCCGCTGCTCGATGGTTTCTGCGGCCCCTACATCGAGACCCTGTCCGCCTTGCGGCCGCTCGCCGAAGGTGGCGCGATCACCACATTGATTCCCGGGCATGGCGCGATCGCGCGCGGTCGCGACGACGTGCTCGAACGCCTTCGGGGCGACCTCGAGTATCTGGAGCGGCTCGAGGCGGGCGTCCGCAGGGCCCGCGAGGAAGGACTGAGTGTGGACGCCGCTCGCGAGCGGCTGACGAGCCTCCCCTATCCGAGCCGCGGCGCCAACGATCAAGGGCTTGCCGAGCATCTGGAGAACGTCGACTTCGCCTACCTCGGCACCGCGCGGTCATCGGCCAAGGCTTCGCCGAGCTAGCGGTAGAAGGCCTTGATCTCTCCCCAGGTCTGCTTCTTCGTCGGCGTGGCCGCCGCACAGCCGTTGTCCGGCTTCCTCCACGTCACCCGATTGCGGTTCGCCGGGTTGATGAGCCTGACGGCAGGGATCTGGGTGGACTGCAGGATCATCGAGTCCATGATCATGCAGGCGCTCGCCTGGCAGCCAGGGTCCGTGGAAGTCCCGGGGTCGAATCGAAGCTGGATGGTCTGACTGTAGTAGGGAACCAGCGCCTTCAGTGTGGGTTCGTCACCGGGCATGAACACGAGATCGCCCTTGAGTCGGTATCGCCCGGGTGAGACCTCGCTGAAGAACGGTCCGATGCTCGTGGGCGGCACTTGCGACAGGTTGGAGAGCGGCTCGCCACACGAAGCGCCAGGGCTCGCGGTGCTCAACGCGTACCGCGTCTTGCTCGCCGACCACCAGGTCGATGCGCTCGCGCTCGGCAGCTGAACATCGAGGGTCCAGCTCACCGTGCCGAGACTCGGAACATCGACCGGACTGACGAACGTACACACCAGGTCGAAGACGCCTTCGTCGGCGCAGTCGACGGACTTCGAGTACTTCGCCTTGCCGGACGTGGCGCAATCGTCCCACGCCATGTCGATGCCGGACTGGGCGTGACTCGAGCTTGCGGCAATCGCCGAAGCGAGTGCGACCAGAAGGAGGGGGAGGATGCGAACCTTGCCTGGATTCACCGGTGCTCCCTCGTCACTTCCCTGTGGCTCCGAGCCTTCCTGGCTCAGGATTCAGAGCCTACCCCTCGAGCCCGGCGGTGTCTCGGCAAAATCCGGCCGCCCTTGACGGGCGCTCGGAGCCGCTCCTAGGGTCCGCTCGATGGAGCCCCGGCTCGCGACTCACGACCTCGATGCGCGAGTCGCCCGCGCCGCCGCAACCGTCCAAAGCCACAACGTGTTGCCGCCCCGGGTGGCCATCACGCTGGGCTCAGGCCTCAGCGCGATCGCCGAAGCCGCCGAGGGGGCGCTCGTGATCCAGACGGCGGATCTCCCAGACTGGCCCCGGTCCACGGTCTCCGGCCACGCTGGACGGCTGGTGATCGGTCGATGGCGCCAAGTCCCCGTCATCGTGCTGGCGGGCCGCACCCATCGATACGAAGGCTACCCGCTCGACCGCGCCACGTTCGGGGTTCGCGTCGCCCACGCGCTCGGCGCGCGCACGTTCCTCTTCACCAATGCCGCCGGGGGCATCGCGGCAAGCCTCTCCCCCGGAGATCTCATGCTGGCGACGGATCACATCAACTTCGTCGGCAAGCGCGGGCTCTTCACCCGCGAGGAGCTGAAGGCGCGCCAGTCGGGGCGCGCGGTCGGCTCGATTCACGCTCCCGAGCTCCGCGCCGCGCTGATGGCCGCGGCCGAGGAAGCCGCGGTCCCGCTCCATCTGGGGGTGCTTTTCGCGACCCATGGGCCTTCGTACGAGACCGCGGCCGAGATCCGGTGGGCCATGGCGATGGGTGCTTCCGCGGTCTGCATGAGCACGGTTCACGAGGCGACGGTCGCCGCTCACCTCGGAGGAAGCGCCGCGAGTCTTTCGATGATCACCAATCGAGCCACCGGCCTGGACCCCTCACCCCTCTCCCACGAAGAGGTCATGGTGAAGGCCGCGGAAGCGAGTGGGCGGCTGCGCGCCGTGATCGAGCGCTTCCTCGACCGCGAGCACGCCGGGCAGAAGCGCGGCTAGTCGAGGATCTGGACTCTGCCGATCGCGTCGCCCTGAACGATGTTCCCCACCACGTCCATGCCGCGCACCACGTGGGCGAAGATCGTGTAGCGGCCATCCAGATGATGCTGAGGCGAGTGGGTGATGAACCACTGGCTGCCGCCCGTGTCCTTGCCCGAAAGCGCCATGCCCACCATCCCGGGTCCGTAACGGAGCATGTTGTACTCGCAGCGAATCGTGTAACCCGGACCGCCGGACCCGGTGCCCGTGGGGTCGCCGTCCTGGATGACGAAGTTGGGCACCACGCGATGGAAGGCCTTGCCATCGAAGTACCCGCGCCTGGCCAGCTTCACGAAATTCTTGACGGTCTGCGGCGCTTCACGCGAGTCGAATGCCAGCTCGATGTTCCCCCGCGCGGTGTGGAGGATGGCGCCCCGGACCTTGGGCGCCTCCGCGAAGTCGGCGGCATACGTGGCCGGCTCGGCATTGCGGCTCGGGTGGACGCGCTCGATGCTGTCGGCGAACGCGCGGCCGGCGAGATCCCGGAGCGCATCGCGAACCGCGATGCGCGCGTCAGGGTCGGCGTCTCCCGCCCGAGCGGCATACGCGCCCGCGAGCAAAGAGACACTGGATGAATCTTTCATCTCCGCCAGCGCCGACGCGCAGGACGCGACGTACAGCACCGAGCTGTCGGCGAGCCCGGCGCGGAGCAGCTCCGCACTCCCCGGCTCGCCTCGCGCCCCGATCATCTCGGCCGCGGTCATGCGCTCGAACAAGGGTCGATCGGGGCCGAGCCGGCCGCGGAGGAAAGGCAACCATCCCGGCTCCTTGGGAAGCGTGCGAAGGCCGCTCATGACTCCCGTGCGGGCGTAGACCGAAGGGTCGTCGGCGAGCACCGGACGCACCTGGTCGACCGCCTCCGAGCCGCGAATGGCGAGCAGTGAACGCGCCGCGGCCGCGCGCGTGGCCGGATCGATGTCCTTCAAGTGCGCCGACAGCGAATCGACGACGAGCGGGGTCTGCGGTGTGGAAGGCCTGGCGAAGCGATCGGCGAGTGCTCCGGCCGCGGTCACCCGAACGTAGGGATGCGCGTGTCCGAGGAGTCGCGCCAGCGCCGTCGCGCAGCTCGCGCACGTCGTATCGGCGCTGAACTGCAGGGCGCGGATCGCGTTCACCACCACGGGAACTTCGCGTTGCTGCAGCGCGCGAAGCAGATCCGCCGTCGCCCGCGGGCTCTTCTGGCGTCCGAGCGTCCGTGCGGTGTACGCGCGCACCCAGGGACTCTCGTCATCGAGATGCCGGGCGACCACCGGAATGATCCGATCGGGAGCCACGATCTTCTCGAGCGCGTAGATCACCCTCCAGCGCGTCTCGGGATCCTGGTCCTGCTCGCGCGCGAGCAGTGGCTCGAGCGCGGTGGAGTCCGCGAGGCGCCACAGCGCCATCGCCGCGGCGGCGCGCCGAGTGGCCACCGAGCTCGAGAGCTCGGCGATGACCTTGGGTGTGGCCGCCTTGTCGCCGAGCTTCCCGAGCGCCTCGATCGCCAGCGCGCCCACCTCGCCGTCACGATCGGCGAGGCGCCCTTCGAGTGCGGGGCGAGCGGAGGCGTGACCGATCTGCCCCAGCGCGAACACCGCCTCGCGCCGCACCTCGGCCTTGGCGTCGTCGAGCAATGGGCGAAGCGCGTCGACCGTCGTCGAGTCCTGGAGTCTGCCGACCGCGCGGGCCGCGCGCGCGCGCACCGCCGGGTCCGCGTGCGTCAGCAGCTTCTCGAGGTCGGGCTTGAAGCGGCGCTGATCCTCGGCGACCGCGATGGTCTGCGCGATCGCCGGAGGAATCGCGGCGCGCGCGACCGCGCTGGTGAGCAGGAGGCATGCGCTCGCGCAGGCGAGCAGCAGACGCTCAGGGCGAGTCGGCACGATGCGGCTTGCGCAGCTTGACCAGTCGACCGATGTGCTCGGCCTTCGAAGAGCCGTTGGTGGCCAGCACCTTGTAGATGTAGACGCCGTTGGCCAGCTCGTCTCCCTCGTCGTCTCGTCCGTTCCACGGCAACTGATGGTATCCGGGAGACATTCCGCGCTCGTCGCGCTCGTAGATCAGATGCCCAGCGGTGGTGAAGACGCGGATCTGGACGTCGGTGGTCGCTCCGGAGACCAGGAAGAAGGAGAAGGCCGCTCCCCCCTCGTCGAACGGATTGGGGAACACCAGCGGGTTCTGCACCTGCAGGTCGGTTCCGCCGACCAGCACCCGGAAGTGATGCGTATGCGAGTCACCGCCCGCCACGTTCAGCATGACTTCGTAGCGGTCGATCGGATAGGGCCCGTGGCTCCACGTCAGGATCCACTCGCGACCCGAGGCGTCGCCGGCGACCGGATTGGCCACGAACGTCTGCGTCGCGCCGTTGACGGTGAGCGTCAGATCGGAGGCCGGGACCAGAGGCTTGGGCGAGAACAACCGCAGCGAGACGTTGCCGTTCGGCGGCACCGGATCGTCCTCGGCCAGCACCGCGGTGTCGAGCAGGAGCTGGGTGAGGAACTGGAACTTCACATCGAAGATTCCGGCGACGCCGTATCGATCGGTGGTCCGGAACGTGTATTGGAAGTCCTCGGGCTCGAGCGTCGTGGAGTAACTCACGTGGTACCGGCGACCTCCGTCTCCGTTCGCCGCGGTGTCGGGGAAGGCCGGCGTGATGGTGTACTGATTCGACGGGATAACGACCACGCCCGATGCGTCGAAGCGGTCGAGCTCAATGGACTCGAGTCTCACGTTGGAGACCAGGTCGGCCTCGAGACGCAGGGTGTCTCCGAGCGTGTGCAGCCGCACCGGCTGGCCGCTCGTGACCGGCAGCTGGTTGGCGGTCACCACGGCTTCGGGGGGACCGATCGAGAGTCGCGTCGCCGGATCCCCGAGCAGGTGATAACTGAGCGCGAGGCCTCGCTCGTTGGGATTGAAGGCGACCGTGGGCACGTAGCGGGCGAGCGCGAGCGCGATGGTCTCACCCAGCACCACGCGAGCGCCGCGGTCCCCGAGGTAAGGATCGTGCGGCGGGTCCTCGAACATGGCCCGAGCCCAGGCGACGTTGATGTGAGACGAGCCGCTGAACGGCAGGATCTCGTAACCCGTCGAGGCCCAGCTGCCGATGGCGCCGGTCGAGGGCAGGGTCACCATCTCCTCGCCCAGGGCCGGACCGCGGCCAATCGCCTGGTCGGCGAAGCGCGCAAAGGCATTCGCGTGGCACGAGAAGGCCGAGAAGAGATAGGGCTTCCCGTTGTTGAGCAGCACGTCCTTGTCGTCCTGGAAGCCGCGGTTGAGATAGAGGTCTTCGTGGGCGAGCACGAACTCGTTGGCATGCCCCTGGAAGTTCCACCACATCCGGCCTTCGTTGAGACGGGTGATGAGCTGCGGGGTGATGCTGGAGTGGGTGATTTGCTGCACGGTCGGCTGATCCTTGCAGGAGCAGTCGGGCGTCGCGACCGCGCAGCCCACACCGGCGAGCTTGGTGTCGAGATGGAAGGTGTCGAGCACCGCCTGCTGGAGGCCGGCGCCCACCCGGATGACGTCGGCGATGGTCTCGTTGATTTGGCGGAACACCACCTCACCCGGCCGATAGCAGTATCCGATCTGCGCTCCTCCGCCGCCGAAGAACGTCTCGGCCGAGAACGCGTCGTCGTCGCTCAGCAGCAGCTTCTGACGCCAGGTCTGATCGGCGAAGAAGTTCTCGTAACTGACGAGCTTGTTGACCACGCCCTGAGCGTCCGCGAGCGTCTGCACCGGAATGCGGCCGATGAACAAGTCCTGGAGCACGGGGCCCGCCAGGAGGTCGCAATTCTCCATGCAGACGTACCAGGGATCGGAGGGAATCACCTCGAACCCGAACTGGATCTGCACCGGTCCGCTGATTTTGTGGACCGGAATGAAATCGGGACTCGACTCGTTCATCAGATTTCGCGGGTCCTCGGAGCCATCGCCGAAGAGCATCACGAACTTCGAATCCCAGTTGTTGTAGGCGTACCGGACCATTCGCTTGATCGCGAAGTCGGAGCGGCGGCCTCCGTTGAACTCGTCGCAGAGGGACTCGAACGGCGTCACCAGGACGCGGAGGCCCTGCGCCTGCCGCAGCGTGACCAGGGGGTCGATGGCAGGCAGGAAAGCTTCGGGGACGATCAGAAGATAATCGGCGGGGGCATTGGTCAGATGCCGACGGGTGACCGGCG